>ERZ795044.330-NODE-330-length-43875-cov-8.350456_pt1 | contig 43875 bp, 43 predicted proteins | sample MGYA00375128_ERZ795044 | MGnify/ENA primary metagenome ERZ795044 (study PRJEB30173, sample SAMN05720213) | anaerobic digester metagenome | isolation source: active sludge of municipal wastewater-treating anaerobic digesters | place: USA | collected 2014-12-22 ...
AGCGAGTTGCAGGTCTTTTAATTTGATCTGTTCAGCCTTTTGAGCTAATGAGGGAGCCATCAGGCAAAACAATAATGTAAAGAGCATCAAGTACCGCATGATGACTGAAAACGTAAATAAGTAAATCCTGTTTTAGATCCTTTTGGGAATGTAAAAATAGCCATGTAAGTTGAATGAAAGAAACTCAGTAAAAGGGTATAATTCAAGTACTTAGAATTAACCAAAAATGAGCCAAAATAGAATTCCACAAAATTCGATAGTTGTCAACATTACCGGACTGTTATGCCTTAAAATTCAGAATATCAAATAGTTACACTACTCCTTGTTAATCAGTTCTTTGTGGACAACTAAATGAGCTAACGAAATGAACCATTTTCAGGAGGCCTTTATAAAGATCAGATTTTCAACTTAATAGCAAGCCAAATATTGAAACTGTTAAACAAATAATATGAACCTGGAAATCAATCTATAGGAAAGAATCAACAGTGACTATGAATATCAGGCAGATCAAAGAAACATGTATCTATTTTCGGGATTTAACGGCAGCCAGGGAGTTTTATCATGGCTTACTGGGCTTGGCGGTGATAGGAGAAGCGGAAGGCAGGCATATCTTTTTCAGGGCTGGGACAAGTGTTTTGTTATGTTTCAATCCCGATGATTCGCGGCTAAAGAAAAGCCCACCGGCACATTTCGCGGAAGGGAAATATCATTTTGCCTTTGAGGTGCCTGCACAGGAGTACCTGGCTCACAAGAAGGAGATCGAAAAGCGAGGCATACCGATAATAGAAACACTGGTTTGGAAAAATGGTCAGGAATCATTCTACTTTAATGATCCGGTTGGTAATGTAGTGGAAATTGTACCGGAAGGTGTTTGGGACTAAATCCTATTTGATTGAAAACTTAAAAGCCCCGGAAGCTGGTTGGGTTCGAGAGCTTGTAATCATGACTCCTTGATGATGTGCTTCAAACCAGGCTAAATAATCTATGTATTGAATACAGTCTTCAATTAGACTACCATCTCTCAGAATTTTAATCACTTTGTCTTTAGGCAAACTAGTTTTGATTTTCTCTTTTTGGTCAGCCGGCAGGTTAGAAACGCGCACGTATTCAATACCCTTATAATTTTCTGATTCAACCCTCATAATCGCTCAGGTGTGGTGTATGGATAATTGTTAGACTAAATTGGTAACCATGGGTTTAAAATCGAAAGGAATTAAGTTATGTTTAAAAAATATAACTTCCGGATTTAAAGAAGTGTTGTAAAGCTACAAATATGATTTCCAATCAACGATCAAAGTTTTCTTTAGCAAAAGGCAGTGTGTATTTGAACTGTGCGTACATGTCGCCACTCCTTAAATCTGTTGAGAAAAAAGGTATTGAGGGAATTCTGAAGAAAAGAAACCCAGCCGTAGTTTCAGCCACCGATTTTTTTGAGGATACAGAAAAAATCCGCAAGGAGTTTTCAAAACTTATAAAAGGTCAGGCCAACCGCGTAGTGTTGGTGCCTTCTGTTTCGTACGGGATGGCCAATGTTGTTCATAATCTCAAGGTATCAGGTTCGGATAATATTATTGTTGCTGCAGAGCAGTTCCCCAGCAATTATTATCCATGGCACCGACTTCAACAGGATAAAGGTGTAAAGGTGAAAGTGATTTCTGCACCAGATACGCTTATTAACCGAGGTGCACTATGGAATGAACGTCTACTGGAAGCCATTGATACGAACACAAAACTGGTTGCACTCGGTAATGTGCATTGGGCGGACGGCACACTTTTTAATTTGAAAGAGATCAGAAAGCGGACTAGAGATGTAGGAGCTTTACTTGTTATAGACGGAACTCAATCGGTAGGGGCCTTGCCATTTGATGTACAGGAAATAGAACCGGATGCGTTGGTATGCGGAGGATATAAATGGTTGATGGGGCCGTATTCGCTGGGCCTCGCCTATTATGGTGAATATTTTGATCAGGGGAAGCCAGTAGAAGAAAACTGGATCAATCGGCTGCACAGCGAAAATTTTGCGTCATTGGTAAACTATGAAAATGATTATCAACCTGGGGCGTTACGCTACGAAGTTGGTGAACATAGCAATTTCATTTTAGTACCGATGCTGCTTGAGGCGCTTAAGCAAATTAATCAATGGAAACCCAATGAGATTCAGAAATACTGTGCAGCAATTACAAAAAAGCCAATTAAACTCTTACGCGAGGCAGGCTTCTGGATTGAAGACGAAAAGTACCGGGGCCATCATTTGTTTGGGATTCGATTACCAGAGAATTCACAAATTGAAGTAATCAGGAAATCAATTCAACAAAATAAGATTTCAGTATCTATCCGCGGCAATGCCATCCGGGTAGCTCAGCATCTGTATAACACCGAAGCTGATTTGATGAAGCTTGTAAAGGTGTTGGTTTCAAGACCATGACCTTAAACCGAAAGTCAGGCGACTATTTTGTGGGTGGTATTGTTATTGCCCTGATTGGTGCGATCTGTTTTTCCACAAAGGCAATTTTGGTAAAGCTTGCCTATCGCGACACGCATGTGGATGCTGTTTCCTTACTGGCATTACGCATGATTTTTTCGCTTCCCTTTTTTCTTGTTTCAGCATTTGTATCGTCTGGTAAGCAAACGAATGTAAAGTTTACCAAAAGACAATGGATCAGCGTTGCCATCATTGGTTGTTTGGGATATTATGTTAGCAGTCTCCTGGATTTTCTTGGGTTACAATATGTAACGGCTGGCATTGAACGATTGATCTTGTTTATATATCCCACGCTTGTATTGCTGATGTCGGCCATTGTTTTCAAAGAAAGGATTAAACCGATTCAATGGGTAGCTCTAATTGTTACCTATGGAGGATTGATGATTGCTTTTCTAAGTGAAGTGGAGGTTCAATCAGCACAGAACAAGAATTTTATTTTGGGATCGGTATTAATTTTTATCTGTGCGTTTACCTATGCCAGTTACATTGTGGGGAGTGGGCGACTGATTCCAATGGTAGGCGCAGCCAAGTTCAACAGTTATGCTATGAGTTTTGCTTCGATGGGTGTGCTCATCCATTTTTTCATAACCTCAGAGGTTACGTTGTGGAATTTTCCGGGCACAGTATATGCGTATAGTTTTTTAATGGCTATTCTTTCAACGGTAATCCCCTCATACCTGGTGGCAGAAGGAATAAAACGAATTGGTTCGGATAATGCAGCCATAGTAGGCAGTATCGGTCCGGTTTCCACTATTGCAATGGCTTACTTTTTTCTGGACGAGAGTATTTTTTTCCTTCAGATTGTTGGCACGCTTATGATTTTAGCTGGAGTTCTTCTGGTAAGTGGCCAAAGACGTAAAGAAGTAGTGTAACTTTGATAAGTTTCAATTCTATGAAAAAGATCTTACCCATTATCCTTGCCTTATTCTCTCACGTCCTTTGTGCGCAAAGTCCGGAGCTGATTTTCGTTTTTTTGAATAGCCGTACGGATAAAGCAGAACTGCCCGAAGCAGAGGTAAAAAAAATTATGGATGGGCACATGGCCAATATTGAACGTTTGGCCAAAGAGGGCAAGTTGATTTCGGCCGGACCGTTTGATGGAGGCGGAGGCATTTTCATTTTCAAATCAAATTCAGTTGAACAAGTAAATGAATGGCTGAAGTCGGATCCGGGAGTGGCGGCCAATCGCTGGCGGGTTGAGGCGCTCCCTTATTTCCCACGTGTAGGCGGTGCCTGTAATGTAGGCGCGAAGTATGAAATGACAACCTATCAGTTTATTCGCTACATACCGAATATAGCTAAGTTTAATATTCAGGACGCGCCTGAAATCTTTAAGAAGCATGATGATTACCTGAAGGGGATCATCAAAACCGGAAACGTTGTTGCTGAAGGAATTTTTGGAGACTCGGAAGGCGGTATTCTTGTTGTTAAAGGGGATCTTCAAAATGAAGTCATTGAAACTGATCCTGCTGTGCGCGAAGGTCTATTGGAAATTGAGATTAAGAAACTATGGATTGCGAAAGGTGCTTTTTGTGAGAAGTAATGATCAGTTGAATATTTTAGATTAGTATTACTATATGAAATATTTTGTGTTGGGCTCTCTCTTATTTATCATCTTACTATCATGTTCAGATGAAGGAATTATTACAGAAGAACCTGAAATCACCACTCAAAGGAAAGAATTGATTGACTCAATCTATGGTGACTGGATTCTATATGGTGTTGGAATTTATGATAACACAACTAACAATTTATCATCTTCAACTATTGAAAATGCAACTCAAAGCGAACTCTGCAATTTTATATTTGCTAACATTGATGGCCTATCAATCGGTCATGAAATAAAGATTAAACAAAATAGTAACAACACGACAATCGATAAAATTTATGGTTGTGGTGAATCGTGGATTTATAATTCAGCTTTCTTAAATATTAATCTATTATCGGGTGGTACTCAGGCACGTATTGAAGAATACATGAATATAAAAACCCTCACAAATTATCATCTCTCAAATTTGGAGAGTTTAAAAGATAATAAAATGATAATGTGGGTTGAGTATGACCACCGTACAACAAAAAAATACATTCTAATGTATAAAAAGAAAAATACCTGATAATTATTCGATTTTCACCATCTATAATTACTTTTTACATTCAGCAGTACATATAGACCAAGGATTATTTTTTGGCTCACTCTGAAATCACTACGGCCAATTTATCTCCTTTTACATTAACAGCCAGTCGCGTTATACCCTTTAGCAATTCCCGTCCGGAAGTCAATGAAATCTCGGTCCAGGTTTTATCTTTCGTAGGATTAAGATTATAAATTTTCGATCCATCACTAGAAATAATTCTTCCATCAGGAGTCCAGGTAATATCTTCCCGACCAGGAAGTGTATTGGCCAAGGTTGAAATCGCCATAGTTTCGGTATCAAGTTTTTTTATTTGCCAGTCTGTGGATGAAGTCTTCTGAACAAAGCTGACTCCACGCTCACCGGGAATCTGGTGTAACGACCGACCAATATTTTGAGCCAGCACAGTATCTTCTTTTGTTGGAAGTCGCATAAAATGCAATGTGTTTGGATCACCGAGAATAAAAAGAGCCAGATGACTATTGTCTGCCCAAACGTGATATCCAACAGTCATAGTATTGATGATCACATAAGGATCACCACCTGTCAATGGATATTTTCCTAAATCCTGGGCTCCGTTATCACGCTGTATAATGCACGATATATAATTTTTATCAGGTGTTTGAGTAGGTGAGTACTCTCTTTCATTAGTGGTGGTAACAGAGGTTGTCACTCCGGTTTGGTAGTTGTAGGATTTTATGTCGGATCGTCCTTCATCATTAAATGAAGAGTAATACACAACGGGTTCGTCACGGTTAAAGCCAGGCTGATTATCATAACCCGGATGGTTGGTTATGTTTTTTGGATTTGAGAGAGTGATCTTATTTTTCTTGATTTTCAAATCAAACAACAAAATTTCGGACCCCATTTGAGCTATTGCAGTAAAGCTGGTGACCTGGAAAATGATAAAAGGAATTGCCAATAGCTGTTTCATGATTTCTATTTTTCTCTAAAGTCGGGAAGATTGTTCTGAATTAAAAATCCAGCTCAGAGTGGGGATTCCAGACTTTTCCATCGTGTTTTAGAAGCGTGATTTTGTTGGCGATAAAATCTTCGGAAAAATTCCTCTCTTTAAATTCGCCCCAGGCTTTATTAAACGTATCTTTTTTTAAATCTCGAAAGGCAAGAGTTATGTGTGGATGAAATGGCATATCGCGGTACTGAGCGTTGAAGAGATTGAGTTCGGTTTTACAAAACCGATGCAATTCGGATTGTAATAAGCGAAGCGGTTCTGATTCCAGAACATTTACATAAATAACGCGTGGGGCAAAACAATTAAATCCTTTGAGTTGAACCGCAACTTGAGATTTTCTTGCCGCAAACTTCTTTAGTGCTGAAATTAGCTTTTCTTCTTTTGCCTCTTTCCACTGAAAGGGCATATGTAATGTTATATGCGGTGGCGAATTGAGCGCGGCCTTGCTTTGATAGGTATCTCTAAAATATTCCTTCAGCAATTGGATTTCATTCCGAATTGACAGCGGAGGTACTATGGCGATAAAGTAAAGAGCTGTTCCGGGAGATGGCATTATTACCTTACCTTAATTTCCATTGTTCTGCTTTCTTTCTATACCAATCTCCGCGTGCAGGATCAAGCTCGGCTAACCGCCCATAAACCTGATAACTACTGTCTTGTTCAAGAGTTTCCTTATAGAACTGGATGGCTTCACTGGATCGATTCTGCCTATCGTAGATATAAGCCATGATATTCAGAAGCTCCGGGTTCCGGGCACCCTTGTCGTACGCTTGCCGATACCAACCAATTGCTTCACTAAAATTCTCTTGCGCATAATAATTATCTCCCGTTAGAATAGTCGCATCAATATTTTCAGGATGCATACTGAAACATTTCTTCGTCCACTCGATTGACTTAGCATAATTCTTTGTCTGGTAAAACACAAGGGCCTTGTTGTACATGCCACTGCTGTTTTGCGGATCTATGCTAAGTATTTTATCATAATAAAAAAGAGCCGAGTCGAATTGATTTTGTGCGTAAAAGTAATTACCCAGATTTGTCAATGCATTTAGATCAGAGGGATTCGATGCTAAGGCTAACCGATCGACATTCTCGTCCGTGGTATCGACAACGGCCTGATCTGGAGGATCATCACCAACGATGAATCCGATAATCATCAGCATAAATAAAATGAAGAAGACGGTTCCGCCAATAATAAAGACGATTAGGAAAATCTTTTTCCGGGTATCTTGCAAACCCGGTTCTGATTTTTGAGTTTTCCAGGCAGGTCTTGAGTGGCCGGAAAAATTTTCATCCTGCTTTGGCCGGGGCCTATAGTAAATTGCGAGAAAAATGAAATAAGAAGTGGCGCCAAAGAAAATCCAGAAAAAGAAACTACCCAAAGGCCAGAAAAATGCTAAAAGAAAGGCACAGACTATGGCAAGACGAGTAAATCGCTTTGTGCGAGTAAGATCTTTTTCATTCTCCGCTGACATGACTTTATATGCCTTGAGTTTTTGTAGTCTAAATTTCTCATTATTGTTTAATTAATCAAAGATTTTCGAATGGAGGGCAAAGACCTGATCATCATTGGAGCCGGACCCATTGGACTGGCATGCGGAATTGAAGCGAAGAAAGCCGGATTGGATTATCTCATCATTGAAAAGGGATGTCTGGTAAATTCGTTGTATAACTATCCCCACAACATGACCTTCTTCTCCACGTCCGAAAGACTGGAAATTGGAGATGTGCCATTTGTATCGAATAGCCCGAAGCCAATGCGCCCTGAGGCGTTGGAATATTATCGTAGAGTGTGTACCAGTTGGAAGCTGAATGTGAGACTTTATGAAGAGGTGCAGAAAGTAACGAAAGACAACGAGCGATTTCTTATCACGACTGCAAAGGGAATCTACTCAACGAAGGCATTGGTACTGGCCCTTGGTTTTTATGATCGACCTTATTTACTGAATGTGGAGGGTGAGAATTTATCCAAAGTGAAGCACTACTATGATGAACCACATCCATACTTCGGGCAAAGGGTCGCAGTGATTGGAGCTGCAAATTCAGCTGTAGACGTTGCTCTTGAAACCTGGCGTAAAGGGGCAGAAGTAACGATGGTAATTCGAGAAGATAAAATCCGCGAAAGCGTTAAATATTGGGTGCGACCTGACATTGAGAACCGAATCAAAGAAGGTTCTATTAAAGCTTATTTCAGTTCAACTGTAACCAAAATCACACCGTCAGCAATTGAAATAAAAACGCCTGAAGGTTTCGTTACACTTCAAAATGATTTTGTACTCGCTATGACAGGCTATCAACCTCCGTTTGAATTTATGAAATCAATCGGTATTCGTTTTCAACAAGATGATTTTCACACACCTGTGTATAACGAAACCACGATGGAAAGCAACGTGCCGAATCTTTACCTTGCGGGTGTAGTTATTGGCGGGCTGCAAACGAACAAGTGGTTTATCGAAAACTCGCGAGTGCACGCAGAGGTTATAATAAACGATTTCAAGAAAAAGATTGCCACAAAATAAAAGTGCCCCGATGATTCGGAGCACTTTTTACTAAGCTTCTAAATTTATTACAGAGCGTTTGCGGTAATGGTCACATAAAATTTAAACGTTACAGTAAATGTTACAGGAGTTGCGGAAAGCCTTCCTGTTAGAGTAACTTCTTCTTGCAAATCACCGAGTAGTTTGGTCGCTAACTCATTGAAACCAGCAGCATCGGCTGTAAGATCCGTTTCTGCTGTGTTGGACAAGCTCGCTGAACTTACAGTAGCAAGTGTTTTAGTGCCGGCTTTAAGAGCACCATTGGTAAATGTTACTGTGTTGGGGCTTGCTCCTGGAGAAATTGTGTAAGTAATTCTGTTTACTTTAAATTCTTTGATCTTGCTGGCGTATTTCGCAACATCAGGATCGGAACTCGCACTTAACATTTTGGAAGTGGAGTAATCTTTGCCACTCGGGTTTACATCAGTTTCGTTGATTGTAAATTCCAGGGGTAGATCTGCATCAAAAGATACATCAGTAGCCTTGTCAAAAAGATCGCATGACGAAAATGTACCGATTGCTAGTAACAAAAAGATGGGAAATAGGTGTTTGATTTTCATATAATAGGTGTTTTAGAGTCTTATATACCTGAAAGTTACAAATAAGTAAGCACTTCATTTACCCCATAAAAATGGGGGCTAAATTTCGCCTCGCAGAGATTTGGTAATCACTTCAGCTTTACCGTGTACATGAAGTTTTCGATAAATGTTTTTAATATGAAATCGAACTGTTTCGATCGAAATACTCAATCTGTCAGCAATTAATTTATAGCTAAGCCCATCGACTAACCCCACAACAATTTCTTTTTCCTTGTCTGATAAGGGGGAAACCTTTTCAATCTTTTTTGCCGGCTGAAAGAAGTCAATCACTTTTCTGGCAATCTGTGGCGACATGGGCGAACCTCCCTTCGCAAGTAATTCAATGCCTTCTTTCAACTCATTGAAAGGAGTGTTTTTCAGGAGGTATCCTGTTGCTCCTGCGCAAAGAGAATCAAAGATTTTTTTTGGATCGTTGTATACCGAGAAGACAACAATATCCATTTCTGGATATCGGCTTTTTACAAAACTGATACCTTCTACTCCGGACATTCCAGGTAACCCTAAATCCATGATGAGTACTTGCGGTGAATTCTCAGATGAAAGAGAGGCCAGCAATTCTTCGACAGAACCTACGGCCAGATCACACACGAAGCCGGGTTGTTTGCTTAAGAAGCTCACAATCCCATTTCGGATTTCTTGATCATCTTCAACAATCCCTACAAAAATCATGATCTAAAGTACGAAAGAGCCAGTAGATTTTTTCATTTACAGAATTGTTAAAAATGAAATCGGAAACCAAGTGAAGCTGGCATAAATGAGTTTAATCCAACATTAAAGGTTTTAACAGTGTTCTCGTCAACATCTTTGTCTGGATCAGATGAATAGTAGCCAATTCCACGGAAACCCAACTCAATTGCCCAATGCTCATTTACAAAGTAAACAAGACCGGGTGATAGAGCGATATCCATCGCAGACGTTTTTGTTTCCTGATTGCTTGAATCTGTATCCTTACCGGAACCATATAGAAATGAGAACGGCCCATAAATTGCAAAATTTTCATTACTGGTTTGTTTATAGTATCGTGCGAATGGACCTACAGCAAATCCGGATGATTTGGTCTCTCCTCCGAAAGAATCTACCTTTCCAGAAGAGAATCCCAGGTTAATACCAACCAGAATCCCATCTGAAACAAAGTAGCCAAAGGAAGGAATAAATTCGAAGGAGGATTCGGAATCTTCACCGTCTCCCAGATACCCGGGTTGAGTAGTTTTTGAATAAGTAATACCACCTCCAACAGCCTTGGCTCCTTTTACAATTTGAGTGAAGCCTGCAACGCTAAACAGGCAACAGAAACTTAACAGAATGATCTTTTTCATAGCAATAGTTTTAGGAAAGCTATTGCTATTCATTTCTTGCCGGTATCCCATAAAGATGGGGGTGTTGAAAATTAGAGTGCCTTGCGCGTAAAAATTACCTGTGTGCCATTAAGGTTTGTAAATTCTATAAGGCCTTGAATGGCATGTGCTCTACGATCCATATTTTTTAAGCCATTTCCCCGCTGATTTTGATCAACAATAAATCCTTTACCGTTGTCTTTAATTGTCATTTTGAATTCGCGGGAGTCATTTGTTATATCAACCACCACAAGGCTTGCATCTGCGTGTTTAACAATGTTATTAATTGATTCTTTAAAGATGAGATAAATATTTTGTCTTAGGATCGGATCCATAATCGTTTTATCCTGAATACCGCTCACTTTAAAATCAAACTGAATGTTTTTAGGTTGCAGTAACTCAGTAGCGAAATCTTTCATTCTAAATAACAAAGCGCTGGCCGTATCACTTCGATTATCAATTGACCAAACAATGTCACTCATCGTACTAACGATTTCACGACTCATAGCACTAATGCGACCCAGGTAATTCGTGCGCTCGCTTTCATTGTTTCCGTTTTGTAATAAATCAGAATATATGGAAATCCGGGTAAGGCTCGATCCAACCTCATCGTGTAAATCACTGGCAATTTTCGTTCGCAGGCGTTCTATTTTTAGGGACTGAGAGAGTCGATAGAGATGACCAAAATATATCAATCCACCAATCAATAAGATGATCAAGACAATAAACCACCATGTCTGCCAGAACGGAGGATTGATGATTATTGAAATGGACGCAATCTGATTTCCCCAAAAACCATCCGGGTTGGCTGCCTTTACCTGAAAGGTATAATTTCCGGGATCGAGGTTGGTATAACTGGCAAAGTTTCTGTTTCCGATTTGAACCCATTCCTGATCAAAGCCATCCAGTTTATAAGCATATTGAATTTTATTGGGCGCCATAAATTCCATAGCCGTGAATTCGATGGAAAAGAATGAGTGCTCATGGTCGATGGAAATATTTTTTAATTGTGAGATATGTCCGGGCAGGGTATAGTTTGCCAATGAGTCGAACTCAGTGATTCCTACCGATCGGTTGTATAATTTAAAATCAGTGAATATAATCTTTCTCTGAACCGTGTCATCCTGAATCTCATTTGGAGAAAACCACGTGAGACCATTCAAAGTAGTTATAAAAATTCGCCCACGGGTATCCAAAAATAAGGAGTGGAGATCACTGGAAATAATTCCATCCGATTCGGTGTAAATTCTTTTCTCACCCGATTGGGAATTCCATTTTACGAGGTGGTCCTTGGTAATGTACCAAATTTGATTAGTGCGATCGACTACAAAAGATTTAAAAAATTCATCGTTAGGTTTTCGCTTGTGGATCAATTTTTGTTTAATATGTCCAGGTTCTACGTATCGAATTGTTTTTACTTCATCATTGGTGAACAGAAGCATCTCGGTTTCGGAATAGGGTTCCATTTCAAGAAAAACAGAATTGGTAGCTGGAGCAACCTGACCTTCAGGGGATACCATGACAAATTGATTTCTTTTTTTATCAAAGACAACGACCTGGGTTTGAGTATTAAACCAGATGTTTTCATTCAACTCAAAAATTTCTTTTACGAAGGCAAAGGAGATACCCGTAGCCTTTCGAAGCGAGTCGTTATTAAACCTTTTAAATTTTTTAGTCCTGGGATTATAGATATTTAATCCGCTGCGAAATGTAGTAGTCCAGATAAAATCATCCTGATCGATAAGCATGGCTGATACCGCATTATTATTAATGGAATTTTCACCCCCTGCTTCAAATCGGGTGAACTCTTCCTTTGCGGGATCTAACATATTTATTCCACCTCCAGCCAGCCCTAGCCAGATTCTATTCTGAGTATCCTGATCGATGGCCCTCACAGAATTTTGACCTAAACTCTTAAGGTTCTTTGGATCGTTCAGAAATTTTTTAACTACCCCGGTGTTTAGATTAAGTCGATTTAATCCATTGCCATTTAACCCTAACCAAAATAGGGAATCGTTTTCCTGGAATATCGTTTGAATCCAACCGGGCGAAATACCTTCTAATCGGCCAGGTCGATGCACTATTGAATGAAATTTTTTCGCTCGGGTATTATGAATGCAAATGGTATTATCATCCATCCCCATCCAAAGCAGTCCATCCCCATCCAGATAGACCGTAAAAAGGTTGTTGCTCGAAATACTCTCCGGATCGGATTCATCTTTTTTCCAGTTTGTAAATTTTCTGGTTGCAGGGTCAAAGAGACTTAAGCCACCACCATACGATGCAATCCAAAAAGTACCGTCAAGATTTTCGGCAGTTTGAAAAAGTGAATTATGACTTAGACTGTTTGGGTTTTGATCATCATGAATAAGATGCTCACTTTTTTTTGTGACTATGTCAAAAATCTGAAGCCCGCCATAGGTGCTTAGATATAATTTATTTTTAGAAAGCAACATACTGCGAATCACACGGTAGCGATAGGTGTCATTCGGGTTATTATTTGGTAGATCATACCGAATAAATTGATTGGTTTGTGGATCATAACTACAAAGCCCCGCGGTGGTGCCTACCCATAATTTTCCGGTAGAGTCGAAGGTAAGCCCGACCACGTAGTTATCAGGAATAGATTTTAGGTCATCTTGTTGGAACTGATATTGAGAGAATTTTTTTGTATCCGGATTAAACCGCAATAGGCCGCCACCCAATGTCCCTAACCAAAAGCTGCCATCTTTATCTTCGACTTGGCAAAAGAGTCTTGATTTTATACTCGTAGTACTGTCATTGACAATCTGAAATCGGTCCATAGGTCGATCATAAATCATTAATGCTCCTACGTCAGTTCCTATCCACAACTCTTTCTTACTATCTTCAAAAATCAATAATGGGCGTGTGCTTTTGAAATAGTCTGTTTGAATTTCCGATGGGGCGTAGCTTCTTGTGTTAAGCCCATCGAATCGCACCAGGTCAAATGTGAGGGACCCCATCCACATATAGCCTTGGCTATCTTTAAAGAAGGATTGAACACCCACAATATCTTCACCAGTGCTTGTGGTGATACGTTTAACGCGCAGTTCGTTTTGAGCTAAAACGTTGCCGGTTGCTATAAATGCCAAAAGAAGAAACGGAATGAACTTCACGAATGTGAAGGTAAAATAAAATCACTTGCTGCGCGAAAGACTCAAATCAAATCTCAATCCTGCATAGTAATTTCTGCCTGCAGCAGCATTGAAATATCGACCCCCTGCAGCATTCAGATCATTGCCCAGGCTGTACGTTTGATCAAGTAAATTGTCGGCACCTGCAAAAAAATCTATCGGCATTTTATGAATGAAAGATGACTTGTATCCCACCCTACTACCCAGTAGTGTATAGGATTTGGCAAAGACGGTATTTGCATCATCAAGAGGCAATGATGAAGTATAATTGAAAGTAATGTGACAATAGAATCCTTTTCGAAGTTCTAGATCCAAACCACCCGTAACGACTTGTTCCGGAACTCCGGTTAGTGAATTGCCACTATACGATATTGTGCCTTTGACATAGTCAACAAATTCGTATTGGTTTATAGTAACTCCACTCCACAATTTAAAACCTGAAAAAAGTGCGGGATTAAGAGTCGGTTGCCAATGCAATAATACTTCAAGGCCGTTTTGATTAGTGGCCCCTGCATTCACAAAATAATCTGCCCCGTCCGGGTCTCTGCGCACCACAATAGTTTGATCAAGTGCAAAATGGTAGATAGCAGCATCCACAAAAAACTTCTTTTTAATAAAGTATCCTCGTGATCCAATTTCTATTTGCATTCCTTTTTCCGGCTCCAATGTGGTATTGAAAACTCCATTAGAAGGTCGCACTTCCGCAAGGGTGGGCGGAGAAAACCCCCAGCTTAAATTGCCATGAACAGAAAATGCGTTGTTGATTTTTCGTAACAACGCAAAGCGAGGCGTAACAATCGGATCGTATTTTACTTCTTGTTGTTGAGCCGGTGAATTGGAAAGTTGCAGTAATTTATAACTCACCCAGTTTATACTTAACCCTCCGGTTAAAATCCAATTTACCTTTGTTAATTCACCCAGACCAAAGAGATTGTATTGAAGAGACTTTGCCTCATCGTCACTTTGCAAGGATCCTGGAACCCCTTGAAGATTTTGATACGTTTTAATAGGAGAGAAGCCACTCATGAATTCTCCGCCTCCAATTAATTTGGTATTCCAACCGGCCACCTCAAATGTGTAATCTGTTACAGTTCTTGCCCCAAGATTTTGTTCAGCTCTTCGCTCGTAATTGCGAATGGCTGGATTTTCGAATTGAACAAAATTTCCATACACACCTGTGCGATTATGGAGATTTTTTGAAAAGTGATATTGATGGGAAACTCCTGTATAAAATGACTTGAGTGAAACACCCGCATTTTGCGAAACAGCACCTGGTTGAGTACCAGCAGCAGGTCGTGCTTGACTTGGATCTGTATCATATTCAGCCTGGGTAAGCCCACCCGGGGTTTGATAGTACAAATCCGTATAAAAAATGGCAGTCTCTAATTGTTCTTTATCGGAAATTGAAAACCGAAATGTGCTATTAAGTTGGTCTCGTACCATGCGAGTTTGCTCGCGATATCCATCGGCTTGCTGATGTTGATAGCCCACATAATGCCCTGTATTTTCATTGCCGGAATTAAGAGCGAGTTGATAATTTCTTAGTCCATAACTTCCGCCAAGCCATGAGCCGGTGAGCGAACTTTCATTTTCAGGTTTGGGTGACTTTAGTAAAAGCACTCCACCAGTACCAGCACCGTATAAACTAGAGCCTGGTCCTTTGATAATTTCAATCTGATTAATTGAATTTGCATCGAATTGATTCAGATAGGTGTTTCCGCCAGCATCTGTAACAGGCAGTTCATTCCAATATACTTTTACATTGCGCACTCCAAAGGGTGAGCGTAACGAACTACCCCGAATGGAGAAACGATAACTTCCGGGAGAGCGCTCTTCCATTCGAATTCCTGGAAGATTATTGACTGCAGAAACCAGTGACGTATTACTGAACCGGCTCAGATCGCTATTTAAAACTAACCCAATTGATGCGGGCACTTCGAGTAGAGGCCGGTCGGCTTCGTATGAACGAACTGTAATCTCCTGAAGAATTTTTATTGAATCTAACTCCTGACCAAAAAGAGTGGATGTCCAAAGACATGAAATGATGACAAGGAGTTTATTCACAGTTAAAAACAAAGGTTACAATAAGTAGCTAATCTTAAAACTCATTAAGGGCCTCCTCAATCGATTTTATCGGGCTGAAATATTCAGCAAGCTTAAGTAAAACCCTATCCACCAAAGTATCTGGACAAGAGGCACCGCTCGTGAGGATGATTTTCACGGGGCATTTGTCTGGTAAGAATTCATGTGTAATCTGCTTCTCTTTTCTTGGATAGTTGAAGTGATGAATCTCTGATCTTGATTTGATCTCGGCTTCTGAATTAATAAAATAGGTGGGGAACTTACGTTCGCATAATTCCACAATATGCGATGTGTTAGAGCTATTGTATCCACCAACGACAATAGCCAGGTCGGCATCGGATTCGAGAAGTTGATACGTGGAGTCCTGGTTGTCATTGGTAGCATAGCATAGAGTATCGCGTGTATCAGCAAAGTGAAGCTTTACTTTTTCAGCTCCGTACTTTGCGATCATCAGTTGCCTGAAGAAATCAGCGATAGCCTGGGTTTCAGAAGCCAGCATGGTAGTTTGGTTTACCACACCTACGCGTTGAAGATGCATAACAGGATCGAATCCAGCAGAATACTTTCCAGCGAACTCTTCATAGAATTCAGCTCGGGTCTTGCTTCCCAGAATATAGTTACCGAGTTGTTGAGCTTCATTCATATCGCGCACAATTACGGAAGGGCCGTTGTGTGAGCTATGTGAAAAGGTAGCTTTCGTTTCTTCGTGTTTGGGTTTGCCGTGGATGATGATGGTATAGTTTTCCTTGCCGAGTTTCTCTGTTCTGTTCCATACTTTTTCTACAAATGGACAGGTGGTGTTATACTTTTGAACTTCAATCTCCTTGTCGAGTAGCATGTGTTCGATTTCCAGCGTTGTGCCAAAGGCGGGAATGATTACCACATCATCTTTATGAATTTTTTCCCAGGGAATGAACTGACTTCCGTCTGTATCCATAATGAATTTAATCCCCCGGCTTTCCAGGTCATTATTCACTTCCTGGTTATGGATCATCTGACTTAACAGGTAAACATTTTTTCCAACAGATTCTTCCAGCGCGCGATAACTGATTTCTATGGCATTCTCAACACCATAACAAAATCCAAAATGCCGGGCCAGAATGAATTGTACAGGGCCCAAATCCAATACGGTTGGAGAAAAATCCTGTTTGCGAAGATCCTTTAATCTTCGAGATTCTTTGATCTTGCCAGTAATGGAGGATCGGTAATACGCGGGAATTTCGAATTTTTTTATAACGAAGTTATTTAAATTGTTTAAGCTCTTGTTTTCAAAAGTAGCGCGTATTGGAGTTTTTAACAACTCGAGAACGGGTTTATCAATTTCTTGACGAGGTCTTTAAATGTATGTTACAAAATGTTACCTGCTTTAAGAGTAACAAAAAAACCCCAGACTTTAAATCCAGGGTTTCTTTAATGAACCTAGTTTCAGGCTTATGCCGCCTTCGAAAGCTTATCCTCCTTTATTTTTTTTAATCGAACTTCCTTCGAATCAAGGTCAAACCACTTCACCTCTACCAGATTTGACTTTAGGTACTTGAGCACCTCCATCACCTTTCCATCAATCTTGCTGCGGACGCGCTCGCCTTTCTTAAACAGTTTTCTCATTAACGTTGGGTTTTAGTTTCACATACGTAACGCATAAATATACTCACGCGGATAGTCTTCGTAAATACCTGCGAAGGTAATTAAGTCACCCGCTTTCTTTTTCCTGATAATTTCATCCACTTCTTTGGCTGATTTTACTGCAACATCATCCACATGAGTGATAATGAATCCCTCTCTCATGCCAGTACGCTTCAGTTTTCCATTTGCCAGCGATTTTACCTGAACACCGCTATTGATGTCAAGTCGCTTAAGCACTTTGCTGTCAACATCTTCCAGTTCAAAACCAAGCGAGGCAGCCTCGGCCTTCTCCTCCCGTTTAACGGCTGTTGTTTTCCCCTCACGATTCTTCAATGTAACAGGAACCACAATTGTTTTTCCCTGCCGGTTTACCGTTACATTCAATTTATCTCCCGGGCGTTTACGGCCAACATATTCAATTAATGCAGTGCTGGATTTTATGGGAGCCTCGTCTAACTTAACAATTACATCCCCTTCTTTAATGCCGGCTGCTTTGGCGGCACTCTTGTCAGGGTCATCTCCGAAACCGGCAACGTAAGCGCCTTCATTCACACTTAGATCATTCTCTTTTACCAGATCGCTGGCTACACTGGTTACGTTGATTCCTAACCAACCACGCTGAACGGTTCCAAAAGCGATCAGATCTTCAGTGATCTTGCTTACGATATTGGAAGGTACAGCAAATCCATAACCCGAATAAGACCCTGTTGGGCTTGCAATCGCAGTATTGATGCCAACCAATCCACCTGTTAAATCAACTAAAGCCCCACCACTGTTTCCTGGGTTTATAGCTGCATCAGTTTGAATAAAGGATTCAATTGCGGTGCGTGTTCCGGGTTGACCGTTTTTTCCAGGATTACCAGAATTAATAATGTTTATGTTTCTTCCTTTTGCGCTGATAATACCGGCTGTAACGGTTGAGTTTAGATTAAAGGGATTGCCAACCGCCAACACCCATTGACCCACTTTTGAATCATCAGAGTTAACAAATGATAAATAAGGAAGATCTTTTTCATTCACTTTGATCACAGCAAGATCAGTGTCTGGGTCCGTTCCAATTACTTCAGCTTTCAATTCACGGTTGTCATAAAGAGTTATCTGAACGATATCAGCACCTTCTACGACATGGTTATTGGTTACAATGTAACCATCTTTATTAATGATCACGCCCGAGCCTGTGCTTTGTCTTGGTCCTTGATTTTCAAAAGGGCTGTCGAAAAAGAATTGACGAAATTGCTCTGGTATTTGAGAGTTTTCAGACGAAACTCTTTCTTGCGTAGACCGGATATGCACTACTGCTTTGGTAACCTTCTCTGCAGTTCCGGTAAAGTCCAAAGGCACTAATTGACCTTGCTCATTTACCTGATAGGCCACCTGAGATGCAGGCACACCGTTAATATGTTCAATTTTTACTCCTTGTTGCTGATCCTTCATCAGCCATTGCGAGGCCACGATGGTTATCACACTACCCAGTATCGCAGCCAACAAAAGTGAACCAAATCGTTTCATAGAAATTAAAAGTTAGTTTATAAATCTATTAACCGGAATAAGATGTATTCCGCTTGAGATTAGTTGTAGAGATAAATCAGTAAATCTTGTACCGCTCATTTCGTTCCCTCAAAATCAAAAGAAGTGCCAGTGGGTTTTAAACGAATAGACGACAGGTTTTGGTTCACTTTACTGACAAAATTTCACTTTTTAACCAAAACACCGTCCTTGTACTCATATTCAATCGTCATATTCCCTTGCTGGTCGAACCATTTTGAGAGGCCGTCACGAACTCCATTCTTGTAGAGGCCTTCCTCCATCAGTTTTCCATCGGCATAGAATATTTTTACCGTGCCTTCCAGCTTTCCGTTTTTATAAAAACGCTCCTCTTTCACAGTTGAATAATTGTACTCTTTGTATTCGCCATCACGTAAGTCATTGTGGTAGTTACATCGTCTCAGCAATTGACCGTTCTCATTAAACTCAACAAGCACCCCTTCTTTCTTACCCGATACATAGGATGTTATAGACTTAACCATTCCTGCTGGGGTGTACTCAACCCACGATCCTTCCCGTTTTTGATTGAGATAATTTCCCGAAGCCGAGATCTTACCCTGATTATCATTTGAGGTAATCTTTATAAGGCCCGGAGTATCTACGTATTCTTCCTTCAGGGCTCCAGGAGGCACACCTTCCAATTCAGTACTTGCAGTTTCACCAGACGATTCAGTTTTCTGGGTGCAGGAAGCCAGCAAATAAATAAGCAGCAAACAAAAGATTCTCATGGTTGTGATCATTAAAATTTACCGGCTAAATATATTAAGTAACTTTACTTTTTGTCAAGAGGCTTTAAAATCAATACGTGAATATTCAAGGTACCATTTTGCTTAAACAAGGTAGAGATCATTCTGTTAAGAGGTTTCATCCATGGGTTTTTTCGGGGGCTATTCAATCCATATTGGGAGAAGTAAAAGAGGGTGATTGGGTGGAGGTTCAGGATGCTAAAAAAACAACCCTTGGGTTCGGCCATTATCAGAAGGGAACCATAACCGTCCGCATGATTTTGTTTGGAGAAACACCCCCGGAGATATCCATATATCACGACAAAATCAGAACGGCCTTAAATCAACGGTTAGATACACAAGTCGTTTCCGATTTTACGAATGCTTATAGGTTAGTTCATGGCGAAGGAGATGGCCTTCCCGGACTGATTGTTGACTTGTATCACGATGTTGCCATTGTGCAAGCCCATTCCACAGGGATGCAGCAAGACAGGAATATTATCTCTGAAGCTATTAAGAGTGTTTTATCGGAGGGGCAGTTTGATATTTCGGCTGTTTATTATAAGTCATTGACTGAAAAATCGGAAAGTGGTTATCTATTAGGGATGGCCGCTGTACCCCATGTAGTGCTGGAACATGGGAACAAGTTTTATGTGGATTGGGAAGAAGGACAGAAGACAGGTTTCTTTCTTGACCAGCGCGAGAACAGAAAGTTGCTGGGTGAAATGGCAAAGGGAAAAACAGTACTCAATACCTTTTGTTACACAGGTGGCTTCTCAGTGTATGCACTTCAAAACGAAGCAGAGGTTGTCCATTCTGTTGATGCCTCCGAAAAAGCTGTAGCTATGACAAGGAAGAACTTGTCGCTGAACGGGTTTGACCCCAATGTGCATGAGTGTTTTGCCAGTGATACGTTTGATTTTATCAAAGACAAAAAGAACGTATATGATTTGATTATTCTCGACCCGCCTGCTTTTGCCAAACATAAAGAGGCCCGCCATCAGGCGATGAAAGGGTATCAACGACTGAATGCCGAAGCAATGAAGATGATTCGCCCCGGAGGCATAATTTTTACCTTCTCGTGTTCGCAGGTAGTCGATCGCCAATTGTTTTACGACACGGTTGTTTCAGCGGCTATTCAATCGGGTCGTCAAATAAAAGTCCTGCATCATTTATCTCAACCTGCGGATCACCCGGTATCGCTTTATCATCCCGAAGGAGAATATCTGAAAGGACTGGTATTGTATGTTGAATAAGAAATGAAGCCACAGGTTCACTTGAAATAGTTAGTGAGCATGTGACATCTTGATTTTATTTTATAACAGCAGCCGGGGGTTCAGGATGTTTCGAATAGCGTTCAAAGAATTCAATTACACGTAACATGTGGTCCATCATTCTTCCCGGGTTGCCGCTACGTGTTAATTCATGGCCTTCTTTTGGATACCGAATGTATTCGACCGGTTTGTTCAAAATTTTTAAACTCTTATATAGTGTTTCAGATTGAATCACACCGGTGCGTAAATCCTGATCGCCATGAATAATCAAAAGAGGGGTGTTGATTTTGTCCACGTAAGTAAGCGGAGATTCTGAATCTAATAATGCTTTGGTTTCTTTCTGCCACGGATAGCCTCCAAAATGATCAGGCACTAATCGCCATGCATTGCCTTCGCCCATGAAAGTTGTTAATTCATAAACGCCCCGTTGGGCGTTGGCTGCTTTAAAGCGATTGTCGTGACCTACAATCCACGCAACCATATAGCCAGCATAACTTCCACCTTCAACAAACAATTGGTCTTTATCAATCCAGGCATGTTGTTTCATGGCTTCATCAAGCGAAGCAAGGATATCGTTGGCAGGACCATTTCCCCAATCTTTAAAATTTCCTTTTTTGAATTTATCGCCATAACCACCACTGCCACGCGGATTACAATACACCAATCCATAGCCCCAACTATTTTCAAGCTGATATTCGTGCCACATAGAAAACACGCCAGGTCCCCACATAGCAGATGGGCCCCCATGAATGTTGAGAATGGTTGGATACTTTACACCGTCTTTTTTCCCAACAGGTTCCTGCACCCAATATTGAACTTTTGTTCCATCAGGCCGGGTAAACCAATATTCTTTAGGATAACTTATTGCCCTGTCTTTTAACCAACCTTCATTGAGTTGGGTTAATTGGCGCGATGATTTGCCTGCCTGTCCGGTAGGCAGGTCCTTGAGACTCAGGAGATAAACTTCCCACGGATTTTTTGTTTCTGTTAGTGCATACACCACTTTATCACCACGCACATCGAAGTCATTGACACCATTGTCGTTTCCAAAGATTTTTGTGACAGCGCCTCCTTTTGCAGGCACACTGAACAAAGGAATATCTCCTTCCGTTTGTGAGGTAAAATAAATCACTTTGCTATCCGCTGACCAAACAAGACCACCAATATCCCGATCTAAAGAAGCCGTAAGGATAGTGGGTTTGCCGCCAGAAGCAGAAATTACTGCAAGCTGATTTTGTGGGGCATGACGACTTTCAATAGAAGTAGCATAGAATGAAATCTGTGTGCCATCGGGGGAGTAAGATGGATTTGAGACACTGTACCCTGGCCAGATCAAAAATTCTTTGGCGGTTTTAGTAGCAACATCAATCCTCCAAAGATCGCTGTCTTGCTCACGATCAGGATGAATTTTATAAACCTTCGAATGACAAATAATACTCTTTCCATCGGGCGACCATTCGGCTGATTGAAAATCCTGAAAGCCTTGGGTTAGTTGAACATCTTTGTCTTCTGAATTAAGAGTCTTGATAAAAAGATGGGTAAAATTTTCTTCAGGCTGCAGGTTCAATTCGCCTTGTAAATCCTGCCTGACTAAAACCCGTGGATTGTTATCAAATGTATTTTTAGCCAACCAGGCACGTACTTCTTCAAGCGATCCATCGGGGCTAGTGACAACTTTTTTTCGTTCGTCAGCTTTCAATGCTTTGAAGTTAGGTTCGTCACCCTGTATGCGTCCTGGCCGCTCATAGGTCCAGGGTGTCTTCGCTTCTATACTTGAAAACGGAATACTGGAAGAATACAAAATCTTTTTTCCATCTGGGGACCAACGAGGATTGCCAGCCCCGTATTCTGATTTTGTAATTACGTGTGCTTCACCACCACTTAGAGGCAGAAGCCAGAGTTGTGACCGCTCACCATCGGTTCGAACAAAGAGAATTTGCTTTCCATCGGGCGACCATTGTGGCTGACCATCATTTTTATCTCCGAACGTCAATTGAACCGGTTCACTTTTGGCATTAAGATCCAGAAGGTACAAATGCCGGGTATAGTAGTAATCTGTTTCATTTTTTACAGCCTTACGTGTAACCACCATTACGGCTTTCGATCCATCGGGTGAGATTTGAATTTGATTGGCTGTTGCAATCTTCATTAAGTCAGAGGCCACAATTGGTTTTTTATTCTGACTATAGGCAAAAAGACTCAAAAACAGCAGGACGAAAAGAACATGTATTCTTCTATTCATAAGAAAAAAATTTATGAGTTGATTTTAAAACTCTGAAAAGTTATTAAGCCGAGGCAACCATCGCAAGGATGTCATCGACAAACTCGCGGGAATTACTTAAACGGGGCACTTTGTTCTGGCCGCCAAGTTTACCACGCTTTTTCATCCAATTATAAAAGGTTCCTTCTGCCACCGAGTGGATAGTCGGTGCTACAAGGGCAAGGTCCATTGACCGCTTTGCATCGTAATCAGAATTTATTTTGCGCAGCGTATCATCGAGTACGTGAGTAAACTCACTCATGTCTCGCGGAATGGTTTTGAACTCGATAATCCATTCGTGACCACCACGTTTTGATTTTTCCAGGTATATAGGCGCTGCGGTAAAATTATCAATTACAGCTCCCGTTTGTTCACAGGCACGGGTGATGGCGGTCTCTGCATTTTCAATAATCACTTCTTCCCCAAAGGCATTAATGTAATGTTTGGTGCGCCCGGAAATCCGGATTCGATATGGAGCTATGCTGGTAAACTTTACGGTGTCGCCAATATTATATCTCCACAAACCAGAGTTGGTTGTAATCACCATGGCATAATTCTTTCCTACCTCTACTTCGGCCAACGGCAGTGCATCAGGATATTCTCGGTCTAACTGATCCACAGGTATAAATTCATAGAATACTCCATAGTCCAGCATCAGCAACAAATCTTCTGAATCGCGTCTGTCCTGAATTCCAAAAAACCCTTCACTCGCATTATAGGTTTCCCAATATTTCATCTGATCACCGGGAATAATAGATTTGAAAAGACCTTTATAAGGTTTAAAGGCAACCGCCCCATGAAAAAACACTTCGAGGTTTGGCCAAACTTCTAATACGGAAGTTTTCTTTTCCATCGTCAGGATATGCTGAAGTAACAAGACCGTCCAGGTTGGAACTCCGGCAATGTGGGTTACGTTAACGCCAATAGTCTCGCGTGCGAGTCGTTCAATTTTCTCCTCCCAGTTTTGCATGAGAGCCACTTCCAGGCTAGGAGTACGAATGAACTCAGCCCACGGGGGAAGATTTTGAATGATCACAGCCGATACATCTCCATAATGGGAAGAAGCTGTGGGATCAAATTCATTTACCTGCGAACTACCACCCACACCAAGTCCTTTTCCTGAAAACACTTTTGTATCAGGGTAATTATTCACGTAGATAGAGAGCAGATCCTTCCCGCCTTTGAAATGACATTCCTCGAGTGCTTCAGTTGTGACGGGAATAAATTTACTCCTTGCATTGGTGGTTCCACTGGATTTGGCAAACCACTTTACCTCTGAAGGCCATAATACATTTTGTTCGCCATGCATCAGGCGATTGATGTAGGGAAATAATTGCTCATAGGTATGAACAGGAACCCTTCTTTTGTAATCCTCGTAATTAATCAAGTCGTCAAATGCATACTTTTGACCAAACTCTGTGTAGCGAGCTGTATTCAACAGTCGTCTTAGCACCTCATCTTGTACATCATGAGGGTATTTCATGAAAAGCTCAATCTGATGGATTCGCTTCCTCATGACCCAGGTAAGAATGGAATTAAGTAGTTGCATCGTTTGCGGCCTTAAAAATAGGAGTAGCGGTCGCGATTACCAAAAATCATTTATTCTGGCTTGCTGCTTGTGACTTGCCCTCTGCGTAGTTGAAAGTTTTGGCCTAGATATACCTTGCGAACGAGTGGGTCATTGGCTAATTCTTCGGAAGTGCCCGCTTTAAATAACTTGCCTTCTACCATCAGGTAAGCGCGATCTGTGATGGAAAGAGTTTCATCTACATTATGGTCAGTGATAAGGATCCCAATGTTTCTCTTTTTCAATCGTCCAACAATTCCTTGAATTTCTTCCACAGCAATCGGATCAACACCCGCAAAAGGTTCGTCCAGTAAAACAAACTTAGGATCTACCGCAAGCGCCCGGGCAATTTCTGTTCTTCTACGCTCGCCACCAGATAGTACCATACCCAGATTTTTGCGAACATGTGTAAGACTGAATTCCTCTAGTAGTTTCTCAACTTTTTCTTTTCTTTCCTTTTTAGGGATATCACGCATCTCAAGCGGGGCCAATATATTTTCTTCAACGGTAAGCTTTCTAAATACTGAAGCTTCCTGTGCCAGGTACCCAATTCCAATTTTCGCGCGCTGATACATGGGCAGTTCGGTAATGTTTTGATCATCGAGATAGATGGTACCCTCATTGGGTTTTATCAATCCTACAATCATATAAAAGCTTGTCGTTTTACCGGCTCCATTTGGTCCAAGCAATCCTACGATCTCCCCTTGCTCAACCCGTACCGAAACGTTGTTAACCACCGTCCGTTTCTTATATCGTTTAATCAGATTTTCAGCTCGCAGAACCATGTTAGTCAAATTTGATGTCTTTAATTCGCAACTGAAGGGATGTTATTCCATTGAAGGTATTTTCTTCCAGCGTAAAGGCAATCCGAAAATATTCTCCGGAAGCAATACGCTCGTAGTGCTCCATGAGGTCGAAAGCCACTGCATTAAACACGGCTTCGTTGCCAGCCTGACCAACCAGAAAACGCAAGTGTTTGTCTTTAAACGAGGAAAGAGAATTCATGACAAAAACATTGCGCGCTTCAAACACCGGCTTGTGATTGTCGGGGCCAAAAGGAGCAATCTGTTTTAATATGCTGTTGAACTTAGAAGTCATTGCATCGAACTGAATAGGGATATCAATTTCGATAACCGGGGTGCGCATTTCTTCAGTAAGCGTTGCTGATACAATTTGTTCGAAGCGTTCCTGAAAAGCAAGCAGATTACTACGATCGAGGGTGAGACCAGCCGCGTATTTGTGGCCACCAAATTTTTCGAGCAAATCACTGCAGCCATCAATCGCCTTGTAGAGATCAAAATCTTTTACACTGCGGGCGGAGCCTGTTATTTTATTATTTGATTCGGTTAGTATCACGGTGGGGCGGTAGTATTTCTCTACACACCGAGCAGCAACTATGCCAATTACTCCTTTATGCCAGGTTTCTTTAAAAAGAACTGTTGATTTAGCTGCGCGAAGGGTTTCACTGCTCTCAATCATAGCAATGGCCTCCTCCGTTATGTTCACGTCAAATTCCCTGCGAAGATCATTTTTGATGTTTACTTTTTCTGCCAGTTGATTCGCCTCTTCATCAGTGCTGGCGATGAGAAGTTCAACAGCGCCCTGGGCATGAGCAACCCGACCCGCGGCATTGATACGTGGCCCTAGCGTGAAAACAATGCCCGAGATATCGAGATCAGTTTTAATTGCGGCAATTTCTTTCAATGCTTTCAATCCGGGTCGCGGATTTTGATTCAGTTTTTGCAAACCGAAGTGAGCTAAGATCCGATTTTCACCACTAATGGGAACAATGTCTGAGGCAATGCTTACAACAACAAGATCAAGGTATTCATATACTTCTTCTTGTGAGCGAAACTTTTGAGCAAAGGCTTGAATCAATTTGAATCCCAGACCACAACCACTTAGCTCTTTGAAAGGATAGTCGCAATCATCGCGCTTTGGATCAAGCACAGCCACTGCATTAGGAATTTCGCCACCCGGCAAGTGATGGTCGCAAATGATGAAGTCAATTCCTTTATGACGGGCCAGGGTTACCATGTCTGCGGCTTTAATGCCTAAGTCAAGTGCTATGATCAGGGAGAAATTATTCTCTTCAGCCCAAATGATTCCAGCTTCGGAAACACCATATCCTTCCGAGTATCGATCGGGGATATAAAAATTGCAATTCGGATAAAACTTTTTGAGATAACTATAGACTAAGGAAACGGCTGTTGTTCCATCGACATCGTAATCTCCATAGATCAGAATTTTTTCATTGCTGTCAATCGCATCTTTAAGGCGCTTTACTGCATGATCCATATCCTTGAGCAAAAACGGATCGTGCAACTGATCAAGCGTAGGCCGAAAGAAATTTTTTGCAGAATCATAGTCGCGAATACCGCGCTGCCAGAGCACCGTTGATAGGTATCCATTTACATTAATGGAATTACTAAGCGCTTCCACCTCAGGTTTGGAAGGAATTGGCTTATAAACCCATCGCTTTTGCATGCTATTTCTTCTCGAAATTAATTGCTCCATTTTTTCCGGCTTGGCCTTCTTCGCCATGATAGCCGCGTTGGCCATTCTTTCCATCCCGAACGGGTCCTAAGCCAGCTAAACCACCACGTCCTGCTTCTCCTCCTAATCCCCCAAAGCCGCCATAGTTTTTGATGTGGAGTTCGTTTCCTAACCAAACCTGAACGTCAGGGCAGCGCTTACAATTAATAGTTAGATTCCCTCCATTCCCTCCATTTCCCCCACGAGAACCACTTCCTCCTTGACCACCGTCACCACCAGCGCACACGCGGGTTCCTGGGCCACCACCGCCTCCCTGGCCACCGTCACCGCCATCCCCTCCATCGCCTCCGTTCAAATTAAGCGCAAGGGAGCCCCTGATCTGAATATCATCAGAATAAATGAAAAGGTTGTTCCCGTGGCTACCATTAGCACCAACAGTTCCATCTTTACCAATCCCGCCTTGCCGGCAAGGACTTTCCTGTTCCAGACCATTTACACCATGTATACCATCAGCGCCCTTTGCACCAGATCCAATAATAGAACACCCTGCACCAATGATTGCAATTTTTGCATGAATGAAATTATCTTTCTTATCGTGATTTAAGATAATCTGTGAAGAGTCGGCCATGACAAGCGTATCCACTACTAAAATATCAGAAGCCTGTATTAAGTACCTTTCACCGTTGTTAAGCGAAAGTTTTGTTAATCGGATTTGCGCATGAGACGATAAACACAAGCCCATTATAAATAGACAACTCACAGTTCGCATCATCGCTCAAAAATACGAATAGAAATGAGGGAAAATAAAAAAGGCAGCGTGTGGGCTGCCTTTTAAGAACTCTTGTAATTTTATTTTGGAGTCTCGGACTTTTCTTTTTCAGCCACAACACCTTCCAGTACGTCTTTTATTTCGACCCGCTGACCATCTTTATAAGGTACGATCCAGGCATCCTTAACGCCCATTTCGCGCATGTATTTTTTAAACTTATCAGCCTCCCAATAGTCTCTGAAAATTCCAATGGTAAATTTTTGTTCTCCCTTATCAGTGGCTTCACCACCAAAGTTTGGATTGTTATCAAAATACTTGGAAAGGTCTTTGTTTTTGAACGCCCCAATTTGAACTTTAAAAACAACTCCCTTAGAGAAATCCATTGAATTTGCAGAAGGAGCGGCTTTCAATTGATCAAGTTCTGCACGGGCTGAGGTAAGGTCTCCGCGCATTCTGGAAAGTTGATCCTCAAGTTCTGCAATGCGGGTATTTTTTTGACTGATTTGTGAGTTAAGAGTACTCACCTGAGATTTTAGCGCAGAGTTATCTGTTTCTGCAACTTGCTTAGCCTCAGTGAAGGTCTTCAGCTCAGAGGGGTTCTTGGCGTATTCTTTGGCTTTCTTTTTCCATTCCTTTTTCTCCGCTTTGGAGAGTTGGGCGAAAACTTGCATGCCGGAAAAAATCAGCGCCAGGCAAAGGATTACAACTTTAGTTTTCATTTATGTTGGGTTTATTTCTGAGTTAAAAGTAAGAAAATATTCTGAAAATGCTTCATTCGGGCGTTTTCTCTCACTTCGGTTTAAAGGAACGGTCAACTTACTACCGAAGAAACTGCAATTTTTTACTCTATTAGTCTAAGCTTCCAACCATTTTTTCGGGTCTCACCCACTGATCAAATTGTTCTGAGGTTACCAGTCCAAGTTCTACGGCTGCTTCACGTAAAGTCTTGTTCTCCTTGTGAGCTTTTTTGGCAATTTTAGCAGCGTTTTCGTAGCCAATATGGGTATTTAGCGAGGTAACTAACATCAATGAGTTCTCCATGTGTTGCTTGATGATCGGCAAGTTTGGCTCAATACCAATGGCACATTTATCATTAAAGGAAGCGCAGGCATCACCAATCAAGCGGGCCGACTGTAAAACGTTTGAGGCAATAACTGGCTTGAATACATTTAATTCAAAATGACCAGAAGATCCACCAATGGACACAGCAACATCATTGCCCATCACCTGGGCACACACCATAGTGAGCGCTTCGGGCTGAGTAGGATTTACCTTACCCGGCATAATGGATGAACCAGGTTCATTATCGGGAATAATGATTTCACCTATTCCAGAACGGGGCCCCGAGCTTAACATGCGGATATCATTACCAATTTTCATCAACGACACAGCTGCACGTTTAAGTGCTCCCGATAGTTCAACCATAGCGTCATGAGCCGCAAGCGATTCAAATTTATTAGGAGCGGTTATAAAAGGGAAACCAGTCAAGTCCGCAATCTTTTTTGCAACTAAAACATCGTATCCCTTGGGGGTGTTCAATCCTGTGCCCACTGCCGTTCCGCCCAACGCCAATTCTCGTACGGCTTCCAATGCATTATTAATAGCGCGGATGCTATTATCAATTTGCTGTACATAGCCACTAAACTCCTGACCTAATGTTAGCGGTGTTGCATCCATAAAATGGGTGCGCCCTGTTTTTACTATGTTTTTAAACTCAGTCGATTTTTTAGCAAGGGTGTCTCTAAGCTTTTTCATTCCTGGTAGGGTGATTTCCATTACCTGCTTATAAGAAGCAATGTGCATGGCCGTTGGGAATGTATCGTTAGAAGATTGCGATTTATTTACATCGTCATTAGGATGTAGCACTTTCTTTTCATCAGTAAGTTTCCCACCACTTAGCACATGAGCGCGGTAAGCAATTACTTCATTCGCATTCATGTTGCTTTGTGTGCCTGATCCGGTCTGCCAGATAACCAAAGGGAATTGATCGTCTAATTTTCCAGCAACAATCTCATCGCATACTTTACCGATGAGATCCTTTTTGTCCGCTGCAAGTACACCTAATTCGTGATTAGCCATTGCTGCTGCTTTTTTCAGATAGCCAAAAGCATAAATGATTTCTTTCGGCATACTCGCCTCAGGTCCGATTTTAAAATTATTGCGCGAGCGTTCAGTTTGTGCACCCCAATATTTATCAGCAGGCACTTGCACCTCGCCCATGGTGTCTTTTTCAATGCGGAAGTTCATAGTTGTAATTTTTCGATGGACAAATTTAATTCTCAGATACCCAATAAAAAGGAATTAGCACAAAAGTTAAGCACATTCAAAGGTGTCTTAAATCCGAATACTGATCTAACATCCAACCGGTAAGGCTGAGCCGGTTGCGTGTTGACGGAAGAACCTCATGTTCCAGCAGATCGCTGCGAAAGCAAACCAGTCGTCCGGCTACAGGAAGCACGTCAATCGATTCTTCTTGTCGGTAAATCCTGAGTTGACCACCTTCTTCAACTTTCCAGTTCTTGTTTAAATAACAAATTACCGATAGTTTTCTGTGATCATCTTTCTTAAACTGATCGAGGTGTTTTTTATAGTATGCTCCGGCCGGGTAAATAGTCATGTGTACCTCGTAATCCTTCAGACTTAAAAACAAAGTTTGATTTACAAACGAAATCAACTCGTTCAACTTAGTCAGGTATGCTTGAAGTGGCGGAGGAGCAGCGGTTCGGTCAATCCATTCTATATAGTCTCCCCGGATCGCCTCGTTTATTTGCTTTTCTTGTTTCTGACCGATACCGGCTTTTTTGAATTGTAACAAACCGGTTTTGAATTCGTCAAGTTGCAGAATGGAGTTTACTTCTTCCGGAGACAGAAAATCATCAATAACCGCATAACCGGTTTCGGCTATTCCATCGGCAACCTGACTGAGTTTATCGGAGAAAGTGACATCCATGATGCAAATTTAAAAGGAGGAAGTAACTTTGAGAGTTATGATGCTATCTTTTAACAGAACAATTTCATTTTTCATTGCTGGTTTACTGTGTATGGGAATGGGTTCTTGTACACCTAAAGAGAAAATTGTCTTTAAAGGAGTTAAAAACATTGAAGTGCAGATGGATGATAACCAGGAACCACTTTTGACAGCAGAAGCTTTCTTTTATAATCCGAATAAAATAAAGATGAAGCTAAAAGAAGTTAGTGTGGATGTGATGGTGAATGGAAAATTATCGGCCAAGGTGCGACAGAACTTAAAACTAATAATACCAGCGCAAGCCGACTTTTCAGCTCCGATAAACGCAAGACTATCGTTGAAGGAATTAGGACTACTGGATACAATCATTAACCTGATTGGCGGCAAAAAGTATGAAATACAATACCTTGGATTTATTCGCGTGGCAGTACATGGCATTACCATCAAAGTGCCTGTAAATTATAAAGAGGAATTAAGGATCAGGCTTTGACTAATCATTCATGATTTTCTAAGAAGGAGAGAAACCGTATTTTTACCTGATTAAGGACTTAACCAGAATAGTAATTTCATTTGTTGAATGGAAAACACCCTGAACATAATTCTTATCATCCTGCTGTTGGTGGTAATATTTCTTCAGGTTCGGGCCTATTTGAAATTAAAACAGAAGAACAAGTTAATATTGGTTCAAAGTCGTGAAATAAAGAGACAAATTCTGGAGCAGGAGAAACGGAATAAACAGGTAGGGGAACTTGTCCATGAAAAGCAGCAATTAATTGGTTTGGTATCGCACGACCTGAAGGGCCCTTTTAATAGGATTTTTGCCCTCATTCAATTAATGGAGATCACATCTGAAAATCTAACAAGTGAGCAGCACCAGTATTTAGGGAAAATTCATCAGATTGTTGCTGACGGATTAGGAATGATCCGCAACCTGCTTGACAACAGACGACTGGAAGATCAAGGCATCGACCTTACACCAGAGTCGTTAAATCTTGTTACTGTGTTGGGGTCATTGATTAAGAATTACCGAACTCTCTCAGCAAAGAAGAAAATTCAAATCCAATTTCAGGCGCCTCAACAGGCTATTGTACTGGCAGACAAGCTATATATCTATCGAATCTTTGAAAACCTGATCTCAAATGCGCTAAAGTTTTCTCCGGAAGAACGCAACATCTTTGTTACTATAGAGGAAGTGAGTGAAAAAATTGTTGTAAAAGTAAAAGACGAAGGGCCGGGAATAAGCAGGGAAGACCAGAAGAAGTTGTATCAAAAATTTCAACGCCTTTCGGCCCGGCCAACCGGAGGCGAAAGTTCTACAGGTTTGGGGTTAGCGATTGTCAAAGCACTGGTAGAAAAAATGGGAAGTGAACTTATCTGCGAAAGCAAAGAAGGATTCGGGACGACTTTTATTGTAAAAATGGATAAGAGTAACGAGCCGGTCGGCAGAAAGAAACCAATCGAGGCAGAAAGTATTAATTAATTAAATAAATAGTAGTCGTCTTCGCTTCCATTAAGGACAGCCTCTAACGACTCTATTACATTTTCATCTTTAATTACATAGTCGCGCACACCCCGTTGTATGAAATTAAGAACCATGTTGCCATCATCGAGTGAACTCATCATTATGACTTTATTACTATCCGCAAGCCTTGGCTTGATTTTTTCGTATAGGTCAATCCCGCTCATGCCGGGGAGTTTGTAATCGATAATCATAACATCTGGTAGCGAACCTGAAATATCCTTTAAGCAATCTTCGGCAGTGTGGAATATTTTGATTGTATAGACGGGGTTACCACTAAGCGACTTCTGTATGAATTCCGCGTAGATAGTATCGTCCTCAACCAGGTATATCTTCATAGTTCACGTAAGTGGGTGCAATATAGTAACCTTCTTTATTTTCCGATACATGAAATTGCTTTCCATCTACAGAATTTCCACTCATTTTGCCGCTTATACTGAATGTTCTTTGGTGGAATTTGAAATCGTCCTATCTTCCTTGCATTAAACCTACTTCCATGAAACACCTTGCGCCTGTTTTTGCTTTGTTACTTCTATTCGGAATCAGTTGCACGGATACAAACAAAAAAAGCCCCTTAACCTTTACAATAGCATTTACTCAGGAATTGAGTGATCAGGCTCAGGATGGACGCCTTTTACTCATGCTTGCTAACAACGACAAGTCTGAACCCCGATTTCAAATCAGTGATGGCCTCAACGCACAATTGGTTTTTGGTATTGATGTTGACGGAATGAAGCCAGGACAAGAGATTATTGTTGATAGCGAGAATTCATTTGGATTTCCTATCCAGTCATTAAGTAATATTCCAGCGGGTGATTATTTTGTTCAGGCGCTTATCAATCGGTATGAAATCTTTAATCTGAAAACTGGCCATACCGTGAAGCTTCCGCCCGATCAGGGAGAAGGCCAGCATTGGAATACCAAGCCCGGAAATTTTTTTAGCAAACCCGTGAAGGTTTCCATTGATCCAACGAAAGATCAAGCAGTAAAAATCACCATGGATCAAAAAGTGCCCTCTGTCGAGGAGCCAAAAGACACCAAGTATGTAAAGCATATCAAGATTCAGAGCAAACTTCTCAGCGAATTCTGGGGTCGCCCTATGTTTATTGGGGCCCATGTACTTTTGCCTGAAGGATTTGATGAACATCCTGAAGCCCATTACCCATTAATGATTTATCATGGCCATTTTCCCAGCGACTTTGGAGGTTTCAGTACAGAACCACCGCCTGCTGATATGGACACTACAGATTACATAGATCGATTTGGCATTTATGGATACAATAAGTTTCAAAAGCAGGAGGCCTATAACTTTTATAAGCAGTGGACAAGCAAAAACTTTCCTCGCTTTCTGGTAATTGAAATACAACATGCAAATCCATATTATGATGATTCGTATGCAGTGAACTCCGCCAATCTGGGCCCTTATGGGGATGCGATCATGAAAGAACTGGTGCCTGAAATTGAAAAACAGTTTCGGGGTATTGGTGAAGGCTGGGCGCGATTCACATATGGCGGCTCTACCGGTGGGTGGGAAGCATTGGCTGTGCAGATGTTTTATCCAGATGACTTTAATGGTTGTTTTGCTGCCTGCCCCGATCCTATCGATTTCCGCGCCTATTGCTTGGTAGATATCTACAAGGACAAAAATGCCTATTGGTATGATAGTGATTTTAAAAAACTACCACGCCCGGCCCATCGTAATTATTTAGGGCAGATTCAAAATACGATGGAGGAATCAAATCATTATGAATTAGCACTAGGAACAAAATCACGCAGTGGCCAACAGTGGGATATCTGGGAAGCAGTTTATTCGCCACAAGGTGATGATGGGTATCCGAAAAGAATTTTCAACAAGGAGACCGGTGAAATTGATAAAAGTGTGGCAGAATATTGGAAGGAGAATTATGACCTGCGCTATATTTTGGAGCGCGACTGGAAAACACTCGGACCAAAACTTGAAGGCAAGATCCATATTTATTGTGGCGACATGGATAATTACTACCTCAACAATGCAGTCTACCTGATGGAAGATTTTTTAAAGAAAACGCAAAATCCATTTTACAAAGGCGAAGTAGACTATGGCGACCGTGCGGAACATTGCTGGAATGGAGATCAAGAAAATCCAAACTATGTTTCCAGGTTGCGATACAATACGATGTATCTTCCCAGGATTTTGAAGCGCATTCAGGAAAGTGCACCAAAAGGCGCTGATACAAAGAGCTGGAGGTATTAACCTTACAAAGAGACCAAAATAATAAACTATTTAGGTTTGGTTAATTTAACAGTAGGCCAGTTCTGATTTGCTTTGTCAATAAGTTCAGCCTGTTTTTCATTCCAGATTTTGCGAACATCCAGATTATAATTCAGGTATAGCTTTTCATTTACAATTGTCCAGGCTTCAGGGTCGGTCTTAGCTTTGTAGCCGCGGCTCATGCCATAGGCACAGTATCCACCAAACTGAGGTGCATATTTTTCTGGGGCGGCTTTGAATGTTTTCAGATTTTCTGCGGAAGCGAAATACCAGGATTCTCCGCCATAGGTAAAAGTAAATTCTTGAGATCCCTTTACGGCCTTGCCTGCAGTAAAATAGGCAACTGCATCATAGCCTTGTATTGCGCCTTCATCAGTTGTAAAGACCTCCGAAGTTTGAGCCTGAACAATCAGGGAGAAAAACAAAAATCCAACAAGGGTAAATTGAAACCGTATCATAGTAGATATTTAATGATGATAAAGGTAAAGCAAAATCGATCTGTATCTGGTCGCCTGGCCGACAACGATTCGTTTATATAACCGGGGTCGCGTTAAGCGAATAATAGCCCACCAGAAGGGCAACCAGAATGCCGAGCATGATAATAATTTTTTTGCGGGTAGGCATACGTTGACGATAACTGAGCCAAAAGTATAGCAGACCTCAAAGAGTAAAAATTAAAACAATCTGTACCAGCAAATGGGTGTACCGAAATGTCAGGAAACAGAACTGAAGTGAAAGGCGGACTTACTTCAACTGCCGTAAATATAGCTGAATGGTGTTTTCCAGGCCCAGGTAAAGTGCATCACAAATCAATGCGTGACCAATCGAAACTTCATCAAGATGCGGAAGAGATGATTTTAAAAACGCGAGATTGTGCAAATCCAGATCATGACCGGCATTAATACCAAGGCCAACTGAGTGAGCAGCGTTAGCGGCTTCTATGTATGGCTTAACGGCCGATTCCCGGTTTATAGGATACTGAGCAGCATAAGGTTCGGTGTATAATTCAATCCTGTCAGCTCCGGCATTCTTTGCGCCTTCCACCATATTCACAGCGGGATCAACAAATACAGACACGCGCACGCCTTGTGATTTTATTTCTGCGATAATTTCTTTTAGGAGTCCTTTATGCTTTATAGTATCCCAGCCAGCATTAGATGTAATAGCATCTGGTCCATCTGGCACCAGCGTGGCCTGTGCGGGTTTTGTTTCGCGAATGAGTTTAAGATAACGTTCGTCCGGATACCCTTCGATGTTGAATTCAGTGGAAACGACCTTCTTTAATTCAATCACATCCTTGTAGCGTATGTGGCGTTCATCAGGTCGTGGATGCACGGTAATACCTTCAGCGCCAAAACGCTCACAATCAAGAGCAGTTTTAATAACATCCGGATTGTTGCCACCACGGGCATTGCGCAGGGTAGCTATTTTATTAATGTTTACGGAAAGTCGAGTCATAACTTTTATTTTAAAGCCGGACGTCCGATCAAAATTTTTATTCTATAAAAGTAGAGCTAATTTTGCTCCAAAGTTATTTAAACGAATCTTAACATGAGTCTGCGACAACAAATTGATAATGATATTAAGACCGCCATGCTGGCGAAAAACAAAGAAGAGCTTACAGCGCTACGTTCAGTTAAGTCATTAATCCTGCTGGCCGAGACAGAGAAAGGATCATCAGGTGAAATCAGCTTGGATGTGGAAAATAAGTTGCTGATGAAAGCTGCAAAACAACGCAAGGAATCTGCTGAGATTTTTCAGAAGGAAGGAAGAGAAGATCTGGCAAAAAAGGAATTGTTTGAACTGGAAGTTATCAGTCGCTATTTGCCTAAGCAATTATCAGAGGAAGAAGTAAGTACCGAGCTCAAAAAAGTAATTGAACAAGTTGGTGCGAAAGGCCCGCAAGACATGGGCAAAGTAATGGGGGCTGCTACCAAACAACTGGCTGGTAAAGCCGATGGAAAACTAATTTCAGAAATCGTTAAGAAACTTCTCGCCTCTTGAGTAAAGCAGATATTTTAATTGCCATCATTCTGGCAGTTGGCGCTTTTCTTGGGTATAAGCGCGGGTTTTTAATGGAATTGTTTTTTCTGTTAGCCATCGTACTGGGTGTGTTTGCAGGCTTTAAACTTATGGGTATGGGGGTCGAGTATCTCACTCACAAGTTTAATGCTGACCAGGAGGTTCTTCCATACATTTCTTTCTTGCTTATTTTCATACTCGTTGTGGTAGTTGTGATATTCATTGGAAGAAGAATTAAGAACTCTATGGATAAAACATTTCTTGGAAAAATGGATGCCATAGCCGGGGCCTTACTTGGGTTAGTGAAATATGCATTTTCCATTAGCATAATTCTGTGGCTCGTAGATTCGTTTAAGATCAGCCTCCCATCGGATTGGGTAAATGACTCTAAACTCTATCCCCTTGTTGCCCAGGTCGCTCCGACTCTTTCATCTTTTTTTGGGGATTTCTTACCTTTTTTTAAAGAAACATTCAAGCAGTTCTAAGGTTCGGTTTTTTTTAGTTACTTATCACAAAATAGGAACACTATGTCCCTGCTGGTAAAAGAAGAAGGTGATTTTAAGTATGTAGATGAAGGCCAGGGACCAGTATTGATGCTGTTGCATGGTCTTTTCGGAGCCCTCAGTAATTGGGAAGGTGTAGTAAGTCATTATTCACGTCACTTCCGGGTAATTATCCCGATGCTTCCAATCTATGAAATGCCGATTAAAGAGGCTGGTCTGCAAGGGCTGAGAGAGTTTGTGGAACAATTCGTTGCTATGAAGAAGTTGGAAAAGATGATGATCATGGGCAACTCCCTGGGTGGACATGTGGGTATTCTTTATACACTGGCAAATCCTGATAAAGTTTCAAAACTTGTTCTTACTGGCAGTTCCGGGTTATTTGAAAATACGATGGGGGGCTCGTATCCGCGCAGAGGCAGTTACGATTACATCCGTGAACGAGTTGCTTATACCTTCTATGATCCCAAGGTAGCCTCTAAGGAGTTAGTAGACGAGGTATTTGAAACAACCCGAAGCATACCAAAGTGCATGCGGATTGTAGCAATTGCAAAATCGGCACAACGAAATAATCTGGCTTTGGAGTTGGCTAACATCAAAGTGCCCACTTTACTTGTGTGGGGGTTAAACGATACCATAACACCGCCTATGGTGGGTCATGATTTTAACAGACTGATACCGAATTCAGAATTGAAGTTTATTGATAAATGTTGCCATGCCCCGATGATGGAGCATCCACAAAAATTTAATGAGTTGGTCGAGGACTTTTTAATAAGAAGGAATTAATCTGCATCGAATGATAGCCGAAGAGTTGATTAATCATATGATTCCACCGCTCAAAGTAACGGATGATGCGCATAAAGCGATTGTCTGGATGGAGGAGTTTCGATGCCTTCACTTACCAGTGGTTGAAGATGGAAATATGCTGGGGTTTATCTCAGAAGAAATCATTTTGGAATCTAACGACATTGACAGAACACTGTCTGATTTTGATTTGGTGGGGAAGCAGTGCTCCGTTCAGCTCGACTCACATTTTTATGATATTCTTAAAGTGGCTGGCGATAACAAACTTCAGATTGTTGCTGTGCTTAATGAAGAGCAAAAATATGTCGGGGTAATCACGGTTCAGGATGTTATGATCTCCTTTGCACAAACTGCATCCGTGCAAATGCCCGGTGGGATTCTGGTACTATCGATGGATTTAATTGATTATTCCCTTGCTGAAATAAGCCGGTATGTTGAAGAAAACAATGCTAAAGTAATCAGTAGCTTGATGGTTGAGGACCCGATGGACAAAGGGAAGATTAAGCTCACATTAAAGATTAACCAGGTTGAATTGGCAAGAATTGTTGCTACGCTGGAGCGTTTTGGTTATCGGGTAATAGGCCGGTACCAGGAAACCCTGAAGGACACCGGAGAGAAAGAAAAAATTGATATGTTGCTTCGTTATCTTGACATCTAACCGAAAATCGCATGCGTATCGGTATACATGGCAAAGACTTTCAGGCAAAATCCACTCGCTTTATTGAGAAAATTCTGGAACAACTAAAGTCTCGAAAGACAGAAATTTGGTTGTCCTCTAAATTTATCAAGCAAGTTAAGACTCCGCTTCTTGCGGATATTAAATACAAAACCTTTGAACAGGGCGATAATCTTCGCAGCCTTGATTTCTTTTTTTCATTAGGAGGAGACGGCACAATGCTTGAGTCGGTGACTTATATTGGCAAAGCGGAAGTGCCGATACTAGGTATCAATACGGGCCGGCTGGGATTTCTGGCTATCACTAGTCGCGATGACATTGACGAAGCACTTGAAGCTGTATTTACGGGCAATTATAAAGTAGAAAGCCGCACGCTACTCAAATTAAATTCTACTCCAAAGCTTTTTGAACCGTTAAACTTTGCTTTGAATGATTTTACGATCATGAAAAAGGACACCTCTTCCATGATTACGGTGCATGTTTTTGTGGATGGCGAACTTCTGAACTCATATTGGTCGGATGGAATTATTGTATCAACCCCAACGGGCTCTACAGGATATTCACTCAGTTGTGGTGGTCCTTTGGTATACCCCAAGTCTGAGAGCTTTATTATAACCGCTGTAAGTCCACATAATCTGGGCACCCGACCCATAGTTATCTCAGATAAATCTGAAATTACTTTTGAAATTGAGGGTAGAAGTAAAAAGTACCTGGTTTCACTTGATTCCCGCTTTGAAACCATTGATGACTCGGTTAAACTGAAAATTAAAAAGGAGCGATTTTTGGTAAAACTGGTACAATTGCCTGGTCATCATTACTTCAATACTCTCCGGCAAAAGCTCAATTGGGGGCTTGACATTCGTAACTAGAATTCTCATTTTCCCGGGTAATTTCATAAGTTTGTGGTTGGCGAAAATCTCCATTCATGAGAAAATTGTTTTTTGGTGTCATTTGTCTGTGCCTACTATTGGGTTCTTCAGCAGAAACCTATGCTCAGCTCAATCGGAAATCAATCAAAAAGAACAATAAAAGGATCTCCAGTTATAGGGGTCGAAAGGCCGGATTCGGTAAAAATAAAATCTATAATGCGCTCGGGTTTTCTGTCAGTGCCCTAAACTACTATGGAGATATTGCCCCTAAGCCCTCAACGTTTAGTTCCGATATTTCTTTTACACGTCCCGCTTTCGGTCTCTCGTTAGCACATCGCTTTGGGCCAAGGTACACGCTTCAGGGCCAGTTTATGTATGGTACTTTAAAAGGCGCAGATACAGAATCCGCTGACTTTGCAGACCAAGAGAATGGTAAGTTTCGTTATCAACGAAATTTGTCATTCCGAAATAGAATAAAAGAACTCTCAGTGGTTGCTTATTTTGATTTATTTGAGAACGATGCCACATACATCAGCCGGGTGAAATGGACTCCTTACGCGTATGTAGGCGTAGCGGGATTTACTAATAATCCACAGGCTCAGGCCCCCGCTTCAGGCCTGAATGGTGAAGCACTGGGAGTTTCATCAGGTGAGTGGATTGATCTTCGTCCATTAGGAACAGAGGGTCAGTATTCAACATTGGATCCCACAGATGTTAACTACGGAATTAAGCCGTATAGTAAGTTGCAGGTTGCAATTCCTTTTGGATTGGGGGCAAGATTCAGACTAAATGAAGTGATGGATCTTTGGGCAGACATTGGCTTTCGGTATACATTTACCGATTACCTGGACGATGTAAGTGAAAACTATGTTGACCTCGGTGTTTTTGGAACCAATAATCTTGCACGGGCCATGTCTTATAGAAGCAATGAATTGCCTGCTAATGAACTTCCTCCACTAACGAGTTATACAGCAAGAAACGGTCAGACGTATTCCACCATTAATGGTTACGGAAGTGAGTTTCCGGATAATCTAAGAGGATCTAAAAATGATCGTGATATCTACATGGTTACCACCATTCGCCTTACTTATATTCTTGGGGCTACATTTCACAAAGCAAAATTCAGATAATAGCTGATGCGTAAACGCACGATTCGATTTTTTGAATTAACAGCTTTTATGCTGGTGTTTTTCGGATCCGCCCGTGCGCAACAAATGATTGGCCAACATTCAGAGGTTGGTTTAGGTGTGGGAGTATTTAACTACACCGGAGACCTTGTAAGAACGTATAATCTTGCTTTCTCAAAACCGGCTGCAACTGTTTTTTATAGATCAAACATAAGCAAAGTAGTGAGCTTGCGTACCGCCATCACAGCCGGCAAGATTGCTGCTTCGGATTTACGAAAACCCATTGATGCGTTCGCTACCAATAGAGCCGCTTCCTTCAATTTATTCTTACTGGAAACGAGTATCAGTTTTGAATACCATTTTTTAGATTGGAGAGACAACAAGCGAAAACTTCGCTTTACGCCATATTTATTTGCCGGTGCGGGTCTGTTCGGCATTTCAGGAGTACAACAGAAAAATGCTGCCTACAGTAATGTTCAGGTTTCTATTCCCTTTGGCGGAGGTATGAAATATGTTCTTAATCCCAAGTACTACATTGCTTTTGAAATAGGAATCCGGAAAACCTTCTTCGATTATCTTGATAATATCTCAGATGGTGACCCTTCATACAAGAATTACCAATACGGAAACGCCTTTGATTACGATAATTATTTCTTTACAGGAATCACCCTAACCTATACATTTTACGACATCCCGTGCCCCAGCAGCCCTTATCGCTGAGATTTTGAGGACCTGACCTCAACTTTATTGCTACCGGAAACATCGTATAAGTCTTTAATATACTTCTCCTTATGCGCATAGATAGTTAAGGAAGTTTGAAAAAAAGGCTATTTTTGCCCCCTTGTGGCATCATTTAAGGAAAATATAGACTTCAATAATTTGCCTCGGCATATAGCCGTTATCATGGACGGTAATGGCCGATGGGCAAAGAATAAGGGGGCAGCACGGATTTTCGGTCATCGCAATGCCATACAGGCGGTTAAGGATGTTACTGAGGGGTGTGGTGAATTGGGCATAAAATATTTAACACTTTATGCGTTTAGCACTGAAAACTGGGGAAGGCCTAAAGAGGAAGTAGATGCACTTATGGAGCTATTGGTAAATACTCTTCAGAAAGAAATAAGCACCCTGCACGAGAATCAGGTTAAGCTTCGAACCATTGGAGATGTAACACATTTGCCGAAGGATTGCCAAAATAATTTGGCACAAGCAATTGAAGCCACAAAGAATAACAGCGGTCTTATCATGCAATTGGCCTTGAATTACAGTGGTCGCTGGGAAATAGTAGAAGCTGCCAAAAAATTGGCAGAGGAAGCAAAAAAAGGATTGATACAACCAGAAGAAATTGATGAACATTATTTTTCAGAGCATTTGAAAACAGCTGGGATACCCGATCCGGAACTATTAATCCGGACGAGTGGCGAATTGAGGGTTAGTAATTTCCTGCTCTGGCAAATTGCCTATACAGAAATATTTATAACCCCTACACTTTGGCCAGATTTCCGCAAGGAACATTTGTATGAGGCTATCTGTGCGTATCAAAAGCGAGAACGAAGATTTGGAAAAGTTCTGAACCCAACCGCTTAAATTTTGATGAAGAGAATTTTACTTTTTTCGGTATTCCTGATTTTTTTGGGTAATCATAAAACATTCGCTCAGTTTAGAAATAATCGTGCGCAAACTCAGACCACTAATGAGCCAGCACTTAACTACGCTTCTCCCCAGGAATATACCATTGCAGGGATTGAAGTGACCGGGTTAAATGTGCTGGATAAAAATGCAATGGTTTCTTTGACGGGTCTTAGGATAGGGGATAAAATTAAAATACCCGGAGATGGGATTTCAGGGGCGATCCGGAAACTATGGAAGCATGGCTTGGTAGGTGATGTTACGATCTCAGTTCAGAAAATTGAAGGATCGAATGTTTATCTCGCGATTATTTTAACGGAGCGCCCTCGCCTTAATGATTTTTACTTTGTCGGTATCAATAAATCAAGCCAATCATCCTTAAAGGAAGATTTGAAATTAATTAAAGGTAAGATTGTGAATGATGCCACCATCCGAAATGCAGAACTATCAGTAAAAAAGCATTTCGTAAAGAAAGGATTTCTGAACACAGTAGTTAAAGTTACACCCGAGGCAGACACACTTAACCGAGGCGGTGTGCGGTTAAAAATAGATGTAGACCTTAAGACTAAAGTAAAGATTAATGCTGTAAAAATTGTTGGCAATGATGCAGTCGAAGATAGTAAGCTGAAAGGGAAGTTGAAGAAAACTCATGAACACCCACGCTTTGCTCTTCATCGGGTTCTTCTGGGTGAATTGTTAAGTTTTAAGTTTAGCAAAATCAAACCAGCGTTGGATTCTAGTCGCCATGTAACAAAACTCGACTTCAAGGAATTTATCAACAGAAATATAAAACTAAACATCTTTGCCGGATCAAAGTTTATACGTTCTGAGTTTGAGGAGGATAAAGTAAAGCTAATCGAGTATTATAATTCTTTGGGCTATCGCGATGCTGAAATTCTTTCGGATACCGTTGTGGCTTATGATAAGTCCAATGTCGATGTAACAATCAGATTGTACGAAGGCAGAAAATATTATTTTCGCAACATTACCTGGACAGGTAATTACATCCACTCAGCGAACATTCTAAATAAAATCCTGGATATCAACAAAGGCGATGTCTATAACCAGGAGATGATTGATAAGAAAACAACCTTCAATCCGAAAGGCGCAGATATCAGTGGTCTTTATATGGATGATGGGTATTTGTTTTTCCGCGTAACTCCGGTGGAGGTTGCTGTTGTCGGAGATTCGATTGATGTTGAAATGAGAATTTTTGAAGGCGCACAGGCAACCATTGATGAAGTAATCATTAGTGGTAACGAGCGCACAAACGACCATGTTATCCGAAGAGAATTGAGTACAATACCCGGACAAAAATTCAGACGATCAGATCTTATCCGCACGCAGCAACAACTATCACAAATGGGGTATTTCAATCCTCAAAAAATTGATCAAGACATACGTCCTAACATGGCCGATGGCACAGTAGATATTGAATGGAAAGTAGAAGAGCAATCCAGTGACCAAATTGAATTGTCTGGCGGGTGGGGTGGTTATTATGGTTTCGTAGGTACGGTAGGATTAACGTTTAATAACTTTTCCGTTCGTAATGTTCCACACTTTGATAAGTGGAAACCCCTGCCTACAGGAGATGGTCAGCGATTGTCTTTACGGGTTCAGGCAAATGGCCGGTCTTTTCAGAGTTACAGCTTATCTTTTACCGAGCCTTGGTTGGGTGGACGAAAGCCTAATTCGCTTTCTGTAAGTTTAAATAATTCTGTTTCGAGGTATCCGGATTCTCAAGGAGAATTTACGAACAACCGATCCCTTAGACAAAGTGGTATTACGATTGGATTTGGCCGAAGATTAGAGTGGCCTGATAATTATTTTTCTCTCACGCAGTCAATGTCTTTCCTGAAATATAAGTACCAGAACTACTTTAATTCAACAACCTTACCTGCAATTGGTGAAACGAATGAGATTATGCTTACCACGACCTTGTCGCGTAATAGCATTG
>ERZ795044.331-NODE-331-length-43850-cov-29.533988_pt1 | contig 43850 bp, 43 predicted proteins | sample MGYA00375128_ERZ795044 | MGnify/ENA primary metagenome ERZ795044 (study PRJEB30173, sample SAMN05720213) | anaerobic digester metagenome | isolation source: active sludge of municipal wastewater-treating anaerobic digesters | place: USA | collected 2014-12-22 ...
TCACGCGTCTCCCTCGAAGATCTGGGTGTGGATGGGCCCCCCGCTGGGCAGGGCCGGGTCGCGGAACCACTCCCGGCCGAAGACGACATCGTAGAGAGGCCGAGGAATGCGCAGGAACGCGGCCAGGGTCCGGTCGCCGGTCTGGCCACCGTCGCCGACCGCGACCGCACCCCCACCGGTCGCCTGCGAGGCGTGGGCGCGCATCGACGCCCGCTTGGCCACGATGTGCTTGCGCACGTCGATGCGGTGGGTGATGTCGGCGCGGGCGGTGAAGGCCCGCTCGAACGACGTCGGGTCGAACTCGGCCGGGAACCGGTAGACCCGGGCGACCGCACGGATGGCCCGGGCGATCGTGTCGCGCGGAACGGTCGCCTCGAGCACGCGGGGGGTGCCGGCGATCACGGCAGCCCGCGCACCCACCTCGTGCACGCGCACGTGGTCGCGGTGGCCGTAGCCGCCGTTGGCGTCGTAGGAGATGAGCAGGTCGGCGCGTTCGGTGCGCAGGATCGCCGCGAGTCGCTCGGCGGCCTCCTCGAGCGGGGCCCGGGTGAAGCGCACCTGCCCCGGCACGTCAGGTTCCGGCTGCGGGCCGCTGCCGCTGTCCGCATAACCGAGCCACTCGACGCGGGCCACGCCGAGCACCTCCGCCGATTCTCGCGCCTCGGTCAGACGCCGACCGCCGAGCTGCCCGTCGGCGCGCAGCTCGGCCGCTGCCAGCCCGGCCCCGCCATCGGTGGCGAGCACGAGGACGACACGGTGGCCCTCGCTGGCAAGTCGCGCCATCGTGCCGGCCGTCAGCAGGGCCTCGTCGTCGGGGTGGGCATGGAACGCCACGATCGTTGCGGACATCGCCGCCCATCCTCGCGCATGGCAGGCTGTCCGCTCGTGAAGGTCGCCATGCTCTCTGACTGCTACCCGCCGCGCCTCGGCGGGATCGAGAGCCAGGTCCGCGACCTCTCCCGCCACCTCGTGGCCGCCGGACACGAGGTCGAGGTCTTCACGGCCACCCCCGGACCTGGTGGCGAGCGCGGCGGCGCGACCGAGCGCGGTGACGACGGCGTGACCGTGCACCGGCACGCGTGGGGTGTGCCGGGCGGCATCCCCGTCAACCCGTTCGCCCCGCCGGAGATCCGCCGACGGCTGGATGCCGGGGGTTTCGACGTCGCGCACGCCCACCTGGGCGTCGTGAGCCCCTTCGCGACCGATCTCGTGCCGGTCGCGCTGGAGGTCGGTCTTCCGGTCGCGGCCACGTTCCACTGCGTCATGGAGCGGTCCGCGGTGGTGTTCCGGGCGATCGGGCACCTTGATCGCTGGGCCCGGCGTGGCGTGGCGCTCAGTGCCGTGTCGACGATGGCTGCCCAGCGGGTGTCCGCCGCTGCCCGCGGAGCCCGCGTCGAGGTGGTGCCCAACGGCGTGGATGCCGCGTGGTGGCACCCGGGTGGTGCCGCCACGGCATCCGCGCACCACGACGGCTCCGTGCACGTCGTCTCCGCGATGCGGTTGGTGTCGCGAAAGCGACCGCTCGCGATGCTGCGGGTGCTCGAGCAGGCGCGCGCCGTGCTGGATCCTGCGGTCGCGCTGCGCGCGACGATCGTCGGTGAGGGGCCGCAGCGTCGGGTCATGGAGCACCGGCTGCGCGCTCGCGGGCTCACCTGGGTCCAGATGCCCGGTCGGGTGGACAAGGACGAGCTGAGGGCCCTGCACCAGGGCGCGGACGTCTACCTCAGTGCGGCCCAGCTCGAGGCGTTCGGCATCGCTGCGCTCGAGGCCCAGGCGGCGGGGTTGCCGATCGTCGCCCGGCGCGGCACCGGCACCGACGACTTCGTCAAGGACGGGGTGAGCGGGTTGCTGGCCGACAGCGACGCCGCCCTGGCCGGTGCACTGGCCCACCTGGCCGGCGAGCGGGCGTTGCGCGAGCAGATGCGCGCTCACCTGCTGGCCTCTCGTCCGGCCCAGGACTGGCCCGGGGTCATCACGGCCACGCTCGGTGAGTACCGCAGGGCCGCGGTGGCCCTGCGATGATCACCGTCGTCGGGGAGCACGCGGGGCGCGAGGTGGTGTCGTTCGCCCTGGCCCACGGGGAGGACCCGGTCGCGGGCCTGCGTGCGCGGGGCTGGCAAGCGCAGGTGGAGGCGGTCGAGGGGGTTCTCGGCGACCTGACGTTCCGGTACGCCGTGGTTCCCACGGAGGACGGGTCGGCGAACGACCCGGCGGGGCCCGAGGGCCCGGGGCTGTCGCGGGCCGAGCGGGTGCACATCGTGCCGCACCAGCGGGTGGCGGCGTACGCGGTCGTCGTGGCGCAGGGCCGCCTGCTGCTCACGCAACTGGCTCCACGGACCGGTGCTGCCGGGCGGTGGAACCTGCCCGGCGGCGGCGTCGACCCCGGCGAGTCCCCGGTCGACGCGGTCGTGCGCGAGGTGGCCGAGGAGACCGGCCAGGTCGTTGACGACGTCCGGCTGATCGACGTCATGACCCAGCACTGGGTGGGCCGGTCCGCGCGGGGGTTGGAGGACTACCACGCGGTGCGGGTGCTCCACACGGCCCGGTGCGCCACGCCGACCCACCCCGTCGTGCATGACGTGGGTGGGTCGACGAGTGACGCGCGCTGGGTCGCCCTGGACGACCTGACGTCGGTCGAGCTCGTGGCGAGCGTGCCGGTCGCGCTCCGTGCCGCCGGGCTCGCCTGAGGCCACGGCTCAGTCACGCTTCTGCCGCGGCTCAGCCGCGGGTACGGCTGCTGCGCAGTCCGATCGCGCCGATCACGACGACGAGCAGGCCCGCCGCGACGACGGTCCACGGGCCGAGCTGGGTCCACGGCACGGCGACGTCCGTCAGCTGCGTGAACAGCGTCGTTGACGCGAACAGCAGCCCGAGCAGCCCGAGCACCACCGCGAACGGGGCAGGCCCCTCGAGGTACACGGGTTCGGGGAGCGCGGGTGCCTGGGTGGCGGGTGCGTGGGAGGCGCTGGTGGCAAGGCTGTCGTCGGGCGTGCCCGGGGTGGCGGGTGTGCTCGGGGTGGTGGGGATGCTCATCACTGCTCCTGGATGGTGATCTGGCCGAGTCCGAGCTCGGCATCGACGATGACCTGGACGGGGGTGTCGCCGACCCGCACGGTCTTCTTCTGGTCCTGGCCGCCGGAGTTCCCGGAGGTGTCGGTGCTGGTTCCCGTCCCTCCGATGTGCCTGATCTCGCCGAACCCGACGCTGGCGTCGACCCGGGCGTCGAGCCCGTCCGGCACGAGGATGGTCAGTTCACCTGCGCCCATGTTGACCTCGATGGTCTGGGGGGTGATGCGGGGGTCGGGAGTGATCATCGAGCCGAGGTCGAGGACGGCGTCCCCGGCCCCCAGCTCGAACGCCGTCACGCCGGTTGCGGGAACCGGGCTCCACGTGCGCTCGCCGACCCCGTTGCTCGTCTGCACCCTCGCGTCGATGAGCGAGATGGCGAGCAGTCCGGCCAGGCAGAAGGCGAGGAAGCCGCTGAAGCCGGAGGCGCGACCGCGCAGGCCGAGCGCGAGCACGACGAGGCTCACGCCGGTGAGAGCGATGAGAAAGCCCAGGGTCGATGCACTCCCGGGGAAACCTGTCGGGTCGTGGAGGGCGACCCCCAGGCCGATGCCCGCGATGGCGATGCCGAGGGACACCAACCCGATGAAGGCGCTGGGCCGGCGTCGGCGCGGTCGCGGCGGCGGGGGCGGGGCCACCGGCCGCGGGGGCGCCGGCGGTGCGGGGTAGCCACCGTAGGGAGCCTGGTAGCCGCCGTAGGGTGCCGCGTACTGGTGAGGGGCCGACGGGGTGTACCCGCCGTAGGGGGCGGTCGTGTCCGTCGGAGACGTGGAGGCCGTGGGGGCCGTGGCGGACGTGGCGGACGTGGGGGCAGGTGCGGACATGGTTCCTCCTGGGGGCATGGGCATGGGGGGTGGTGGCGAGCCGCCGAAGGTGCCGCGCCGGTTCAGCACGAACCACGCGACCAGCGCGACGGGGATCAGCCACAGGGGGACGATCCACCCGTCCCCGGACCCGGCCGACGCGATGCCGCCGAAGACGAGGAGGCCGGCGACGACGAGCAGCACGATGGCCCCGACGTCGCCGTGCCTGATGGCGCGCTCGGCGAGGATCTCGCCGCGCAGGTCGGGCAGGAGGAGCCACAGCAGGACGTACGCGGTGATTCCGATGCCTCCGACGAAGGCCAGGATGATCGCCGCCGCCCTGATGAGGATCGGGTCGACGCCCAGCCGGCCGGCCAGCCCCGAGCACACGCCGCCGAACCAGCGGCGCTCGGTGTCACGAACGGGGCCCAGACCTCGCAGCCGGGCGAAGGAGTCGTCGAGGAATGAGGAGCTCGATGGGGGCGGGGGAGCGCCTGCACCGGGTTCGGTCGAGGGCGGGTTCTGCGTCATGGCCCCAGCCTCATCCGCCAGCAGCTGCTGCCGCCATGAGGGTCGACCCTGAGGCCCCCCTGACCGCACCCCTGAGCGACCCCTGTCGGGGGCCCCGTGCGGCTCCCGGTACGTCAGGATGGGGGCGTGCCCACACCGTTCGAACCCGCAGCCGCGCATCCGCGCGCCGGGATGCCGCCGCGCCCGGAGGTGAGCGGCCCGCCTCGGCCGCCGCTGGTCAGGGCCCGGGGCCGGGGCTGGACCCCCGGAGTGTGTGCGGCGATCGCCCGCCACCTCGGCCTGTCACCCAAGGCGGTGCGGTGGAGCTTCGTCATCCTCACTGCCTTCGGTGGCGCAGGAGTCGTCGCGTATGCCTTCCTGTGGGCGCTCACCCCGGAGGGTGATGTCGTGGATGACGGAACCGGCCAGGTCGCGGTCGCCTCCGATCGGCGCCAGTGGGGTTCGCTCATCCTCATCGGCGCGGCGCTGGTGCTCGTCGGCGGCGTGCTCGTCCTGCCGATCCTCGGGGGCTCGCTCATCGGGTCGGTCCTGCTGCCGCTGTTCACCATCGCCGTCGGGGCGATCGTCGCGTGGTCCAACCTCGACGAGGCCCAGCGTTCGCGTTGGCTGGAGTCCGGTACCGGGCCGAACCGCTTCGGCTGGATGCGCGTGGCCCTCGGCGTGGGTCTCACCGTCACCGGCATCCTCGTGCTCGTGACTCGTGGCCAGTCCTTCTCGGCCGTGTGGGACGCGCTGCTCGCGGCGATCGCCGTGCTCGTCGGCGCCCTGATCATCGCGGCACCGTGGGCTATGCGCCTGTGGGGTGATCTGCGGCGGGAACAGGTGGCTGCGGCGCGGGCAACCGAGCGGGCTGACATCGCGGCACACCTGCACGACTCGGTGCTCCAGACCCTGGCCCTGATCCAGCGCCAGTCAGGCGACGCCGCGGCCGTCACCCGTCTCGCCCGGGCCCAGGAGCGCGAGCTTCGGACCTGGCTCTACGACGGGCCCCAGGGGTCACAGTCGACCCTGGCTGCCGCGGTCACCGAGGTCGCCCACGAGGTCGAGGACCTCCACGGGCAGGTCGTCGACCTCGTCGTCACCGGGGACCGGCCCTACGAACCCCACGGGGCGGCGCTCACCCAGGCGCTGCGCGAGGCCCTGCTCAACGCGGTGCGCCACGGTCGTGCCCCCGTGACGGCCTACGTCGAGATCGGGCCCTCCGGGGTCGAGGCCTTCGTGCGCGACCGCGGGACCGGCTTCGACCTCGACGACGTTCCCGCCGACCGGCTCGGCGTGCGACAGTCGATCCTCGGGCGGATGGAACGGCACGGTGGCAGCGCCCGCGTGCGCCGCCGCGACGACGGAACCGAGGTGGAGCTGCGGCTGCCACCCCTTCAAGGAGATCAGCCATGACCACGACCCGAGCACCCTCCGGCACCTCTCCCCGTCCCGCGGTGAGGGTGGTGCTCGTCGACGACCACCGGATGTTCCGCGCCGGGGTTCGTGCCGAGCTCACCGAGGCGATGGCCGCCGCCGGAGGGGCAGCCGCGTGTGAGTTCGTCGGGGAGGCACCCGATGTCGACACCGCGATCGCGGTCATCCGGGCCGAGCGTCCGGACGTCGTGCTCCTCGACGTGCACCTGCCCGGTGGCTCGGGCAACGGCGGCGCCGACGTCATCCGCGGCTCCTACGGGGTCGAGACCGACGCGGGGGCGCCGGTGCGCTTCCTCGCGCTCTCGGTCTCGGATGCCGCGGAGGACGTCATCGCCGTCATCCGCGCCGGGGCGCGGGGGTACGTGACCAAGACCATCGGGGCCCGCGACCTCATCACCGCCATCCGGCGGGTCGCGGACGGGGATGCCGTGTTCTCGCCCCGGCTGGCCGGCTTCGTCCTCGACGCCTTCGGGGCGGCCGCCGGTGAGATCGCCGAGGTCGACGAGGAGCTCGACCGGCTCTCGGCACGCGAACGTGAGGTCATGCGCCTCATCGCCCGCGGCTACCAGTACAAGGAGGTCGCCAAGGAGCTGTTCATCTCCGTGAAGACCGTCGAGACCCACGTGTCGTCGGTGCTGCGCAAGCTCCAACTGTCCTCGCGCCACGAGCTGACGGCGTGGGCCATGGGGCGGCGCCTGCTCTGAGTTCCGGGTCTCCTAGGCTGCTCCCATGGAGATCGTCGAACACCTGCTCGTCCTCGTCCACCTGCTCGGCATGGCCGCGATCGTCGGCAGCGCCGTGTTCGTCGCCCGCGGGACGGTGACGCCCGCACTGGTCTGGGGTGCACGGGCTCAGCTGGTCACGGGCCTGATCCTCGTCGGTCTGGCCGAAATGGATGACGGCGACGTCAACCACGCCAAGATCGGGGTCAAGCTGGTCGTCGCGATCGCGGTCGCGGCCTGCGCCGAGATCGCGGCCGCGAAGGGGAAGAAGGGTGAGGCGCGTCCGCAACTGGTGACGGCAGCGGGTGCCTTGGCGCTGCTCAACACCGCGATCGCCGTCCTCTGGTGAGTCGCGGGCGATGACTCCGTGGCCGGTCTAGGAGTTGAGGACCGGTCAGGACTCGAGGAAGTCGGCCACGCGGTCCTTGGGTCGGCCGATGATCGCCCGATCGCCCTTGACCAGCACGGGCCGCTGAAGCAGTCGTGGGTGCTCCACGAGCACCGCGATGATCTGCTCGCGGGTCTGCACGTCGGCGTCGGTGAGCCCGCTCTGGGTGAAGAACGCGTCGCGGCGCACGAGATCGGTTGGGGGGTCCTCGAGCTTGTCGAGCAGGTCGGCCAGTGCGGCGGCGTCCAGAGGCTGCTTGAGGTACTCGACGACGTCGGCGGCCACGCCGGCTGAGGCCGCGGCCTCCGTCGCGAACCGCGAGGTCGAGCAGTTCCGGTTGTGCAGGATCGTCACGTCACTCATGGCGACACGGTAGCCCTCTCGGTCACGGGATGAAGATCAGCTTGCCCTGGCTGCGTCGTGCCTCGAGGTCGGCGTAGGCGGTGCTGGCCTCAGCCAGCGGGTAGCGGCCTCCGACGCTCACGCGCAGGCTGCCGTCCTCAATGGACTGGAAGAGCTCGCCCGCGCGCCAGGCCAACTCATCGGGCGTGGCGATGTGGTGGGGCAGGCTGGGCCTCGTCACGAAGACCGACCCCGCGGCATTGAGTCGTTGCAGGTCGAACGGCGGCACTTGGCCGGAGGCACCGCCGTAGAGCGCGAGCAGACCCCGCGGCCGGAGGGAGGCGAGCGAGGCGTCGAAGGTGTCCTTGCCGACTCCGTCGTACGCGACGTCGACCCCGGTGCCGCCGGTGGCGTCGCGGACCGCGGCGGCCAGGTCGGTGACGGTGCGGTAGTTGATCGTGTGGTCGGCGCCGAGCGCGGCGGCGGTGGAGCACTTCTCGTCACTGCCAGCGGTGGCGATGATGGTTCCGCCGAGCGCCTTGATCATCTGCACGAGCAGTTGGCCCACCCCGCCGGCAGCCGCGTGCACGAGTGCGGTCGTGCCCGGGCCCACCGGGTAGGTGCTGCGGGTCAGGAAGTGTGCCGTGAGGCCTTGGAGGATCGAGGCTGCCGCGGTCTCGAGGTCGACACCTTCTGGGACGGTCACGAGCCCGTCTGCCGGGATGCACGCGTGGCTGGCCGCGCTGCCGTCGGCGAAGGGCCACGCCACGCGATCGCCGGCTGCCACGCCCTCGACGTCAGGGCCGACGGCGAGCACGACCCCGGCGCCCTCACGGCCCAACACGAAGGGCGTCGGCGTCGGGTAGATGCCTTCGCGCTGGTAGACGTCGATGAAGTTGATGCCGGCCGCGGCGACCGCGATCAAGGCCTCACCGGGGCCGGGCGTCGGGATCTCGCGGTCCTGGACCTCGAGCACCTCCGGCCCCCCGGGGCGGGTGACGACGAGGGCGCGGGTGGTCGACTGACTCATGGTCGCCAGCCTAGAACTTCCTGGGCACCGCACCTACCGTCGAAGGGGCAGAGGCCCGTCAGGAGCGCAACGAGAGCAGCACGGCATCCAGCATCTGCGGCGTCAGCCGCCCGGTGTACGTGTTGTGCGGGCTCACGTGGTAGCACCCGACGAGCCGGACCGCCCGCCCCTGCGGCGTCCGCAGGGTGGCCTCCGCCGCGTGCCCGAACCGCGGCTTCGGACGCGGCACCCCCCACCCGAGCGCCCGGGCCGCGCCGAGGGTGGCGTCCCAGCCGATCGCCCCGAGGCACAAGATCGCCCGCAGGCCCGAGGCCTCGGTGAGCTCGAGGTCGCGTTCGAGCCAGGCCGAGCACGTGGCCCGCTCGGTGGGGGTCGGCTTGTTGGCCGGTGGGGCGCACCGCACCGCCGCGACGATCCGGATGCCGGTGAGCGCCTGCCCGTCCCCGGCACCCACCGAGGTCGGCAGCGCGGCGAACCCCGTGCGGTGCAGGGCCGCCCACAGCACGTCACCGGAGGAGTCGCCGGTGAACATCCGACCGGTGCGGTTGGTGCCGTTGGCGGCGGGGGCGAGCCCGACCAGCAGCACGTCTGCAGCGGGGTCGCCGAACGACGGGCCGGGCCGCCCCCAGTACGGCTGGTCGGCGAACGATGCTCGCCGGCCGGTACGGGCGACGTCCTCGCGCCAGCGCACGAGGCGGGGGCAGGCTCGGCACACCGACACCCGCGCCTGGAGATCGGGGATGCCGTCCGCCCCCGTGGCGAGTCGCCTCACCGCGGCAGCGGTGCGGGCAACCGGGGTGGCGGCCGTCGCCGGATCGCCCGGCCAGCCCCTGCCGGGTGGCACCGGGCTGGCGAAGAGCTGCCCGGTCACCGGGTGGGGTGCCTGCTCGTCCATGGGCTCCACCCTGACACCGAGGGCGCCGCGACGGAACCGATGCGCGAGGATCACCCCATGGCAGAGGTGACGGTCGTCGGTGGAGGTGTCGTGGGCCTGACCTCGGCCCTCGAGCTCGCGCGCGCCGGGCACGAGGTGCGCTGCGTGCGCGACCAGCCGGTTGCCGAGACGGTGTCAGCGGTCGCCGGAGGGCTGTGGTTCCCTTACCACGTCGAGCCGCGGGACCGCGTGGTCGCCTGGGGTGCCGTGGCCCTTGCCAGGTTCGCCGACCTGTCGGGCGATCCGGCATCCGGCGTGGTGATGAGCGAGGGGCTGCTCGTGGAGCGAGGGCCGGCGGATCGGTGGTGGACGCAGAGCGTGCCGTCGTGGCGCGACGCGTCGGGTGCTGAGCTGCCGGAGGGCGCCACCGGGGGAGTGGTCGCGACTGTTCCGCTCGTGACGATGCCCATGTTCCTGCCGTGGCTCGAGATGCAGTGTCGCGACGCCGGGGTCGCGTTCGAGCAGGCCCACGTGAGCACCCTCGACGGCCTCGAGGGTGACGTGGTCGTCGTCGCCGCCGGGCTGCGGTCGGGAGCTCTGGTGGACGACGACGCGGGGATGCCGTCGCGTGGTCAGGTCGCCCTGCTGGAGAACCCCGGGCTGACGCGCTGGCTGGTCGATGACGACCATCCGGACGGGCTGCTCTACGTGTTGCCGCACCCCGGGTGGGTCGTGTGCGGGGGAACGGACGTCAGCGGTTCGTGGGACACCCAACCCGACCCGCAGGTTCATGACGCGATCGTGCGACGGGTTCGTGACGCCGTCCCCGCGCTCGCGACGGCCCGGGTGATCGGACCTCGCGTGGGGTTGCGCCCGGTCGCGCCCGAGGTGTCGCTCACGGCATCCGACATCGGGGGGCGGGTGGTGGTGACCAACCACGGTCACGGCGGGGCCGGGGTCACCCTGTCGTGGGGGTGTGCCCAGGAGGTCGTCCGGCTCGTCGGCGAGGCGGCGGGTCTCAGCCGGCCGTGACCCGGCGCGCGGCGTCCAGGGCGATGGGCGGCAGCGGCTTCGCCCACGGTTCGTAGCCGAGTTCGCGGCAGGCCACGGCAACCGCTCCCAGCAGCTCGGAGCGGCGACCCAGCTCGGCCGTGCGGACCTCGACGGCCTGGGCACTCGCTGGCTGCGCGTAGCGGCGGATCGACTCGCGCACGCCGTCGGCCAGGGGTGCGCCCACGGTGCTCAGCTCACCCCCGAGGATCACGCCGCGCGGGTTGAGCCAGTTGCACAGGTCGGCGAGCACCCGGCCCACGGTGCGGCCGGTCTCCTCGACGAAGCGCGCGACGGCGGGGTGCTCGGCGGCATCGCGCAGGGGGTACGCGTCGGCGCGGGGGCTCAGGCCTGCGTCGGCCATGAGGGTGCGCAGGAAGGCCGTCGACGCGACGGTCTCGAGGCAGCCACGGTTGCCGCAGCGGCACCAGTCGCCCTGGTCCGAGACCTGGGTGTGACCGACCTCGCCGGCCAGGCCGTCGGCCCCCGGGTAGGGCACACCCTGGAGGACGAGGCTGGCCCCGACCCCGTCGCCGAGCTTGACGTAGACGAGGTCGCGGATGCCGCGCGCGGCGCCGAAACGCAGCTCGCCCTGAGCGCCCATGTCGGCGTCGTTGGCGACGACGACCCGCCAGCCGAGGCGGCGCGCGAGTTCCTGCTGGGGGTTGACCCCGACCCAGTCGGACATGATCGACATCGAGCGGATCTCGTGGCTGTGGGCGTCGATCGGGGCCGGGATGCCGGCCGCCGCGCACCGGATGTCCGACACGGCGACACCAGCTTCGTCGAGCAGCTCAACGACGATCTCGACGGCCGCGTCGAGCGAGGCCCGGGCCTGGCCGTCGACGTCCATCTGGGCCCAGCGCTCAGCAAGGACACCTCCCTCGGCATCCGCGACGGCCACCGCCAGGTGACTGTGGCCGAAGTCGATGGCGACCACGTGCCCTCGGGCCGCGCTCGGCACGAGCAGCGCCGACGGGCGTCCGCGCCCGGAGCCGCGTCCACCCGGAGGGATGAGGTCCTCCTCGATGACGCCTTCGTCGAGAAGCTCCTGGACGACGGCTGCGACAGCGCTGCGCGACAGGCCGGTCGCCTGGCCGAGGTCGGCCCTGGTGAGGGGCGGGCCCGAGCGGATCAGCGCCGTCACCTGTTCCTTGGTGCGGTGCCGACGGCTCGACGCGGGCTGCTCGGACTCCATGTCAGGACTCTAGGGACAAAAATATGCTCTTGACAAGAGTTATTCCCACCGATATTGTCCGGTAAAACTTCATTAGTCGTAGAACCCGGAGTCAGCGCCACCGCGTCCCAGCTCCGGGGCAAGGTGACGATTTGAGAACGTGCGTGGACACTTCGCTCGAGTCTCTACAGGCCGTCAGGCCGCTCTGGCACACTCGGCAACCGACGCTGGCGTCGTGCTGGATCACCCCCACTCAGCTGTGCAAAGGAGCACGCATGACATCACCAGAGGGATCGGGCCGAGGTCGGCCCGACTACATCCTCGAGATGCGGGACATCACCAAGGAGTTCCCCGGGGTCAAGGCCCTGTCCAATGTCGACATGGCGGTGAGGCGTGGTGAGATCCACGCGATCTGCGGTGAGAACGGCGCGGGGAAGTCCACCCTCATGAAGGTCCTGTCCGGGGTGCACCCCACGGGGTCCTACACGGGCGAGATCCACTTCAACGGCAAGCTGGCCGAGTACTCCAACGTCCGCGACAGCGAGCGTGACGGGATCGTCATCATCCACCAGGAGCTCGCGCTCATCCCCGAGCTGTCGATCGCCGAGAACATCTTCCTCGGCAACGAGCGCGCCTCCAAGAGCGGTGTCATCGACTGGTTCGCGACCCGCCAGATGGCTGCCGAGCTCATGGAGCGGGTGGGGCTGTCCGAGGATCCGCTCACCAAGACCAAGGACATCGGCGTCGGCAAGCAGCAGCTCGTCGAGATCGCCAAGGCACTGTCCAAGGAGGTCAAGCTCCTCATCCTCGACGAGCCCACCGCCGCCCTGAACGAAGGGGACTCGCAGCACCTGCTGCAGATCATGGACGGGCTGCGTCAGCGCGGCATCACCTGCATCATGATCAGCCACAAGCTCAACGAGATCGAGCAGATCTCCGACGCCATCACGATCATCCGCGACGGCAAGACGATCGAGACCCTTCGCGTCGACGAGGGTGGTGTCGACGAGAACCGGATCATCCGCGGCATGGTCGGCCGCGACCTCGAGTCGCGCTTCCCCGAGCACACCCCGAAGATCGGTGAGGTCTTCTTCGAGGTCAAGAACTGGCGCGTCCAGCACCCGACCCGGGCCGACCGACTCGTCTGCAAGGACAGCTCCTTCGTCGTCCGCCGCGGTGAGATCGTCGGGTTCGCCGGCCTCATGGGCGCTGGCCGCACCGAGCTGATGCGCAGCATCTTCGGTCGCTCGTACGGCACCGTGCTGGGCGGAACGATCACCAAGGACGGCAAGGACCTCGTCCTGCACCACGTCGCCGATGCCATCCACGAGGGCATCGCCTACGTCACCGAGGACCGAAAGACCCTCGGTGTGAACCTGCTCGACGACATCAAGACGACGACGGTCTCGGCCAACCTCGAGCGCATCACCCAGGGACTGGTGGTCAACGCGAGCGAGGAGTACCGCTACGCCGAGGAGTACCGGGTCAACCTGCGCACCAAGGCTCCCAACGTCGACGAGGGTGTCTCGAAGCTGTCCGGTGGCAACCAGCAGAAGGTCGTGCTCGCCAAGTGGCTGTTCACCGAGCCTGACCTGCTCATCCTCGACGAGCCGACCCGCGGCATCGACGTCGGGGCGAAGTACGAGATCTACGGGATCATCCAGCGGCTGGCCGACGAGGGCAAGGGCGTCATCGTCGTGTCCTCCGAGCTGCCCGAGCTGCTCGGCCTCTCGGACCGGATCTACACCCTCTTCGAGGGGCAGATCACCGGTGTGCTCGACAAGGCGGAAGCCAACCAGGAATCCCTCATGAAGCTGATGACGAAGGCCCGGACCACCGCGTCCGTGGCCTCCTGACGACAGACAGGACCCGCGAGACATGAATGTCATCAAGAAGATCGTTGGCGGAGACTCCCGCCAGCTGGGCATGATCTTTGCCCTGATCGCCCTCATCGCGTTCTTCCAGTGGCGCACCGGTGGCCTCACCCTCACCCCGGACAACGTCAACAACATCATCCAGGGCAACGCGTACGTGCTCGTCCTGGCCATCGGCATGGTGCTCGTCATCATTGCCGGCCACATCGACCTGTCGGTCGGGTCGATCGCCGCGTTCGTCGGCATCGTCGTCGCCCTGGCGATCACCGACTGGGGCCTGCCCTGGCCCGTGGCCATCCTCCTCGGCATCGGCGTCGGTGCCCTGTGTGGCGCCTGGCAGGGCCTCTGGGTCGCCTACGTCGGCATCCCCGCGTTCATCGTGACCCTGGCCGGCATGCTCATCTTCCGCGGCCTCAACCAGTGGATCGGCAAGTCCAACACCGTCCCCGTCCCCGAGGGCTTCCAGGTCATCGGTGCCGGCTCGCTGCCCGAGTGGGGCCCGAACACCGGCTACAACAACCTCACCCTGCTTCTCGGCCTTGCCGGGTGCGCCGCGATCATCGTCGGCGCCCTGCGCAGCCGCGCCAAGCTCACCAAGATCGGCGCCGACGTCGAAGAGGCGTGGGTCATGTGGACGCGACTGGCACTCATCTCCGCGGTGATCATGGGCGTCATGATGATCATCGCCTCCGGGCGCAAGGGCTTCCCGGTCTCCGGGCTGATCCTCGTCGCGCTCGTCATCGGCTACGGCTTCCTGGCCAACAAGATGATCCTCGGCCGGCACATCTACGCCGTCGGTGGCAACCGGCACGCGGCTGAGCTCTCCGGTGTGAAGTCGAAGAAGGTCAACTTCTTCGTCATGGCCAACATGGCGGTCCTCGCCTCGCTGGCCGGCATGATGTTCGTCGCCCGCTCGAACGCCTCTGGTCCGTTCGACGGCGTCGGCTGGGAGCTCGACGCGATCGCGGCCGTCTTCATCGGTGGCGCTGCCGTCACCGGCGGTGTCGGCACCGTCGTCGGGTCCATCGTCGGTGGCCTCGTCATGGCCGTGCTCAACAACGGTCTCCAGCTGCTCGGCATCGGCGCTGACCGTACCCAGGTCATCAAGGGTCTGGTGCTGCTCATCGCCGTCGCGTTCGACGTCTACAACAAGTCGCAGGGCAAGCCCTCGATCACCGGGCTGCTCATGCGGAACAAGACCGCAGCCGCCCCCGCCGCACCCACCGCCGTGGATGCCGGTAACCCCGCGTCCGCTGCGGTGACCGACACCTCGACGGTCGTCAAGACCGAAGGCTGATCCACCACTTCGGTCGCCGCGACCCGGCATCCGACCCGCGCAGTACCTGACACCACATCACCCGCGTTCACGCGAACGCACCCCACAGAAAGAAGAACCATGCGATCACTCACCAAGGCCGTCGCCGTCACCGCGGCGCTGGGTCTGGCTCTCACCGGCTGCGGCCGCACCGAGGAGGCCACCCCCGAGGCATCGGGTTCCGGCTCGACCGCGGCAGCCGGCGGTTTCCCCGCTGACTCCGCCATCGGCATCGCCCTTCCGCAGAAGACCTCGGAGAACTGGGTCCTCGCCGAGAACCTGTTCAACGAGGGCCTCACCGCGGCCGGCTTCAAGGGCGACGTGCAGTTCGCCAACGGCGGCGTCTCCGAGCAGCAGAACCAGATCCAGGCCATGATCACCAAGGGTGCGAAGGTCATCGTCGTCGGTGCCATCGACGGCGCGCAGCTCGGCACCCAGCTCAAGGCGGCCAAGGACTCCGGCGCCACCGTCATCGCCTACGACCGTCTCCTGACGAACACGGCCGACGTCGACTACTACATCGCCTACGACAACTTCAAGGTCGGCCAGCTGCAGGGTCAGGCCCTGCTCGACGGTCTCGCCATGAAGAAGCCGGCCGGCCCGTACAACATCGAGCTGTTCGCCGGTTCGCCTGACGACAACAACGCGAAGGTGTTCTTCGACGGCGCCATGGAGGTGCTCAAGCCGAAGATCGACGACGGCACCCTGAAGGTCGTGTCCGGCCAGACGACCTTCGAGCAGGCCGTCACCCAGGGCTGGAAGGCCGAGAACGCGCAGAAGCGCATGGACACCCTCCTCGCCGGCTCCTACACCGGGTCCACCGCCCTGGACGGCGTCCTGTCGCCCAACGACACCCTGGCCCGCGCGATCATCACCTCGGTCAAGGCCGCCGGCAAGCCGATCCCGGTCGTCACCGGTCAGGACTCCGAGGTCGAGTCGGTCAAGTCGATCATGGCGGGCGAGCAGTTCTCCACGATCAACAAGGACACCCGCAAGCTCGTCGAGGAGACGATCGCGATGGTCGTCGCCCTCCAGAAGGGTGAGGAGCCCACGATCACCGACACCACGTCCTACAACAACGGCGTCAAGGTCGTCCCGGCCAACCTCCTCGAGCCGGTCATCGTCACCAAGGCCAACGCCGCCGAGGCCTACGCCAACGACCCGGTGCTCGGCCCGCTGACCAAGTGAGCCACGGCCTCACGGCCACCTAGCACCACTCGATCGGCCCGTCTGCTCCGGCAGGCGGGCCGATCGCCGTCCGGCGACGCGGCATCCACTGCTCGTTCCCGTGCCCGGATGCCGGGCGGTGCGGGTCAGGCGTCGGATGCCGGTCGCGCGCGTTTCGCCTTCGTCTCGCCCCGGTGCCGCTTGGCGGTGAGGCGGCGTTCCGTCGAGCCGCGGGTGGGGCGGGTGGCGCGGCGAGGAGCCGGGGGAGGGGCCATCGCGGTGCGCAGGAGGTCAGCCATCCGCTCGCGGGCGGCCACCCGGTTGCGCCGCTGCTGGCGGTGCTCGGAGGCGGCGACGACGAGCAGGCGGCCCCCGACCAGTCGCGAGTCCAGGGCCCGCAGTACCCGTTGGCGCTGGGTGTCGGTGAACGCCGGACAGGTCACGACGTCGAGCTCGATCTCGACGCGGCTGTCAGCGGTGTTCACCCCCTGCCCGCCGGGCCCCTGCGAGCGGGAGAACCGCTCGACGATCTCACCGGCGGGGATCGTCAAGCCCTGGGGAACGCCCGGGCCCGGCGGGACGACGAGGTCCATCAGGGCCGGCCGGTGTCGTCCTCGGGCTCGGGAGGCGGCAATGCCCCCTGCGCCTCGTCACGATCGGCCCACTCCAGGAGCGGGGCGAGGTCGAACACCGCGTCGTCGATGCCGGCGTGCAGGTCGCCGAGGGCTGCGAACCGGGCCGGGACGGTGGCGATGGTGAGCTCTCGTGGCTCGACGTCGTCGACCTCGTCCCAGCGGATCGGCGTCGACACCGTGCCGGTGGCGTTGCCGCGAACCGAGTACGCGGCGGCGATGGTGTGGTCGCGGGCGTTCTGGTTGTAGTCGATGAACACGGCGCCGGGGTCGCGGTCCTTGCGCCACCAGGTGGTCGTCACGTCGTCGGGCAGGCGGCGTTCGACCTCGCGGGCGAAGGCGAGGGCTGCTCGGCGCACGTCGCCGAACCCGTGGTCGGGAGCGATCCGCACGTACACGTGCAGGCCCGACCCGCCACTGGTCTTGGGCCACCCCACGGCGCCGAGCTCGTCGAGCACCTCGTGCGTGACCTGCGCCGCGCGTCGCACGCGCGAGAACGGAGCGTCCGGCATCGGGTCGAGGTCGATGCGCCACTCGTCCGGCTTCTCGGTGTCGGCCCGCCGGCTGTTCCACGGGTGGAACTCCACGGTGCTCATCTGCACGGCCCAGGCCACGTCGGCCAGGCGGGTCACGCACAGCTCGTCGGCGTGCAGGCCGTAGCGCGGGAAGTGCAACCGCACCGTCTCGACCCACGGCGGGGCGCCCCGGGGCAGGCGCTTCTGGTGGACCTTCGGCCCACTCACCCCGTCCGGGAAGCGGTGCAACATGCAGGGTCGCTCGCGCAGGGCCCGCACGATGCCGTCGCCGACGGACAGGTAGTAGTTCACGAGGTCGAGCTTGGTCTCGCCGCGGGCCGCGAAGTAGACCCGCTGCGGACTGGACACCCGCACGTCGAAGCCCTCGACGTCGAGGACGACGGGTTCCCCGAACTCACCCTTGCGCGAGGCCATGACCGACACCGTATGCCGTCAGCGGGGGGACGTAGGGTTGACCCGACATGAGCACTCTCTTCGACGGCCTCGACTTCGGTGAGTTCGACCCTGCCAAGGTCGACGCCGCCGGGGTTCCGACGTGGGCCCAGGCCGCCGCTGCCGGGCGTGGGCCTGACGGCGGCCCCGACGCCCTGGAGCGGGGGCCGGTGCGCACCGACCCCGAGGAGCTGCTCGTCGGCCTGAACCCGCAGCAGCGCGAAGCCGTGCTCCACGAGGGTGGGCCGCTGCTGATCGTCGCCGGTGCCGGGTCGGGCAAGACCCGGGTGCTGACCCAGCGCATCGCGTACCTCCTGGCTGCCCGCGGGGTGCAACCGGGTCAGATCCTCGCGATCACGTTCACCAACAAGGCCGCCGCCGAGATGCGCGAGCGGGTGTCCGCTCTCGTCGGGCCACGGGCCAAGGCGATGTGGGTGATGACCTTCCACAGTGCCTGCGTGCGCATCCTGCGCCGCGAGGCCGACAAGGTGGGCATGCGCTCGACCTTCTCGATCTACGACGCCGCGGACTCGCAGCGCCTGATGTCGATGGTCCTGCGCGACATGGACCTCGACCCCAAGCGCTACAACCCGCGCTCGTTCAGCCACCAGGTGTCCAACCTCAAGAACGAACTCGTCGACGAGGAGACCTTCGCGAGTCGCACGGGCGAAGCCAGCCCGCACCAGGAGCAGGTGCTCGCCGAGGCCTACTCGATGTACCAGCGCCGCCTGCGTCAGGCCAACGCCATGGACTTCGACGACCTCATCATGACCACGGTCCACATGTTCCAGGCCTTCCCCGACGTGGCCGAGCACTATCGACGGCGCTTCCGGCACGTCATGGTCGACGAGTACCAGGACACCAACCACGCGCAGTACCAGCTGATCCGTGAGCTCGTCGGCTCCGAGAGCACCCGCGCCGAGCACGGCGTCGAACCCAGCGAGCTCGTCGTCGTCGGTGACGCCGACCAGTCGATCTACGCCTTCCGGGGGGCGACGATCCGCAACATCGAGGAGTTCGAGGTCGACTACCCCGACGCTCGCACCATCCTCCTGGAGCAGAACTACCGCTCCACCCAGACCATCCTGCGGGCTGCCAACGCGGTCATCGCCCGCAACGAGAAGCGGCGCGAGAAGAACCTGTGGAGCCAGAGCGGCGACGGCGCGCGCATCGTCGGCTACGTCGGCGACAACGAACACGACGAGGCGTCGTTCGTGGCGCGCACCATCGACCGACTGGGTGACGAGCACGGCATCCGGCCACGCGACGTCGCGGTCTTCTACCGCACCAACGCCCAGTCCCGGGCCCTGGAAGAGGTCTTCGTGCGCGTCGGCCTGCCCTACAAGGTGGTCGGTGGCACGAGGTTCTACGAGCGCCGCGAGGTCAAGGACGCGTTGGCCTACCTGCGGGTGCTGTCCAACCCGACCGACACGGTGAACCTGCGCCGCATCCTCAACGTGCCCAAGCGCGGCATCGGCGACCGGGCCGAGGCGTGTGTCAGCGCCCTCGCCGAGCGCGAGCGGATCCCGTTCGTGGCGGCGCTTGGCCGCCCCGAGGACGCCCCCGGCATCGCCACCCGGTCGGTGACCGCCATCAAGGGGTTCACCACTCTCCTGGAGAGCCTCGGGCACGTGCGTGATGACGAGGATGCCGGCGTGGCCGACCTGCTCGAGGCCGTCCTCGACCGCTCGGGGTACGTCGCCGAGCTGCGCGAGAGCCGCGACCCGCAGGACGAGACGCGCGTCGAGAACCTCGCCGAGCTCGTCGCCGTCGCCCAGGAGTTCGACGAGGCGCGCCGCGAGACCGGCGAGGTCATCGCCCTCGAGGACTTCCTCGAGCAGGTCTCACTCGTGGCCGACGCCGACGAGATCCCCGACACCGAGGAGGCCGAGGCGGCCGGGGTGGTGACCCTGATGACCCTGCACACGGCCAAGGGGCTGGAGTTCCCCGTCGTCTTCCTCACCGGCATGGAGGACGGCACCTTCCCGCACCTGCGCAGCCTGGCCGACCCCAAGGAGCTCGAGGAGGAGCGCCGACTGGCCTACGTCGGGATCACCCGGGCCCGTGAGCGGCTGCACCTGTCGCGGGCAGCAGTGCGTTCGGCGTGGGGAGCGCCGCAGTACAACCCGCCGTCACGCTTCCTCGACGAGATCCCCGCTGAACTGCTCCAGTGGGAGCGCGAGCTCTCCGGGGCGGCTGCCGTGGGGCGTCGGGACCAGCGTCCGGCCGTCGCGACCCTCGCCGCTCGTCCGGGCGTGCGATCGCCGGGCAACCGGCCGGTCATCGCGTTGTCGGCGGGGGACCGGGTGACCCATGACAGCTATGGCCTGGGCACCGTCGTGCGCACCCTCGGAGAGGGTGACAAGACGCAGGCCGAGGTGGACTTCGGCGGAGAGCTCGGGGTCAAGCGCTTCGTGCTGCGCTACGCCCCGCTCGAGAAGCTCTAGGAGATCATCCTCGTCAGCCGACGAGGATGCCCTTCTTCTTCAGCCAGGGGAAGGGGTTGATCGGGTCGCCGCCACCGGGGTGGATCTCCAGGTGCAGGTGCGCGCCGAACGAACGCCCGGTGTTGCCCACGGCGCCCACGACGTCGCCGGGCATGACGCTCTGGCCCTCCTTGACGTCCATCCGGCTCATGTGGTGGTACGTCGACGACGTGCCGTCCCAGTACTTGATCTCGACCTTGTTGCCGGCGACAGAACTGTAGGCGGCGTGGACGACCGTGCCCTTGGACATCGCGTACAGCGGGGTGCCGACCGGCGCCGCCACGTCGATGCCGTTGTGGTTGCGGCCCCAGCGGGGGCCGAAGTCGGAGGTGTGGCGGCCGGTGCGGATCGCCTTGACCCACTTCTTGCCGTTGCGCTCTGCCTCGGCCCGGGCCTTCGCCTTGGCGGCCGCCTTGCGCTTGGCGTCGCGGGCAGCGCGATCCTTGGCCTCGACACGACCTTGGAGGGCTGCCGTCTGCATCGAGGAGTCCTGTCGGCGCACCGCGAGGTCGATGACCGTTGCCTCGTCAGCAGCCTGCTCCGTGCGCGCCGTCTCCGACTGCGCTCCAGAGAGGTCGAGCGTCAGCGGGGCCGCGACCGGAACCGCTGACTTGGCCATCGTGGCGCCGGTTGCCGTCACGATGAGCGCGGCAGCCGCGGCCGTCGGGAGCACGAAGCTCGAGCTCAGGGCTCGAGGCAGGCGCGCACTGCGAGCCGGACGGTGCCGACCGGCATAGTGACGCCCTTGATAGGACGAAGAACTCAAGAGGGTCCTCAAGGGTCAGGGGAAACTGGGCTTGCCTCACCCTACCGTGACCATTCCGTGATACAAATTCCGCGTCCACACCCCGGCCCCTTCAGTTACGCGCGCGCGGTCGCCGCACACCCCTGACGTGGGCTTTTGGCCCGCCCGTGATCCCCGTCACGACCGTGGGCGCCGGGCCGTCACTCGTCACGGACGAGGGGGGTGACGCCCGAGCGCAACGTGCTGCCGTCGGCATCCAGGTGCGCCAGGGCGGTCGAGATGCCGTGCACGACCTCGCCGAGCATCGGAAGCGTCAGGTGCCCCGCGCCGTGGAGGCGCACGTTGCGGGCGCTCAGGTCCTGGTGGCGCAGGGCCGCGGCCCGCTGCGGCACGATCGCGAGGTCGGTGTCCGACCAGTAGGAGATGAACCTGGTGCGGCAGCCCCGCACGGGGCGGGCGAGCTCGCGCATGAGCCCGCTGCCGGGCCGCATCTGCTCCATCAGCCGGGTCGGCACGGCGTAGGCGGCATACGTGCCGGTGTGGGGCGTGCCCAGGGTGACGAGGGTGTGCACCCGGGCGTCCCCGCCGAGCCGGGTGACGTAGTAGCGGGCGATGAGTCCGCCGAGGCTGTGCCCGATGATGTGGATGCGCTCGAAGCCGGTCTCGGCGACGATCTGCTCGACCTCGGCCCCGAGGCCGGCTGCCGCGGACCGCACGTCGGTGAGGATCGTCGAGTAGTTCATCGCGAAGACGTTCGAGAACCCCCGACGGGTCAGCCCGCGCCGCAGCAGCGTGAAGATCGACCGGTTGCTGACGATGCCGTGGACGAGCAGGATCGGGGTGCCGGCGGCCTCGATGTTGGAGACGAGCAGGCCGCGTTGCACGGGGGGCAGGTGCTCGAGCCGGTACGCCGGCCCGGTGCGCGACGCGCGACTGCCGACCAGGCCGAGCGGCCACGTCGCGACGTGGGCCGTCATCCACGCAGCCTCCACGGCGCAGCCGGCGAGCACCGCGGGGTCCAGCGCCGCCCGCGAGAGCCCTGCCACGGCATCCACGGTGGCCCGCGCACGACCCATCACCGACAGCCCCGTGGGGGTGGTGTCCTGCTCGGGGTCGGCCACCGGCCGCAGGGAGTTCGCCATGGCTCCTCCACTGTAGGGCGCGGATGCCGCCCGCACCGGTCGTCGCGGACCCTGACCTTCCAGCGTGAGAAGCGTCCCACCCAGCGCCCGGAGCAGACCTCGGCTGCCCATGAGGGTGCTGACCCCGTTAGGCTCCCCACCGGACCACCTACTGCCAACAGCAAGGACGGATCGCCCCGTGGATCTCTTCGAGTACCAGGCCCGTGACGTGTTCGAGAAGCACGGTGTGCCCGTGCTCGCCGGGGCCGTCGCCACGACACCGGAACAGGCCCGTGAGGCGGCCGAGCGCATCGGCGCGGCCAGTGGCGGGGTGACCGTGGTCAAGGCCCAGGTCAAGGTCGGGGGCCGCGGCAAGGCAGGCGGCGTCAAGGTCGCGAAGACCGCCGACGAGGCGCAGGAGCACGCCAGTGCGATCCTCGGCATGGACATCAAGGGCCACACCGTGCACCAGGTGATGATCGCCCAGGGCGCCCGCATCGACGAGGAGTACTACTTCTCGATCCTGCTCGACCGCGCGAACCGCACCTACCTGGCCATGTGCTCCAAGGAGGGCGGCATGGACATCGAGCAGCTCGCCGTCGAGCGCCCGGACGCCCTGGCCCGCGTCGCCGTCGACCCCAACGTCGGCATCGACGACGCCAAGGCCCGCGAGATCGTCGAGCAGGCCGGCTTCGACGCCGAGACCGCCGCGAAGATCGAGCCCGTGCTCAAGACCCTCTGGGCGGTCTACCGCGACGAGGACGCCACCCTCGTCGAGGTCAACCCCCTCGTGCGCACCGAGGACGGCGACATCGTGGCGCTGGACGGCAAGGTCTCGCTCGACGCGAACGCCTTCTTCCGCCACCCGGAGCACGAGGCGCTCGAGGACAAGGCCGAGACCGACCCTTTGGAGGCCGCTGCCAAGGAGAAGGACCTCAACTACGTCAAGCTCGACGGCTCGGTCGGCATCATCGGCAACGGTGCGGGCCTGGTCATGAGCACCCTCGACGTCGTGGCCTACGCCGGCGAGGAGTTCGGTGGCCAGAAGCCCGCCAACTTCCTCGACATCGGTGGCGGCGCGAGCGCCCAGGTCATGGCCGACGGGCTGCACATCATCCTGTCCGACCCGCAGGTCAAGAGCGTCTTCGTCAACGTCTTCGGCGGCATCACCGCCTGTGACGCCGTCGCCAACGGCATCGTCGGGGCGCTCGACGCCCTCGGCGACGAGGAGGACCGCCCGCTGGTCGTCCGCCTCGACGGCAACAACGTCGAGGAGGGTCGGCGCATCCTCGCGGAGCGCAACCACCCCCGAGTCATCATCGAGGCCACGATGGACGGCGCCGCGCGCCGTGCCGCCGAGCTGGCTTCCCAGGCCTGACCCACCCGAGCGCGAAGAGAGACGTAGACAACCCATGGCCATCTTCCTCACCGCAGACTCCAAGGTCATCGTCCAGGGCATGACCGGCTCCGAGGGCATGAAGCACACGCAGCGGATGCTGCGCTCCGGCACCGACGTCGTCGGCGGCGTCAACCCCCGCAAGGCCGGCACCACGGTCGAGTTCGAGGGCGGAACGACCGTCCCCGTGTTCGGCAGCGTCGCCGAGGCGATGGCGGCCACCGGGGCTGACGTCAGCGTCATCTTCGTGCCCGCCGCCTTCACCAAGGCCGCCGCCCTCGAGGCCGTCGACGCCGGCATCCCGCTCGCCGTCGTCATCACCGAGGGCGTCGCCGTCAAGGACACCGCGGAGTTCTACAACTACGCCAAGGACAAGGGCACGACCCGCATCATCGGGCCGAACTGCCCGGGTCTGATCAGCCCCGGTGCCGCCAACGCGGGCATCATCCCGGCCGACATCTCCGGCCCCGGCCGCATCGGGCTGGTGTCGAAGTCGGGCACCCTGACCTACCAGATGATGTACGAGCTGCGGGACTTCGGGTTCTCCACGGGCGTCGGCATCGGCGGTGACCCGATCATCGGCACCACCCACATCGACTGCCTCGAGGCGTTCCAGAACGACCCCGACACCGACGCCATCGTCATGATCGGCGAGATCGGTGGCGATGCCGAGGAGCGGGCCGCGGCCTACATCAAGGACCACGTCACCAAGCCGGTCGTCGGCTACGTCGCGGGCTTCACCGCCCCCGAGGGCAAGACGATGGGCCACGCAGGCGCGATCGTGTCGGGCTCGTCGGGCACGGCCCAGGCCAAGAAGGACGCCCTCGAGGCGGCCGGGGTCAAGGTCGGCAAGACGCCGTCCGAGGCGGCCCAGCTGATGCGAGAGATCATGCAGTCCCTCCAGGCCTGATTCACACGAGTTCGAGGGCCGCTCGGCGTTGCACTGCAACTGTCGGGCGGCCCTCGCGCACACTGGTGCCGATGACTGTCGTCGACCGCCTCCGCTCCGCCTTCCCCGGCTCCACCGACCCCGGGGACGATGCCGAGCCCACCGACGGCTCGACCCCGGACACCATCGAGACCGCTGAGCCCGCACCGTGGTGGCGCGCAGCCGTCGTCGGGCTGGTGACGGGGCTGGCCTCCCTGCTCGTCGTGCTCGCACCGGTGGTGCTGGCCTGGCTCACCGACCCGATCGACGGCAGCACCCTGTGGCAGGCCGTCGGCACCGGCGCAGCGTTCTGGCTGCTCAGTTCGGGGGCCCACCTCTCGGTGGGGCCGATCGCACTCTCCCTCGTGCCGCTGCTGGCACTGGCCCTGCTCGTGATCGTGGCCCGACGCGGCGCCCGCGAGGCGTTGGCGGAGGTCACCACCGAGGGCGAGCACTGGCACGGACTGCTCCCCGCCCCGCTCGCAACCGCGCTGGGTGCGTGGTGGGGCGGGTACGCCGTCGCCGTCGCCGCAGCGGTCGGGCTCAGCATCCCGGGCGCGTTCTCGGTCTCCGCGCTCAGCCTCGCCCTCCCGCTGGTCCTCGTACCGCTGCTGTCCGCCGCCCTGGCCGTGCGCCCCCTCGTGCGCGACGAACCCGACGTCCTCGGACCGGTGCTGAACCCCGATCGCGTCCCTGACCTGGTCCGTCGCGGCATCCGCCCGGGGATGGCGGGTGTGCGGGCGCTGTTCGCCGTGGCAGCCGTCGTCGTCCTGAGCGCCGTGGCCCTGTCGTGGGGGGAGGTGTCCACCATCTCCGCGGAGGTCGGTGCTGCGGGCGTCGGCAGCGTGGTGCTGGCCCTGGCCCAGCTCGCCTACCTGCCCAACATCGCGGTGTGGGTCATCTCCTTCCTCGCAGGCCCGGGGTTCCAGGTCGTCGAGGGGGGCGCCGTCACCTGGTCGGGCTCCGAGGGTGGCCTGCTGCCGATGGTCCCGGTGCTCGCAGCCCTGCCGCAGCCCGGAGCCTTCCCGTGGTTCGTGGCGCTCAGCGTGCTCCTCGTCGTGGGCGTGGGGTCGTTCATCGGCCGGCGTGCGCTGCGTGAGGTCGCCCGGCTGTCACGGCTGCGCACCAAGGCCGCGGCCGCGCTGTCGGCGTGCGCGGTGACGGCAGTGGTCGTCGTCGCCCTCGACCTCGTCGCCGGCGGCGCCGCGGGGCAGTTCCGGCTCTCGGCCGTGGGCGCACCGGACCTGAGCCTGTTCGTTGCCCTCTTCCTCGAGTTGTCCCTCGGCGCACTGGTCGCCGTGCTGCGCGACGCCTGGACCCTGCGGCGATGACCCACCCCCTGCGCCTGGTCGTCCTCGTCTCCGGCTCGGGGAGCAACCTGCAGGCCCTCATCGACGCCGCCGCAGAGCCCGGCGCCCCGTTCCGGGTGGTCGCCGTCGGGGCCGACCGCGACGGCACCCTGGGCCTCGAGCGCGCGGTGGGCAACGGCATCCCGACGTTCGTCTGCCGCGTTCCCGACTACACGACCCGCGCCGACTGGGACGAGGCGCTGGCGCGCCTGATCTCGGATGCCGTCCCCGACCTCGTCGTGTCGGCGGGCTTCATGAAGGTGCTGGGCCCCACGGTGCTGGCCCGCCACCGGGTGATCAACACGCACCCGGCGCTGCTGCCGAGCTTCCCCGGCGCCCACGGGGTGCGTGACGCGATGGCGCACGGCGTGCGGGTCACGGGGTGCACGTGCCACTGGGTCGACGCAGGCGTCGACACGGGGGCGATCATCGACCAGCGGGCGGTGCGCGTCGAGGACGACGACACCGTCGAGACCCTGCACGAACGGATCAAGGTGCTCGAACGGGACATGCTCGTCGAGGTCGTGCGCTCGCTCGCCGCAGACCGCTCGTGGCAGGGCGCCTGAGTCGGTGGGCTCAGCCGCCGAGGGAGCGCAGTCGCGCGGCGATCGCCTCGGGTCGGGCGTCGTTGACCCAGCCGCCGACGCCGCTCTCGGACCCGGCGAGGAACTTCAGCGTTCCCGGCGCGCGCAGCACCGAGACCACCTGGAGGTGCAGGCGCGAGACGTCGCGGCCCTGGCGCACCGGGGCCTGGTGCCAGGCGGCGATGTAGGGCAGTGCGACGGGGCCGTCGTCCTCGGTGCGGTGGTAGCGGTCGAGGCGATCCAGCAGGTCGAGGTAGACCGTGGCGAGGTCGTCGCGCTCGGCGTCGTCGAGGGCGACCAGGTCGGGCACGTCGCGGTGCGGGGCGAGGTGGACCTCGACCGGCCAGCGGGCCGCGTAGGGCACGTAGGCGGTCCAGTGGGTGCCACTGATGACGATGCGCGAGCCGTCGGCCTGCTCCGCGCGCAGCAGGTCGGCCCCGAGCAGGCGGCCGGTGCGGGTGTGGTGCGCCTGCGCCTGCGCCAGGATCTCGCGGCTGCGGGTCGGCAGGTAGGGGTAGGCGTAGATCTGACCGTGCGGGTGGTGCAGGGTGACGCCGATCTCCGGGCCACGGTTCTCGAAGCAGAACACGTGCTCGACCTCGGGGATCTGCGAGAGCCGGGCGGTGCGATCGGCCCAGGCGTCGATGACCGTGCGCACTCGGCGCGGTGACAACGACCGGAAGCTCGTGTCGTGCTCGCTCGTGAAGCACACCACCTCGGTGCGGCCCAGCGCGGGCCGGTGCTCGAAGGGGTCCTCACCAGGGGCGTCGTCCACCGCGACGGGGGCGTAGGACGGGAAGCGGTTCTCGATGACGACGACGTCGTAGTCGGAGTCGGGGATCTCGGTCGCGATGCTGCCGCGGCCGGTGGGGCACAGCGGGCACTCGTCGCGCGGTGGCAGCAGCGTGCGTTTCATCCGGTGGCCGGCGACCGCCACCCAGTCGCCGACGAGCGCGTCGTAGCGCAGGTGCCCGGCGGCGGCCCGCTCGGGGAGGGGGCGCTCGTCGTCGGTGGTGCGCGGCGGGGCACCGGGGGTGTCGTCGTAGTAGATGATCTCGCGGCCGTCGGCCAGGTTCCGCACGGTGCGCCGGGCCGTTGAGGTGGCGCTCACTGCCGGCCACCCTTCGCGACGTCGCCGGCCTGGCGGGCGCTGGTCAGGTGGGCATCGGCCACGGCGGCGAGCAGGAGGTGGTCGACGCTCTCCTCGAGGATGCCGCGCGCTCGCGACGGCACTCCCGCGTCGGTGATGAGGGTGTCGACCTCGTCCAGGGCCATGAACGTCGACAGGCCGACGATCCCCACCTTGGTGTGGTCCGCCAGCACGCACACCGAGCGGCTGGCACCCACGAGGGCGCGGTTGGTCTCGGCCTCGACGAGGGCCGGTCGCGGGGTCGCACCCGGGGTCGTGCCCTTGCCGGGGTTGGATGCCGGGCGTCGCTACCGGGTGCGGGTGCGGTCGGAAGCCGGGTTGCCGGCCGTGATCCAGGTGCATCCACCCGCGTGGTGGGATGCCGCGCTGGGCGACGGGATCGTCGTCAGCGGGGCGGCACTCGGCGAGGTCGGGTTGGCCCTGCCCGTGCTGGCACCGGCCCAGGGATTCCTCCTCCACCTGGAGGGCGTCGACGCCTGAGGGCCCGGCTGGTGACAGACTCGGTCGGTGGCCATCCCTCCTTCGCACCTGTCGTTCGCCGCTCTGGAGTTCATGACGGAGCGGCACCTCGCGACGTTGACCACCCTGCGGGCTGACGGATCACCGCACGTCGTGCCGGTGGGGTTCACCTGGGATGACGACCTGCTCATCGCGCGCGTCATCGCGAGTCGGAGCAGCGCCAAGGTCGTCCAGGCCCGCGCCGGCCGCCGGGCGGCGCTGTCGCAGGTGCAGGCCCGTCGTTGGATCACCCTCGAAGGGTCGACGAGGGTGCTGGAGGACCCGGCATCCGTGCGCGATGCCGAGCAGCGGTACGCGCAGCGCTACCGCGTGCCGCGCGAGAACCCCGAGCGAGTCGTCATCGTGCTCGACGTCGACCGGGTGCTCGGTGGGGACTGGCCGCACCCGCTGCCACCCTCGCCGTACGCGACCTGAGCCGGGCAGCGTCGACCAGCTCTCCCCGGACCGCGCCGGGAAAGATTCTTTGGCACGGTGCATCCGGGGTCGCCCCCTTCACGGAATGACTGTCAGCGGGTGCAGAGAGGCACCCCACCAACTGAAGGGACGCATCATGAAGCGCTTTCTCGTCGCAGGGGCAGTTGCCGCTTTCGCCATGGTCGGCTTCTCCAGCACCGCCCAGGCCGCACCGGCACAGGCCGCGTGCTTCGGCCAGGTCCACAAGCTCGTGAACAGTGGTGGCCTCCCCGGTATCGACAACGTCGGGCAGCTCGTCGGCGCCCTCGGTGGCGGCCAGAACAAGAACGCCACCGCCAAGACCTTCTGCTGACCGCCCGCCAGACCCGGCGCTGAGCGCTCGGGCCCACACGCCAGAGGCGGCTCGGACCACGTGGTCCGAGCCGCCTCTTGGCGTGCTGTTGTGCCCTGGTGCCTTACGGCTGCGGGACGATGAACTCGTCGAGCAGGGGCAGGGTGCCCTCGCGCAGGTCGGCGGTCTTCTCCGGCTTGATCTGGCCCGGGGCGAAGCTGGCCATCGGGCCATCGATCGGCAGGTTCAACCGTGAGGTGGCGAGGTTGACGCTGTACGTCTGCGCCGAGGTGTCGATGGCGGTGACGCCCGAGCGGTTGCCGCTGATCACGAGGCCGAGCTGGTGGCCGGCGGGGACGACGACGTCGTTGGCCTGGAGCTCGACGGTGACGTTCTTCGTGCCCTCACCGTCGAGGCGGATCCAGCCGCGGGCGAGGACCTGCAGCTCGGTGGGCCCGACCCGGCGGGTCACGTCGCGGTAGCAGGCGTCGTCGACGGCGGTCGAGGCGCCCCAGCAGCTCTCGGTCGTGAGGGTCAGGGCGCCGTCGTTGGTCGTGAGCACACGGTCCATCGCGCCGTAGTCGACGAGCTGCACCGAGAGCTGCCCGACCGGGCGGCCCTGGGTGACCTCGAGGTCGACGGTGGGGGTGCCCGAGATCCGGACCTCGCTCCTGGTGGTGCCGGTCAGGAACTGCAGCTTGTTCGGGCTGGCCCCGATCCGCACGGCGTTGGCCTCGCTGAGCCCGGCCGAGTTGACGTAGCTGAGCGTGGTGTCGTCCTTGGTGCCCAGGCGCATGGTGCCGTCGGAGCGCAGGGCCAGCTTCATCATCCGGGAGCCCTTGCTGGGCCAGACGTCCGACTGGACCCAGCGGTCGGGGGCGACCTCGACGTCGACGGCAGGCTCGTTCAGGATGCCGTTGTCCACCTGCATCAGCTCGTGGTCGAACCAGCGGTGCAGCGTGTCGACCCACCGGTCACGGTCGGAGTCGAACGGGTCGACGTGCCCGAGCCGGGTCAGCCACATCTTGCGGTCGACGCTCGCCTCGCCGAGGTCCTGCCACCACGTCGACGCGTTGCGCATGCGGACGTTGTTGTCCTGCAGCCCGTGCATGATGAACACGCTGGCCTTGACCTTGGAGACGTCGTAGAACGAGCCCTCGCGGTAGTCCCGCTCGGCCCAGAAGTCGGTGTACGCACCGGTCTCGTCGCCGTCGTTGGCGTTCATGAAGGCGTTGGTCGCCACGCAGTTCGTGGGGACCGTGCGGCGCTGGGCGATCGTCGTGGACAGGCTGCTCGGGTAGTTGTTCGACTTCACGGCGTTCTGGTAGCGGTTGTAGTCGTACCAGGAGCTGATCGCGCTGATCGGGACGATGGTCTCGAGGCCCTCGACCCCGGTGGCCGCGACGCCGTTGGCGAGGGTGCCGTCGTAGGACTTGCCGATCATGCCGGTGCGTCCGTTGCTCCACGTGGCCTCGACGACCTCGCCGGCGGCGTTGCGGGCGACCGCGTTGCCGTTGAGCCACTCGATGACGACCTTGATCGACTCGATGTCCGAGCGTCCGCCCTGGTCGGCGCAGCCGGTCGAGCGGCCGGTGCCGGCCATGTCGGGGGCGACGAACGCGTAGCCGCGTGGCACGAAGTAGTTGTCGTAGAACAGTGGCATCTTCGCCGGCTTGCCGTCGGCGTCGTAGGACTTGAACTCGCCGTCGTTGCCGCGCCCGAGGCTGAGGTAGTAGGGGCTGGCGTCCATGACGACCGGGATCCGTGCGGTGCCGTCGAGCTCGCGCGGGCGGATGATGTCGGTGGCGATGCGCTCCTGCGCGCCGTCACCGTCGAGGTCCGGGGCAGTGACCCAGACCGTCTCGCGGATCGCATCCGCGTACTCGAAGACCGGGGCGGTGACGCCGTCGACGATCGTCGGTGCTGTTGGCGGATCATCCGCGGCGTGGCTGGCACCTCCCGAGACCATCAGGAGAGGGGCGATGAGCCCCATGGACGCGGTCAGGAATGCAGCGGGTCGCACGGTGGACCTCCTGGGGAAGGGCGGCGCCCGCAGGGATGGCGCGGGGCGTCTCGGCGCTTCGGAACCTAACAGTGGTGAGTTCGTTGCGGGGGAAAACTAACCGAGAACTTCTGGCCACCGTCACCCAGCGTGCACTCTGCCGGCTCGGGCTAGACGCGGCCGCTCTCGTGAGCCCACATGGCGACCTCGACGCGGTTTCGGGCGCCGAGCTTCCTCATGAGACTGGCCACGTGGGCCTTGACGGTGCTCGTGGTGATGAAGAGCTCGCTCGCGATCTCGTCGTTGGTCCGGCCCCGGGCGACGGTGACGAGCACCTCCTCCTCCCTCGCGGTGAGCGGCTCCAGGGGCTGTCGGGCCGCTTCCGCTCGCGAGGTGGCGAAGGTGGCGAGCAGCCGCACGGTGACACTCGGTGCGATGAGCGCATCACCCTCGGCGGCCGCGTGGATCGCCCGGGTCAGCAGGTCGGGGCCGGCGTCCTTGAGCAGGAAGCCGCGGGCGCCGGCCTTCAGGGCGCCGTGGACGTACTCGTCGAGGTCGAAGGTGGTGATGACGATGATGGGCAGCGGGTCCTCGACGTCGGGGCCGGCGAGCTGGCGGGTGGCCTCGATGCCGTCCATCACCGGCATCCGGACGTCGAACAGCCCGACGTCGGGCCGTAACTGTCGTGCCAGTCGGACGGCTTCGCGACCGTCGGCGGCCGCACCGACCACGTCGATGTCGGGCTGGGCGTCGAGCAGCATCGTCAGCCCGCTCCGCACGATGGGCTGGTCGTCGGCGACGAGGACCCTGATGCTCATCGGGCCACCCCCGCCCGGGGGAGGTTCGCCTCGACGCGCCAACCGCGGTCGGCGGTGGGACCGGCGGCGAAGGTGCCGCCGAGCAGGGTCACCCGCTCGCGCATGCCGACCAGGCCGTAGCCGTCGGGGGAGCGGTGGGGCGAGCCGGTGGAGCCGTCGTCGTCGACGGTCAGCCGCACGTGGTCGGTCTCGCCGGTGACCTGAACGGTGACGCGGGTGGCGTGGCGGGCGTGCCGTCTGGAGTTGGTGACGGACTCTTGGGCCAGTCGGTAGACGGCTGCCGCGACGCTCGGGCTGAGGTCCGTGAGCTCACCGGTGAGGGTCACCTCGACACGGGGCTGCGCGGCCCCGGTGGTGGCGAGCTGCTCGATGTCGGCCATCCCCGGCTGGGGAGTCAACGAGCTGTGCCGCGCGTCGCGCAGGACGCCGACGATGGCGCGCAGTTCGGTGAGGGCCCGGGTGGCGGCCTCCTCGATCGTGGCCAAGGCGTCGACGGCACGTTCGGGGTGGGTCGCGGCGACGGCCCGACCCGCCTGCGCCTGGATCGCGATACCCGACACGTGGTGGGCGACGACGTCGTGCAGCTCTCGGGCGAGCTGCTCGCGTTCGCGGGCCTTGGCCTCCTGGATGTCGCGGATGCGGATCCGGGCGCGGTAGCGGACGGCGGCGCCGAGAGCTGCCGCGAAGAAGAAGAACGCGTAGCCGGTGATCGTATCGGTCAGGGTGGTCACGTCGGCGACGAAGGTGATGGCCAGCCACGTGAGGATCACGAGCAGCCCGCGAACGGCATCCCGACCCGACCCCCACCGGAACAACGCATAGGTGAGGACCAACGTGGCCGACACGCTCGAGGTCAGGGCGCCCTGAGTGCCCGTGGCCATCCGGAAGAGGTCGACAACGATCAGCGTGCCGAAGGCCACGAGGACTGCGGGGAGCGGGTGGGAGCGCCGCCAGGGGAGGGGGGCGACCGCCGCGAGCGTGGCGATGAGGAGCACGGGTGCAGGCGCCATGCCGTCACGAAGGACCGCCTCGTTGACAGCCCACCCGACGAAGGCGGCGACGAGGGCCCAGTCGGCTGCACTGGTCGCCGGAGGGTTCGTGGGTCGGGGTTCGACCCACAGTGAGCGCAGTGCGTCAGTGGCCATCCGGCCAGCGTAGGCAGCGGGCGTCGCCCGCGTATCCGCCGAAAGGCCAACCGGGTCTTGGGCCAACGGACAGGGCACGTCGGGTCTGCGGGCTGATGTGGGCGCGCACGGCATCCGTGAGGGTTGTGAAGGTCACCAACCCCACGACCCGACGACACCGGAGGCCGCCATGAGCACTTCTCGACCCGACACCGCGCTGGACGACGTACGCCTGCCCCTGAAGGCCAGGCTCGCTGCAGCCTGGACGAGCTTCATGTTCCTGTACGTCTACGTCGACCACCTCTCGCTGTACAAGCCCGGCTACCTCGACGAGCTGCTGGCCGGGCGGGTGCACGAGTTCGACACCGGGCCGACGTTCATCGGGGCAGGGCTCACGCTCGTGGCCGTGCCGAGCCTGATGATCGTGCTCTCGATGACCCTGCCGGCCCGGGTGAACCGGGTGGTCAACCTCGTCGTCGCGGCGCTGTACCTGCCGGTCACCGTGTACAACGTCGCGGGCGAACCGATGTCGTACGCCTACTTCTACGGGCTGTCCATCGGGCTCGAGGTGCTGCTGCTGGCGTACATCGCGTGGTCGGCCTGGGCCTGGCCGCGCGTTGCGGCCCCGGCCGCCGGGGCCGCCGGGGCCGCCGGGGCGGGCCTGCCAACCGGCAAGAGTGCCAACTCCCCGGTTGGCTGAGCGTGAGGCGGGGCGGGCGCGACGGCCTTTGCCGGTCGGTGAGCCCGCCCGCCCCGGCCGTCATGACGGGCGGCGCGAACTCGCCCCGTATCATTGGGGGTGACGGCGGGGATGCCGCCGGGTCAGGAGGCCACGATGACGACGTTCGCTGGTGATGGCGGCCTGTTCGTGAGTGATCTGCTGGTGATCGGGCTCCTGGTGCTGCTGGCTGTCGTCCTGGGGTTCGGCCTGACCGTGACGTTCATCGTGTGGCGGCTGGTTCGGGGTGTGCGCCGCTGGGTGGCCCGGCGACGGGGAGTGGCTGCCGCGCAACCGCGGATGGTGCGCAAGCCCGGGCCCGCGCGTGACGTCGCCAAGCTGCGTCGAGAACTGAGCGACGAGGTGTCGGCGGCCGAGCTGATGCTGTCTCGCGCCAAGAACGGCAGGGTGTTCGTCGCCGACGCGCAGACCCTGCTCGACGACCTGAAGGTCGGCGCCGCATCGCTCGATGCCAACATGGCCAGCGTCCAGAACTACTCGGATGCCGCTCAGCAGCGCGCGGCCCTGGAGGCGCTGCGGCCCCAGGTCGCGAAGCTCATCGAGACCAGCTACCTGGCGCGGCAGACCGTGCTGCAGACCGAGATCGCCGATCGCGAACGACACCTCACCGACCTCAGCGACCACGTGGAGCGGCAGGCCGAGGCCTTGAAGATCTACCGCGACGAGTCGCACAGCCTCAACCTCGACGACCTGCGCGAGCACCCGGCCCGCTAGGCGGGCACGAGGGGTGCCAATCGCGCGGTGGGTCGCGCCCTTGGCATCCCTACTGGAGATGTCGCGCACGGGCTGGGGTGCCAATCGCGCGGTGGGCCGCGCCCTTGGCACCCCCTCGACTCGCCTTGGCACGGCCCGTGCCGCCGCGTCGGTAGACTGGCCCCAGACGACTGGCGAGGGTGGGGCACCACCGGGAAGTCACACGTCGGGACGCATCGCCCGCCTGGGTGCCCCGCAGCGTGACCGACCCGACCCCGCAAGGAGCCCACCATGGCTGTCGAAGTGTCCACCCCCGGCCACACGCAGGACGTCCGGCCGGTGCGCCGCGCCCTGATCTCGGTGTTCGACAAGGCAGGGCTGGACGACCTCGTCCGCGGCCTCCACGAGGCCGGGGTCGCCATGGTCTCCACCGGTGGGTCGGCCGCCCTCATCGAGTCGCTCGGCCTGCCCGTCACCAAGGTCGAGGAGCTCACCGGTTTCCCCGAGTGCCTCGAGGGCCGGGTCAAGACGCTGCACCCGCTCGTGCACGCCGGCATCCTCGCCGACACCCGCAAGCCCGACCACGTCGCCCAGCTCGCCGAGCTCGGTGTCGAGGCCTTCGACCTCGTCGTCGTCAACCTCTACCCGTTCGCCGACACGGTGGCGTCGGGGGCCGCGGCTGACCAGATCGTCGAGAACATCGACATCGGCGGTCCCTCGATGGTGCGCGCCGCGGCCAAGAACCACCCCAGCGTCGCCGTGGTCACCGACCCGTCGACCTACGGTGACGTGCTGGATGCCGTGCGCGGCGGCGGGTTCACGTTCGCCCAGCGTCAGCGCCTCGCGGCCCAGGCGTTCGTGCACACCGCGACCTACGACGTGGCAGTTGCGTCGTGGATGGGCAATGCCTACACCGACACCTCGGAGGGAACCGGCTTCCCGGCCTGGGCCGGCGCGACGTGGGACAAGGCGGCGGTGCTGCGCTACGGCGAGAACCCGCACCAGCGGGCGGCCCTCTACACCAACGGTTTCCAGCCCCAGCCCGGCCTCGCGCAGGCGACCCAGCTGCACGGCAAGGAGATGTCGTACAACAACTACATCGACGCCGACGCCGCGGTCCGAGCCGCCTACGACCATGGCGACCAGCCCACGGTGGCCGTGATCAAGCACGCCAACCCCTGCGGCATCGCTGTCGGCACCGACATCGCCGATGCCCACCGCAAGGCCCACGAGTGTGACCCGGTCTCGGCGTTCGGCGGCATCATCGCCACCAACCGCCCCGTGACCGTCGAGATGGCCCGCACCGTCGCCGACATCTTCACCGAGGTCGTCGTCGCCCCCGGGTTCGACGACGACGCCCTCGAGGTGCTCACGGCGAAGAAGAACGTGCGCCTCCTGCGGTGCGCGGCCCCCGGCCGCGGTGGCGTCGAGACGCGCCCCATCAGCGGTGGGCTGCTCATGCAGCAGCGCGACGGCGTCGACGCCGTGGTCCGCGGCGACGACGACACGGTCAGCGGCGGCGACGACGTCGTGAACTGGCGCCTGGTCTCCGGCGATCCGGCCGACGAGGCGACCCTGGCAGACCTCCAGTTCGCCTGGCGGGCGGTGCGCGCGGTGAAGTCCAACGCCATCCTGCTCGCCCGCGGCGGTGGCTCGGTCGGCATCGGCATGGGCCAGGTCAACCGGGTCGACTCCTGCCACCTCGCCGTCTCCCGCGCCGGTGAGGACCGCGCGCGAGGTGCCGTCGCGGCATCCGACGCGTTCTTCCCGTTCGCCGACGGGCTCCAGGTGCTGCTCGACGCCGGCGTGCGCGCCGTCGTCGCCCCCGGTGGGTCGATGCGCGACGCAGAGGTGATCGAGGCTGCTCAGGCCGCCGGCGTGACCATGTACTTCACCGGGACGCGGCACTTCGCCCACTGAGGCACTGGGCGTCCCTGCGGCGACCTATCGGTCGATCGGGGGGACGGGCGCGGCGCATCGGGGTCAGCGGGTGGCGGCGTGCCGGGGGGTGGTGTCCGGCACGCGCCGCGGGCGCAGCCGGTGCACGAGCCACTCGAGCGGACCGGTGCCCCACCAGCGGTCCAGGGCCCAGCAGGCACCGACCACGACGACGAGGCTCGAGCCGAGGATCCACCACGCGTCGTCCGGGGCGCCGTCACGCAGGACCGACAGGAGCGCGAGCCAGAGGATCTGCACGGTGTAGGCCGTCAGGGCCAGCCGCCCGGTCGCCAGCACCGGCTCGAGCACCCGGCGCAGCGAGAACCGTTCCGCAAGGGCGAGCATGATGAACGACGCCACCACGCTGCCCGTCGCCAGGAGGGTGGCCCCGATGACCTCGGCGGTGGTGCCGCTGTACGCGGCCGAGCCTGGTGCCGTCCCCGCGCCGAGGCGGTAGGCCGCCAGGCTCGTTGCGAACAGCGCCCCCGCCACGACCCAGGCCTGCGGCAGGTGCGTCACCTGGTGCAGAACCGCCGCCAGGGCCAGCCCTCCGAGTGCCATGGGCAGCAGGGTGGCCAGCCGGTAGGCGTCACCCGTGGCCACCCACCCCATGAGGTCGTCCAGCCACCCCGGCCACGTCGCGATGTTCTCGTTCGCGGCGAGTCGGGCCCGGTCGACGACCACCGGTGCCACGACGGCGAGACCAGCCGCGAGACCCACGGTGAGCACCGGCATCCGGCGCAGCAGCAGGGCCAGCGGTGCCAGCACGATGACGAGCACGCCGAGGTGGGGCAACACCATGATGACCTGGTCGTACAGCCGCTGCAGCAGGATGCCGAGCAGGATGAGGATGAGGCCGCGCTGGAGGTTGTCGCCGAGGAACCGGTCGGGGTGGGGGGAGCGGTCGCGCAGGTGGATGCCCATCGACGTGCCGATGATGACGGCGAAGAGCGGCGCCGTGAGGTACTCCGTGATGGTGGCAGGGCCGCCGACCGGGCTGAGGTGCGCGACGAGCATCGACACGACGGCCAGGCCGCGAGCGGCATCCAGCCCGTCGAGGCGGGTGCGGCGCCCGTGGTGGCCGGCCGCCGGGATGGTCACGGAGACGCGCATGGGCGAAGTCTGCCGGTCGAGAGGAGGCAACACGCCGTCTGCACCATGATGCAGACGGCGTGTTGCCTCCTCTCGACGAGGTGGGTCAGGTCGTCGGGGGGCGGTACCCCGTCGGCTCACCCGAGCCCAGGTCGACGATCGCCGCGACCGGGCCGCCACCCTCAGGGCCCTGGTGCGCGGCCGACACCGACACGAACACCGCCGGGTCACCCGTCACCGAGGCCGTGACGCCACCGACGCACGACTTGATCTGGCGGTGCCAGTGCACGTCGGAGTCGTCGAGCATCGCGTTGCGACGGCCGGCGACCTGGCCGTCGAGGCTGGCCTCGCACTTGAGGAAGACGTTGACCAGGCGCCCCTCGAGGTCGCTGCGGTGCGGGCGCTCGGGGAGGTCGAGGCCGGCATCCTTGATCGCCGCCCAGATGCCGTCCTGGTCGAGGGCGTCGTTCATCACCGAGTGGCCGATGCGGTAGCGACCGCCGACACCGCGCGCGTTGCCGACGACGACGACCTGCGCCTGGTCGAGCTCGACGCCCGAGGAGCACGAGGCGACCGAGGAGAACAGCTCGCGGTTGTGCATGACGTCGGCATCGGTCGGCATCTCGATCTCGCCGAGGGCGACGGCGATGCCGAGCGCGGTGCAGCCGTTGGACAGGTCCATCGACTCGTGGGTGTGCTCGGTCCAGACCTGCTTGCCGCGGGCCTTCGCGTCACGGATGGTGTGGATGGTCAGCAGCGGGGTCTTGGTCTGCACGTAGTGCACGTCGGCCGGGTCGGTGATGCCGGCGCGCTCCATGGCGACCTTCACGGCATCCGCGACCTTGGAGACCATCGAGGTGTACCCGATCTCCTCGGGCAGCAGGTGCTCGGACATCGCGAACCCGACGGTCAGGCGCGGCTCGTCGGTCTGCTCGGCCTTGTCGGCGGGCACGGTCGCGAAGATGGTCGCGTGGGGGCTGATCACGCCGTCGGTGCCGCCCGACCACACGATCGGGATCTCCTTGACGGCGGCCGGGTCGGCACCCTTCTCGACGAGGATCTCGCGGAAGGCGCGGTCGGCGATGATGCGGGTGTAGTCGTTGACCCCGCCGTTGCCCTCGGTCTTGCCGATGACCGCGATGACGCGGCTGGCCTCGAACACGCCCTCGTCGATGAGCTTGCCCAGCTCGGAGGCGTCGGACACGGTGTGCAGCGGGACCTTGCGGACCTCGATGGCGTCAGGCACGGTGCGGGTTCCTTTCGTGGATGCCGGGGGGCGGCTCGGTGGGTCTGGTGCGGTTGGGGGTCAGTCGGGGTCGACGACGGTGCCGAAGCTGCCCTCGACGGCGTCGGTGATGTGGGTGAGGGACGTGATGACGCTGCGCGGCCCGCCGCCGGCGACGAAGCGGATGGCGGCGTCCACCTTGGGGCCCATCGACCCCGACGCGAACTGGCCGTCGGCGGCGTGGGCCCGAAGCTGCGAGACCGTCACGCGGCCGAGGTCGCGCTGGGTGGGGGTGCCCCAGTCGACGGCGGCGTGGTCGACGTCGGTGGCGATGACGAGGACGTCGGCGCCGATGGTGCGGGCGAGCAGGGCCGCGGTGAGGTCCTTGTCGATGACGGCCTCGACGCCGCGCAGCCGACCGGCGGCGTCGCGCACGACGGGGATGCCGCCCCCACCAGCCGCGACGACGACGTGGCCGGCCTCGAGCAGGGTGAGCAGGGCCGGGACGTCGAGCACCTCGAGGGGTTCGGGGGAGGCGACGACGCGGCGCCAGCCTTTCTCGCCGCGGTCCTGCCAGACCTGGCCGTGGTCGATCATCGGCTGGGCCTGCGCGTGGCTGAGGTAGCGACCGATGGGCTTCGTGGGGTGGGTGAACCCGGGGTCGTCACGGTCGACGAGGGTGCGGGTGACGATGGCTGCGACCGGGCGGCGAGTGCCAGTGGCGGCCAGGGCGTCGTCGAGGGCGTCGAGGATCGTGAAGCCGAGGGTGCCCTGGGTCTGGGCGCCGCACCAGTCGAGCGGCACCGGCGGGACGACGTGCGCGGCGAGCTCGTTCTTGACCAGCAGGTTGCCCACCTGGGGGCCGTTGCCGTGGGTGATGACGAGCTCGTGACCGGCGGCGACGAGCCGGGCTGCCGCGGTCATCGCGACCTCCACCGCAGCGATCTGGGCTGCCGGGGTCGCGCTGCCGTCGGGCGCGGTCATGGCGTTGCCGCCCAGCGCGAGAACTACCCGCATGGCACGCCCTCCTTGGCTGGCTCTGCTCGTGGTTCCGGGGGGTCCCGGGGTCTCGACACTAGAAGCCGCCGCAGAGGCAGGCGTTGTCAGGACCTGCCCAATGGGGCTCCATCGGTTGGCAAGTTGTTGCGCCCCCTCTCGGCGATGAGTGCGGAAGTGGCTGCCCCGGCAACCACTTCCGCACTCACGGCGATGGATGAGGGATGCTGTGCGGCATGACTGCTCGCCGTGCTGCCGACCGCACCTGGCTCGTCGCGCTCGCGGCCTCGCTCTGGGGTCTGTCGGCCCTGTGGCGGGGCCCGCTCGCCAAGGAATACCCGGCCCTGGCCATCGTCTTCTGGGAGCACCTCGTCCTCGTCGTGCTCGTCAGCCCGTGGATCGTGCCGGCCGTGCGCCGGGTCCTCGCCGCCAGCACGCGCACCAAGGTGAGCGTGCTCGTCATCGGCGCGGGCTCCTCGGCCCTCGCCACGACGTTGTTCACCGCGGCGTTCCGGCTCGGCGACCCCATCACGCCGCAGGTGCTGCAGAAGCTCCAGCCGCTCATCGCCATCGCCCTCGCAGCGCTGGTGCTGGGGGAGCGGCTGCGCCGCAGCTACGCCGTCTTCGCCCTGCCGGCCATCCTCGGTGCGTGGCTGCTGGCCTTCGCCGACCCGATGGGCGTCAGCGTGTCCAGTGCCCAGGCTGCCGCCCTGGCCGTCGGCGCCGCCGCCCTCTGGGCCGCCGGCACCGTGCTCGGCCGGGCCGCCAGTGCCGAGCTGCGCTTCTCCGACCTCACCGCGCTGCGCTTCACCGTCGGCCTGGTGACCCTGCTCGCCATCAGCGGTGTCACGTCGACCCCGCTCGCCATCGGGGTCGACGCGGCGCCGCGGATCCTCCTGCTCGCCCTGTTCCCCGGTCTGCTGGCGCTGGTTCTCTACTACCGCGCGCTCGGACACACCCCCGCCTCGCGGGCGACCCTGGCCGAACTCGCCTTCCCGCTCACTGCGGCCGTCGTCGGCATCGTGGCCTTCGACGCGAGCCTCACCGGGTCGCAGTGGGTCGGCTTCGCGCTCGTCCTGGCCTCCGTCGTCGGCCTCGCACTGCACGAGCAGCGCAGCAGCCGCCCGTCCGTCGCGGTGCCCGACGACGCCCGGGAGGCGCTCACCGCCGCCCGCTGACCGGCATCCGGATGCGCGGCTACAGGGCGCGCCAGCGGGCGTGCCGGGCCTGGAGCCGGGTCTCCGGTGGGAGGGCGACGAGGTCGCCGAGCTCGTGCCGGATCGCCTGCGCCATCCGGCGGCAGTAGGCCTCGGGCTCCTGGGCGGCGTCCGGGTGCTCGGCGACGATGCGGTCGACGATGCCGGCCTCGAGCAGGTCGAGTGAGCGCACCCGTTGCTGCGTCGCGAGCTCCGGGGCGCGATCGGGCGTGCGGTGCAGGATCGCCGAGGCGCCCTCGGGTGGCAGCGGCGAGAGCCACGAGTGCTGGGCGCACACGACGCGGTCGGCGGGCATGAGCGCCAGCGCCCCACCGCCGGTGCCCTGCCCGAGCAGCACGCACACCGTCGGCACCGGGAGCACGACGAGCTCGGCCAGGCAGCGGGCGATCTCACCGGCCATACCACCCTCCTCGGCCTCCTTCGACAGCGCCGCACCGGCGGTGTCGATGACGCTGACGAGCGGCAGCCCGAGCTCGGTCGCGAGCTTCATGCCGCGCCGGGCCACCCGCAGACCCGAGGGGCCGAGCGGCGCCTCCGCCCGCTCGGCGCGGCGGTCCTGCCCGAGGACGACACACGGCATCCCCCCGAAGCGCGCCAGCGCGAGGAAGAGGCTGCGGTCCCACTCACCGGCGCCCGTGCCGAACAGCGGCAGCACGTCGGTCGCGCCGAGCTTGAGCAGGGCGCGCACCCCCGGGCGCTCGGGGTCACGCGAGCGGGTGACCGACTCCCACGCGGGCAGGTCGGGCAGCGGCTCGCGCGGCACCGCGGGCACGGGCTCGGTGTCGTGCGGTGCGAGCACGAGGTCGAGGAACCGACCCGCGATCGGAGGGAGCGCCTCGACGGGCAGCACGGCGTCGAGCAGCCCGTGCTCGTACAGGTTCTCGGCGGTCTGCACGTCGGCCGGGAACGGCTCACCGTAGAGGGCCTCGTAGACCCGGGCGCCGAGGAAGCCGATCGTCGCGCCCGGCTCGGCGACCGTGACGTGGCCGAGTGACCCCCACGAGGCGAGCACCCCGCCGGTCGTGGGGTGGCGCAGGTAGGTGATGTACGGCAGCTGCGCCGCCTTGAACGCGGCCACCGCGCCCGAGATCTTCACCATCGTCACGAACGCCGGGGTGCCCTCCTGCATGCGTGTCCCGCCGGATGCCGGGGCGGCGAACAGCGGGACCCGCTCGCGGGTGGCCCGCTCGAACGCGAGCGTCACCCGCTCGGCCGCCGCGCGCCCGATCGAGCCGGCGAGGAAGGTGAACTCACCGACGATCACGGCGACCCGGTGCCCGTGGATGCGCCCTTCACCGGTGATGATCGACTCGTCCGTGCCGGCCCGCTCAGCGGCTGCTGCGAGCTCGGCGGCGTAGGTGCTTCCGGGTGGGGCAACCTCGAGCGGGGCCTGGTCCCACGAGACGAACGAGCCCTCGTCGAGCACCTCGGCCAGCAGCTCGTGGGCGCCGGGGCGGCGCGGGCGCTCGCTCACTGCGCGTCCTTCTCGTCCAACCAGGCGCGCACGCGCTGGTTGTGCTCACCGAGCCGTGGCGGGTGCAGGTGTTCGCTGCGCCCGCCCGCGAAGGTGTTGTCGTCGAACCGGATCGGCGGCCCGGGGATCTCGATCTGCCCGAGCACCGGGTGCTCGACGTCGATGACGAGGCCTTGGCTGCGGGTCTGGTCCCAGTCGTAGACGCGGTCGAGGGTCCGCACCTCGCCCGCGGGGATGCCGAGCTCGGCCAGGCGCTCCATGAGGGTCGCGTGGGGAAGGTCGGCGAACGCCGCGTTGAGGGTCTCGATGACGAGCTCGCGGTTGCCGACGCGCTCGCGGTTGGTGGCGAAGCCGGGGGCGAACGGGTCGAGGCCGAAACCCTCGGCGAGCTTGACCCACAGGCCCTCGCTGCCGCAGGCGAGCTGGATCATGCCGTCGGCGCAGGTGAACAGGCCGTACGGGCAGATCGACGGGTGGTGGTTTCCCCCGGCCGCCCCGACCTCACCGGCCACCGTGTAGCGGGTGCCCTGGAAGGCGTGCACCCCGACGATCGAGGCGAGCAGCGAGGTGCGCACGACCCTGCCCTTGCCGGTGCGGTTGCGCTCGTGCAGGGCCGAGACCACCCCGTAGGCGCCGTACATGCCGGCGAGCAGGTCGCCGATCGGCACCCCGACGCGCTGCGGGTGCTCGGGGTCGGCGCCCGTGAGGGACATCAGCCCGCCCTCGCCCTGCGCGATCTGGTCGTAGCCGGCGCGGCCACCCTGCGGGCCGTCGTGCCCGAAACCGCTGATCGAGAGCAGCACAAGGCCGGGGTTGAGCTCGTGGAGGCGCTCGACGCTGAAGCCGAGCCGGTCGAGCACCCCGGGACGGAAGTTCTCGAGCAGCACGTCGGCGTGGGTCACCAGGCGGGCGAGCGTCTCGCGGCCGTCGTCGGTCTTCAGGTCGAGGGTCACCGACTCCTTGTTGCGGTTGCACGACAGGAAGTACGTCGACACCGGCTCGTCGTCGGGCCCGACGAAGGGTGGCCCCCAGCCGCGGGACTCGTCCCCGCCACCGGGGTTCTCGACCTTGATGACCCGAGCCCCCATGTCGCCGAGCATCATCGCGCAGTGTGGCCCGGCCAGTGCTCGGGTGAGGTCGATGACGACGACGTCGTCGAGGGGTCCGGCCACGGTGGCTCCTGGCGTCGCTGGAAGGAGAGGGGGATGCCGTCAACCTAGCCACGCGGCATCCGGCGTCGTTCGGCAGGGCGGGCCGTCATTGGCCGTGAATGGCTGTCAGGTTGTGCCAGCGGGATCGTCCGTGACGTGGCGGGTCATGAACTCCCAGGCCACGGCGTGCGCGATGGCGACGAGCAGGATGAGCATCGTCGCCTCGGCCTGGAGCGGGGTCAGGCCCACCGTGCCTGCCAGCTCGGGTGCGACGCCGACGACCGCGATCACCGCGTAGAGCACGGCGCTGGCCCACCACAGCCGAGCGAAGATCCCGGCATCCGGGTCATTGCGCCCGGCCCGCAGCAGCCGCACGGTCCCGAGGGCGCCGACGGCAGCGATGACGACGAAGCTCGCTCGCCAGAACAGCGGGACCTCGGTGCCGCCGACCTGGGCGAACAACCCCATGAGGGCGGGCAGCAGGAACGACAGGTAGATGGCTCCGACGCGGCGGCGGGTGGCCGGGTCGCGCAGCCAGGGGCGGTTGCGCTCGACGACGGTCCACCACAGGCCGACGAGGGTGAAGCACGTCGCGGAGAACAGCGCGTAGAAGGTGCTGACGTCCACGGTGCCTCCTCGTCGGGTCTGCCCGTCAGTCTGCCGGTCAGTAGGCCGTGCGGTCGAGCCTGGCCCGCCAGGCGTCGAACGGCTCCTCAGATCGTGCCGTCGGGTGGTGATCGCGCCGCAGCGGCCACGCCCCCGAGTCGGGCGCGGCGTCGAACAGGGCGTGGAAGACCGCGTCGTCGAACCCTGCTGCGGCCGCGGCGTGCCGGTCCGCGGCGAAGACCACCGCATCGAGGCGAGCCCACAACGACGAGGCGAGGCAGAGCGGGCACGGCTCGCACGAGGCGTAGATCGTGGCGCCCATGAGCGCGAAGTCGCCGACCTGCCGACAGGCGTTCCTGATGGCCACGACCTCGGCGTGGGCAGTGGGGTCGAGGTC
>ERZ795044.336-NODE-336-length-43639-cov-16.995709_pt1 | contig 43639 bp, 25 predicted proteins | sample MGYA00375128_ERZ795044 | MGnify/ENA primary metagenome ERZ795044 (study PRJEB30173, sample SAMN05720213) | anaerobic digester metagenome | isolation source: active sludge of municipal wastewater-treating anaerobic digesters | place: USA | collected 2014-12-22 ...
GAGCGAGCTTGCTCGCGACGAATGAGTTCCGTACTTGTTCAGAGTTTCCCTAAGCTACGACAGGGCGTTGAAAAACGTTGGCGAGGCAGCCAGAGCAAGTCAGAAACAGGCGAAAAATGCAGTTTACGAGTTGTAAATGAGCATTTTGAGCCTGCTTTAGACGCAGCAATGGCAACGCTGGTGGTTTTTCAGTTGTCTGAAAGCGGTCAGTCTTCCTCCACCCGCGGCTTGTACGCCTCCACCAACTGCTTCTGCACGTTGGCAGGCACGGCTTCGTAGTGGCTGAACTCGATGGCGTAGCGGCCGCGACCGCCGGTCATGGCCTTGAGTTCGGTCTGGTAATCGGCGACTTCGGCCAGGGGCACCTGGGCCTTGATCACCAGCTCGCCACCGCGTGCCGAATCGGTGCCATTGATGCGCGCGCGCTTGCCGGCCAGTCCTCCGGTCACGTCACCCATGTGTTCCTCGGGCACGTTCACGTCCATGTTGACGATGGGCTCCAGCAGCAGCGGTTTGGCCTTGCCGACCGCGTCCAGGAAGGCCTTCTTGCCGGCGGCGACGAAGGCGACTTCCTTGGAATCCACGGTATGGAACTTGCCGTCGGTCACCACCACGCGCACATCCTGCATCTGGAATCCGGCCACCGCGCCGTGAACGAGTACCTGGCGCACGCCTTTTTCAATGGCGGGTATGTATTGGTTTGGGATCGCGCCACCCTTGATCTCCTCGGTGAACTCGAAACCGCTGCCGCGTGGCAAGGGCTCGACGCGCAGGAACACTTCGCCGAACTGGCCGGCGCCACCGGTTTGTTTCTTGTGGCGATGGTGGCCTTCGGCCTTGATCGCAATGGTCTCGCGATAGGCAATGCTCGGCCGGCGTGAGGTGACCTCCACCGCGTAACGATCCTTCATGCGCTCCAGCATCAGTTTCAGGTGCAGGTCGGAAAGGCCTCGAATCACGGTTTCGTTGAGTTCGAGGTTGTGCTCGACGCGAAAGCAGGGATCTTCCTCACTCAGGCGCGCGAGCGCAGTGGCCAGTTTCTGTTCCTGTCCCTTGTGTGCAGGCTCGATGGCCAGGCCGAACATGGGGCTTGGATAATCCAGCGGCTTGAGGTGGATCTGGTCCTCGTCGTGGGAATCATGCAGCACCGCGTCGAAGTGGATTTCATCGATCTTGGCCACTGCCGCGATGTCGCCGGCAACCGCAGAATCGATTTCGAGATGATCCTTGCCCTGGATGCGGAACAGGTGCCCCACCTTGAACGGCTTGCGCCCATCGTCGATGAACAACTGCGTGTCACGACGGATGGTGCCCTGGTAGATGCGGAAAATACTGAGCTTGCCGACGAACGGATCGTTGACGATCTTGAACACATCCGCGATCACATGCTTGCCGGGGTCGGCCTCGGCGGTGATCGGCTGGGCCTGGCTGCCGCTGCCCTTGACGAAGGGGGGCGGATTGCCTTCCCTTGGGTTGGGCAACAGGCGCTCGATCAGGTTCAGCAACTCGGATACGCCGGCACCGGTGCGCGCGGAGACGAAACAGATCGGAACCAGATGACCCTCGCGCAGGCATTGTTCGAAGGCATCGTGAAGTTCGCTTCCCTTGAGCCCGCCTTCGCCCAGGTCGAGATAGTGGTCCATCACGGTTTCATTGATCTCCACGACCTGGTCGATGATGCGCTGGTGCGCCTCGGCCACGCTGGAAAAGTCGGAATCGCCATCCGGCTTGAAGAAGCAATCGGCCACCGCACTGGCATTGCCGGATGGCAGGTTGATCGGCAGACATTCCGTGCCGAACTCCTCGCGCAGTTCCTCGACGAGCGCCGACAGATTGCATTCGGTATCGATCCGGTTGATCACCAGAACGCGGGCGAGGCCGCGGTCGCGTGCATAGTCCATCATGCGTCGAGTCGCATGTTCAATGCCGTTGGTGGCGTTGACTACGATGGCGCAGGTTTCCACTGCGGCCAATGCAGACAGGGTGGGGCCGCGGAAATCGGAGTAGCCCGGAGTATCGATCAGGTTGACATGACATTCGCCGCGCGTGATCGAGGCGATGCTGGCCTGGATCGAGTGCTTGCGCTCTTTTTCCATCGGATCGAAATCGGAGACCGTGCTTCCGCGTTCAATGGTGCCCGCCGTCTGGATGGTGCCGCCGGCATGCAGCAGGGCTTCAAACAAGGTGGTTTTGCCGGCGCCGGCATGGCCTGCCAGTGCAATGTTGCGAACGGCCTCGGTGCTGTGCGACATGATCTCCTCCCACGGTTGAAGGGTTGGGCATGGCCGCCGACCGGGCAGTGCGGATCCGTATCGGCTGCACCCTTGAGAGCCTTGCGCGATCGGGCGGGTTGGTCAAGCGGCGCTGCCGCAGAGCCGGGAGTTGCGAGCCTATTGATATGGCATTGTCCGACTGTATCGGTCTTGTCCTGGTCGCAGAGATTGTTCTTGCCCCTCTCCCCCGACCCCTCTCCTTCATGCCCCTTGCGTACCCAGGGGGCATGAAGGAGAGGGGTCGGGGGAGAGGGGGAATGACGAAGCACGCCTCGCGCTACTCCCGCGCTCCATGGACTGAGCGTCTGCGCCTTAACGAGGGTTTAGCCTGACCTGCGTATGCTGCGCGGGCGCAACCTTTCCGATTTGAATCCCCCTGCATGCCCAGCCCTCCCGCCGCTCCAGCAACGGCCCCCGTTTCCGATGCGAATGAGCTGGCACGCCTGCGCAACCAGTACGTGGGCCGCTCGCTGGCACGCGATCGACGCTGGCGGGCCCGGGCATTCGAGCGTCGCACCTTCATCGGCATGGCGGCGGTTGCCGTTCTTCTCAACCTGATGTGGATCTTCGGCCTGGACCGGGTCATGTTGAGCTCGTTCGAGGAGAATCCGGACCGCGGGCCGATCCAGGTCAGCATCATCGAGCCGGATCCGGTGTTCGAGATTCCTCCCGAACCGGTGCCTGCGCCAAGCGAATTCAAGCAACGCCAATCGGCCATCGTCATTGCGCCGCCGGTGGCAAAGATGACGCCGCCGCCGCTGAATTCTGCCGACAGCAACGCAACCCAGGCCCGCATCGGTGCCGCGGGTGCCGGCGGCCTCAGGCTGTTCAATGCGGATGGATCCATCCGACTTCCGGAAGCAGGCTCCGCAAACGGCACTGAAACGGCTGCCAACCCAATCGAAGCGGGCAAGGCGCGCTGGGCGGAAATGCAGGTGCGTGGCGAAAACCCGCTGGATTGCCAACGCAGCCGATTCGCGGCGGCCTATGCCCCTGATGAATCCCTGGGTGACAAGGTCTCGCGCAAATACCTCAAGTGGATTGGCCTGGCCGACCCGGCCGGCATCGCCGAGCGGGCGGCGGCCAAGCAAGCACGCGCGGCGGATGGCTGCGATCCGGTACGACCGTAGCGGACCGCAAACAGCAGACAGTTACCCGGTGGAAGCCAGCGCGCGCATGCAATGATCTGGCGCAATTGGCAAACGGATTGCAGAATGCCATGCACATTGGAGATTAATCCGGGGGATTGCAAATGATGCGCTTGCCATGGATTGCTTTGTTCGTCGTTTGCATCGCGTTGCTGCGCATGGGTTTCGCGCAGGAAGTCATGCCTGCTCCTACTATCACGCGTGCCAGCGTGGATTCGTCGGGAATTGACCTTTACTTCAGTGAATCCATGCTGGCATGGAATGGCGATGGTCATTTCACCGCTGCAACGATCCATCCTTCGCTTCACTGTCGCTGGTACTGGTCGAGTGACACGGAATTGAGGTGCAATGTCGATGGCGACAAATTGCCTCCGGCCAGCCGTTACCGCATCTCGATCCAGGGCGGACTATGGTCGCAGCAAGGGTTTGAACTGAAAGCGCAGGAGCTGTGGGTGGAGACCCCCAGACCCGAAATTGACTACGAATATGTCGATGAATGGAATGATGGCGTTCCCGTGATCGACCTGCATACCAACTTTCCGGTCAACGCGACAACGCTGCATGAAGCCTTGCACCTGACCCTGGATGACCAGGTCATCGGGTTTGATTTGCAGGCAACGGGGCAATCCACGCCGACAGAAGGTGACCGGACAGACAGGGATTGGCGTATCCGGTTTTCACCTGCCGATGGGTTGCCACACGAACTGGCCCTGAGTGTTCGCCCGGGCTTGCGCGCTGCCCAGGGCGAGCTGACTGGCACCCAAGACGAAGTGCTGCTGCGTGCCAGGGTAAATGAACCGTTTCGCTTGCGTCGGACAGGCTGTGCGGTGGGCCACGAGGCTTATGGAGCACCGGTTACCGATGCGCCGACACCGGTCAGACTGAGTTGCCCGGCAGGCCAGATGTTGATCCTGGAATTCTCACGGGATTTGTCTGCGGGTTCGTTGACTTGGCTGCGTGAACATTTACCGCCTGGCCTGCGTTTTGAAAGGGAGGATGCGCACAGCTATTTTCGATTCCGAGCAGAAGATGGGGATGTTTCCCGGCGACCCGGCTCATTCATTCGCTTGACCTCGGATTTGGCCAATCGACTCCTGGAGCTGAAGCTGCCCGATTCCCTCACGTCGGATACCGGCAAGCCCATCGTGCGTGATGTTCTGGTGGAGTTTGCCACTACCGATTTTCTCCCCGATCTGAGTATTGAGCCGGGGTACATGGTTGTGCCGCTCGACTCGGAAACCCCAAGAATCATCTCCATGGTCAACCAGAGGAGGCCTGCGGTTTCACAGGCAGAGTTGGCCGACGCCAATCTCAAGCGAACGAAGTCGCATTTGCGCAACGGACGCAAGAACACGCAGGTCTGGCGCACGCCACCGGATCCGAGGCGAGAGCTGCGCAAGCGGGGAGGCTTGATCCAGGGCGCGGTGACGCCCTTGAATCAAGCATGGAGCTCTTATGTGATCGCTTTCGCCGCGTTCAATGTCACGGTGAGCCGGTCGGGCGACCATTTCCTGGTCTGGGCGACCGACTGGAAGAATGCAGAACCGGTTCGTGGGGCGACAGTGGAGCTGCTGACGCAAACGGCTACCGATACCGTTTCCGTACTGGCCAGCGCGATTACAGGTGAAGACGGGGTCGCTCTGATTGATACCACAGCGGTCGCTGGTGAACTCGAGCGCAATACCCCAATCATTCGGGTGCAGCACGAAGATCTACTCACCGTCATGCCGTTGGTCCAGCAGTTGGCAAATGGCGGCAGGTATGAATACCGTGATGTCGCGGCCGAGGAAGGGCAAGCGGTGGCATGGGGTGTAACCGAGCGCAGCCTCTATCATCCTGGCGAAACCGTGCAGTACCGCCTGTGGTTGCGCAAACGCCAGAAGAACCATCTTCGTCCAATTGCCGATACCGGCAAGCTGAAGCTTCGCCTGGTTTCCCAGTGGACACGAAAGCAGATGCTGGAGGTGAACGCAGAGCTTGACCGCTTCGGCAGCATGAGCGGGGAATTCCGCTTGCCGAAGAGGATGCCCGATGAAAACTACTGCATCACGGCGGATGCTGTCGATTCCTATCTTGTGCAAGGTGCCTGCTTTCGTGTGTCGGGCTATCACGTCAACAACCTGTGGGTAGAACTGCACGTTGACCGAGATCTGGTACGCGCAGGTGAATCCATCGAGCTGGTTACCCGGGCCGGGTATTTCTCGGGTGGGGCTGCGGCGGGAGCAAAATCCCAAATCAACAATCTGCTGCTGCCGTTGCGGATCGAAGATGCGTACCCCGAGTTCAGTGAATTCACCTTTATTGATCCCTATGAGCAGACCGCAGGCTCCGGGGGGGAGATGTTTGAGCTCGATCAAGGCAAGCCGGTGTTCACCGATACCCAAGGCCAGGCGCGGCGACGCATCACGCTGGAAGACGAGTCAGGAAATGCGGAGCCTCGGCCGGATGGTCCGCAGCCGATTCCCTTTGGTCAACTGGATTTCTCGGTTGCCGTCTCGACCTCGCCAAGCAATTGGGTGACCGCTCCTGCCTCGCTGCGGTTCAGCCGCCATGCCCGCTTCGTTGGCCTGAAGGTCTCGCCCTGGTTTCTAGATGGCAGTGCCGATCCCGAAGCGCAAGCCGTGCTGATTTCCGACCAGGGCAAGCAAATCGACGACGTTGCCATTGAGGTCCGGATCCTGAAGCTTGCCGCTGACGAAAGCGAGCAGGACAAGGAAGTAGCCAGCTGCCAATTGCGCAGCGGCCTTCCCGGTCATTGCCGTTTCCGACCACAACATTCGGGGAGATACCGTTTCGTGGCGACGGCCGAAAATGCAGCTCCCGCATCGCTTGAGCGCTATGCATGGCTCGAAGGCGACCGGCAGCTTGCGGAAAAGGATGCGGCAGCGAACCTGAGCACAGAAAACACGGAGCCGGCGGCGGGAAGCGTGGTCGAGGTGCTTTTGCATCAGCCCTTCAAGGATGCGATGGTGTTGTTCAGTGTCGAGCATGGAGGCGTGCTCAAGCACTGGATTGAGCGCATCAAGACGCCGACCGAACACATCCGAGTGCCTGTCGAGCGGGACTGGACGCCCGGATTCACCCTGCATGCGGTGGTTCTGGATTCCAGTAGTGATCCATTTGCAGCGGGGCAAGGCACAAGCAATCGGGCGCAGACGGCGAGCCTGGATTTCCATGTAACAGGGGAGACGGGCACCCTGCCGCTTGAGCTCACCTTGGACAAGAGCCAAATCAAGCCGGGTGGCAAGCTGGCGATCACACTGCGCAATCCGCGTTCCAACGAGGTCCAGGTCACCCTGGCCGTGGTGGATGACGCGGCCCGTGCACTGGTGCCGGAGATCACTGCGGCGGCAAGTCCCAACAGCGAAGGATGGCTGGGCTTGCTCAATAGCTGGTCGGTTCCGGACTGGTTTGCCCTGGGCAATTGGCCGCGTCAACCAGAAGAACACGCCGGGGAGCTTCCTTACATTTTCGGATTCACCTCCGCTTCCGCCACCGCCAATGAGTCCAGCGGTGACTCCGGTAGTGAGCGCCTCGATACAATCGTTGTGACCGGCTCGAACATTCGTGCGGTCGATCTGTTCCAGCCAGGCCAGGCCATGGACCATTCGCTGGCCTACAAGGTACGAGGCCAGATGAGCCAAGGTGCGCTGCGCAATCGCTTTGTCGATGCGGCCTTGTGGAAGACAGATTTGGTGCTTGCCGCCGGAGCCAAACGGACCGTTGAATTGACCTTGCCGGACAATCTCACGCGCTGGCGTGCGCTGGCTTGGGCGGCGGATGCCAATGACGGCTTTACCTTGAGTGAAGCAACCGTGGAAGCGACCCTGCCCCTGGAAGTGCGGACCGAGGTGCCAACACGCCTGTTTCCGGGCGACCACTCGCGCATTTCGGCCAGCGTGCGTGCACAGGGTGAAGGTACCCTGGTCAAGGCCAGTCTGCAGGCGGAAGGTGCGGGGGTGACCCGCTCAACAAGCTGGCAAGGGGCGATTGCTGAAAACGCACAACAGTCCGTATCGCTGCTGGCAAGCCCCACCCAGGTCGGTGAAATCGTGGTGAATACCAGGGCCAACAGCAAGCGTGGCGCCGATGGCGTGGCCGCAAGTGTCGAAATTGCTCCAACCCTGATGCATCAGCGAATTCCGGTTGCCGGATGGCTGACGCCTGCCGGCGTGGATTTGCGCATACCGGAGCTTCCTTCAGGTGCCGTGCATCCCACTCTGAGTGTCGAGGCAAGTCGCGGGCTGACCGCTATTGCCTCCCCATGGATTGATGGATTGCGTGAATACCCGCACCGTTGCTGGGAACAGACGCTCAGTCGTGCCATTGGTGCCGCAGCTTCGGTTCGTCTGGGCTTGGCAGATGCCAACTGGCCGGATGTGCCGCAGGCTATTGATGAGGCCCTGCGCGCCGCCGGACAATTTCAGGACCGAGAAGGCTTTTTTCATTTCTTCGCTGACGTGGATGGATTGGAAGTCTCTCCACGCAGCCTGATGCTTACGGCCTACTCGGTGCAAGGTTTGGAGTACTTGAAATCCTTGGGCTACCAGGTGCAGGCAAGCAGGATTGATCGTGCCAGGCAAGCATTGCTCAAGGAGTTCAACGGGGAACTCGAATGGCTTGAAGCGGCAAATACACCCTATCGAAACCAGGAATTGGTGGCGGCGGCCACGGTGATCGGAGCCAATTCGGCCATCCCGGAAAGCGCGCTTGGTGCTCTCTGGAAGGAGCGCGGCAAGTTGAGTTGGCAGGGTCTGGCCAACCTTGCCTTGGCGCTGGCCCAGCGCAAGGGCTGGGAAGCAAACGTGGAGAGCTTGCTCGAATCCCTGCGCAATGCAGGCGAGCCACGCGGAGCGGCACGCGTAATTCAGGGCAGACCCGGTGATTTCTGGCCCTTCCAATCCAATGCGCTGGACCATTGCGGAGTATTGCGCGCACTTGGTGAGCTCGATCACGCCAGCGATGCTGGCAATCGACGCTTGGCGCTGATGCGCGGTTTGGCCGATCTGTATGCCGGCGGAACACAAGCCCTGGATACCCAGTCGAGTGCCCAGTGCCTGATGACGGTGCTCGGCTTGCCGGAGGCGTCGGGCCTGCAAGCTCCGCTGGGCATTGCGCTAGGGGCCGGTGATGCGGCGGCAAAGCTCGAGTTGGGTCATGGGCAGAATATGGCCCGATGGAGTCGGGAGTTTTCCAGCTTTCCGGACAAGCTGGAGATGCGTGCAGATCTAGCCGATGATGCGCTGGTGTCCTTTGTGGCCAATGTCGAGTACGACATCGATGGGCGCAAGGCGCAGCCGCTTGCTGTCGGATTCTCGCTTGAACGCGAGTACAGCGTTATCCGCGACAAACAATGGGTAACGGCAGACACGAGCCAGATGCGCGAGGGCGATTGGGTGCGCGTGCGGCTGCGCATTCACAGCAGCCGCATGCGTTATTTTGTGGCCATCAGCGACAGCGTACCCGGCGGATTGCGGCCGATGGATCTGGAACTGGCCGGGGTTACGGAACTGGATCTCGAGCGAATCGCCAGCCAGGGCAGTCCATGGTTTCCGGTACGCCAGGTGGATGATCGCCATGCACGCTTCTACGCCGAACAATTGCCGCCGGGAACCCACGACGTCTACTACTATGCGCGCGCGGTGTTTGCCGGAAAGTTCCTGTCGCTGCCTGCCATTGCGGAACTGATGTATGGCCAGGCATCGGTGTCGCGAACCGGCTCTGCAACCGTGGACATTGACCCGGCCCTGCGATCACGCGAGTAGTGACGGCAGCGAGCACGAATAATCTATTGACACTGCATTGCGCGGCTCAACGGGCCGGGCGAGACAATCAGAGATTACCCCTCGGCCGTGAACGGCCTCCTACAACTGGTGTCAAAGGCCGGATGTAGCGGGCGCATCGTCCTCTTCATCCGGGGCCTGCACCAGCATTCCCCGTTCCCGCAGGGCTGCCAGATAGCCATCGCTGGCGACAACCTGTCGCATCCCGAGGACGGCAAAGCTCGTGGGGTATTCATCAAGTGTTTTCGCGGCGGCTTCCAGCCATGCGGCTTTCACGCGCGCCTTGAGGTCGCCGACGTCACGAAATACCGCGGCACCCTGGATGGCCTGCGTGCAGGCGGTGTACTGGTCTTCGTAGGGCAGGGCACGCAGCGACTCCAGATCACCCATCGCCCACGCGTTGGCGCGAAGTTTCATGTTGTCCAGATCGGTTTCGATGCGATCCAGAGTCTTGCTGAAGCATTCGAGGTCGTCGAGCCTGGATGCCTTGAATTCCTTGGCCGTCTTGCGCGAGGCCTCGATTTCAATCGTCACCCCAACCTCGGTCGGCTTGATTCCTGCTTGTTTGGACAGTTTCGCAATCGCCTTGTTGATTGAATCGGCGCCAACGGTCATGCCGTTCTTGCGAATGGCCGACTCGTAGAGTTCAGTCGCGGCAAACAACGGTCGCCAGGTCTCGACCTTGTCACTGCGCCCGAGGTAGCGCTGCTTGAGGGTTTGCCATTGCGCGTAGATATCCGTTGGCACGACCTCGGCAAGCGTCTTGTCATCGGGATTGTCGCGAATGCCGACCATCGACGGCAGCAAGGCCACCGACGCCCAGAACCCACTCTTGAGCTTGACGCTCACGAAGGGTCGCGAGAGCAGCGCCTGCGATTCCGAGATGCGCTGCTCGACTTCGCGTGATAGCCATTCCATCTTTTTCGGAAGTGGAGCAAGCACGCCCAGAACCCACAGCACATGATCGCCCTTGCTCACCTTCCACAAACCCGGGCCGGGCTGCTCGCCGGTCACCACGATGGTGTCGAGTTCTGCCGGGGGCGCATCCGGGCTCGGGGATTCCTGCGCAAAGGCACCGCCCGACAGCAGCAGGCAGGCAGCCAAGCCAATCAAGGATCGAATCATGAACACCTCTCCGGATCAGACGGTGCGCAAGCTACACAATCCGGAGTCAAGAATTTGTTGCCTCACGACGCGCGGGTCAGGCACCGCGGCGCCGGAATCACAGCATGCGCATGAGTTCCGGCAGCAGCGGCAGCTTGCGGATGCGCACCGTGGTGGCGGCGTGGATGGCATTGGCCAGGGCCGGGGCAACGCTCGGAATGGCGACTTCGTAGGCGTCGACGGGATCGAGACTCGACTCGATGATGCGCACTTCGACCTTGTCCGGTGCATCGGCCATGGCCAGCAGCGGATAGTCGGAGAAGTCCTTCTGCTGAACTTGTCCTCCTCGCACGCTGACCTGCAAGCGCAATGCGGTCGAGATGCCGTCGATGGTTCCGCCCATCAATTGCGCCTCGACACCCAGCGGATTGACCGCGCGGCCAACATCGGCAACACAGACGGCACGGTGAATGAGCAGGCGTTCGTCTTCCACGGACACCTCGAATGCATGTGCAACGTGGGCGCCGAAACTGAAATGGCAGGCAATGCCGATGCCGTGGCCGTTGCTGCGCTTTTCCTTCCAGCGGATCAGCTCCGCACATTGTTTGAGCACATTGGCGAGGCGGCCGGTATCGAACACCGGTCCTCCCGCTCCGCGATAGGGGATCTCCCGGCCGGTGCCCAGCATTTCCAGGCGCAGTTCGACCGCATCACGGCGGGTCTGCACGGCAATCTCGTCAATGAAGCACTGCTCTGCGAACGCGCTGAACGTGTGCTGCTGGCCGCGCCATGCGCCACGCGGCATGCCTGATTCAAGCGGATAAAAAGTTCTGTCGAGATTGTCGACGAGGCCAGCGGGAAATAAGTCCGCATCGACGCAACCACTGGCGTCCGAGGCATCCTGCTTGACCGGTGCGCGCCAGGCCAGCGGCGTGGCGGCGCAATGGTGTGACCAGCCGGCCACGCGATTCCTGCGGTCCAGCGTGGCGCTCAGCTCGTGCATGCCGAAGGGGCGGTAGAGATCGTGGGCAAGGTCGTCCTCACGCAGCCACATGAGCTTGACCGGCTTGCCGGCCAGCTTGGCAATAAGCACGGCTTCGGCAACGAAATCGTTGTGCAGGCGACGTCCGAAACTTCCGCCGCCGCGTGGCAGACGGATCTCGATGGTTTCCAGGGCAAGACCGCTCAATGCATTGATCATGCGCGCGGCAGCTGGCGCATCCTGCACCGAAGCCACCAGCAAGGCGCCGTCATTGCGCAGGTCGATCAACGCATTCGGAGGTTCCATCGTCGCGTGGGCGAGGAAAGGCAGTTCGTAACGTGCATTCAGCGTCAGGCGGGCGCGCTTGCGCGAGGCGGCGAAATCGCCATCCTTGCGCAGCACAATGCCGTCCTTTGCCGCATCCAGCAGCGCGTTTGCGCTGGCGGACAGGCTGCTGGATGACTCCCCTTGCCACGGCCCCGGTTTCCAGCTTGCCTTGAGGGCACGACGCCCCTGGATTGCTGCCCAGGTGTTTTCGGCGAGAACGACGACACCGGCGGCAAGAATGCCTGCGGAGGCCTCTCCGGGCTGCGGGCCCTCGATGCGGATGACATCGACGACGCCCTTGATGGCGCGTGCTTCCTTGTCGTCGAGGCTGTCGAGGCTGCCGCCCGGATGCGGGCAGCGCAGCATCACCGCCACCAGCACTTCGTTCACGTACTCGTCGATTCCATAGCGCAGTTGGCCGGTGGCAATGGCGCGTGCATCGGCCGTGCGGGTCGGTTTTCCGATCAGCTGGAAATCCTTGGGGTCCTTCAATGCAACCGGATCGCTCGGCAGGCTGATGGCAGCGGCCATGCGCGCCAGTGCGCCATAACTCAGCTTGCGCCCATCGGCATGCACCACGTGTCCGGCCTCGGTGTGCAGATTCGTCACCGGTGTCGCCCACGCGTTGGCTGCCGCCTGCAGCAACAGCCAGCGCGCGGTTGCGCCGGCCTCGCGCATGAGTTTCCAACCTTCACTGATGCCGTTGAAGTTTCCGCGCGAGGTTTCGTCAGCGGGCTTGATGTCGGTTGCTTCGTCGTACGGCAGCTGGATCACGCGCACCCTGGACCAGTCGACGTCGAGTTCTTCGGCAATGAGCATGGGCAGGGCGGTGAACACGCCCTGGCCGACTTCGCAACCCGGTGCGCCGATGACGATGCCATTGTCGCGCTCGATCATGACGTAGCCGGTGAGTTTCACCAGATCCTCGCCAATGAGTTCGATCTGGGTCGTGGTTCTGGCAAACGCGGGTTTGCCAAAGCCCACCAGCAAGGCACCGCCCGCGGTGAGGCCAAGTTGCAGGAAGCGACGTCGTGACAACACAACGCGTGTGCTCATTTGTTGCTGTCCCGGGTCAGCACGAGCGCGCGTTCGATGGCGCTGCGGATTCGTGGATAGGTGCCGCAGCGGCACAGGTTTGCGATGGCGGCGATATCGTCCTTGCCGGGCTTGCGCTTGCGGGCGAGCAAATCGACCACCGTCATGATCTGCCCGGACTGGCAGTAGCCGCACTGGGCGACATCCTGCTCGATCCAGGCTTGTTGGACCGGATGCAGGCGGTTGCTTTCCAGGCCTTCAATGGTGGTAATCGCATGGCCGCGCACGTCGGCCATCGGCACCTGGCAGGCGCGCCGGGCCTTGCCATCGATGAGCACCGTGCATGCACCGCAGTTTCCCGTGTCGCATCCGTACTTGGTTCCGGTAAGGCGCAACACGTCGCGCAGATACCAGAGCAGGGGCATTGCCGGATCGCCGCCATGGAAAAAGGCCTCGCCGTTGACCTGGAAAGCCGAGGCCGGGTCTTCACCCCCGGCGGGTCGCTTGCCGGTTTCGGCGACAAGGGGAGATTCGGCATTCTTCATGGGTGCTCCGGCACGGTTCCCGTGGCGCGCATGCGCCGATCAGGGATTGTCGCATTGGTCCCGTGCGCTGCACAGACAATCGAATCAGGTGCAGGCTTCGCGAATGACGGCGGGCAGGGGGATGGACGTTGCGTTGGCCGGGTTGATCCAGACCAGCACCACCGTGGCATCGCAGTAAACGATCTCGCCATTGCCGGACAGGATGCGGTGGCCAAGGGTCAGCGAACTGTTGCCGACGCGCTCGGCCCAGGTTTCCACGGCCACTTCGCCCGGCCATTCGAGCTGTTTGCGGAAGTCGAGCCGGCTCGAAGCGATCACCGGGGCCGACGTCGCACTTTTCCATTCGCCCTGCAGGCCACGCAGCCAAACCAGGCGGGCTTCCTCCAGATAGCTCAGGAACACCGAGTTGTTGACGTGGTTGTACGTGTCGAGGTCGCGCCAGCGCACGCTGATGGTGCAGCGGGAAAGCAGGCGCCGGGTGATCTCGCTCATGGGCTTGCCTTCCTGGAAGGGTTGGCCAGAACCGGCGCAAGAAAGCGACCGGTGTGTGAACTTTTTGCCTTGGCAATCTGCTCCGGTGTGCCGGTGGCAATGATCTGGCCGCCACCGCCGCCGCCTTCGGGACCGAGGTCGATGACCCAGTCGGCGGTTTTGATCACATCGAGATTGTGTTCGATCACCACCACCGTGTTGCCGTCATCGGTGAGCCGGTGCAGCACCTTCAGCAACTGCTCGATGTCGTGGAAGTGCAGGCCGGTGGTGGGTTCGTCGAGAATGTACAGGGTGCGTCCGGTATCGCGCTTGCTCAGTTCGCGCGAGAGTTTCACGCGCTGCGCCTCGCCGCCGGACAGGGTGGTCGCGCTCTGGCCGAGCTTGATGTAGCCCAGGCCCACGTCCATCAGCGTCTCCAGCTTGCGCGCCAGCATCGGTACCGGCTTGAACAGGGTCAACGCATCTTCCACGGTCATTTCCAGCACATCGGAAATGGTGTGGCCCTTGTAGCCGATTTCCAGGGTTTCGCGGTTGTAGCGCTTGCCGTGGCAGACATCGCAGGGCACATACACATCCGGCAGGAAATGCATCTCGACCTTGATCAGGCCATCGCCCTGGCAGGCTTCGCAGCGACCGCCCTTGACGTTGAAACTGAAACGCCCCGGGCTGTAGCCGCGTGCACGTGCTTCCGGCACCTGCGCAAACAAATCGCGCAATGGCGTGAACAGGCCAGTGTAGGTGGCCGGATTGGAGCGCGGCGTGCGCCCGATCGGGGTCTGGTCGATATCGACCACCTTGTCGAACAGGTCCAGACCTTCGATGCGCTTGAACGGCGCGGGCTTGTCCGAAGCGCCGTTGAGTTCCACAGCGGTCTGCCGATACAGGGTGTCGTTGATCAGGGTGGACTTGCCCGAGCCGGAAACGCCGGTCACGCAGGTCATCAGCCCGGCCGGAATTTCCGCGTCGATCTGTTTCAGATTGTTGCCGCTGGCGCCGATGATCCTCAGCACCCGCGCGGGGTCTGCCTTGCGCCGCTTTGCGGGCACGGCAATGCGGCGCTTGCCGGAAAGGTATTGCCCGGTCAACGAATCGGGTGCCTTGAGCACGTCCTTGAGCTTGCCTTGCGCCACGATGGCGCCGCCGTGTACGCCGGCACCCGGGCCGATGTCGACGATGTGGTCGGCACTGCGAATCGCATCCTCGTCATGCTCGACCACGATCACGCTGTTGCCGAGATCGCGCAGGCGCACCAGGGTGCCGAGCAGGCGTTCGTTGTCGCGCTGGTGCAGGCCGATGGACGGCTCATCGAGCACATACATTACGCCGACCAGGCCGGCACCGATCTGGCTGGCCAGACGGATGCGTTGCGCCTCGCCGCCGGACAGCGAATCGGCCTGGCGATCCAGGGTGAGGTAGTTGAGTCCGACGTCCACTAGGAAATTCAGGCGTTCGCGGATCTCCTTGACGATCTTTGCCGCCACTTCGCCACGCCAGCCGGGCAGTTGCAGGGTGTTGAAGTGTTGCAGGCTCTGGTCGATTGGCTGCGCAGTGATGTCGGCCAGGTTGATGTCGGCGACGAACACGTTGCGCGCGGCGCGGTTGAGGCGCTGGCCCTTGCACTCCGGGCAGGCGCGCGGGCTGATGAATCTGGCGATTTCCTCGCGCACCGCCGGTGACTCGGTTTCCTTGTAGCGGCGTTCCAGGTTGGGAATGATGCCCTCGAACGTGTGCTTGCGCGTGACCTTGCCGCCTTTCTCCATGGTGTAGCTGAAGGCGATCTGTTCCTCGCCGGAACCGTACAGCACGTGATCGCGGATCTTCTGCGGCAGCTTCAGCCACGAGGTTTCCACATCAAAGCCATAGTGTTTGGCCAGCGACAGGATCATCTGGAAGTAATACATGTTGCGCCGATCCCAGCCGCGCACCGCGCCAGCGGAAAGCGCCAACTCGGGATGCGTGACCACGCGCTCCGGATCGAAGAACTGGGTGATGCCCAGGCCATCGCAGGACGGACACGCGCCCACCGGCGAGTTGAACGAGAACAGGCGCGGCTCCAGTTCCGGCAAGGCGTAGTCACACAAGGGGCAGGAAAAGCGCGAGGAAAACGTGGCGGGCGCGGCCTTGGCATCGTCCATGTCCACCAGCAGCGCGATGCCATCGCCGAGCCGCAATGCGGTCTCGAAGGATTCGGCCAGGCGTTGCTTGATGTCCGCCTTGGCGCGGAAGCGGTCGATCACCGCCTCGATGGTGTGCTTCTGGCGCAGGGCCAGTGGTGGCACGGCGTCGAGTTCATGCGCCACGCCATCCACGCGCACGCGCACGAAACCCTGCGCACGCAACTGCTCGAACACCTGCACGTGCTCGCCCTTGCGCTCGCGCACCACCGGCGCCAGCAGCATGTAGCGTTTGGTCGGATCCAGCGCCAGCGCGGCATCCACCATCTGGCTGACGGTCTGCGCTTCCAGCGCCTGGCCATGATCCGGGCACCGCGGCGAACCGGCGCGTGCGTACAGCAGGCGCAGATAGTCGTAGACCTCGGTGATGGTGCCGACCGTGGAACGCGGATTGTGCGAGGTGGACTTCTGCTCGATGGAAATGGCCGGTGACAGACCCTCGATGTGATCGACATCGGGCTTCTCCATCACCGACAGGAACTGGCGCGCATAGGCCGACAGCGATTCGACATAGCGGCGCTGGCCTTCCGCATAGATGGTGTCGAAGGCCAGCGAGGACTTGCCGGAACCGGACAGGCCGGTGATCACGATCAGGCTGTCGCGCGGCAGGTCGAGGTCGATGTTCTTGAGATTGTGCGTGCGCGCGCCGCGGATGCGGATCGTGTCCATGAATGATGGCTGGGCTTGAAAGCAGGCAATGTGGATTGCCCACTATAGCCGGTTGCCTCGGGCTCCTGCGCCCTGGTTGGCCGGCTGCCGCCATCGGGGACGGCAAGCCGGATCCTGCGGATTGTCACTGCGCCTGTTCAGTCGAATCCGTCGGCAAAGATGGTGTCGGTGCTGCCGCGCAGGGGATGTGGGTAGGTATAGGGTTGGTAGCCAGGCTTCGGGCCCAGGTGGTAGTCACGATCTTCCTGGATGTAGAAGCGGCAATCCCAGCCGCCGTAGTCGGTGACGCGAAGCTCGTCATAGCCGTTGGCATTGCCATCGGCCCAGACATGGGCGTTGTCCCAGATCCAGGCCTGGGTGGTCTGGTCGGGGACCGGGTAGGGCGAGCCGGGAACCTGTTCTGGCGGCTGGCCGTCGCCGGGATAGTCCGGACATTGGGGCTCCTCGATGACCAGTTGCGCACTGTAGGCAATGCCGATTTCCGTATCGCCATCGAAATCGATGAGATTGCCCCAGATCACGCCATCCCCGCCGCGCATGGCGATACCGTCGGCCCAGTACTGGTTGCCCCGGTAGATCAGGTGATTCTGGTAGACCTCCCAACTGCGTGAGCCGCGGTCGGACCCGTTCTGCCGCCCGTGCGCATCGATCATCGAGGTGTTGCGCGTGGTGTTGGTGGTGATCAGGGTGTTGTGGCGCGCAACGTAGCGCGAGCTGTAGTTGGATGCGATGGAATGGCGGTTTTCCTCGAAATGGTTGTCCTCGATGAACACGGCTTCGGCGCTGCCCAAGTCAAGCGGAACCACGTTGTGACTGCCGTAGACGACGATTCCGTAGCCTTCGCCGTTGCTGGGCGAGCCAGGGTTGAAGCAGGAATCGAAGCGGCTGTCGTAGACCACGCCGCGTGAATAGGGCGCAGTGCCGAACGATGTGTCGCGAACTTCCAGCGCCGACGCGGTGAAGCCGCTCAGGTGCAGGTCGTGCAGTTTGAAGTCCCGACAGCTGTTGGTCAGCCGCACGCCGCCATCAAGTGTGCTGGTGTGGCGGCCGATAAACGTGATGTCCGAAAGTTCCACCCGGTTAGCCTGGCTGCAATCAAATGTCAGCGCAAACGAATTGCCGGAAGCGCCGGTTCGGCGGATCACCGTATTGCCGATGCCTGCACCGCGCAGCCAGATGCTGCGGTCCCTGGCGTAGGTGACCGCGGTCGAGCCCCAGTCGCAATTGCCTGCGGGCAACTCCACGATGGCACCATCGGGCGCATCGTTGATGGCTTGTTGAACTGCCGCGGCAGCACAACTGCCCACACCCAACACCTGCCGTCCGCTGGAGTCCGGTGCAGCCAGGGCGGCTGAAATGGCGAGTACGGCAAGCAGGGCGATGGCAGGGAGTGCAGCCAGCGCACCGGTTCTTGTCGTGTTGATCCGGGAGTTGTGCACTTCGGGCTCCTCATCGCAACGGAAGTATGGACGTCCAAACGGCTAGATTGGCAAGCGCGGGCGGCGCGCGCAATGGTGTTCGCATTCCGATTGCGTGACGCTGTTGGCGATACGCGGCAAAGGCATAAGGACGGGACCTGCCGTGGATGGAGCAGCCGTCGTCCGGGCCGGCGCGGAAGGCAATCGCTTGTTCGAGGGCAGCTTGCCCTGTCAATTTGCTTGACCGCGGCGCGACAGCGCCGGATGCTGCCACGCGGCACCTTTGCACGAGCCCTGACCCCGACCATGCGCACGCCTGCCGTCCTTGCCGCCGCCATCCTGGTTGCCCTCGCCCGAGCTGCGCAGGCTGACAACATCGCGGTGCCGCAGGGCATCGCCGTGCCGGCGGATTTCCGCCTGATCGCGGACTACGGATCGTATCGCCTGTACGAGGGCGATGCGGCGGCCATGCCGGAGCGCGCCTGGACTCTGGCCGACGCCAGCGTGTTGCACTTTGATCGGCAGCGGATTGACACACGGACACAGCAGTGGCGGGCACCGGAAGGTTTTGCCCTGCGTGCGCCGAGCGGCGCGGCCTTGCATGTGGTGCAGTTTGCGGGTCCGATCAGGCAGGCCTGGCTCGACCAGCTGCGGGCGGCCGGCGCAGTGCCGGTGCAGTACATCGAGAGCAATGGCTACCTGGTGTGGGCAGACGCCGCCGCTCGCGCGCGGCTTGCGGAAATGCATCAGGGCGGCGAACTGCAGTTCAGCCAACCCCTGCCGGGTTTCATCAAGTTGGGCAATACCTTGTTTGCGCGCGTGCAGGACGCCAGCACAGAGGCGGTGGTCATTCCAATCATCGTGCAGCGGGTGCGCAATGATGACCCTGCGCGCAGTCGCGCACGTTTCATGGCACTCGGACTCAAGCCCGTCGACGATTTCTCTTCGCAGGCCGGATTCGACGTCGCGCGCTTCGAGGCCACGCCTGCGCAGATTCGCGAACTGATCGAGTTGTCGGACGTGCTCTGGGTCGAGGAGTACCGCGAGCCCAGCCTGAATGACGAAGTGCAGGCGCAGATCCTGCGCGGGCATTTCAATGCCGATCAGTCCGGACCTGCCGGGCCAGGCTACCTGCCCTGGTTGCAGGCTTTGGGCTTTCCGGATGATCCGCTGGACTATCCCGTGCTCGACATTACCGACGACGGCGTCGGTACGGGCAGCGTGCAGACCGGCGATCCCACCCTGCATCAGTTCGGTGATCTGAAGAATCCCACGCGCATGGTGTTCAACCAGCACTGCACGATGAAAACCGGTGTGGTCGGCGGACATGGCCATCTGAACGCCAACATCGCGCTGGGCTTCGACCAGCGTGGCAATTCGGAAACACCCGGTGCGCGCTTTCCCGCTGATTTCCAGGTGGCGCAGGGCATCAATCCATTCGGACGCCTTGGCGGTACGCGCATCTTTGCGCCCGGGTTCGATCTGAGCGCATGCGGCGGAACCAATGCCGGCGTCATTGCTGCGAGTCATGCCGCAGGGGCGCGCATCTCGTCGAACTCCTGGGGTTGCGGACCGTGTGCCGGCCAATACGATCTTTCCTCGCAGGCCTACGATGCCGGCGTGCGCGACGCGGATCCGAAGGCCGCTGGCAACCAGCAGCTCATCACGATTTTCTCTGCGGGCAATGACGGTTCCTGGGCGGGCACCATCGGCACGCCGGGCAATGGCAAGAACATGATCACCGTGGGTGCTTCGGAAAATGCGCGCCCCGAAGACGAGAACGGACTCTGGAATGACGGTTGCCTGGTGGCGCCTGACTCGGCCGACCACGCCATGGACATCGTGTTCTTTTCCTCGCGCGGCCCGGCGCCGGGTGGTCGAGTCAAGCCCGATCTGGTTGCGCCCGGCACGCACGTGATCGGAACCCAGGCACACCCGGCCAGCGGGCTCGGCATCTGCGATGCCACGCATCCGCAAGGCAACGAAACCTACGCGGCATCCTCAGGCACCAGCCATGCCGCGCCTGCGGTATCCGCGATCGCGTCGCTGTCGTGGTGGTGGCTGGCGACCGGGCAGGGCAGCCTGGAGTTCGAATCGGGTGCACCAGCGGTTCCGTCGCCTGCCCTGATGAAGGCCTGGTTGATCGCGCACCCGACCTATCTCACCGGCAAGGACGGCAACGACACGCTGCCGAGCAACGCGCAAGGTTTCGGCATGCCGAACATGCAAAGCCTGTTCGATGCCACGCCGACCTGGTTGCTTGACCAGTCGCAGATCCTGGGCGACTCGGGCCAGTTGTGGAGCACGCCGATCCAGCGTGCCGATGCGTCCAAGCCCCTGCGTGTCGTGTTGACCTGGACCGACGCGCCGGGTGCGGTGGGCACCAGCCCGCAGGTGAACAACCTGGATCTTGAGCTGGAATCGGCATCCACGTTGTGGCGCGGCAATCGCTTCAGCGGTGCATGGAGTGTCCCTGGCGGCGCGCCGGATGCGGTCAACACCGTGGAAGCGATCTACCTGCCGCCCGGACCCTTGTCCAGCTTCACCCTCAGCGTGCGCGGATTCAACATCGCAGGCGACGGACTGCCCGGCAATGGTGATGCCACCGACCAGGATTTCGCGCTGGTTTGCGTCAACTGCGCAAAGGCACCCGGTTTTGCGCTCGATGTCATACCCGCATTGCACAACCTGTGCACGCAGGATTCCGCATCGGCCACCTACGCGCTGCGCAGCGCATCGATTCTCGGATTCTCCGCGCCACTTGCGCTGTCGGTGGCGGGTGCCCCTGCGGGCACCACAACGACATTCAACGCCAACCCCATGGCCGTGCCCGGCACGGGCACACTTGAAATCGGCAATCTGACCGGCGCAGCGGAAGGGCGCTACCGGCTGGCGATCCGTGCCGAATCCGGATCGCTTGCACGCACCCGACATGTGCAGCTGCAACTGGCTACGGACAATCCGGCTGCCGCGAATCTCGTGCAACCCGCGGATGCGTCGCTCAACCAGGCCCTGCAGCCGTTGCTGCACTGGACCGCCATGCCCAATGTTGATCAGTATCGCGTTGAGCTCGCGCTGGACGCGGGCTTTGCCAACATCATCTACTCCGCGAGCACCAACGCGGATTCACACGAAGTGGCCACGCCGCTGGCGCATGCCACCCGCTACTACTGGCGAGTAAGCGCAATCAACGCCTGCGGGGAAAGCCCGCTCACCCAGGTGTTTTCCTTTGTCACCGTGCCACCACCGGGCGAATGCCCGGGCGGAACGCTTGCCAGCAGCGTGTTCGCCGAGGATTTTGAAAGCGGAGCAGGCGCGTGGAGCCACTACGGCGACCACGACAGCTGGAGCCTGACCACGGACCGCGCACGCGGCGCCGGACACTCGTATCGCGCCCAGGACCTGGCCTACGACTCCAACCAGTTCCTCGTGTCCCCGCCCATCGAGTTGCCCGTTGATCAGCAACCGCTGAGCATGGAATTCTGGAGCCATCAGTTTCTCGAGAACCGGCTGGGCGGCTGTTACGACGGAGCGTTTGTGGAAATGTCCACTGACCAGGGCAAGAGTTGGGAGCAAGTGCCTGCGTCGCGGATCCTTATCGGCCCGTACGACGGGTTCATCAGCACCTCGTTCGACAATCCGGCAGGCGGCAAGCTCGCCTGGTGCGGTGATCCGCGCGACTGGTCGCGCACCATCATCGACATCGCCGAACATGCCGGCGAAACCGTGCAATTCCGCTTCAGGGTCGCCACCGATGCCTCTACCGGTCGTGTGCCGGACGGCTTCTATCTCGATGATTTCCGCATCCAGTCCTGCACCAGCAATGACCTGATCTTCGCCCACGGCTTCGAGTAGTGTCGAGCACCCCCAGGTTACGTGCGCGCGCTCCTGTTGAGCCGACCTTGTCTGGTGGCATGCCCCTGCCGTTGTAGAGCCGAGCTTGCTCGGCAGGATGTTCTGAATGCCGGGCGCGCCGCGAAGCGGAGCAAGCTCCGCTCTACAACAAGCGGGTGTCGAGGCTGCCGCGAAGCGGAGCAAGCTCCGCTCTACAACAAGCCAGATGATGTTGCACCTTGCATACGCGGTGGCATTCCCCTGCCGTTGTAGAGCCGAGCTTGCTCGGCTGGATGTTCTGAATGCCGGGCGCGCCGCGAAGCGGAGCAAGCTCCGCTCTACAACAAGCGGGTGCGAGGCTGCCGCGTAGCGGAGCAAGCTCCGCTCTACAACAAGCGGGTGTCGAGGCTGCCGCGAAGCGGATCAAGCTCCGCTCTACATCAAGCGGGTGTCGAGGTTGCCGCGAAGATGAGTTCAGTCTGCGCCAAAATCTTCAAGCGCAGCTCGGCTCAAGGCCAAGGGCCGGAGCCGACGCGACGTTGATCCAGGCCGTGGCGGGGCGGCGTGTGCCTGCTGTACATTCGCGGCCATGGATTGCCGCTGAAACCGGGGCTTCACGCTTTCCTTCCCGTTGCCAGGTGCCGCACATGATTCTCCGACGCGTCATCGCGCATTTCAGGAATCAGGAATGGACCGCGATCTTCATCGACTTCGTCATCGTCGTGCTTGGCGTCTTCGTCGGTATCCAGGTGGCGAGCTGGAACGAGATGCGGCTGGAAGACCAGCGCGCGCACGGCTTTCTCGAACGGCTATCGGGCGATCTCGATCAGGAGCTGGCGTTCATCGACAAGCGCATCGCCTACATCGGCCGCTCCATCGCCTACGGCGAGGCGGCGCTGGAATGGGTCGAGAACGGCACCTTGACTGGCGGCTCGGCCTGGCAAACGGTTCTGGCCTTCGTCCATGCCAGCCGCATCCTGCCGTATTCGCCGGTGGACAGCACCTATCAGGAAATGCGTTCCGCCGGGGAACTGGGACTGGTGCGCGATGCCGGCCTGCGCACCGCGCTGACCGAGTACTACGTCAGTGGCACTTTCGCCCGCGCCGACTACATCATGAAACTCAACCCGGCCTACCGCAGCAACGTTCGCGGGCTCACGCCCTACCGCATCGGACGCCATATCGGCACGAAATGCTTCGACATGACCGAGGTGACGCACAAGCCCTGTGAATCGCCAGTCGACGAAGCCATTGCAGGCGAGGTGCTGCGTCGCTACGCCGAAGATCCCAGCCTGGTGCGCGACCTCAACTTCTGGATGGATTCTGCCCACCAGATGGTGGACATCCTGCGCCAGCTCCGTGCCTCCTGCGTCGGACTCAAGCAACGCATCGATACCCAACTCGATGACTGAGTCTGCGATCACGCCCTCCATCACCCCAGCGAACTCTCCGCGAGGAAGAACATGCTCTTGCGCCGCGTGATCCAGCACTTCGGACGACAGGAATGGACCGCGATCTTCATCGACTTCGTCATCGTCGTGCTTGGCGTCTTTGTCGGTATCCAGGTCAGCAACTGGAACGAGCAGCGCGTGGAGGGCATCAAGGCCGACGCGTACCTGGTCCGCATCCGTGGCAACTTCGAATCGGACCTGCGCTCGATCGGGCGTCGCGAAGTGTTCTGGAGTGAAGTGATCGAACATGGAAAACAGGCGATCCGCTTTGCCGAATCCGGAGAACGGGTTGATGGTTCCGCATGGAAGACCGTGCTCGCGTTCTATCAGGCCAGCCAGCTCTGGCAATGGGTCAGTTCGGATTCCACCTACCAGGAAATGCGCAGCGGTGGCGAATTGGGTCTGGTTCGCGACCAGGTCTTGCGCGATGCGATGTCCAGTTATTACCTTGAGAACGGTTCGGGTACCGCCTACCTGTTCGCCATGCAACCGGAATACCGCGAGATTGTGCGCGGGCTGACGCCACAGGTGGTCGCCGACCACATCTGGGCGAAGTGCTGGAAGCAGCCGAGTACGGTCGAACAGCAGCTGCTGGATTGCGATGCCCCGATCAGCGAAGCCGAAGCAGACGTGGTGCTCGCGGGCTATCTGGCCGATCCGCGGCTGTTGCCCGAACTGCGCTTCTGGGTCGCCAACCAGGGCGTGGCTTTGAACGTCGTCGGCAACTACAAGCCGATGTTGCGGGACATGCTGGCGCGCAGTGCCCCGGAGGCGGCACGGTGAACTTCCTCGCCGAACTGCGCCGCCGCAACGTGATCCGCATGGCCGGGTTGTATCTGGTGGGCGCATGGCTGATCGTCCAGGTGGCCAGCACGATTTTCCCTGCTTTCGAGTTGCCGGGCTGGGCCCTGCGAGGCGTGATCCTGGTGTTGGCGATCGGCTTCATCCCGGCGCTGGTGTTTTCCTGGGTGTTCGAACTGACGCCGCAGGGCATCAAACGCGATGCCGAGGTGCCGACAGGGCAATCCATCGCCCCGCAGACGGCGCGTCGGATGGAGCGGGTTTTCCTGATGCTGGCGGTGCTGGCGCTGAGTTACTTCGCGGTGGACAAGTTCGTGCTGTCACCGAAACCCGAAACGACGTTCGCGGCGACAGCGCCGACGCTCGACGCCACCCTGGTGCCGACGGAGGCAAAATCCATTGCCGTGCTGCCGTTTGCCAACATGAGCGGGAAACCCGACGAGGACTATTTCTCTGACGGCATGACCGAGGAACTGCTGAACGTGCTGGCGAAAGTGCCGAAGCTGCAGGTGGTGGCGCGCACTTCGGTGTTCCAGTTCAAGGGCAAGAGCGGCGACGTGCGCGAGATCGGCAGCAAGCTGGGCGTCGGCCACATCGTCGAGGGCAGCATCCGCCGCGAGGGCGAGCAGGTGCGCATCACCGCGCAATTGGTGCGGGTATCCGACGGCTTCCACGTCTGGTCGGAAACCTACGACCGCCGGCTCGACAGCGTGTTTGCGTTGCAGGACGAGATCGCGACTCGCATTGGTGAGCAACTGGTGGCGTCGCTGGTGGTTTCGCCGCCCGGAACGGCGCGTAGCGCGATCGATCCGACCGCCTATGATGAATTCCTCAAAGGCCGTGCCCTGCTGCGTGCGCGCAAGGACATGCCAACGGCGATCACGCATTTCCGTGCGGCGACGGAGAAAGCGCCGGCACTGGCAGCGGCTTGGTCGTCGCTGTCGCTGGCTTGTGAGGCCTGGTTTGCCAACAGTGTGCTGACTTCGGCGGAACAGCAGCAGGGTCTGGCTTGCGAAGCCGAAGGGGCCGAACGCGCCGCCGAGCTCGATCCGGATTCCGCGGCCAGCGAACACGCCCTGGCCAATATGGCGCGCTCGCGCCTGCGCTTCGCGGAGGCGGAACGACACTACCTGCGCGCCATCCAGCTCGATCCTGGCTACCCGGATGGTCTCGAAGACTATGCAGAATTGTTGGCGCTGGTCGGTCGCGTGGAAGAGTCTGCGCACGAATCCGAAAAACTGGTGAAGCTCGACCCCTATTTCATCATCGGATGGGTTCGCATGCGCGAGGTGGCGATGGCACGGGATCGCCGCGCCGACATCGAGATGATCACCTCGAAGCTGCGCAGTCTGTCTCCCGACACAGGATTCGGCAAGACCCTGCCTTATATCTATGCTTTGTCTCAGGGGCGCGCGGATGAGGCGCGTACCGCATTGGCGAAGTTGCGAGCAGCACGACCCGAGTGGGTGAAGCAGCACGAAATCGCCTTGTCATGGGCACTGCGCAAACCGGGCGTCGACCCGACCCAGGTGGACGCTGCGCTGCTTGGTGTGTCTTTCGGCGGGTACTATCAAATCCTGCACGGGGATGTGCCTCGTTACGACGCCTATGTCGAAGCCACGGGCGTAGCGGCGAAGCAGTACTACTTTTCGCGACTATTGATCAGCAGGCCGGCCGGCCACGCGATGTTGCGCGATCCGCGCGTCAAGGAAAAGCTCGTCGAATACGGCTTCGTCGCCTATTGGCGAGAGAAAGGCTGGCCCGCCATCTGCCGGCCGCTGAGCGAGACTGATTTCGGGTGTGGCCTGGAACCAGCAGCGACGAGGCCGCCATGAGCCGATGCGCCGGACCTCGTGTCCCCGCACCGGGATGGGCCGGAGCGGCGGATGGGATTCCCGAAATGAGCCTGTTGACCGAACTCCGCCAACTTCACGCGGCCAGGTCCAGCGATGCATCGACGGCATCCCAGGCAACGCAGATGAGGTTTGCTTCGTCTCGATCGATGAGGCCGGCAGCTTCGAGGGCGGCAACATCGGAATGCACGCGCTTGTAGTCGCGGCCCAGGGCCTGTGCCAGTGCGCGAACGCTACTGGCGCCGCGCGCGCGCAAGGCGCGAAGCAACTCCCATCGCTTGGGCGTGAGGACGGCGAGCAAGGCCGGAAGGTCGCCAAAGGTGAGGTGGCGCTCCGGTGCCTTGAGGCAGCCGGTTTCCGCGCGTTGCCAAGCGTCCACGAAACGCTGGCCCATCTGCGCCAAGCCACCGACATGCACCAGCAATTTCGACTTCCTGCTCATGCGTCACCTCGGTATCGCGCAACGTCGGCGAGAAAATCCGCGATCAACTTTTCCACGCTCTCGAATTCGTACGCCGACTCCCTCCGCCCGATGTGGCGGTGGTCGCCCTTGCCGCGTTCGTTGTCGTAACCGACGATCCGAATTCCGCCATGACCGTAGAACAGCCGATACTTCAGCCCATGCGGCCGCTCGGCGTCCGACTCCGGCAATTTCCAGATCTTCATTTCGACAATGCCGCCGTCACTGAAATCCTGCCGGTCGGAAAACAGCAGCATTGCCTTTGCCATATGGCATGTTATGCCATATCATGCGGAACGGTCAAGTCGCAACCACCTGCTTCAAGAGTCGGCATCCGGGAACATCAGCAGCCATGAGCACGACTTTCTTCGGAGAACTCAAGCGCCGCAACGTGATCCGCATGGCCGGGTTGTACCTGGTGGGTGCATGGCTGGCCACCCAGGTAGCCGGCACCGTGCTGCCGATCTTCGGCGCGCCGGATTGGATGGCGCGCGCCGTGGTGATCCTGCTGGCCATCGGCTTCATCCCCACCCTGGTCATTTCCTGGGTCTTCGAATTGACCCCGCAAGGCTTGCGTCGTGAGGATGAGCTGTCCGAACGCAGATCCACGTACTCGGGTGTCGATCGACGTGCGCGCAGAAGCGATGCTTCGGCCGACGAGAAAGTCGCATCGGCACAAACGGCGCGACGCCTGGACCGCACCATCATCGTCGTCCTGCTGGTGGCGCTGGTGTACTTCGCCGTGGACAAGTTTTTTCTTGCGACACAATTTGGCGCAGCGACGAAGGCGGAGGTCACGCAAGCGTCGTCTTCGAACCGGGACCTGATTGCCGTCCTGCCCTTCCGCAATCGCAGTGCAGCCACCGGGGATGAGTATTTTGTCGAAGGCATCCACGACGACCTGCTTACCCAATTGTCGAAGGTCGCCGGCTTCAAGGTGATCTCGCGCACGTCGATGATGCATTACGTCGACAGCAAGCTCTCGATTCCTGAAATTGCGCAAGAGCTGGGCGCCGCCGTGGTGCTTGAAGGTGCGGTGCAACGCTCCGGCGACCAGGTGCGCGTAAACGTGCAGTTGATCGACGGCAACACCGATGTGCACCTGTGGGCGGAAATCTACGATCGCGCGCTCAATACCGAAACCCTGTTCGAGATACAGGCGGACATCGCAAAGGCCATCGCCAATGCCATGAAGCTGGTGCTGAGCTCGGCCGAGGCGAGCACGCTGGCGAGCGGGTCGACCCACAACCTGCAGGCCTATGAAGCATTCCTGCAGGGCAAGTTGCTGGCGGCGCTGGATCGGGCAACACCGGAGCGCATGCAGTCGGCGATCCAGCAGTTCGACCGAGCAATTGCGCTGGATCCGCAGTTTGCGGATGCCTGGTCGCGCAAGGTGCGCGCCCAGCTGACCAGTTACTGGTACGGCTTCAGCGATGTGTCATCCCGGGATGCCGCCATCGTATCGATGGAGCAGGCGCGCAGGCTGGCCCCGGAAGCCATGGAAACCTGGCTGGCCCAGGCCTACATCTACTACTGGGGCAGTCGCGATTACGACAGCGCCGAGGCCACTCTGGCGCGCGTCCTCGAGCGGGCTCCCGAACTGGCCGAGGCCTGGTATGCGCGTGGACTGGTTGCGCGTCGGGATGGGCGTTTCGATGATTGCGTCAAGGCGCTGCGACGCTCGCTGGAACTGGACCCGCTCAACACCGACATCATGCTGGAAGTGGCCAATACCCTGCTCAGTCTGGGCCGTGATGAAGAAGCCGCGCCCATCTACAAGCGCCTTGCGGAACTGGGCCAGGACGTCAACATGTTCAGCGCGGAAAGCGAATTGATGCGCGGCAACGTGGAAGCGGCCTGGGCCGCAGTGAAGGGGCCGAACGAGTTTTTTGCCTCGCTGCCGTTCCAGATTGCCATCGCCAGCCGCGATCCGCAGCGCATCCAGCGTGCCCTTTCGCTTGAACTCTGGCCGCAAGCCCTGCGCCAGGTTCCGGACTATCCGGAAACCTATGCGATGGCAGAGGCCGAAGGCTTGCTGGCGATGGGTCGTGCAAAAGAAGGCAAGCAGCGCCTGGCCGAGATCAAGGCGCGCCTGGACAAGCTCGACAAGCCCTATCCTGGCGGCTGGTCGTCCAGTGGCGGCTACTTCTATTTTCCCTGCCAGCTGCCCGGTTTGATGGCTGATCTGGCTGGCGTTCGCGCGGCCGAAAACGACTACCTCGAGAACGCGCCCAAGGACGCCTGGGCGGATTCATCGCGCCGCGCCGCCCTGGCCGTCGCCTTCGCGCGCGCCGGGGATGCAGAACGTGCCTTGCACCACCTCGACGTGGTAGTGCAAATGGTCGGACCGTTCGCCTACGCCAGCCTTTCCGTGGTGCCCGGGTTTGACTCGCTGCGCGAGGAACCACGCTTCAAGGCGATGAAAACCGCCTACGAACGCTGGAAGGCGGAGCGCAAGCAGGCAGCAGAAGGTACGTGAGCCGTTTTCGCAGCGAGCTCATTCGCCGCGGTGGTGGGACAGGCGGGCTTTGCGGGTTTCGCCATGCGAAACAGAATTCGAAGAAAAAACGGTGCTGATTCGATGCATCGAATCAATCGGAAAGCGGCCACAGCGGCCACCATCAAAGCGCTGACGACTCGGCTGATCCCAGCGCAGGCGGCGATGCGGGTGGTTCGCCTGCAGTGCCCCGGTGCAGAAACAGTCAAACGTCCGCAGCAGCGTGGCCCCTGAGAGGCCACGCTGCACGGTGTTTGCTCAGGCAGCGGCGTCTTTCACTTTCTTCAACGGACGCACCTTGACCTTGGTCGATGCCGGCTTGGCCGGGAACCAGCGTTCGGCGCCAGTGAAGGGATCCTTGCCGAAGCGCTTGGGCTTGGCCGGCACCGAAACGGCGGTCAGCTTGAGCAGGCCAGGCAACACGAACGCCTGTGCTCCCTTCTTGCTGATGGCGCTCAAAACGGTGGATTCCAGGGCTGCGAGTACGGCCTTGACCGACTTGCCATCGACTCCGGAGGCGTCAGCCAGGTGACTGGCCAGTTCGGACTTGGACAGGATGCTCTTGACGGACTTGGAAGCGGCAGGCTTGGTGGCCTTCTTCGCGGCAGGTTTCTTTGCGACTTTCTTGGTTGCCATAGGTTCTCATTCTCGAAGCATAGGTTCGCCCGCGCTGGGAACGCGCGGGCGGCCTTGGGCAGGCGCGCTGACTTTAGCGCGGAACACCGCAAAAAGGGCGAAAACCCGGCCAAATTCCCGGAAAAGAATGCTGGACCCATACGGCCCGTCTTGCATGAATTGAGCAGTGTCGCCGCGTATTGCCGGAGCGCCTGCCAGCGGCCCGCGCCGCCTTTCTGCACGGCATGGATCATCCACGCACAGGCGAATCCTGCCTTCATCGTCGAATCGAACCAATTCTTGATTGCGCTGGCACAGTTGAACGGTTTCCCTGCGCCGGTAATTCCGAACGCGACCTCCATCACCTTGATGCCGTGATGCAAATGATCGGACCGTTTGGCTAAGCAAGCCTTTCCATCTTGCCCGGGCTGGATTCCCTGCGCGAGGAGCCGCGCCTCCTGGCGATGAAGGCGGCCTACGAACGCTGGAAGGTGGAGCGCAAGGGCAAAACTCGGAAGGTGTGAGCCATGCAGGTTGCGAGGGTGGCGACGAAATCCATCGCGCCGCCTTCTGCGTTGCACGGGAGTCGAGTCGTTGCTTCAGCACGGAATCGATTTGACGCTATGCTGTTGCGCGTAGTCGCAGCGGATGGACGGATGTCTGCAGCCCTTGACCCGAACCAGATCACCAGCCTGCTGGGGCGAATCAGCCAGGGCGATGATGCGGCGTTGGCGCAATTGACGCCGCTGGTTTATGCCGAGCTCAAGGAATTGGCTGCGCGCGCCATGCGCCAGGAACGTGACAATCACACTTTGCAAACCACAGCCCTGGTCAACGAGGCTTGCCTGCGTTTGCTGGGAGACCAGGCGGCTGCGGCGGCCAACCGCGCGCAGTTTGCCGCCCTTGCTGCCCAAGCCATGCGCCGCGTGCTGGTCGATCATGCGCGTCGTCGCCAGGCGGCCAAGCGACCGGATCCGGCGCAGCGCATCGGCATCGAGGAAATCGACCTGCCCACCGACGGCGAGCAGTTTGTCGATCTGCTTGCCCTGGATTCGGTACTCGAACGGCTTGCGCAAATCAGTCCGCGACAGGCCCAGGTGGTCGACATGAAGTTCTTTGCCGGCATGGAGCTGGAGCAGATTGCCGACCTGCTCGATGTGGCGCGCCCGACCGTCGTTCGTGACTGGCGCATGGCGCGTGCCTGGTTGCAACGCGAGCTGGCGTGATCGGGGAGTCGGAAAACTCGGGGATTGACGAGGCGGCCGAGCGCTATCGTCGTGCACAAGCACTGGTGCACGAAGTTCACGAGCTGGCCGAGACGGAGCGTGTGCGTCGTCTGGATGAAGCCTGTGCCGATGACCCGGCCTTGCGCCGCGAAGTGGAGTGGCTGCTGGCGTCCATCGAAAACCCGTCGGACGATGAACTGGGCGCATTGCAGCTTGGCGTGGAGACCGAGCGGAACGCGGTATTCTCGAAAGCTCGCCTGGACGCGCAAACGGCGGCCAGTTACCGCCTGATCGAACGCATCGGCGAAGGCGGCATGGGCCAGGTCTGGCTGGCCGAACGCGAGCAGGGCGAAGTGCGCCAGCGTGTCGCGCTCAAGATGCTGCGCGGTACCGGCGTGGGTGAACCGGGGGCGCTCGCGCGGTTTCTGGACGAGGGGCGCATCCTCGGCGCGCTCAACCATCCCAACATTGCCCATCTGCTGGAGGCCGGTCAGGGCCAGGATGGCGTTCCTTATCTGGCCATGGAGTTTGTCGATGGCGAAACGATCGACCGCTGGTGCCAGGCGCGTTCACTGGTCCTGCGTGACCGCATCGCCTTGTTCATCAAGGTGTGTGCGGCCGTCGAGTACGCGCACTCCAATCTCGTCATCCATCGCGACCTGAAGCCGGTCAATATCCTGATCGGTGCCAGCGGCGAGCCGAAACTGCTGGATTTCGGTATTGCGAAGCTGCTCGATGCCGATGCCGGCAAGACGCGCGCGGCGACGGCCACCCGGGCCATGACCCTGGCCTACGCCAGTCCCGAGCAGATCGAGGGCAAGCGACTGGGCACGGCCAGCGACATCTACTCGCTTGGCATCGTGCTGTACGAGCTGTTGGCCGGAGTGCGTCCGTTTGATCACCTGGATACAGACCACGCACGCTCCAATGCCATCGTTTCGGGAGATGTCGCGCCACCGAGCGCGATCCAGCGACGCTTGATCACGCACGCGCGGCAACCGGCATCGACATCGCGCATTCCAGCCGATCTCGATGCCATCGTCATGAAGGCCTTGCGGCGCGAGCCAAGCCAACGTTATGCGTCGGTCGCGGAACTTGCAGACGACCTGCGTGCATTCCTGGCTTCGCGCCCGGTCCAGGCCATGCGCGGTCGCACCGGTTACCGAATGCGCCGCTTTGCCTGGCGCAACCGCTGGGCACTGGGTGTAACGGTTCTGGTGCTGGCACTGGCCAGCGCGTTCACCTGGCGTACGGTTCTGGCCGAGCGCGAGGCGCGTGCGCAGGCGGCGATTTCTGATCGCGTGGCTGAATTCCTCGTTTCCGTATTTGCCGCGTCGGATTCCAACGTCAATCCGTCGTTGACCCACGCCCTGACCGCGCGCGGTGTGCTCGATGCGGGTGCCGCGCGCATCGATGGCGAACTCGGCGACCAGCCACGCATCCGCGCGCGCCTGTACGAGGCCATCGGCAACGCCTATCGGCACATGAACGAGAACGCAAAAGGCGTGGCGATGCTGCGCAAGGCGGCCGACATCAATCTCGATCCGGCCATTGGCCAACCACTGGATGCGTCGCGTTGCCTGGAGGCCATGGCCAATGCCATGGCGAATGGGCAGTTCCCGGCCAGCGATGCCGAAAGGGCGGCGCGCGAATCGCTGGAATTGGCCATGAAGTTGACTGCCCCGGGCTCGCAGGAAGTTGCCAATGCCTGGATGGTGCTCTCGCTGGCCTTGAACCGTTCTGGAAACCTGGTCGCTGCAGAGCAGGCGGCGCTCACCACGCTTGCGATGAACGAAAAGCTGCGAGCCAGTCCGGGCAGTCGCTACAGCGCCGCGCACAACAACCTGTGCATCATCTACGCCAATCGCGGCATGCTGGCTGAAGCCGCGAAATTCTGCGAGCTCAATCTCAAGCTCAAACGTGAGGAAGGTCGCGATGTGGCGCTGAGCATGGGCATCAGTCGCGTGGCCCAGTTGCGAGCGGCGCAGGGCGATTTCGTACAGGCGCTCGCCGTTGCCGATGAAGGCCTGGATCTGATTCGGGAATTGAAGGGTGACGCCAGTCCATTCGGCGTGGTGTTCCTCTCGCGCAAGGCGGTCATTCTCGATGACGCAGGTCGCCATGATGAAGCCGGTGTTGCGTTCCGCAGTGCATTGGCCAATGCGGTTGCACTGCACGGCGCGGAAAGCGGCGAGGCGTTGAATGCACGTTTCCTGCTGGCGCGACATCAGCGATACGTGGGCGAATCCGATCCGGCCATCGCCAGCCTGCGTGAACTGCTGCCGGTGTTCGAGCAAGACTATGGAGCCGAGGATCCGCGCGTGCTCAGTCTGAAGACCGAGCTCGCCCAAGCCTTGCTTGACAATGGAAACGCCAACCTCGAAGTGCGCGATCTGCTTGACCAGGCCATGAACGGCTGGATGAGCAAGGACGATCCGGATGCGGTATCGCCTGCCTACACGAAACTCGCGCGGGCCGAGTGGTTCAACATGAACGGTGAAGTTCTTGAGGCATCCCGGCTGATCGAGCAACTCGTTGCACCGGAATCACGTGCCAATCGACAAGTGAAAGCCGCGGCGAAAGCGCTTCAATCAGGAGACGCGCAGCCGAGCAAGCTCGGCTCTGCAGGTGCCGGGCAGATCCCCGGTTTGTTGTAGAGCGGAGCTTGCTCCGCTCCCTGGTTTGGCTATCGCGTCTGCCAGGGATCGACGATGCCGAACCCGGCCAGCACGCGCGTTTCCAGTGCTTCCATCTGCTTCGCGTCGCGTTCGTTCAGATGATCGAAGCCGATCAGATGCAGGGTGCCATGGATGGTCATGTGCGCAAAATGGTTGCGCAGGAGCTTGCCCTGCTCACGGGCTTCGCGTGCAATCACCGGTGCGCAGATCACCAGATCACCGAGCAGGGGCAGTTTGACGCCCTTGGGCAGCTCGGCGGGGAAGGAAAGCACGTTGGTGGCGTAGTCGCGCTGGCGGTAATTGCGATTGAGTGCGCGACCTTCACGGGCATCGACAATGCGAATGGACAACTCCGCGTCGCGGCGATGACCTGCGGCATGCAAGGCCTTCTCCACCCAAGTCTGGAAGCTCGCACGCAGCGGAATGCCCGAGCGGGCAAGCCCGGGTGATCGCGAGAGATGCAACTGCACCGTCATGTCCGGATCAGCGCTCGTAGTCGCTGGAAAAAATCGCCGCTTCGCAGCCCGTGGCGTGGAAGCTGACCGTATTGTTGCCAAATTGCGGTACCGCGATGTTGCCGGTGCTATGGCCGTAATCGATGTCGGCCGGACTGGACAGCCCATTGGCGACGACTTGAGCCGGAGAGTTGAGGGTAAATGGGGGATCGAAGCGACGCAGGCAACCGCCGCTGGCGCCACAACTGCTCCATGCCGCCACATGGATGGCACCGTTGCAGTCCAGGGCAATACCGTCGATGTTGCTCAGCGTGGTCTGGATCAATATCGCCGGCGTGGTGCTGGTGACGGGATCCAGGGAAAGGACTTTGGCGCTGCCGCCCCAGGTGGCAATCAGCAGGCGATTCTGCGCGCGATCAAACACCACGCCGTTGGGAGTTGATGAATTGGTGGAAACGGGAGTGCCGATTGCCGGGTTTTCGAGATCGCCGACATCCACCTCGGTGATGGTTTGGTTGGTGAAATCGGTGACGTACAGGGTGTCGATGCCGTTGGAGGTGATGCCATTGAGAAATCCGGCTCCTGGCATTTGCAGATTCATGACCTGCACGGCCGAATCGATGTCGTAGCCACGGATGAATCCGGAGTCGAGCACGAACAGCGTGCCGGCCAAGAGCTCAATGCCGTATGGGTTTCCCGGTGCGGAGGTGAACACGCTCAGGCTTCCATCGCTGGCGCGAGCCAGGATGTTGCCACCATTGGTGTTGCTGATCAGGGTGCGATCAAGGCGTGGGTGGTACTCGATGCTTTCCGGGCCACTCAATGTCTGCGCCGCGCCTGCAAGCGGCCAGGCAGCGAGCAGGAACGAGTAGAGCAGGGCAATGCGAGTCATCAGGGCGTGCTTCCCTTGTTGTTTTCCTGGGCATCTTCGCGCGCCTCGTATGCACGCACGATGCGTTGCACGAGTGGATGGCGAACCACGTCGCGTGAATTGAAGAAGGTGAAGCTGATGCCCTCGACATCGCGCAGCACCTCGGTGGCATCGCGCAGACCGGATTTGACGTGCTTGGGCAAGTCGGTCTGGGTCACGTCGCCGGTCACCACCGCAATGGAGCCGAAGCCGATGCGGGTGAGGAACATTTTCATCTGCTCGATGGTGGTGTTCTGCGCTTCGTCGAGAATCACGAAGGAATCGTTCAGCGTGCGTCCGCGCATGTAGGCCAGCGGGGCAATCTCGATCACATTGCGTTCGATCAGTTTGGTTACCCGCTCGATGCCGAGCATTTCGTACAGCGCGTCATACAGCGGACGCAGGTAAGGATCGACCTTCTGGGTGAGATCGCCGGGCAGGAAGCCGAGTTTTTCGCCGGCTTCCACGGCGGGGCGGACCAGGATCAGGCGCTGCGCACGATTGCCATTGAGCGCATCCACGGCCATGGCCACGGCGAGGTAGGTCTTGCCCGTGCCGGCAGGGCCTATGCCGAAATTGATGTCGTGGGTGGCGATCGCGTGCAGGTAACGCGCTTGGTTGGGTCCGCGCCCGCGAATGGTGCCGCGCTTGACCTTGACCGTGACTTCCTGAGCCGACGACGCATCTTCGTCGATGATGGCCTCGATGCCGGATTCCTGCAGGTGCAGGTTGATCTGCGCCGCAGTCAAGGTGTTGTCCTCGGTGAGCGCGTAGAGCCGATGCAACAGGCGGCTGGCCAATTGCACGGGGCGCTCCTCGCCGCTGACGCGGAACACGTTGCCACGGTTGGCGATCTCCACGCCGAGGCGAAGTTCGATCTGGCGCAAGTGCTCGTCCAGCGGGCCAACCAGATTGGACAAGCGCTCGCTGTCGTCGGGCTCGAAGGTGAAATCGGTGCGATGGGGTTTGCTCATAGGCGCGCGAGGGTAACCTGCAATGCCCACCGCTCGCCAATGACCAGTGTCACAGGGCGCAAAACGTCGGGTCGAAACCCGACGGAACTCATTCGTCGCGAGCAAGCTCGCTCCCACAGAATCAAGCAATGGTGGGAGCGAGCTTGCTCGCGACAATACTTGTTCAGACCTTCCCTAGAAACGGCTGGCCTGCGGGAGCCCCTTCAGGGGCGAACCCATTCCGCCGTATCAATCCGCTCCCACGATCACGGCTGCACCACCTGGATGGTCTTGACCGGATTGGCACCAACACCGCGAACCTCCGGCCGGTACATGTCCTCGACCTGTGGTGGTGGCACCCGGAATGTACCGGGTGATACTGCACGCACCAGGTAGAACACATGCGCCTGCTGGCCTTGATCGAGCTTGAGCGCGGCGACATAGCGATCATCGCGGAATTCCTCATGATCGACCTGCGCTGCGCTGCTGCGATCATTCAGGGTGATGCCATCGACGACAACGTCGGCCCATTGACGAGCATCGGTCAGGTTGAAGTTCTCTATTTCAAGGCCGCCCGGCAGCAGTTCGACCAGCAGGGCATCGGGCATGCTTTCGCGTGCCTCCAGCTTGATGCCGACGATCAAGGCATCGCCCGATTTCAGCGGCCCGACAACCCAGGGCTTGCCATCCAGGGTGTAGTAGCTGCGCTGCACCGACACCATGCTGTCATCGGCGGCCGGCGCCTGTGTCGGGATGCCGGCGATGTCGGTCGACAGGTACATCGGCGGCGTGCCCTGCGGGGTCATGCGTACGCCGGAGCGAAGTTCGGGCGCACCGAAGTTGCGACTCCAGATGCGATCCGGCGTCACCGGTGTTGAGGTTCCGCCGATGGCAAGGGTGCCGGATACCACGGCATCGCCGTCATTGATCAGGTTCTTGCCGAGACGGCCGATGGCCACCTGTTCCTGGGTGCTCAGGTAAATGCGCTTGCTGCCACCCCAGGTCGCGGCGCGCTGCTCCGCTTCACGCTGATCCACCTTGAGCTCGCGAGCCAACTGGAACACGCGTGCGCCATATTCCGGCTTGGACATGCCGAAACGCTGTACCAGTGAAACCATCAATGCGGTGTCGCGCAGGTCGGAGCCGTAATCACCCAACCAGCGTGGGCGTTTCACATCCTTGGCAAAGGCCTCCTCGATGGCCTTGCTGGCGCGCGGTTCATCGCCCATCAGCTTGAGCGCAATGCCGAGGTGAACCAGCGGCAATGCAGTGAGGGACTTTTCGCGCTCATCGTCGAACAGGGCTCGCAGGGTGCCGAGCGGGGCACGCTTGACGCGCGCCAGGACGTATGCAGACCATGCCTTGTCGGCAAAGCGCATGTGGTCGGATTGTTCATAGCTGTAGTACGGATGACCGCCGGAAAGCAGATCGTCCGAGAGCCGTTGCAAGGATTTTTGCAGTACGGATTCGGGCACCAGGAATCCTTCGTCACGGGCATCCAGAAGGAATTCGGTGACATACGGCGTGATGAAGGTATTGGCTTCGGAGTCACCGCCCCACATGGAGAAATGACCCGTGCCCGTCTGCATCGATGCCACGCGGCCAACGGCGCCTTCGATGCGCGCCTTGCGTTGTTCGGCATCCAGGCCCGGCACGTGCAGTTTTGCGGCGGTCTGCTCATCCAGCAGCAAGGCGGCGAAGCCCTTGCTGGTGGTTTGCTCGACGCAGCCATAGGGATACTTGAGCAGGTCGGCCAGGGCCGCCGAGAACGGCAGCGGTGGCAAGCTGCTCAGGGTCAGGCGTGCGTTCACCGAATCCGGAATCAGCCCGTCCATTGCGCCGGCACCGAGGCTGATCGGCGCGAGCGAGTCGAGTGCCTGCGGCGTCGAACGTAGGACGCTTGGCCAGCCGGCACGCACGACCATTTCAAAGGCGCGTTCGATGCGGATGGGATCACCGGCCTTGTCGCTGGATTCCGCCGTGACGCGCAGGTGGCCGACACCGAATCCCTGCAGTGCATCCAGCTCGAAGGTGAGCGTGCTCTTGCCGTTGTCTTCCAGACTCAAGGCGCGCTCGCCCTTGCGGATGGCCAGCGGATGATCGGTGCTCAGCGTGACGCGGAAATCGCGCTTGGCGCCCGAGAAATTCTGCAGGTCCAGTGCCAGCAGGGCCTGGTCTCCCGGCGCCATCACGCGCGGCGTGCTGATCTCCGCAACCAGCGGCGCACGCACCACGGTTTCCATGTCGCTGCTGCCATATTGCTCGTCGCTGTAGACCAGCGCGCTGAGGCGCAAAGTGCCGTTGAAGTCAGGCACCTTGAGCGGAACCGTGGCCTTGCCTTGCGCATCCAGCACAACCGGGCCGGAGAACAGGTCGACCGTCTGCACCTTGGCCGTGGGGCGACGCGCCTGCGGCAGCGCGTCGAGCGCCATGTCGCCACCGAATCGCAGGCGTGCATTGCTGCCGCTGAAACTCTCGATCACCCGCCCATACAAGTCGTACGCATCCACGCCGAGGCGGCGCTGTGCGAAGAACCAGGCATTGGCATCCGGAACCGCGAAGCGGGTGATGTTGAGGATGCCGACATCCACTGCGGAAATCGTGACCCGCGCCTGCTTGCCGGCCAGTACCGGCACGTCCACCGAAACCGCAAGTTCGGTTTCCGGCTTGATGAGCTTGCTTGCATCGAGTTTCACCTCGACCTTGCGCGCGCTGCGATCCATCGGCACGAAGGCTTCGCCGACCGCGCGTGCGGGCGTGATGCGCTCGACCGCGGAGCCGCCGCGGAACACGAGTGCGCTCAGATACACGTCATGGCGCTCCCAGTCCTTGGTGACCGGAATCTCGAAGGTGCTGCCGGCCTTGGCTTCGATATTGCGCGTGTACAGCATGCTGTCGGATTCGACGATCAGCACGCCGGAACCGGAATGCGGCGGCGTCAGGGTCACCTTGAGCGTGTCGCCGGCCTTGTAACTGGATTTGTCCAGCGACAGCTTGACCTTGTCCGGCCGCGCCTCGCCGCCGCGGTTGTCGTCGTTCCAGCTCCAGCCTGCGGTGAACGGGAAGCGCAGGGTCAAGCCGGTGGCCGGATCCAGCACCTCGACGCGGTAACCACCCCATTCGACCGGCAGATCGATGCGCGCAGCCTTGCCGGCGTCGAGATTGATGTCGCGGGTTTCCGCATTCTCGAAGCGCTCGACATAGTTGAAATGCCAGCCGCTCTCGCGATCCCAGATCCAGTGATAGTCGCGACGCTCGCGCACCAGGGTGAGTTTCAGGTTCTGCGCGGCCAGCATGTCGCCGCCGGCGTTGCTGTTGATCAATTCGAAACTGGCCGTGGCATTGGCCGAAGCGCCATCCTCAACGTCGAACAGGGGACGAATGCCGACCAGGGTTTGCGCTGGCCAGACCGTGCGCTTGAGGACGCGGGTGACGCTGCGCCCGCCGGTTTCGTGCAGGCTTCCGGACAACACCACGGAAACCGGCGCCGCCTTGGTTTCCTCGAGCACGCTGATGTCGGTTTCAAGATGACCGTTGGCATCGAGCTTGGTATCCAGCACGTCGCTGGCTTCCTTGGGCAGGTCGATGAGCGGGTCGCCAAAGAAGTAGTCCTTGCGCGAATCGACCGGGTGCACATCCGCACTCAGGGTCAGGCGTGCGGTGAAGCGGTTTTCCGCAGCCGGTGCGCCGTACAGATAATCGCCTTGAACCTGCAAGGACAAGGCTGCGCCCGGTTCAAGTCGCGCCTGCTTGCTGTCGAGTGACAGCTTCATGCGTTCCGGCAGGAATTCCTCGATGCGCACGGCCAGGCTCTGGGTGGCTTCCTTGCTGGCCGGGTCGAGGCGGAACTCGACATTCCAGCGCCCGGTGGGTGCATCCTCGGGAATCAGGCGCGACCACTCGAAGTAGCCGAGTTCGCCCGGTTCAAGACGCGCTTCCGCATAAGGACGGCCATCGGGTTGCTTGAGCGTGGCAAACAGCGGCTGTGCCTTGATCGACTTGCCGTCGTGGTCACGCAGCAGTGCCGACAGGCGCACTGTTTCGCCGGGGCGATACAGATCGCGGCCACTCCAGGCAAACACGTCGAACCAGGCCTGGCTGCGCCCGGCCACGGCGAAATCGGAAAGATCCAGGGCCGGCTGGTTGAACGGCAGCATGGAGACATCGCGGCCCGATTTTGCGACCAGCACATGCGCGGCATCGAGCGTGTAGGCCAGCATGGCGTTGCCGTTTTCGTCAGCGCGGGCGTTGGCCACCGGCTTGCCGGTCGCGTCGATCACGCTGAGTTCGACGCCGGAAATCGGCTCGCCGGATTTGAGCGAGGCGGTGTGCACAAACATCTTGTCCTTGTAGATGCGGCTGTGCACGCCGATGTCGCTGACGAAATAGAAACTGGTTTCAATCTCGTTGCGGAAGGTGCCGGGGCGCTTGAGCGCGGCAAAGTACAAGCCGGGTTTCTGCAATTCGGGGATGTTCTGGATCGGCAGATAGCTGAGCGAGCGCTCGTTTTCCTTGCCGTTCAGCACGAAGCGGTTGCTGTACACCGATTCGGTGATTTCCGCCACCGGCTTGCCGCCGCGATCGTACCAGCCGTATTCCGGGTCGAGATCCCAGGAGCCGCGCTTGCCGTTCTTCTGGTAGGCGGCAAAGAAGTTGGCCAGTTCGTTGTCGTGCACGCGCAGGAACTCGACATCCACTTCATTGACATTGACGGAAACCACGGGAAGCCCGCGCGTTTCGCGTGCAGGCAACACGCTGCCCTGCGCGGCAAAACCAACGGCCGGCTCCAGCGGGCCGGTGAAGATGTCCTTGCTCGTTTGGCTGCCCAGGGTTTCGCCGTCGATGGCGGCAAGTTCGGCCTTCACTTGCACGTTGTACGAGGCATTTGCCTGCACGAACGGAAAACGCAAGGTTTTGCCATCCTCGTTCAGTGCCCAGCTTCCGCTGACCGTGGCGCCCTGGCTGTCCTTTACGCTGATCAGGTCGTCAAAGGATTGCGTGCCGACCAGCGCCCTGGGGAATTCCAGGGTGAGCGCGAGTTGCCCGAGGGACATCTCCGCGCGCGCCGAGATGATCTCGAAGCGCGCATCGGCATCCGGCTTGGCCGGCTCCGCCGCCACCGGTGTCGTGCCCTGGGTTTCGGGCACCGGAGTGGTTTGCTTGCCGCAGCCGCCCAGCAACACCAGCGAGCTTGCCATCAAGGCGCCAGCCGCAGCACGCCATCCCCGGTTCCTCTGCAACGTTTTCATGGCCTGTTTCCCTTGTGGCATTCGGCGCCAGTATAGCGGCGCCATCTGGCGCAGTTCGGGCAGGAAACGGCATTTGCCTGATCCGCTGCGCCTGCACCCGGGCGTTGCGTTTTGCGGCGGCGAACGGGATGCTTGCCGGGGACCCTCGCGTGGCCGGCATGTGTGGGCGGGCAGGGCGTGAATCCAACGGGGATGAGCATGGCCAAGTCAGCAAGCACCAAGCGCGAGGCAATGTCCAAGGTGGATACCGCCTGGTTGCGCATGGAGCGACCGACCAACCTGATGATGATCACCGGCGTGCTGATGTTTGCCGCGCCGTTGCAGCACGCGAAGATCAAGCAATTGCTGGGCGAGCGCTTCCTTGCCTATCCGCGCTTCCGTCAGAAGGCGGTGAATACGCCATCAGGTGCGTACTGGGAAACCGACGCGGACTTCGATCTGGACTGGCATGTGCGCCTGGCCGCATTGCCCGGTGCCAGCGACAAGGCCGAGCTGGAATCCTTTGTCGGCGAACTGGCATCGTCGCCGCTGGATCACTCCAAGCCCTTGTGGCAATTCCATGTGGTGGAGAACTACCGCGGTGGCAGCGTGCTCATCGCGCGCATCCATCATTGCTATGCCGATGGCTTGGCCCTGGTGCAGGTGATGCTCTCGCTGACCGATACCGCGCCTGATCCGCAGCAACACGCGGACCTGGCCAAAACCTGGCTCAAGCGCGACGGCGGCAATCTCTGGCAGCGCATGTTGGAGCCGGCCCAGGCAGGCATGGGCAAGGCTCTCAAGATCGGCAACAAGGTGTTCGAGAAGATTGCGCAGATGATTGCCGATCCCGAAGTGGCGGCAAACGTCGCGCGTGAAGGCGGCGAGATCACGCGCGAGTTGGCCAATGCCCTGCTGCTGTCGGACGATCCGCACACCGCGCTCAAGGGTCCGCTGGGCGTGATCAAGCGCGTAGCCTGGGCTGATCCGCTGCCGCTTGAGGAAGTGAAAACCCTCGGTCGCGCGCTCGGCTGCACGGTCAATGACGTGTTGCTGGCCTGTGCCAGCGGTGCGCTGCGTAGCTATCTGCTCGATCAGGGTGACGAAGTCGATGGCCTGACCATTCGCGCCACCGTGCCGGTCAACCTGCGACCCCTGGAGCACGCGAAGAAACTCGGCAACCATTTCGGCCTGGTATTCCTGGAGTTGCCGGTGGGCGAGGCCAATCCGCTGCGCCGCCTGGAACGTGTCGGTGCCTGCATGCGCGAGCTGAAGCGTTCACGCCAGGCCATCGTCACTCTGGGCCTGCTCGCTGCGCTCGGCATGGGGCCGCAAGCCCTGCAGGCACCTGCGCTGGAGTTGTTCAGCCGCAAGGCGACCACGGTGGCGACCAATGTTCCGGGTCCGCAACAGCCGCTGTACCTCACAGGTGTGGAAGTCAGCGAATTGATGTTCTGGGTGCCGCAATCCGGCTCCATCGGTGTCGGCCTTTCGATTCTCAGTTACAACGGCAACGTGCACTTCGGTTTGATTGGCGACGCCAAGCGCGTGCGCGACCCCGATGCCGTGACCACCCGCTTCGCCCGTGAATTCGAGAAGCTGGTGCTGATCGCGCTGATGGAAGACTGGGACAGCGAGATCAACGCCAGTTGCGCTGCCGCAACTTTGGAGCACGAACTGATCCGTTGAGCGGCAAGGGACGCCACCCTCGCAACCGCCGCTTGCCGGTTTGCCGAACGCGCAGGCTCATCGACCAAACATTGATCTAGCCCTCCGTCTTTCGGACACTTGGCTAAGCAGCGTTGGTCTGTTCGAACTGTTCCGGTCTGAGATAGAGATCTTGGATGTCCCGAGATTCTCCGCCTAGATTCTCCCGATGTTCCGCGGAATTTCACCGCTAGAGGGTGCCATGCCAACAAAGCCGCTGGATCGACTCATGTTCGCCCAAGGCGGCCTGTGCTTCTTCTGCTCTGCTGCGCTTCCAAAGTCGGAAGCGAGCGTTGAGCATCTGGTGGCAAGTTCGCGTGCCGGGAGCAATAGTGATGACAACTGCGTTGCCTGTTGCAAGGCCATGAATGCCCTGCTCGGCAGCATGTCCCTTAAGGAAAAAATCAAGGTAGTGCTGAACCAGAAAGGTCAATTTAAATGCCCGAATGGAACCAGCAATCACCCGTCAAAGCCAACCGCGAAGCAACCCGGCAAGGTGAAGTTGGTTGTGGATCCTCCAAAGGCCAAGCTACCCAAAGCTGCGCCCGTTCATGCGAGCCATAGTGAAGTCTCACCGGAAATAATCATAAAGGTCATCGAGAACTTAAGGTCTCGTGGTAACGCCCGACCCAAGCACCTCTCGTCACTTAGAGCCACGCTAGCGGCACTCGCTAGCCTTAAGCTCACGCCGTCGCAGGTTGTGTATGTCCTTGAGCAACTACAGGCCGTCGGCAAAATCTCCATTGGTTCCGACGAGATAGTCACTTACAAGCTTTAGTCGCGCGCGCTTTAACCGCACACGTCCGTGGAGGATCCAGGAGAATTCAGAGGAGGATCCAGGACACGTAGGAGGATCCAGGACACCCAGGATCTAGGAAGACCGAAACCGGCACGCCCGCGATTTGCCAGCTCGCCGAACGCGTCTTGCAAGACCGACGGATGACGGGCCAGTGGCAGGGAGCGGACCATGATTCCGGTTTGTGTGCCTGCGCATTGTTCGATTTGCCCTCTATCCGGGTTT
>ERZ795044.337-NODE-337-length-43594-cov-5.595443_pt1 | contig 43594 bp, 44 predicted proteins | sample MGYA00375128_ERZ795044 | MGnify/ENA primary metagenome ERZ795044 (study PRJEB30173, sample SAMN05720213) | anaerobic digester metagenome | isolation source: active sludge of municipal wastewater-treating anaerobic digesters | place: USA | collected 2014-12-22 ...
GTGCTCTTCCGATCTGTTCTTCTCGATAACTTCATGAAATTAATTTCATGAAGTTATCGAGAAGAACAAGAGCCTGAGTCTTCGCATTGCAAAATTTGGGCAAGCCAGACTCTCCCCCCGAATTCAAGAAATCATTCCCGAGACCTCTCTCCCATACGCTAATATCCCCCTCTTGGGGCTTCTGCAATCTATTCTGCATTGAGCCGGGAAAAGGAATCTTATTGTATTTGCACACCGAATATTGATAGGCAAACCGTCCTGAAGTCTCAAAAAGCAGGCGCCCATACTTCAAAGAAAGCGGTCCAAACCATATCCCGGCGATTAAAAAAAACCCAAAAAAACCAACACAGAGAAACTTTATATAATGAGCCAACGGCCGAGGCCACGAATCTCGTTCTCGGCGCCAAGAGAGGAAAAGGAGCAAAGGGAAACTTAGAAGAAAAAACGGCAGCGCATAATGCTTTGTCAAATACGCCACTCCGCCGACTATGCCAACCCCGAAAGCTTTCCATTTACTGCGCCAGAGCGATGCCTCCGTCACTAAATAGAAGTAAAGCGACAACCAAGCGCATAAAATCAAGTCGGGGGTTTGGGAATGGGACCATTCTGCGGCCAGAACAACCACGCACGCCATCGCGATCAATTGCAATCGCTGCCCCTGAACAAATCGCTTTACTAACAACCCAAAGGAGAAGACAAAAAGTCCGCCCCAAAAAATAATAATAATTCGGATAGCAACCAAATCGTCATCAACGAGAAAAAGCAATGGCGCCAGGCAAAAACTCAGAAAAGGGCTCCAATGCCCCGTAACGGCACCCATGAAATCCCCCGAGACAAATCTCCTAGCCATTCTTGCATAAGCAACCGCGTCCGGAGTTATCACGGAAAGCCTTGGAATGTGATACAAAAGAACCAATCCCACGTAAGCACTTAGCAGTACGAGACCCAACAAAATACTCGTTCTATTGTTTTTTGTGTCCACCCTTCCCTCTTTCACTCCCCCCCCTAGTAACTAAATTCAGTTTGTTTAGCACCGCGGAAAACGCGTTGCCATAATTCCATTCTGACCGAATGCGTTCCCGCCCCCTCTCACCCATAGCCTTTGTCTCAGAAGGATGAGAATAAAACCAATTAATGGCGGACGCGATACTCTGAGCGTCGTCCGGAACACAAGCCAATCCATATCCCGACTCGACGAATCGGGCTCGCCAATTCGGCAGACAAGGAACCAACAACGCCAAACCGCACATCATATATTCAAAAGTTTTCTGCGAGGCCCCCTCCATAAACCGAAAATTAATATCCTCATCGTTCAGCGGCACCAAACTAACCCCCACGGTTCCGCATGATAAACATTTTAAAAACAAATCACGCCGCAGCCCCGGAGGGAAAATTTTTATTCGTCGCGAAACACCAAGACGAGATGCGTACAGTTGAATTTTTTCGCAATACCCCGCTTCAAACTCAAATCCCACAATTGTGAGAGTGACATCATCCGGAACTTTCGTCATAGCCTCAATCAGAGCAAGAGGAATCCGCTTGTGCGATATATCGCCGTGGTAATAAAGACCAAAGCGTTCACCGCAAGCAGGCCGAAGCGCAAAATCAACTTCGTCCGGCTGAGGAAAATTCGGAACCACAAAAACCTTTTCCCGGATCCGCAAATAGACACTCTCTTTTATGATCCTTTCAAGATTCGGAATCACGACTATGGCACAGCGCAGCAAAAGCCGGTTGCGTGAAAAATTTATTACCGCATCAAATACGGAACCGCCTCGCCCCTGAGGCGGCGTATCATGCTCATGATAAAGGATTCGAAACCAGGGAAAAAAACTCATAACCAACGCTATCGGACAGCTCACAGGATTCGACGCATAAATCCAATCTATTCGATAAAACAAAGAGTATCCAACTGCCAAAACCGCATAAAATAAATAGTGTATTTTCTGCCTCCACCCCGGACCGCAGTATGCCAGTTGAAGCACCTGATACTCATTGGCCTTTTCGAAACGAATGTTCTTGCGCGCGGCTCCGGATGCGATCGCCAGGAAGAAAACTTTCCAGCCATCGCGCCGCAGGATAGCTGCGCCATGCATCAAAAGAGGATTGTACGCAGGGTTCATATATTGCAAATACAAAACCTTTTTCATCGCTCAAGCAACCTTGCGTACACTTCCAGGTTTTTCTTTGCAATGACATTCCAATCGTAATTCCTTCCCAGGTAAGCAACCCGTTTTGCCACAGCATCGTCTGTCTCGGGCAGCAATGTCTTCTTAAGTGCGCGCAAAACGCTAGCGCCGCTCACCTCATCCAGGACTTCTCCCCCTCCGGTCTCATTGACTAACTGCGCAAAAGCTCCCGTTTGAGTCACAACAATTCTCTTCCCGCATGACAGTGCTTCCAGTGCGGGGATACCGAAACCTTCGTGTTTTGAAAATTGCACATATAAGTCGCACGCCTGGTAATACTCCGGCAATTTCTCGAAAGGAAGCGACTGCAAGAACAAAACATGGCCTTCAAGCCGATGACGAGAAGCATATGCGCACAATGCGTCGTAATACTCCATGTCTAGAATGCGCCCCACATTGCAATACAGCAAATGAGGATAATCAGCCAGGAGATCGGGCAAAACACGCAAGAAGCGGCGCTGCCCTTTCCCCGGAACAAAACTGGCGATGCTCAGCAAAACCGGATAGCATTTGTCGGGAAATATGCGGCCAGCGCCTTGCTGAGCCGCAGGCCTAAACAACGAACGGTCAACGCCGTTGTTAATAACCACCATTTTCCCGGCAGGGACCCCCATCCCCCTCACTCCATCATAAGTCGACTGACTAACGCATACGATCTTGTCAAAAACACATTTCAGGAATCGTTGCCGATTAGTTACCAGGCAAATCGTCTTCCGAAAAAAATCAAGAATGTTTTTTCCGAACCGCTTTCGGACCCCCCAATCGATAATCCATTCTTTTGCCGGCAAATTATGAATCGTCCAGACTTTGGGAACCGCCGCAGAGATTAAATTCATCGTTTTTGCTAAGCGATACCCGCACATAACATGCACCGCATCGGGGCGAAAGCGAGCGCAAAGGTCCGAAATCCCTCTCAACACTTTTTGTTTACGCCAGGGATACAGCATCCCGCTACCCATGTCGACATGCAAGGTTTCTAAAATTCCGAAAAAACTCAAATGTTCACTCTCTATCTCCCGATGGTTTTTCGGCAGCGACGGAAGAACGACAAGGACATCGTTCCCCAAGCGGCTTAAATGCACGCATAAATTCCTAACCACAACGGAAGTCCCCGCAAAATCATCCCATTTGTCTTCCGATATCGCTAAAATTTTCATTTGTTTACGCGCTGCTTCGCCCATTGAGTTTCCATCTCAAAATCACACCGGCGCAAAAAATTCCTTGCCGAGACGAAAAATGTCGTTTGTTAAGCCGCGGAAAGAAACAGACCCCCGGAAAGGCTGTTTCGTTGTCGTATGGAAAAGCGATATCAATGCAAAGCCTAACACTGCGTAACTAATCGCGCGTGCAATGGCAGCTCCAATCAAGCCCAGCAAAGGAATTAACAGAATCTCCAGCGCAAGACTCATGACTACCCCTCCCGCCATAATCTTCACAAAAACCATGGGAAAAGCGGACTTCCCGTGAATATATCCAACATACGGAGCTGCCCAACTCCAAACACATATTCCGGAAACCATTATCAAACACGGAAAAACAGCGCCTCTGAAATCGCTCCCGTAAGCAACCGGAATGATCCACCATCCGGCAGCAAAAAGAAAAAAAGCAAAGGAAAGCGATGCCAGGAAGCAGTAAAATCCGGCGCGAATAGCCTTACCTTCAATCCCAACTCCTGACGTTGATTTTGAAAAAATTATAAGATTTACAACGCTGCTCAAAGCCAGCGAAACCTCGCTTGTGTTGATCGCAACAGAATAAATGCCGAGCGCGGAAGCTCCCAGGAAATACTGCACAAGAAAGATATCAAGTCTAAACACGAAAACCGTCAAGAACCCGGAAAGAGAAGCGCGCGCGCCGATCCGGACGCCCTCAAAAAAAACGCTCCAGGAAAAAGCGGCTCGCTCCTCCGTCCAATCAATCGTTTTCGCCAATCGCCGCCACATAAACATCAAACAAATCAGATTCGAGACCAGTAAAGACGCCAATGCGCTCGGGACGCTCATATTCATTAACAACACAAGAATGACGTTAATGACAAGATTGGCGACAACAAGCAGCATTGCCGCGTAGTTGCGATAGAAATAGTCTTGCAGCCCCAGCAATAATCCGGAAAAACTTGCAAACAGAATTTGCACCACATTCAAAGCGATCAAAACAAGAAATATCTTTGGGGGGAGGATTAAAGAAAGGGACTCGCTATGTTGCCCGAGCCGAAATATCGGGAAATAAGAAACAAGTTCGAACGCCATAATTAGCATTGCAAAAAAAAATGAGTGACTTATTAACTCGCGAATGCACTTACCGTCCCTTGCAACCAAAATGGGATTTGATGACGCAAAAAAGTTGAACCCTGCGGTTAAATAAATTGCGATCGACAACGAGAAAGAGAGAACCCCTCTGCTTTCGGGACCCAGTGCCCGCGCAAGGATAACAGCGTTTGCCATGATCGAGAAACTCGCGAACAGATTCGCTAAGAAGGAATGGCGGAAAGCGGCTGCGATTCGAATAGGCTTCATCTCTTAGAGGTCGTTTCGTTTTTTGAAAATTAATGCGGCGAACGTATAGTAAGTACCCGGTTTGTAATACAGACAACCTTCCTTACAAGAAGGTATTTCAACTTGTTCAACAAGCTCAAAGCCCATTTTGCAGGCACTCTGAACCAGGGCCCCTAATTCGATGCGATTAAAAATTCGCCATTTTCGGCCAAACAGGGTTAAATCGCATCTCTCGGCGCAGACATCCTCCCAGTAATCAGTCGTCAAAAAAAAGGTCCCTCCCGGCACGATAATCCGAAAGGCCTCTGCCAGTAGCGCAAAAAAATTCTCCACGTGTTCGATCACTGAAACGCAAATTGCGCTGTCAAAGTAATTGCTCGGGAACGAAAGCTTTTCGCAGTTTTCTTGACGCAATTTAAACGGAACACCGATGGCTCCCTGGGCACACCCCCTTTTTAACGCCGACAGCCTTAGCCGAAAGGGAATCTTCAGGTCTACGCCTGTGATGTTTCTAAATCCCATCGAATGCAAAAATTTCAACGTTTCCCCCTTCCCGCATCCCAAATCAATAATTCGGGACTCGCGCGGCAAATTTTCAATCATTTGGTGCAATAAGAAAAAATCCCAATTTTTCGGCCAATCCAGATGGAGACTGAGCTGCTTTGATGCTAAATAAAGATAGGCTTTGCCGATTTCATTCCAATCTTGCAGTACTTTAATCATCGTTTTTCAATTATCCGATAACAGCTTCGCCCTCTCAGTCCCATACGGTCATAAAGTTAATCGCCGACAGGGCCTACTCACCGTTAAAAGCGCGGTGGAGAGGGCTAAGTTCTAGTTCTACTTCAGGACCTCCAAACAGCGAGGCTTGAACGGAACGCGACGGACATACCCCTTTTTCTCCAATGCGTGAAGATGATCAAGAACGGAACTGTGCGCAATCTTGAAATTGGCTCCGATCTCGCGAATACTGGGGGGGAATCCGTTGCCCGCAAAAAAACTCCGGACAAATGAAAGTATTTCCTGCTGTCTGAAGGTCAAACCGTTTTTAAGCGTTTTTGACATTTGTTTTGGTGGCTACAAATGCAAGTATACCTTCCAAACGTTCACCTTACAAGGTTTCACTCTAAATAATTTTAAATAGCGGCTTTTATCTACTTTTATCATTTATCGGCAGGAAAATCATGAACTGAAGCACACAATTTGAGCTTGCAAATAATTGTCGGAATTGAAGTTACAACAAGAACATTTGCGTCGTTAAATTACAGGCGCAACATTTCAGATCCGTCGTTCAAGCTTTGGAAGCTCTTACGGAAAAACTTCGAAACTCAAGATCACAAAAAGACTAGAGGAGGCACCTTGAGGCGCGCTTATTTTCTCCGCAGATACCACTCGATCATCTCACGAAGACCTTCCTCAAGGCTGACTTCGGGTTCCCAACCCATCGTCACCTGTTTCAGTTTGGTCGTGTCCGCCGCACGGCGAGGATAGCCCTCCGGCATGGAAGTATCGTAAAACGGCTCGGGATTTTTCTTAAGAAGCTCGCAGAGTTTCGCGAAAAGATTGCGAATTGTGATTTCCTTGTCGTGCCCGATATTCACCGGGTCCGCTTTCGGATGAAAAGCCGTCACCAACTCAATCCCGCGCGCAAAATCTTTACCGTGCACAAAAACACGGCTCTGCTTCCCGCTGCCCCAGATCGGGACGGGATTCATGCCGTCCAGAATCTTCTTAATCAGCGCGGGAATCACATGCGAAGTCGCTTCATCAAAATAATCCCGGCAACCGTAAGCGTTAAAGGGGCGGACAATCGCGATTTCCATCCCGTATTCTTTCGCAAAATACATCCCCTGGACCTCTCCCATACGCTTCGACCAGCCATAGCCCTCATTCGTTGGCTCAGGAGTTCCCCGCAGCCCTTCACTCTCGGGCGTGGGAACTTTCGCGTCATGTGGATAAATGCATGCCGTGCTGACCACCGTAAAACGTTTCACGTCGCACAGCCGCGCCGCCTCCAGTGAATTCGTGAGAATCATCAGGTTTTGCGTAAACATATCCCCGTGATGAAGACGATTATAGTGAATCCCCGTCACCTTGGCCGCCATATTGATGACAACGTCTTTTCCCTTCATGGCGCGCTTTGCCGATTCAAAATCGCGCAAATCCGCCTCAATAAATTCGATATTCTTCATCACCGAGCAAAGATTTTCTTTACTTCCCCGCTCTAAGTTATCGACAACGCTTACGTTCGCTCCGTCCTCAACCAAAAATTCCGCAAGATGCGAGCCCAAAAAACCGGCTCCTCCCGTCACAAGCACTTTTTTGCCGCGATAATAATCCTTAACCTTTTTATTGCGCTCTGCCCTCAAATCCCCCGTATTCATCACGCCTCCTGTTTTCTCTAAGTTCCAGACATTACCCCGCCCGCTTCATCACTTCCACTTCATACTCGCCTAAATCCTTAAGGCCGTCATCCCCCCTGAAATGCAAAGCCGTCTCATTCAACTCAAAGTTCAAAAACCAGTCAACCCCATATTTCCGGACATCCCTTTCAAACGTCGTCGCATCTTCCCCAGCCTTCGGCTGGCCGTAATACCGCATCCCCAAATAGTGCGAAAGGTACAATCCTTCGTACCAATTGTCCCTATTAACGGCCAAATTTCCTTTCATTTGATATTTTTTCAGTTTCTGCGCTAAATCATGAAGGTTTTTACCCGCATTCAAATTATTCATCAAATTCGATACGGGTGCTTGCAAAAAAGAAAAAACAACTGCCGTCAAAATAATCCTTCGCCAAAAGGCTCTAAACGGCGCGTTGCGGAAGAAAAAATCGAGAAAGCATCCGCCCATCACCACAATCAAAACCATCCCGGGCCAAAGGAATCTCTCCGCGACGCAGATCATCAGATAACCCACGGGATATAGCGCAAGCGTCCAGAGAGGATAGAAAAAGTTTCCCGGCAGCTTGAAACGGCTTCGGGAAAGAAAAAGATATAAATACGCGAGCAAAATAACGGCGCAAAAAACCGATCCTCCGGAGTAAATCCTGACAACTTCCCGGATATTGTCAAAAACCCGCGCGGTTTGAAACAAAAAATAATCCGGCGACTGAAACGGACTCCAGTCCCGGACCGGCATAAAAGAAGGGTCGTCCCACGCGCTGACAGCCAAAGAATCGGGCGGCTCGATAAAACCTTCCGACAACATGGGAAACACGCCTTTCATCTCGGGCCCAAACAGCGCGTGATTGAACTTACCTCCCGTACCCAACGCGATTTGATGATATTTGCCGTTCAGCGCCGTCACCCAAGCAGCCGACAAAGCAAGAAAAACCAAAAACCCGAAGAAAGCATTCCTCAAAACCTTCCGTCTTCTTTGCCAATCCGGCTGGCGCAGCAACCAAATCACACTAAACACGCAAAAATGCGGAACAAAAAAATAAAACGTGTACGTTTTTGTCAAATACCCGGCCGCGCCCAATATACCGCATAGGATTCCATTCCATACCGAATCGGGATATCGCGGACTAAAGATAACGGAAAAATAATAAATCAGGATACAAGCCAAAAGGATATCCGGCGTAATAATCGAATAGACCCACCACAAAACCGGAAAAACAAGGGCAATGATGACGGTATTACGGATGGCATTCGTCATTTCAAAACACCGGCAGAGCCGGACCGTTCCGGCTAACAGAACACCCCCGGCAAACAAAGCCAGGATTTTTGCGGCCAATAGCGACGGCTGCCCCGACCACAAAAGAGGAACCAAAAGCCAGGACAAAAAAGGCGCCCAATAACCGTTAACGGCCGCCTGAAAATCCCCCTGAAGATATTTATTGGCAACGGAAATATAGGAAACTCCGTCGTCATTGATTTGATATTGATAGAAAGGAAGGAGTGCCAAACCGCAGAAAAAATACAAAGCAAAAATCAGAATCACGAAAAGCTTCGGAGAAAACGATTTCACATCAGTTCTTCCCAACGTGCCCTCGCCCACGCTAACGCGGCATCCTTATCTTTCAGGGCTCCGTCCAGTTGCAGTTCATACATCTCAGTCAGGAGTTTTCCCATATTCGGACCGGGGCGGCACCCCATCGAGATCAAATCATCGCCATTGATCAGGGGTTTGGGCTTGAGCTCCTCCTCCCGGTACTCCTGAATCTTCGCCTTCAGAAATTCGTAATTATCGAGCATGCCATGACTTGCTTCGCAGTCAATACGATGAAGCTCGAGTTCGTCGAAAAAAGTCTCCCGCCCGATCAGCATTTTAAGCTTCCCTTTCCGCATTTCCTTCACATGCATAAACCGCATGTGGTTCTCCACCGCGCCGCTAATCGAATCGATCTCTCTATTGGAGAAACGAAGCCGGGTAAGAATATTTCTTGAGATCTCGCCGCCCAATCTCTCATGATAATAAAAATGGATTTCGCCGTCAGTCTCGGAAAAAGCGGGCGGCTTTCCGACATCATGAAGGAGGGCCGAAAAAGCCAGAACCAGCGAAGGCGCTTCGAGCCGGTCCATCAGCATTTTTGTATGAATAAAAACGTCTCCTTCCGGATGAAATTCAGGGTCCTGATGGCATCCCTTTAGCGCCTCAACCTCGGGGAGAATCTCTTTCAACAATCCGCTTTCGGACAAAAGATCGAGCCCCCTCCCGGCATTCGGGCGGGTAAAAATTTTGATCAACTCCTCCCGTATCCGTTCGGCGCTGACGACCTTAATTTCCGGCGCACGTTCCTGTAAAACACGCCATGTGTCGGGATCTACGGTGAAATTCAGATTCGCGGCAAAGCGGACGGCTCGAAGCAGGCGGAGCTTATCTTCTTCAAAACGCGCGTTCGGATCACCGATCGTCCGAACAACCTTTTTTTTGAGATCCTCCTCGCCCCCGACATAGTCGACACTCCGGTTCTCGAGGGGATCATAGAAAAGGCCGTTAATCGTGAAGTCCCGGCGAGAGGCATCCTCTTCAGGTGTCCCGGGCTTGACCCATTCTGGCCGGCGCCCGTCCCGGTACGCTCCTTCTGTTCGAAATGTGGCAATTTCAAACTGCATCCCCTCCAAAATAGCCAAAATGACACCAAATTGCTTCCCGACGGGAATCACATCCGGAAATAGCTTCTCAATCTGATCCGGCGAAGCGTCCGTCGCGACATCGTAGTCATAAGGTTCGCGTCCCAGGAGGCGATCGCGCACGCACCCCCCCGCAAAATAGGCCTGAAACGATTTTGCCCGAAGCGTTTTGACAATCGACAGGGCAATTTCTTTTTTTCTTACGACAGAGTTCACGCGAAACACCCGGGCAGAAAAATTTTAGGCCGGAGAAGCGCCGCGAGAAAAATCATCAGCGCGAGGACGATCAATAAAACACCGAGCAGTTTCGTATTACGAAGCTCCTTGTCCCAATCGGCGGGTTCCACTTTCCAATTCAACGAAAAGCATAGTTTCTGAAAAAAATGAATGCATCCTCGGGGAGCAAAAACGGCAAAAACACCCTGCACAAAAGCCAAAAAAGCGATTAAAAATTCCGCTGCCGCCCAAAATCGAATATCCATTCCGCACCTGCCAAGCCTATCAATTCATTCTCAGAATTTCACGTTAAATTCCGGAAACTCTCCGCGATATTCCTCCCATTCAACCGAAACACGCTCAACCCTCGCACGCGACGGCCCTTTGCGGCACCACTCGATCATTTGATCCAAAGCCCCCTTCTCGCCTTCCAGCAGAAGTTCGACATTCCCCTGCGAAAGATTCGAAACCCACCCTCCCAGGCGCAAGCGCCGGGCTTCGTCCTTCGCGAAGGCCCGAAAAAAGACTCCCTGGACTTTTCCCGATATTAAGACTTTGGCTCGAGCCCTATCCTCTCCGGGGAGCCCAGAATCCACCCGCATTCCGTCCATCGTTCGAAATTCTAAAGCCCGGTTTGGCCGGGCATTTTGTACCGGATCGCGAGAGAGTGCTCGATTTCCTTCAGCAAAAGTTCGGGCTCGAACGGTTTGGTTACGTATTTTTCCGCGTACAGCTGAATCCCCTGCTGAACGTCCGGCGCGGCCGAACGCACCGTCAGCATGATCACCGGGATGTCCATAGTCTTGGGCTCTTTTTTCAATTTTTGGAGGACCTCGAACCCGTTCATTTTCGGCATCATCACATCCAGAACGATCAGATCGGGCACCATCTTCCTGGCTTCGTCAAAAGCCTTTTTCCCGTCGGAGGCCTTCAAGACCACATAGCCCTCCTGAGTCAGCAAATCTTCAAGCGTCATCATGATATGCGGCTCATCATCCGCAACGAGGATTTTCTTTCCTATCTTGAAACCTTGATTCTGCATCATATTTCTCCTCTCATGGGGACCTAAGAAACTCGAAAAACATTCAAAATTATGTCCGGGCTTTCCCTTCCTCGCCCACATCATCCGATTCGGTAATTCCCTTCGGCAGCATCACGACAAAAGCGGCGCCCCGCCCCAGCCGGCTATTGACCGAAATGCTCCCGCCGTGAAGCTCCACCAGTTTCTTCACGATCGCAAGGCCGAGTCCGACCCCCTGCCGGCCCTCGATCTGCTCGCGGTTAAACTGAAGAAACGGCGTAAAAATCTTGTCGAGATGTTCCGGCGCAATCCCGAATCCCGTGTCCTTGACCTGAATCATCCAAGACGGCCCCTTTTCCTGCACCTGCACGTTAATTTCTCCGCGCCGGGGCGTAAACTTCACCGCGTTCACGATCAGATTGGTCACGATTTCCTCGAGCCTTACGCGATCCGCCAGAATTCTCCCGTCCCGGACATCTCCCGAAAAAGAAAGAGCCAATTCCTTCTGCGCCGCAACCGGCTCGAGATCTTTGACCACCCGGGACACCAGTTCGCCCAACTCCAAGACTTCCTTATCCAGGCGGATACGCCCCGCATCCAGCTTTGAAAAATTGAGAATCTGCTGCAGGAGATCTTCCAACCGGTTCGAATTATCCTGAATGATGTCGATATAATCCTTGAGCTTCCCCTGCAAATGACCAGCCACCCCTTTCCGGAGATTGTAGACCAGCGTCTTGATTACCGTCAGAGGGGTCAAAAGCTCATGCGAAATCGTAGCCAGGAAATCATCCTTTAACTTGTCGATCTCCTTGAGCCGCATATACGAAAGATGCAGCTTCTCGATCAGGACGATATGCTTTTCAATCAGCGCCTTGTGCCTCTCGAGCAGCATCTTTTTCTCAAGCGCCCCGTGAACCGAACGGACGATACGGTCCAAATCAAAGGGGATCGCAATCAGGTCATAGACGCCGTAAGCCACCGCGTGCTGGGCTACTTCAAAATCCTCGAACGCGGAAATCAAAATAATCGCGGCATCATTATCCAGGCGCTTCAGAAACTCGATAAATTTGATGCCGTCTTCGTCTTTAAACTTGATATTCGTGACGACCAAATCCGCGGGAGATTGATGATATTTCGCGAGCGCAAGTCGAGGACTTTCAAATTGCGCCACGTCATATCCCTTCCGGTTCAAGGTCGAAAACAGAAGGTCTTGAATCGTTTTATTTTCCTCGACAATGAGAAGAGATCTTTTTTGCGCGGGCTTCGTCATATCGGTCCCCCGGCAGGCAACGCAGCAACCTTAAGGAAACGGCGGGCGCGGTGACTCATGAAAGCGGGCGGATTGCGTTTTTCTCGAGATAATCTTTCAATGCGCGCAAATGCATCCGCATCGGCTGCTGTTTCCGGGGGTCATACAGCAAAAACGCGGGATGATACAAAACCATCAGGTCGGTCCCCGGGAAATCCGGATTCCGGAAAATCCGGCCGACTTCCTGCTCCATGGAAAAGCTTCCCTTCCCGTAAATCAGGGATTTGACGGCTGTGGCACCCAAAAGGACCATAACTCTGGGTTTTACGAGCGAAAGCTGCTTTTTAAGATACGGTAGGCATGCCGCCGTCTCTTCAGCTCGGGGGGCCCGATTCTCGGGCGGGCGGCATTTGACGATATTGACGATCAGGACATCCCGGCTGGTATCGATCCCGATTTCCGAGAGTAATTCATCCAGCAATTTCCCGGCTCGTCCGACAAAAGCCCGTCCCTCCCGGTCTTCATTCTCTCCCGGAGCTTCTCCGATAAAGACAATCTCGGCTTCCGGATCGCCGCGATCCGCCACAATATGCGTACGGGATCGGGACAATTCACAGCGGCCACAGCGGGATGAGATCAAACATTCCTTAAATGTCGGATAATCTTCCGCCTCTAACACCCGGTCCCGGGTTTGTTCGAATAAATCGAATTGCATCTTGTTTCCTCTTCTCATCGTCTCACACCAAAGGAACAAACCGGACAGACAGGATTTTCTCAAAAGCCATTGAGCCCTTTACCTTTTTTCCCACCATTAAAACCTGTTCCCCCTTTCCGACCGGAACAACAATCTTCCCGCCCTCGCGCAATTGCTCGATCAAAGCAGTCGGAATCCCGTCTTCCGCGGCAGCCGTAACCATTATTTTGTCAAAAGGCGCGAATTCAGGCCATCCCTCCCGGCCCTCACCCTCCTTCGCATGAATATTCAAATAGCCTAACGAAGAAAAAACCCGCAATGCGCTTTTTGAAAGCTCAGGAATTTTCTCGACCGTATACACTTCCGCAGCCAATTCGGCCAAAATCGCCGCCTGATAACCCGAACCGGTGCCGATTTCCAAAACTTTTTCCGACGGTAAAACCCCCAACTTCTCCGTCATAAAAGCAACGATATACGGTTGAGAAATCGTTTGTCCCCACCCGATCGGAAGGGGACAATCCTCATAGGCATTCCGGAAAATTTCATCGGGAACAAAACAACCCCGATCAACTTTCAAAAAAGCGGATAAAAGCTCCACATCATGAATTCCCCGCCTCCGTATTTGATTTTCTACCATACGGCGGCACAGTTCTGAGGCATTCATGCGAGCACATCTCCCAACCTGCGTTTAGGATTAATAAAAATAAGCCCTGAACGCAAGATTGTATTCCAAAGGATCCCCCGAAATTATTTTTTGGCTTGGCCGATCACTCCGAAAGCAATCGCCGTCAGCAAAACAGCCTGCGTAAACTCCAAAATCCCGCGAGGAGAAAACAATAGTCCTCCCGGAATGCGGATCAGCGTCGACATAACCAACAGGACCAAACCGACTATCGCAAGAACCAAAGGCAGATTTTTCATCGTTCAGAGCTCCTTTTGTCTTGACTTACGGTTTATTTGATTGAAGCCGGACTATTGAGAATTAGTCTTTTTTAAACAGCGGGGAGTCAGCAGATCATAAATTTTCCGTCCGCCGGTCTGGACCGCGCTCACGGAATAATCCATCCCCTTCCCGATCGTATCCACAACAGCCTTCACGGAAAAATACGTCCCATGGGCCACCGCCGAAACGCTTCGGTTGACGATATTCGGACTGTCCTTGGACACTCCATCGGCCGGCGAATTAATAACGGCTTGAGTCCGGTTTTCGATCTTTGTCACCTGAACGGGATCGGCCGAATGAGCCTCGTCCGCGGACAAAAAAACCGGCGCCCCAGTCACAATAAACCCGAAACATAAAAGCATTGCCGCACTTTTTCGTAACCGTTTGATTTGTGCCATACCGTCCTTCCCTCGCTGTTTGCAAATCTTAACCGTATGATTATAGCCCGGCCAAATTCTTCATTCAATTTTTTTTACGCGCTGAACCGACTCGCCACAAAACTGCCTTTTGACAGGCCCTGCCGCAAATGCTATGATTCCCGCGATGACAAAGGACACCCTGAATAAAAGCGGCCAGTTGGATTTCGAAATTCATTTTTTCGAAAAACTGATCTCCCAAAAACCCGATTTCGTCGATGCCCTGATCGCCCTGGCTGACGCCTACACCAAGCGGGGGAAATACATCCAAGGACTTCAGATCGATCGAAAGCTCGCTCATCTCTGCCCGGAAGACCCGAATGTCTTCTATAATCTGGCATGCAGCTTTTCACTGGTCGGAGAGACGGACAAATCTTTCGCGTCTCTGGGAAAAGCCGTCCGCCTGGGTTATCGGGACATTCAACATATGCTCAGAGACCCGGACTTGCAAAAAATCAGAAATGACGTCCGCTTTGCAAAGTTGACCCGCCAAATCAAGCTTTTGCAGAACCGTTAAGCCCGTTCTCGCCGGCCCGAAAACTCGCTTCAAATAAAATCGAATGTACTGTCTTCGACGTGCAGACCGGGATCCGCCACAATGACCACCCGGTTTTTGGATTGTCGCTCAATGTCCTGAATCGCGCGAAAATCGGTCCGAATCAGCCTTTCCGCAACCCCCGGATGGACCGAGACTTGAAGCGTTTTTCCGCGAACCGACAACAGGGCCCTGCGAACCTTTTTGATCATCTCAACCGACATGGTCCGGACGGACTTCACAAGCCCACGTCCTTCGCAATACGGGCAGGTATCATAAACCGCGCTCTCCAGTGAAGGCCTGACCCTTTGGCGGGTCATTTCAACCAACCCGAGCTCCGACAATTTCAGCACGTTGGTCCGGGCCCGGTCATGCCTCAAGGCGTCTCTGAAAATCCGGATCACCTCCCGGCAATGCCCTTCGTATTCCATGTCGATAAAATCGACGATGATAATCCCGCCCATGTCCCGAAGCCGGACTTGCCTCGCAATTTCACGGGCCGCCTCGCAATTCGTCTTGAAAGCGGTTTCCTCGAGATTCCGCCGTCCCGCGTATTTTCCGGTATTGACATCGATGGAAACCAGCCCTTCCGTCTGTTCGATCACGATCGACCCTCCGCAACGCAAAAGAACCTTGCGCTGAAAGGCCTTTTCGATTTCCTCGTCGATATGATAGCGCTCAAAAAGAGGAATGCGCCCCTGATAAAACTCCACCGGAAACCGGTTGTCGCCGAGATAAAGTCTGAGAAATCGCCTGACCTTCTCCTCCAGGCTTTTGTGATCGACGACAATCTTGGCCGTATCTTTCGTCAGCAAATCCCGTATGGTCCTCTCCACTAAATCCAGTTCGCGATGGATAAGGGCCGGGCCCCGTTTTCTCCGGATTTCATGTTTGATCTGATCCCATTGCCGCATCAGATACCGGATATCCCGATCAAACTCCTCCTTTGATTTTCCTTCGGAAGCCGTTCGGACGATAAATCCGGCGTCTTTCGGAAGCTCCATCGCCCCGAAAATCTGCCGGATGCGGTCCCTCTCGCGCCGCTCCTCAATGCGCCGGGAAATCCCGACCTTCCCCTCACCCGGCATCAGCACCAAATACCGCGCCGGAATCGTGAATTTCGTCGTCAGCCGGGGCCCCTTCCCCCCGATCGGTTCTTTCACTACCTGCACCACAATCTCCTGTCCGACCTTCAGGAATTCCTCAATTTTCATGTCGCCCGGCGCGACCGACTTCTCTTCCGAATCGTCCCCGGCGATTTCATCCTCATCGAGCGGTGACCGGAGCGCGTCGGCCACATACAAAAATCCGTCCCGTTTAGTCCCCAGATCGATAAATGCCGCCCCGATCCCGGGAAGCAGTGAACTCACCTTTCCTTTGTAAATGTTTCCGTGCAAGCGTTCTCCGTCCGCCCGTTCGATGTAAAACTCGCCGAGCACTCCGTCTTCAAGGACGGCAACGCGGATTTCATTCGCCTCAAGGCTGATGAGGATTTCTTTTTTGGGCTGTGCCGCTTCCTCCGTCTTCGGAGATTGCGCGTCCGAGCCCCCTCTTCTTGGTCTGTGCCACTTTCTAAACATCATTCTTCTCCCTTAGCTTCTACTTCGTAATGTCAAACAAACATGCGCCGCCGTAATGCATAAATTGCCGCATCCGTTGCGCCGCAATGAGTTGTGATGAATATAATTTCCTTCACGACAGGATGATGCTCCACATGAAGAAACCACGTTCGGTGCGTGAGGTTTTCTTGTGCGGTCAATCTTAAGGAACAGCTGGGGTAGTGGTCGCCGGAGTCGCAACGGAACCCGCTAACTTCGCAGCCCTACCCGCCAATTGCCCCTCCGTATCAACCACGCTGACAGTCACAAAAAACAATGTCTCAACTTTATTATTACCGGAACCTGCCGTCTGCCGTTTGGCCCTGAACAGCTTCCCCACAACCGGAATGTCCGAAAGCAGGGGGACCTTCGTGTCAGTCGTAGAACTATTATCCGTTAAAAGGCCTCCGATTGCAATAGTCTCCCCGGATTTAATCATGACCTGGGTAGACGCCTGCGTCACCTGGAATCTGGGTGCGGAAAGGGAGGCCGTGAAGGCAAGAAGGTTCCCTTCCGAGCTGACCTCGGGCTTCAGATCGACCAGAATTTCCTCGGCGGAATTAATATGCGGCGTCACGTTCAAAACCACGCCCACATCGCGATACGTAAAACCGGTCACCTCAAAACTTCCGGAATTTTCGTTCCGTTCAAACGTCGGGAGAGGGACCTGTTCCCCCACCTGGACCTTCGCAGTCTGATTATTCAGAACAACAATGCGGGGATTGGACATCACCTTCGTATTCGCGCGGGTTCTCAGGAATTGCATCGCAGCGCTGAATTGCGAAAAATTCAATGTCCCGAACGAAAAATCGTTTGTTTTCGCATTTGTAAGGCCTACGAAATCGTAAGGGAAGGCCCGGTTATCGTCCGGATTAACCGTAGGAAGACCTCCGTTGGTCGTTCCGGGAAAAAACTGGCGAAGGGCTTTCGGCACGCGGTCCTGATTCCTGCTGTTCTGCGCAAACGGAAATGTCGTCGGACGCGCGGCACCCGTCAAACTCCCTTGAATGTTCCAGTCAATTCCTAAATTTTCCGTCATTCCCAATTCGGTGCGAACAACCCGGGAATCAATAAAGGCCTGCGCCGTCGGTTTGTCCAACTGCTTGATCACTTCGGAAATCTTATAAATATTCGCGGAAACGTCGGTCACCACCACCGTATTGGTGCGCGTAACGGCTTTAATGCGACCCCTTTCCGTCAGCATTTCCTTGACCGCGTCCACAATTTCCTGCGCGGTGATATAATTCAGGACAAACGCTTCACTGACCAAATCCTCCTGGGCGACTTTCTCGCGGGTCGTCACCCGGACGATATTTCCGTCCTTCGCGTACACATAGCCGTACGCCATCAAAACAACTTCCAGCGCCTTCTGCCAGGGCACATCCGCCAGCCGGATCGTCACCGTCCCCGTTACTTCGGGACCGGCCACGATATTCACGCCGCTCTTGATGCTCAGAATGCGCAAAACGTTGGTAATGTCCGCATCCTTAAAATCGAGTGTCACCTTGCCCGAATTCTGGTCCGAGCCCTCCTGCCCCGCATTCTCGGATTGATCGTCCCCCGCATTATCACTGCCGGACGCATCAACCGTCCCGGACGAATCCTGAATTTCATTCTCGGCGGAAAGCTGCCCGCTATCCGCCGCTTCGGCAAAAGGAACGCCCGTGATAACCATCCCGCTCAGAACCAAAATTGCAATAAGCTTTTTTGTCATGAGTATTTCCCTTTTTTGGCTTCCTGAAATATTTATCGGTGTTTCTTCCGAAAGCTTAAACTGAAATTACAACTTCCTGCCCGTCCCGTCTATTTCTTGGGATTCAGATTCAACGTGAAAACCTCTTCCCCTTTCGACATCAGCACGCTGGCCTTCCGGATCTTGTCGACGTGATACCCGGCAAGCGAATCGCCTTCGCGCAGGACCTTTCCATTAATAATGGCCAGCGAACCTTCCCGGGGATCCAAAATAATCCCTTCGAGACGAAATTCCCCGGCAAAAGTTTCCGGGGCCGCCGCGCGCAATTCACCGCCGACCAGCGGCACAAAAGGATCGCGTTTCCCTTTGCTGTCGTAAGTGAAATCCATAAATCCCTTAGCATAGGAAATCGCCCCCAGGCAAAGGATCGCGATCAAAACAATCAGAAAACGGCTTTTTGCGGCGGTCTTCATCAATTCAAGGCCCTCGTCTTTGAAAATACGGCCATCGTCATCTTGATTTCATGCTCTGTGGGGGACGCCCCCGCGGAGATATTCAATTTTTCCACGCGGATCAATTTGTCGTGGTGCTTCAGCGCGCTAAAGAAAGCCCCCAACGAATGATACCCTCCGGAAAGCTCCACTTCGAATTTATGAGGCTCGTAAAAAGCGCTCGGGGCCGGTCCCGCCGCCGCGTTTCCTCCACCCGCTCCGGAAACCGGGAGCCTTGACTGGGGCTCTTTTCGGGTATCCAGGGGCTTGGACGACACCAGTTGAAGGTTGTACTGCCGGGCGATATCGGAAACGATCGAAAGGAAGCGTGGCAACTCGTCCGCGCTAAAGAAACGGGATTCCGCCCGGCGGATCATGGCGCGAAACACCTGACGATTCTTTTGCAAATGAATCGCCTGAGTGATTTTCTGCCTCGCGACGGACAAATCCCGTTTAAGATTATCGCGCTCAGAGGTCAACCGGCCTACTTTCCCGCAGGACGGGACCAGCAGAATAAAAACGAGGGCAATCGACACGCCGAACCGCAGGCCCAATTCGACCAGAAATTTCTTGTCCAGCCAAGCCGCCTGCGAAAGCCCCTTCAGTTGCATCATCCGGTCCTTTCCTTCCCTATCTCAGGACGATCCCTCGCCGGACCGCCGGAATTCAATCACAAACTGCGTCACCGGGACCTGATCCCACTGCTTCTGTTCCGTCGACGTCTCCACATTGAACAAAGACCTTTTCGGAGTCCCCAACTGCCCGATAAACATCTCCAGCTTCCGCTTGACCGCCACGATAAATTCCCCGATGGATTGCATCTCGGCGCGGTCTTTCTCCGGTTTCGCAAACCCTTCCGCCCTCAGCCAGATGCGATCCGAATCGTCGAGCCGGAGCGCGCTCAGCCATAAATTGTCCGGGAGCGCGTCGCTCAGGAGATTCAGAATTTGATCCCACTGGCACTCCGGCATCTCGAACCGCTCGAGAAACGTCTTCTTGGGAACAATATCCTGATTCATTTCCGCGATCAATTTGTCCGCATTGGAAAGGTCCTCGGTCATCCCCTGCCGTTCCAGCTTCAAATTTCCGATCTCCGTGGACAAACCCGCCTCGGAATACAGATTCAGCCCCCAAACCGCAAGCAAAAGTCCCAACAGAACCCATCCCGCCAGTTTAAACGGCGGAGGAACCGCTAATTTCTTTTTACGCAATTCCGCGGGCAGTAAATTAACGCGAATCATCGGTCAGCCCTCTCTCCTCAGCGCCAATCCCATCGCCACGGGCATCACCGAGCGGTAATGTTCCATCTGATACGCGAAGGTCCCGGCGTCCGCCCCCTGCATGCAGTCCCACGTCCGGGCCTGAAAGCCCAGTGTTTTTTCGAGCAGCGGCGCAATTTCCGGAATTTCGCACAAATCCCCGCTCAGATAAATCATCTTGGGCGGATCCACCTGGGTGTGACGACTCAGGAAATAATTCACCGAAAGCCTGATTTGAGAAAAAAGCGGTTCCACCGATTCGGAAAAAGCCGCGGGAGATGCCTTGACCGCATTTTCCCATCCCGTAAAATCCGAAAAATCCGTATCCGGAGGCATTTTCTTCCGAAACAACTCCAATACCTCCTGATTCCCGAGGGCAATTTCACGGACAAACATCGGCTCCCCGTTCTTCAAAACCAGCATCGCCGACGTCAGCTGCCCGATGTCGAGAAGAATAACCGTCCCCGGGTTCTTCCCTTCCGGCTGAGAAGCCAAAAACGCGTTCAGACAGGCCAATGCGTGGATGTCCACGGTCTGGACCGAGAGATAGGCCTTCTGAATATTCTCAAGCAAGCTCATGACTTCGGTTTTTTTAGCGGCAACCAGAATGACCCGCATATCTTTCTTGTTCTGCTCACTGTCACCGAGGATATGATAATCCGTGATCACGTCATCCGCCTGAAACGGGATATATTGTTCGATTTGAAACTTCATGGAATTCCGGAGTTCCTCCAAAGACATCTTGGGGTATTCGATAAACCGGACCAAAACCACCGATCCCGACAGGGCAATATTGACGTTGTGAGAAGAAAATTTTCCCTTCTCAAAAAGGCGAAGGAGGACTTCGTCGAGCTTCTGACTCCCTTTCCGGCAGGGCTCGCTCGCAAAACGGCTCACCGCATGACGGCCCTTTTTGATTCCCAATTCAAGGCCGAAAACCTGTGAATGGTTGAAATCTAAACCGACGGAAGTCTCCGCGCCCGAACGGGTCGGCAACAGGCTCAATGCTTCTTGATATAAAGCTTTCGCGTTGGTTTTCATAAAATTCTTTGCTTTATATTATCGGCCCCGAATAATAAATCAATAGCTTTAAATGAAATAAAACGCATTAGACCATTCGCAGAGCAAAACACGCGGGAACAAATCTTGGAAGCGCTTTAACTAAGGCAACGGTAAGGCACCCCCCCCCTCAAAAACAATCCTGAAAACTTAGTTATTGGCGGCCACTTCACGAACGACCTTAACGGAAGGAGTCACGGGAATTCCCGGAGGACGATAATATTTCAAATTGGGATCGTACGCAAAAGTCCGATCCTGAAACACCGACGTATTGGCCTGCCCATTCATGACTCGATTCCCATACACGTTCAAGGTCCCTTTTTCCGCCTCTCCGTACGCACGCCATTTCGAGTCATAAGCGGCGTCGATCGCCGTAGAACCGCCGGAAACATTTTCCGCGTAAAAGATCCCGCTCACGTTTTGATCCGTCTTGCTCCTCAAATAAATTTCATCCCTTGCCATAAATGCCGCCGCGTGGCTCTCATCCGCATATTCCGGATATTCCGCCTTCGCGTACTTCACGTCCCCGTCGATAACGATATTTTCCGAAGAAACCACGCTGATCCGGCCGTCAACCTGTCCGGACTTGATATAGACATCGCCGTTCACGTAAACAATCGCGTGAGCCGGAAGCGAATAGGAAGACTTCATCTGCTGCCAGGTCGAATCTTTATACTCCTCGACCACGGTCGAATTATTTCCGCTTGACCGAAGAACAATAAACCGGTCTTTTGCGGTACTTCCCCCGAAAGCGACGATGTCATTGTGATTTTTGTAGAAGTTCAGATCAATCGGTTTCAACGTCTCTTTTGCGTGAGAATCCCCGCCTCCGGAGTCCGTCAAATCATGGCGGTCCGGCGCATCCTGCGCGTTAATCACGCCATTGCCGTCACGGTCAAAATCGTCGTCAAACCCGTCTCGAATGACCGAAACCCCCGACACCCCGTCGTTTTGGACGGACCCGTTCGCCGCCGATCGAAAGTTCCCGGCGTAAGTATCCCCATGAATGACCGTTGAAGAATTCCCGACCACTTCACCTTCCGCATTCACGTCTCCAAAAATCACCACATTGCTTCCGCTCGCCGTATAGTCCCCCTTGAAATACATGGAAGCTCTTTCGTCGCCGTCCTCCGAAACCCCCTCGGGATGAATCCCGTCCGACACGCCGTATCTGGCATTGGAACCGGACACGAAATTCCCAAGGCTCGAATAAACCAGATATTTCGACAAATGAGAATCAAGAAAAATCCGCCCTTCCAGCGATCTTGTTTCTCCGTCCACGGTCGACGTAGAAACAACCGTCACCCAGTCCGCTTGATTCGGATAGGCCATCGTGACCGAGTAATTCCCCATGACCGCACCGTCCGCTGACGATAACGGAGTCGGTGCTATAGGATCCGTATTAATAAATCCCGTATAGGCATTCTGCCCGATCTGAAGCATGGCCATCTGCAACCCCGCTTCGGCCCCGGCATAACTTCTGATTTTTGCGATCTCTCGGTTCACATGCCGAACCTGCGACAGCGCACCCGCATAAATAGCCAGCGACAACGTTAATGCGCAGGAACTCACAAGGCATACCATAATCAACGCAATTCCCCGTTCGTCTTCCCCTGTCAACACTTTCATGGGCCACCCCCCTTCGAAAACTAAGCCGCCCTGTTTCTTAAGAAAGTTCGTATCGTATAAGTCATGGGAAAATTTCGCATCTGCCCGCCCTGTCCGACCGGATCCCTCGATTGAAGGCGAATGGCAAGATCCCGGATATCCGGCTGTCCGACCGGCGTTGTCACGCTAAAGGAAGGCCCCGCACTTTCCGGATCCCGGTCGATGCAGTTCAAAACGACCCGCTCCGTCCCGACTATCGCATTCAAATCCGCGTCCAAAACCCGTCGAATCAATTGGGCCCCATTAACGGAATATTCAATCCAAGCCCCCAATCGGCCGTTCCGGTCGTCCCACTCCGAGTCATACGCCCCCCACTGCACTCTCTGCTGCGCATTCATCACGCCGCCGGTCCCGTCCGCGCTCACATCAACGGGAATCTGGAATCGGATCACGCTGTTGCCGTCCGCATCGGGCACCGCCACAAAATGCCCGGCGCCGCTCGTCTGTCCCAATTCCCTCGCCACATACCTGAGCGATTGCATCAGATCATCATTCAAGCGGTAATATGCCGTGTTCGTACGAAAAATCACGTTCGCCATCGCAAGAAGCAAGTAAAGAGAGAAAAATAATATCGACAAAATCGTAATCGAAAGCATCACTTCAACCAGCGTAAACCCTCTCGAACCTTTTCTCCCCTCGTTTCTCTCCGTTTTATTCTCCATAAACCGGCCTCCTAAAAACGGCTTCGAATCGTCGTCACTTGCAAAGACTTGGGACGACCTTTCGTCTCCCGCCACGACACCGTAATCGTCACAACCGCAAACTGCGACGTTCCGTTAATGACGGCGGGATTGGTAGAAATCACAATTGCGCCATTGGGCAAACTGTCCGGAACCTGGGCACTCATATCAATCAGCGGGACCTGGGTCAGAGGGGTGTTTTTTACGACTTCCAGGGCCGAACGCGCGACATTCATTGCCTGAAGAGTCATTCCGCAGTCCAAACACGCCTGTTGCGCATAAGTCAAAGCGAATAAAGATATCAAAAGGACGGGAACCAGTATCGCAAAACTCAGCAAAACCTCCACCAGGGTCAACCCCGAAGTACCCCTAACAGGCCCTTTCCTTCCGGCCTTTCTATTTGTCCCCCTTAACATTTAATCCCCTTCCTCTCCCGATGACCTTTGCCCAAAAAAAATGGCCTATTTGAAAAATATAGGCCACTCCTCTCCACTTTCCGTTTCGGCAACCCGGCGACCGTAAAAGCAATTCAAAATGAAAAATGCAAAATGCAAAAATACGAAATGCACAATGCAAAATTCAAAATGCGTAATGCGATAGTCTAATCGTCAGCACAAAACGCAAATTTTGAATCGCCTTTTTAGGCCCGTAGCTTTGCGTCCTATTTTTTCAAATAGTTTGCCTCCGCCAAAACACACGGCGGACCCGCGCTCTTCGCGGGTTTTCGTCCTATGTAAGAGCGATGAACCCCTCCTAGTTAAAGTGTAACAGCAATTGTTCCGAAACCAAATTTCAACATTGTCTACCGCTCAATCCGGTTCCCGCCGGCGGGAACACGGATTCTTCATCCCGGAAACCCGTCAGGTTTTTTGGGTCTGCTCCAGAACATTAATCGCTTCCCGGATGGCCGTCCGGACGTCCGGATCGCCCTCTTCGCGTAATTTCGTTTTCAGGCGAAGGGTCATTGCCGAATCCCCCATCTCCTCCAGCACGGCAAGGACCAGACGACGGAAATCCGGCGAATTATAGGGATCCATCGCCGCATCCAGCATAATAGTCACGGCCTCCTGATCCCACAGCCGCTTGGCCGTTGCCACGCTATACTTCCTCAATTCTTCCGGCGTTTGCCGGGTACGGATAAAACCTCTCAGCAGCGGTTTGAGAAAATCCAGATCACCCCATGTCTCCAAAATCGACATGGCATTCATTCGCATCCCCAGCGTTTCGGTCGGATTCCGGGCAATTTCACGAACCTTCAACAATTTCTGCGGGGTTTTCTCCCGGGCATAGACGCCCAGAACATACTGACGGATCGCAGCATCCTCGCCGGTATCATTCAGTATCCGGACCATGTTATTACGGAAAGAAGAATCGTTTATCTCGGACAGCTGAAAAACGGCAATTCGCCGGGCAACGGAATCGGCGTTTGGATCCGCCAAAAAGTTCTCAAAAACCCCCTTCGCCCGCATTGAATTCAATTCAACAAGCTTTTCGGCAACCGTCGACCGAAAAAAAATAGAGTTTTCCCCGTCGTTCAGCGCATCAATAAGCAGGGGAAATAATTTATAAGAATCCGTCTCCGCCATGCGGTCGATCGCCTGAATTCTTAAATCCTCCTGCCGGGCCTTATTTAGAAAAGAATCCCTCTCCCGCTCAAAATCACTTTCAACCCCGACGGAATTCGCGCAATAAGACAGCCCCGCTCCCAATAGAAAAAAAACGCAGAGCCAGACGCTAGTTTTAAAAATCCGCCGATTTTTTTTCATCGAACCAATCCTTGTCTTTGCGCGCTTACGCAATCAATCGTTACGGGTATCTTCCCATGAGGAAATGTTGAATCGCCGCACCGGAAGCTTTGATAAAATCGACGAACTGTACTTAACCTCCGCGCTTCCGTTTGCAATCACGCTCGTCTGGTGCAATGAAAAAACCGCGCCGACAATTTCGGCATTTCCGTTGATATGACAGATATTATCGGAAATAATGACCCCTTTGAACGTGCCGTGCAGATTTTTCAGAGTGGCCGTTCCCGCGTCGTTATGACAAATCAAAATACCGCTGCATCCGTCAAGATCGACCGCGGTCAGCCCTTGAGTCAGATAAACAATCGCGTTCGTAAACCCGCCGGAAGGCAGCTGATCCGTCTTGTATTGGTCCAAATCTCCGGGGTTCATGCCCAGCACTTGTTCCGGAGTATTCGGCAATTCGGGGGCTGAAGTCTCATAACTGATCGGATTGGCCGGACGGGCGGGCGCTTGGCCGTTTCCTCCGATTTGCGAATTCCCACCCTGATTCAGAACGGCAGAATGCGTCGACAGACCAAAAACCCCGGGCGCACCCGTCAAATTGCCGCTGTCGTTATGATCCCGTCCGTCGGAAATCATCGCCCCCAAAGTGGACGCATCGCCGTTCAAAGAAATCGCGCCACGAACGTTGATCGCGGGCGAGCCGGTCACCTCGGCCCGTATCGTCCGCGTATAAGTCGCCCCGTTTTCGGCCACCGTCCCGGTGGAAATCAAAGATTCCTGATCATCCGCACCGCTTCCGCAGACGGCATTTCCGTTATCGCCGTTCACATCCACGCAATTGTACACAACCTGATAAGTCCCGCTCCCCAAATTCCCGTTCAGCGTATCGGTCGTTCCCTGAACGATTTTTTCATCCAGCCCCGCCTCGGCCAGGTAAAACGCCTCCGCGAGATTCTCGCTTCGGACCGAAGCGGAATAATCCGCGAATCCGAAAAGAAAAAAAGCCCCGATGCCGATTGCCAGAACCGAAAGCGCGAGAAGCGCCGCGATCAGGACAATTCCGCCATTCTTTGAATCCAGACCCGAAATAAGGAAAGTTAAGTTTTTCATGGCCCCCTCCTCTTAATTCCTCAAGGTAATTTGAGCCGCTATCGTCTCGGTAATATTTCTCGGTTTTGCGGTTGCCCGCTGCCCCGTGATCCGGATAAAAACACTCCGGGGATCCGTCGCGGCATTATAGGTCGGCACAAACGCCTGAACATTATTGCCGACAACCCGCGATTGACCGTTTACGGTACGAACCAGCTGATTGCCGCCATTCAGAGAATAGGTCACCGGCGTCCAATCCGGCGCAACTTCAATCTGAATCTGCCCGTCCGAAATCTGAATCGCATGATCGGGACTCCCCTCGCGGATTTCCTGCGAAATCTGCAAAAGCGCCCGTCGAAGCTCGGTCCGAAGGCTCAGTTGATGGTTGTTCGTATTAAAAATATCCTGCGCCGAATTAAACACCTGCCCCACGGCAATCAAAAGGACGGTCGAAAGAGAAAGGGAGACCAGCACTTCGAGTACCGTATAACCCCGACAAAATTTCATCGAACAACTCCTTCTCCGCATGGCCACTACCTCCTCCGATCCGTCATAGCCGTCGCCACTTGATACGTACACGGCCGGCCCCGGTGATTCCAGTTCACGCTGACCCGGACCTGCCGGGGGTCCCCGGCATTCAGGAAAACCACCGCGATATTTTCCTGATCGAGACGCAATTCCGTGGCATTATTGAGCCTTGGCGCAGAGATATTCGCATTGGCCCAAGCCGTCCAATTCGTATTGGACAAATCATTCAGATTATTCGCGCCCGGCAAACCGTCGGCGACGCCCCGCATCTCTTCAAGAACCGTCGACGCATCCGTCACGGCGACCAGTTTCTCCTGGGAAATCTCGCTCAAATCGCGAATATTGAAAATGCACAAGAGGCTCCCTAAAATCGCGATGGTCAGGACAAACGCCGCGATCACAATCTCAAGCAGCGTGAACCCGCCTTTTTTTTTCGTCATCATTCCTCCTAAAAAAATGGCCTACCCGCAGCGATAGGCCAGCAACACTCCATTCTGTCATCCCGAATTCGGACTATAACCGCAAGGTCGATACCTTCCCACCATGCGAATGCATTCCCGTCCTTTTTCCGCCGGCATGACTCAAGGTCATTATCGCAACCGGCCGTGAATTATGCCAGCGGATATTTCATTTGGCGTCAATTCATTCCATAGTACCCATAATAATTCGTCGGAGGCGGTGCAGGCGCCGGAGGCGGTGGGGTCCCGTAATATCCGTAATAATCGTAAGAAGGCTCCGGAGCAGGCTCGGGTTCCGGTTCCCAGCCATAGCTGTAATCATCATAACCGGGCCCAGGCTCCGGTTCCGGTTCCCAGCCGTAGCTATAGTCCCCATAATAGGGATCCCCCGTTTCATCGGGCCCCCCGTAATATCCGTCTCCGTAATAACCCGGATCGCCTGTCTCGTCCGGATTGCCGTAGTAATAATCACCCCCATAATAATCCCCGTACCCTTCCGAGTTGTCATCCGTGAGAGCGCCGCCCATCACGAAACTGCCGTCCTCCTGCCACGCCACCAATTCAGCCTTAGGCGTACCGCATTTCACTGCCGCGTCTTTGAGCGAAGTGTCATAATGGATCTTTGCTCCCCCCGAAATATCCAATTCTTTTGCGATAACCGCCCCAAAAACCGTAGCCTGCCCGTCGATCTTCACGCGGGAATTCGGAGCGTAAATCGCTCCCACAATCCAGGAATCCCCCGTAATCGTCACGTCTCCGCTTTTCACGATAATGACAAGGTCCGCGCTCTGCGGAGCGGCCCCGTGAATAAAACCCGCGGGATTCAATTGTCCGCTGTCAATGCGGACATTCCCGTCCACATAAAGCGTCGCGGGAACCGTGCTGATCACGATATGATTGTTCCCGCTGATCTTAATGCTATTGAACAAGTAATCCTGCGCCCCCGGGGCATCCCAAGGATTTCCCCCGAAAAATTGAGGCGTCGTAACCTCAAGTCCCGAAACCTCCCAAGCCGGGCCGCCGTCATGCGCCGTATAGGAAAAAGCCCCGGAGTTGGAAAGCCCCGCCGGCGGATCCTTCGCCTGAAAATCCTCCGGCTCGAATAACGTCTCCACCCCGTTCTCGAGTACCGGCCCATGCGGCAAATCAAGATCCTCAGTCTCCCGCAAAAGAGCCGAACCGTGAACGTAAGTATTCTCGCGTAAAGTAACGGCGCCGTAATCCGTACTGTTCGAACCGATATCCCCTTCCGATCCGCGGTCGGGGAGATCCATGAAAAAACCTTTCGTGGAGTCAAAACTGTCGATTTCCGCCTGTCCCGAAAGTTTTGTCTCTCCCGTCGAAAACGTCGCGTATTTAAACGGCGATTCGAGAGTGAAATTCACCACCGCGGAAATTCTCTGCTCGACATACGCAGGGTCCGCCGCACTCGTCCCATAAGAACCCATTGTCTGAATGGTGTACGTATTTGAGGTCCCCGCAACTTGGCTTACCACAGAACGGTAAGTCCCGGAACCTTCCGGAGTCGAAGCCGCGCCCGCATAAGCCCGATTCGCCCGCAATGCCACAATGGCATCGTCAATCGCGCCGTCGGCAAGGTGAAACGCCGTCAGCCGCTGTTCGAACCTTTCCGCCGACCGCATTTCCCCCACGCTCGTCTGTAAAAGTGCAATCGACAAAGTGCCCATGGTGGCAATCAAACAAAGGGAAATCACAAGCGCACTTCCCTTCTCATCCTTCCAACTCCGGAGATCTCTTCTTTTTATTTCGCGTCGATTCATTTTTCCCTCACAGACTTACTTCGCCTCCCGCTTACGACGGGTAGCCGTAATAATTCGTAACCGGTTGTTCTTCGGGCCAATTCCACGAATCTTCATCGGTTCCGTAATAGTCCACCACCGGCTCCGGTTCGGGAATCGGTTCCGGGATCCCATAGTAATAATCCGCAATAGGCTCAGGCTCGGGAAGAATCTCGGGTTCCCCGTAATAATAATCGACGATCGGTTCCGGTTCGGGAATCGGTTCAGGATCCCCGTAATATCCGTAATAGTCAACAACCGGTTCCGGCGGAGGCTCCGGAACGCCGTAATACTCCATGTAATACCAGTCTTCCGGCGGAGCATCTCCTCCTCCCCCGTAGTAATCTCCATAGTAAGGATCCGTCCCGCCTCCCGTATCACCGTAATAGTCGCCGTAATACGGTTCGCCGCCGTAATAATCCCCATAATACCCGTCGCCACCGCCATAATAATCCCCGTAATAATCGCCGTAGTACGAATCATCTCCGCCGTAATAATCCCCGGCATCATCCCCGTAATACGAATCATTTCCGCCGCTCGCATCTGACGGATTCCGGAATTGCACCATTCCGGTCAGCACGGACGGGATGGTTAACTTTCCGTCCGCGGTTCGGGCCCCGCAAGTCAGGGTAATCCGCAAAACCGGGGGATTACCGCTCAAAAGGAATTGAACGTTGTTGACCCGGCTTGAAATCAAATTCATCTGTCCCGTCCCAAAATCCCGCCTCACCAGCTGATTTCCCTGCGATCCACCGACCCGGTATTCGATCACATTCGACCACGTGATTCTGCCCGTCGCAGAGATGCTTGCCGGCACACGAAACTGAAGCACATTCGCCGAAGCGTTCAGCTGCGGAGAAAGGATTTGATTCACACTCGAATTCCGGAGTTCCCGCGTCATGCGGTCCATTCCCAGGCGAGTATCGGACGACACCCGCGAATAAACGGACGTCGCGTTGCAAACCTGACTGCTCGCGTAAAAGCACTCCATCGTGAGAGCCCCCAGAAGCCCCGTGAGCGCGACTCCGATCATCGCTTCCGGCAGAGTGAATCCCGCGAAACCGCCGAACACTTTTTCTCCCGTTCCCCGTCTTTTCATCTCATCACCTCTGGGTAACCCGCGTCCGGAGCGCGCGCGAGACCGCACGGTTCCGGTTCGTCCAGGTCGTCGTGACCGTCACCGCCAAAGGATCCGCGGTAGCATTCGGATACGTCACGACAACCTGTTCATTCGTCAAATTATTAAAACCCGCAACCGCCCCCCCGTTCGGAAATTGCGCGGTCACCGCGCTCAGTCCCGAACGGCTCACATTTCTAATCTGCTCGATCACCGCATGTGCGTCCTGAAGCGCGGTAATGACCTCATGAGACACTTCATTGGCGCGATACATATGCAGGATCGAGACAATAATCCCAAAAAGAACCGGCACCGTAATCGCCAGCGCAATCAATATCTCAACCAGCGTGAAACCTCTCCGATCTGTCTTTCCCATCCCGTTCCCCTTCCGGGCAAAAAAAATGGCCTATTTGAAAATATAGGCCACTCCTCTCCACTTTCCGTTTCGGCAACCCGGCGACCGTAAAAGCAATTCAAAATGAAAAATGCAAAATGCAAAAATACGAAATGCACAATGCAAAATTCAAAATGCGTAATGCGATAGTCTAATCGTCAGCACAAAACGCAAATTTTGAATCGCCTTTTTAGGCCCGTAGCTTTGCGTCCTATTTTTTCAAATAGTTTGCCTCCGCCCATATGCACGGCGGACCTGCGCTCTAGCAGGTTTTCGTCCTATGTAAGAGCAATTATGCTAAATCTAATTAAATTATGCTCTATCGTGCTTAAAATTGCAAGCAATCGGGGAATTTTGAAATATTCATAAATTCAATAAGAATAGAGAGTTAGAGGAAATCTGAAAAATTTTATTTGTGAGAATCAGGCAACCGGATTACCTCCGGCGCCGCCTTCGCGAATGACGCCGGTTTGATCCGTATAGTAGATATGAATCCCCGAAAAAGCATCGACCGGAGTGGCCGTAACCGTATAAGTATTTTGGGCGCCTGCCAGAACGAAATTGTAACCGTACCGAATCCCAGCGGCCAACATCGCATCAATGTACGGCGGGACAGCATTTCCCAACGCGGTTAAATCCGCAGGATAGGTCTGAGGCATAGGCTGCGCGGTGCGGAACGTTTCGCACGCATTCGTGATCGTGCGCAATGTCTGCTTGACGGAATTCTCATTCGCCGCAATGCGGGCATGCAGCACATTGGATGCGATCAACGCCGCCAATAACCCGATAATGGCGACAACAATCATAATTTCTACTAACGTAAACCCACTTTCCCTTTGAAATGTTCGCATTGACAAGAACCAATCCTTTGCGTTTTTCATCAACCCCATAAGGGAAGTCCCGGTTCCCCACAAAGGGGAACCGGGACTTTGGAAATACCCTCAAAACTTATTCGACCACAGCACCCGCGGGACACGCAATTCCCTGTCTCAGCACACCGTCATGAGCGATACAATAGCTGTTCACTCCGGTGACGTTGGCAGTCTGCGGAACGGCCGTAGCCAGATAGGTGTTTGCCGCATTCGCCGCAATAGCGAAGACATACCCCTGTCTCCCTCCGGCCGCAAAGACAGTCGCATCAACATACGCCGGGGCGGCTGTTAATGCTGCCTGGTTGCAGTAAGCGGGCGGAACCTGAACCGCCCGGCAAGATTCCATGCCGGATGCGATGGTGTGCAGCACGCCTTTTGCCGCACCTTCATTCGCGTTGATACGGGCGCGAATCAGGTTGGGAATAGCAATCGCCGCGAGAAGCCCGATAATCGCCACAACGATCATCACTTCCACGAGCGTGAATCCTTTTCGATTTATCCAGATAAACATTTTCGTTACCTCCTTTTTATTAAGCATTGTGCCGGAATACTTACATAAACCATGCCATTTCACCTGAAAACCCAAAACCTATTGCCGTAAAATGAGTTAGAAAAAAAGACACCTAAAAACACCCCATAAAAGCGTAAAAATATTCTTACACGGCTTCAAAAGTGTCATATAAATTTTACGGACAACTCATGCAGGACTTTAGCAATTTTCATCAAAGCCACAGCCGTGATAAAATTCTCACGCAAAGCACCCCTTTAGCGTTTTTGGAATGCAATCAATTCCTTGCGAATCCTATTCGATACACATCCGCAACCCGCTTCTTAACCATAGGATCCGAATCAATTTTGAAAGCTTTCTCCAATGCGTCGCGCGCGGAGATTTCGTCTCCGGAAAGTCTCAACAATTGACCGAGGTTATACCAGGCCGGAAGCGATAATGGATTCAACACCACGGCGCGGTGCAAGGCCGAAATAGCCTGATCGTAAAATCCGCCACGCGACGAGCAATCCGCAATGGCAATCAGAAAATCCGGATGATAAGGATTCAAACGCACGCACTCCAGAAAGAAAGGATACGCCTGCGAAGGCTTATCCAATTTATAAAGATAAAAACATCCGTTCGCGTATTGAGCAAAAGGGTTCTCCGGATCTGTCCGAATGGCCTTGTCGAAATAATCCGCCGCATTCGCGGAGTTATTCTCGGACTCAATCAAGCCAAGCTGAATTAAAAACTTCGCGTCGCTCGGGTTCTTCTTAAGAAAATTCCCCGCCAAATCCTTTGCGCGGGAATAATCTTTTTTCAGCCTGTAAGACGATACAAGATTATTCGCGGCAATATCATCTGCCGGATTCAAAGAAAGCGCCTTCGCCAAAAGCCCGATCCCCCGGTCCAAATCCCCCTTTTCGAGATAAACGCTTCCTAATTCGGCGCATGCCCGTTCATTTTGGGGAAACCGAGCGATTTCGGATGACCAAAGCGTTTCGGAATCCCGCCATCGCGTCATTTCGCTCCCGGACACATATCCGCAAACAACGGATAGAAAAGCGACCGCGCCGGCGACACCCGCTTTAACTATAATGCGTCCGGACTTTCCCGCGAACCACGCAATCAGCATCCCGGAAACCGCAAAAGGCCCCAGAACGGATAGATACAAATGTCGGGCGGCCACAGGCGAGCCGCCCCCTAAGCCGCAAAGAAACGGGAGCAGCCAAACCACATACCAACCCGACAAAAACGCAAGAGTTTTAAACCTCCTCCGGCCCAAAAAAACCAGCATCAGGACGCCGGCGGAAGCCGCGCCGGGAAGAATGCAAAAAAGATTGCCCCAGCCGATGTCTTTCAGCTTCCCGAAAATCTCGAATGGCGAAAAGCAAAAAATTTCCTTGGCATATGCCGCTAACACCCAAAGAAACGCAAGCGCGCATTTCGATAGGCCTGCCACGCTCCATGCCATTGCCGTTTCCGTTCCGGTACGGCAGGCAAGAAAAGCGAGTGCCCCTTTTGCCAAGGCAAGACAAAAAAACGGAATGGTCGCGGCAAAAAAATTTCGCCGCTCGTTCGCAACGTACGCATGCAACAAAATCAATACCAACGGCATTGCCGCCGCCGTCCATTGCGTGGAAACCGCTAAAAGATAAAAAAGAAAGCTTCCGGCGTAATTGCGCCGCGTTCCTTTTTCCAGGAAATCGACGTATTGCAAAATCGAAAGGAATAAAAATACGGCGGAAAAAAGGATTTTCTGAGAACTGATCCAGGCGACCGACTCGACCTGAACGGGATGAACCGCAAAAAGAATGCCGGCCCATAACGCCGCCCAAGCCGGCAATCTGAGCCGCATCAGAAAAATCGCGGCCAGCGCCGCATTCAATGAATGAAGGAATAGGCTGACCGAATGATAGCCGGCGGGATGAAATCCGAAAAGCCGGAATTCAAGCATCCACGCGGTTAAGGCGCCCGGGTCATAACACCCTTGCTGGAACGAAGAAAAAATCCAGCGCAAGGAGTCCCATGCAAAGCTCCGGATGACAAAAACTTGAGAAACCGGAGACGGCGCGTCCCAATCGATCCATTGAAACTTCAGGGAAGGGTAATACAAAAGGAGCCCGGCAATGAACGGAATCGCTGCTAAAAACTTCTCGCCGAAACGGCGGGAACCCGGCATCAGCGGTCCAATCCGTACTTTTTCATCTTGTACTGCAGATTCTGGCGGGATATTTTAAGCATTTTTGCCGCGCGGAATTTCCTGCCTCCCGACTCACGGATTGCCTCCGCGATCAACTGGCGCTCAAAAGCCTCCGTCCGGCTTTTCAGGTCCCGGGAGTCTAAAATGCCCGCGTCTCCGTCAGACGCGGCCGATTCCGGCTTCTCCGAATCCATCCAGCGTAACAGCCCGGCGCGGGAAACTTCCCCCTCCTCGGCCAGCATGGAAACCCGCTCCGTCAAATTCTCGAGTTCACGGACATTCCCGGGCCAATCATAGTCCTTCTCCAGAAACGATGCCGCATCGGAAGCGAACCGGATTTCCCGTCCGTATTTTCCGGAAAAGCGGGACAGAAAAAAATCGAGAAACATCGGAATGTCCCCGCGCCTTTCCCTCAACGCCGGCATGTGCACGGGGACCACATTCAGGCGGTAAAACAAATCCTCGCGAAACCGCCTGGCCTCGACTTCCTTCGCCAAATTCCGGCTGGTCGCGGCCACAATACGGATATCCACCCGGATATCCTGCAAACCGCCCACATGCCTCAGTTCCCGTTCCTGCAAAACCCGGAGCAATTTCGCCTGCGTGGAAGGCGCAATTTCCCCGATTTCGTCGAAAAAAAAGGTCCCTTCATTCGCAAGCTCCAGCAACCCCGCCTTGCCCGAAGTCGCGCCCGTGAACGAACCTTTCTCGTAGCCAAACAGTTCGCTTTCAAGGAGCGTCTCGGGCAGCGCCGCGCAGTTGATGCTGACAAAGGGTTTCCCCTTTCTCCCCGAATGGCAATGAATCAGGCGGGCAACCAGTTCCTTCCCCGTCCCGCTTTCCCCGGTAATCATCACCGTGCTGTCCGTCCTTGCGACGCGGGAAATCATATCCCGGACACTTGCAATCGCTTCGGATGAGCCGATCAAGGTCTTGAGCTCGTAGCGGTTTTTGCAATTCCCCTTGTCGTCCCGGAAAAAAAGGCGTTTCGAGGAAAGCGCTTTCTGAACTGCCTGGGATAATTCCGCAATCTTGAACGGCTTGATCAGATAATCGCTCGCCCCCTCCCGAATCGCGAAAATCGCGGTCTCAAGCGACGCGTGCGCCGTAATCAGCAGCACATTGACCTCCGGATCGAAAGCCTTGACTCTCTTCAAGACTTCAATGCCGTCCATGCCGGGCAGCACGATATCGCTGACCACCAGTTCGGGGCGAAACCGCTCCAACGCATCCAACGCCTCTTCTCCGTTCGAAAAAGCCAGAACCTCGCATTCTTTTTTCGCGAGCGCGCGTTTCAAGACTTGAAGAATATTCGCTTCATCGTCGATCACCAAAACTCGATGCCCGTTCATGCCTGCCCCCTCCTGTAAGCCGTTAAGCCTCGGAAATAAATACGGTAAAGCGGCTCCCTTTTCCCGGCCTGCTTTTCACCAGAATCCGGCCTCCATGCGCGTGCACAATCTTATGCGCAATGGCAAGGCCCATCCCGGTCCCCTGCGGCTTGGACGATTTAAACGGCATAAAAAGATTTTTCATGAAATCCCGAGACATCCCTTCCCCCGTGTCTTCAAAGATGATCCGCCATTGTCCGCCCCGCTTTTCGAAACTCACCCTGAGTATCCCTCCCGCCGGCATCGCCTCCAGCGCATTCACGATCAGATTCAGGCAAACCTGCTTCAGCCGCTGGGCATCCGCCAGCACAAACGCGTTCCCGCGAATCTTCCGGTACAAATATTCCACGGAAAGGTTCTTCCTCTCCTGGAGATTGGAAACCAGCAACAGAAAGACCTCGTCCAGAAGACGGGAAAGATTCACTTTGGAAATCTGAAGGGACTCCGGTTTTGCGTAAATCAGGACCTCGTCGAGAAGGTCCTTGAGCCGCTGAGATTCCTGAACGACCGCCTCCATCAATTGCCCCTGATCGGCGGTCAGCCTCTCTTTCAACTCCTCGCACAATAATTCGACGGAGCCTGAGATGCTCATCAGGGGGTTTTTGATTTCATGCGCAAGATGCGTCGTCATCTCGCCCAGCAGGGAAAAACTCCTGCTCATCGTAACTTCCCTCTCCATCTTCCCGATCGTCCGGACCATCCGCGACGTCAGATAGCCGACCAGAAGGAAAACCACGTTCCAGAGATTCAGCATGTAGCCCACATACCAATAATCCGGGCTGGCGAGGAAAACTGCCGCGTTCGACGAGGGAAAAACCGAAAATCTCAGGAGGACTGTTCCCGAAAACGCGAGGCAGCTGATCACCGAGACCAGCATCGCCGCCCTCGGCAAAAGCAGGGACCCCGCCCCCATAATCACCAAAGCGTATAAGACGGCGAGAGCGCTGTCCACGCTACCCGTGTAGTAGACTAAGATACTGATCGCAGCCAGATCGAACAAAATCTGGACATACGCCAAAACGGTCAGCGCGCGATGCATTACCGCCCAAAGGAGATAGACCAGGCTCAGGGCAAGAAAAAGAGTCGGAATCCCGTAGGAGACAAACGGGGGGATGTCGAAAAAAACAACTCCCGCCGTCAAAAAAAGCGCGATCATGAACAGGCGCAGCAAAATGACTTTCCTGAGTTTGACCGCCAATACGGGAACCACCATGTCTCACAAACCTCCTGGATCGGTAAAACGCGAAAAACCGCCGTTTAAGTCTTGATCGCCTGAACGAGATTGAGAATCGGCAAAAACATCGCAATCACGATTCCCCCGATGACCACGCCGAGAAACGCGATAATAATCGGCTCCAGAAGAGAGCTCAATCCTTCCACGGCCGTATCGACCTGCGATTCGTAAAAATCCGCGATCTTGGCAAGCATTTCCTCGAGTTCCCCCGTCTCTTCTCCGACGGAAATCATCCGGGTGACCATGGGCGGAAAAATCCCGCTCACTTCGAGAGGACCCGAAATCCCTTCGCCTTCGCGGATCGAATTGCGGGCCTTCAACACCGCCTGTTCGATCACCCGGTTCCCGGCCGTGCTCCCCACAATTTCAAGGGCGTTCAGGATGGGAACGCCGCTTTTGGACAGCGTGGACAGAGTCCTCGCAAACTTGCTCACGGAAGATTTGAGCAGCAGCACGCCGAAAACCGGAAGCCTCAGCAGAAGGCGGTCCCAGATCATCCGGCCCCGGGGAGTATTGATCGCAAAGCGGACGGAAAAAATCACGGCCGCGAGCCCCAGCAAAACCCAGATGAGCTGGGATTTTAAGACGTAACTGAAATCGATCAACATTTGAGTCGGCACCGGCAGCGTCGCATTCAAAGACTTGTAGATTTCGGCAAATTTCGGAACGATGAAGGTCAGCATCAGAGTCGTGATGATCAACGCAATCGAGACCACGGAAATCGGGTACACCATCGCCGCTCTGATCTTCTTCTGGAGATTGCCCATTTTCTCGAGATAAGTCGCCAGGCGGTCCAGAATCTCGTCCAGGGCCCCCGAAGATTCTCCGGCCCTTACCATGCTGACGAAAAGATGCGAAAAGATTTTTTTGTAGGTCGTCATCGCCTCGGACAGGCTTTTCCCGCTCTCGACGTCCACCTTGACCTTCCGGATCACTTCCTGAAAGGAAAAATTCTCCGTCTGGTCGGCCAGAATATCCAACGTCTGTACCAGCGGGATCCCGGCCTCGACCATCGTCGCCATCTGCCTTGAGAACACCACGAGATCATCCAGTTTGATTTTCTTCGCGCGCCCCCGTTTCTGCTGCCGGACATGCTTCCCCTTGGTCTCTTTGACGCCGATAACCAGGTAGCCCTGCCGCTTCAGTTCCGACACCAGGGTGTTCATATCAACGGCTTCCTGCGTCGCCGTCACATCTTTTCCGTTTTGATCCCGAACCTGATACTCAAAAAGTGGCATCGTCTGATCCTCCTTTTAATCGGCCGCCGCCGTAATCCTCAACACTTCCTCCAAAGACGTGTTGCCTTTCTTGAAATGCTCCAGGGCATCCTGAAACAATGTTTTCATTCCCATCTCCAGCGCACGCTCCTGAATCCGGTCGGTAGACGCGCGGGTCAGCACCAGATTTCTTATCGTATCATCCACCCACAGGCTTTCGATAATCCCGATTCTTCCGTAATAGCCCGTCTGATTGCATACCGAGCACCCTTTCCCGCGATACGCCGTAATCCCTTTCATGTCCTCCGGAGTCATTTTTAAACGATTGAAGACATCCCCCGAAATCTCGGCGGGAGACTTGCAATGCTCGCAAATCTTCCGGGCCAGCCTCTGGGCCGTCACCAAAATGAGGGACGAAGCCACCAGAAACGGTTCGACCCCCATATCGATCAGACGGGTAAACGCCCCCGCGGCGCTGTTGGTATGCAATGTGCTCAGCACCAGATGCCCCGTTAAAGCCGCTTTCACGGCAATATCCGCCGTTTCCGTATCCCGGATCTCACCGACCAGAATAATATCCGGACTCTGCCGGAGAATCGATCGCAGCCCATTCGCGAAACTCAGCCCGACGTCCGGCAGGACCTGCGTCTGAGAAATCCCTTCGATCTGATATTCGACGGGGTCCTCCACCGTCATGATATTCCGTCCGGGCGTATTCAATCCGTTTAAGATCGCGTACAGAGTCGTCGACTTCCCGCTTCCGGTCGGTCCGGTCACCAAAATCATCCCGTAAGGCCTCGTGCTGGCCTCCTTGAATTTTTTCAGCGGTTCCGGGTTAAAACCCAGCTTTTCGACCCCGATCCGGACGCTCGCCCGGTCCAAAACGCGAAGGACGGCCTTTTCGCCGAATTGCATGGGAAGAATCGACACGCGAAAATCGATTTCCTTTCCCCTGATTTCCGCCCGAAACCTACCGTCCTGAGGAATTCTCCTCTCCGTGATGTCCAGATTCGACATGATCTTGATCCGGCTCATCAGCGCGCCGTGCATCTTGCGAGGAGGATGAAACGCCTCATGCAGCAGGCCGTCGATCCGGTAGCGGATCCGGAGATCCGTCTCGTACATCTCGATATGGATATCCGAAGCGCGGCGTTTCAGGGCCTGATCCAGGATCAGGCTCATCAATTTAATGACCGGCGCGTCATCCTGTCCGACGTCGAGGTCTTCTCCGCCCTCGACCGGTTCTTTTTCCTGGATAATTTCCACGGTACCGTCCGCGGAAGGGGCGGAAAGGATTTCGTCGATTTGAAACGATCCGCTGCTGTATTTCTCAAGCGCCTTTGCCATTTCCTTTTCCGTCGTCAGAACGGGACGGATTGAGCAACCCGTCTGCTCCCGGAGTTCGTCCAGCGCAAAAATATTCAGAGGGTCGCACATGGCCAGAGTCAGAATCGACCCGATTTTCGAAACCGGAATCAGCCGGTAATGTTCCGCCGTCTTCTTGGGGACCATTCTCAGGAGTTCCGGATCCAGGCGAATCGCCGACAAATTCAGGACCGGGACCCGAAGTTCTTCGCTGACAATCGTAATCAGCTCGGGTTCGGAGACAATCCCCTGCCGGATCAAGATATCGGAAAGGTTCCCTCCGCTCTCCCGGTGTTCCGCCAGCGCCTTCTCCAGTTCTTCCGCGGAGATTTTTTTTGATTTCTGAAGGACTTCGATCAGAGCTTCTTTATTCAGCATGTTTCAAGTCCTCATCCGCCATTGTAATCCGCAAAACTTCTTCCACGGTCGTTTCCCCATCCACTACTTTTCGGAACCCGCTTTCCCTCAGCGTCGTCATCCCTTCCAGTCTCGCCTGATTTTTGATCTCTTCCGCCGTTGCCCGCTTCAGGATCAGCTCCCGCACCTTCGAAGAAAGCTGCAAAACTTCCGTGATCACCCGCCGGCCGGTAAAACCGGTATTGCGGCAGGACGAACACCCCACGGACTTATAAATTCTCTTTTTCGCGCCCGAAGGAATCTTGAGCAGCGTACGGATCTCCTCCGGAGGATCGAAAGGCTCTTTACAATTCACGCACAACCGTCTCACCAGACGCTGGCCGGTGACCAAAATGACCGAAGAAGCGATCAAGAACGGCTCTATCCCCATATTCACCATACGAATCACGGAACTTGCGGCATCATTGGTATGCAGCGTGCTTAAAACCAAGTGCCCCGTCAAAGCGGCCTTGATCGCGATATCCATCGTCTCGAGGTCCCGGATTTCGCCGATCATCACCACGTTGGGGTCCTGTCTCAGAATGGACCGCAGTGACGCCGCGAACGTCAAACCGACTCCCTCCCGGACATTCACCTGGTTGATTCCGGCCACTTGATATTCCACCGGATCCTCGACCGTCGTGATATTTTTTTCCGGCGTGTGGAGAAGGTTTAAAACCGAATAAAGGGTTGTCGTCTTTCCACTGCCGGTGGGCCCTGTCACCAAAATCATCCCGTGCGGTCTCAAGGCGGCCGCGCGCAATTTCGCGAGCTCGTCCTCGGAAAAACCGAGCGTGTCCAGGCCGTGAGCCTGAGACTTTGTGTCCAACAGCCGGATGCAGGTCTTTTCCCCAAAATAGGTCGGAATAATCGAAACGCGAAAATCGATTTCACGGTTTTGAATACGGGCTTTAAACCGCCCGTCCTGAGGGATTCTTCTTTCGGCGATGTCCAGGTTGGACATGACCTTGATCCGGGACGTGATCCCCTGGCCCATCGCCGGAGGCAAAGTCTTGACTTCTTCCAGCACTCCGTCCACGCGGCATCGAACCCGGAGATTCTTTTCCCAGGGTTCGACGAACAAATCGCTTGCCCGCCGGATGACCGACTCCACCAAAAGCAGATTGGTAATCCGGATGGTCGGATTGGACTCGGCTTCCTTGGCAAGGTCATGCGCTTCAAACGCCTTGGACGGCTTGACCGCGGCGGGATCCTTATCCATTTTCCCGAGAATCTCCTCAAGCGAGACATCCACCGATGGTTCTTGCGGCGGCGACTGTTCCCCGTAAAACTTCTCGATCGCCTGGCTCAATAAACTCGGCATCGCCAGCACCGCCTTGATTCTGTAACCGGTCAACGCGGCCAAATCATCCAGCATCATCAAATCGATGGGATTGGACGTCGCAATCGTCAAAGAACGGTCCAGACAGGAAATAGGAACGATCTGATAGCGCTTAACGATATTCTTAGGAATCAAATCGAGGATGTCTTTGGAAATCACGAACGTCAAGGGGTTCATCACGGGGACGCCGAATTCCTGGCTGAAGAAAATCGTGAGGTCCCGCTCCGAAATCAGTTTTTTCCGGAGCAGGAGTTCTGCAAGTTTCGCGCCGGATTTTTTCTGCTCGCCGATCACTTCCGCCCGCTGATCGTCGGTCAGGAACCCGTGCTCAACCAGTTTGGCCAGACATTGTTCTTCCTGGATATCGTCAAGCATATTGAATACGGGACTCCGTTACCTTCGCAAACCGGGACATGAATCCTGCCGCCCGAAAACCGTATCAGCGGTCCTGATCCCTGCCGGGATTCTGCTCCGAGACATTCCGAAGCGTCATCTTAACCTTTTCATCGTTTCCAACCTGCATTTGCGCCGTCGAAATTTTGTATTGCCGGCGGATCGCGTTCTCAATCTCGGTGACCGTTCCCAGAAACGCCTGAACCCGGCATCCGGTCACCTGCTCAATTTGTCGAATTGCCTCATCATCCGAGGGGTCTGCCATCACAACCGTCAGAAAATTCGCGATCTTATCGACGGGAATAAAACGAAACTTGCACGCCCATTGGGGAGGAACCAGTTTGACGGCCTCGGGATTAATCGAAAAACTCTCAACCGGAAGATAAGGGTATCCGAACTGCGTCGCCAATGCGATCACGATATCTTCTTCCGTCACCATTTTATGCCGGATCAAAATTTCTCCGATCAGTCCTCCCTCATGCTTTTGAATCTCCAAAGCCCGCGAGACCTCTTCCTGCTTCAAAACACCCTGTTCCACCAGTATCTCTCCAAGCTTCTTTCTCGGTTGCTGCGTTGCCACTAACCGACTCCTTTTTTTCTCAGTATTGCAATTAATCAAAATTCAATAATAAAATTAGTACAATTAATCAGAATTGTACTACATATAAGTTAAATTCCAATGAATATGTAAAAATTTTTTAACGACTAAACCATTCATATATCGGTGTCTTACATTAATAGCTTGAATGAACTTTCGAAATCGAAATCCATTCAATTCAAGAAAGATTCTTCCTCGTTAAAAGAAAAGTCAAAGGGCAGGCACTGCACAGAGGCTTGGAACGTTTGCAATAAAATTTCCCCAAATTGACGATTTGGGCGTGATAATCATTGAATAGTCCGATGCGACAAGGAAGGCGAGACATAAAAAACCGCTGAACCGACTCATAGTCATCCGACTCATTCACAAAACCATGCCGGGAGAAAATCCGTTTCGTATAGGCATCCACGACGAAAAAAGGCTTTCCTCCCGCGTACAACAGAATCGAATCGGCCGTTTCGGGGCCGATCCCGTTGACCGCAAGAAGCTTTTCCCTTAGTCGCGGCCCGTCCTCGGAAAACATCTTCCCAAGACTTCCATGATACTCTCCGTACAAGAACCGGAGAAAGCATTTCAACCGGCGCGCCTTCACATTGTAATAACCGGCGGGACGGATCAATCTTGCGACCGCCGCATCGGACATCCGGAACAATCGATCCGGAGAAAGGGCTTTCGCCCGTTTTAAATTCAAAATCGCCTTTTCGACATTCGACCACGCCGTGTTCTGAGTCAAAATCGCGCCGACAATGATTTCAAACCGGCTTTCTCCCGGCCACCAGTCCAAATTCCCGAATTTCCGGTTGAGCACCCGGTAAATCCGAAGGAGCTCTTTTCCTTTTGCAGTCACAATCATCCCCCTCCGACCGGGAAAACCCGAATCGGCGTATGCACGGCCCCGCCGCGCGACAAATCGCTCCGGTAAAGGATCAATTCGCAGGCACGGAATATCCGCGAAACTTCAAAAGCCCGAAGCGTCTCGGGGATTTCCCCTCCGGACCGCCCCTTCGCCCGACCGATCGTCAAATGCGGTTTAAAAGGCCTCGGTTCGATTAAGAATCCTTTCGCAGAAAGTTCGCGGTCCAGGGATTGCTTCAGCTTGTCCAACCCCTCAATGTCCCCGCCCAATCCGACCCAAAACACGCGGGGCGCCCTCATGGAAGGAAAAACGTCCACACCCCGAAGAAAAATTTCCATCGGACAGATGCCGAATAACGCGCGACGGATGCCCTCTTCCGCGGAGGCAAGCTCCTCCGGACTGACCTCCCCGAAAAAATGCAGCGTCAGATGGACTTTAGAGGGATCCCCCCATCGAACGCCCTGGACTTTCCATCGAAGAGCTCCGACGAGCCGCGCAAGCTCCTTTTGGTAGAACATCCCGAAATCAACCGCAAGAAAGGTTCTGACTTTTTCCATACGCCGACAGCTCCCACAGCATCCGTAATGCTTCCTGCGAAGTCCGCCTTCGAATCTTCTCCCTCGAGCCCGAAAAACGGAATTTTCTGACCGTGTTTTTCCCGCCGCCGGACACGGCGATAAAAACCGTGCCGACCGGATACCCGGCCCCGGACCGCGAAGGTCCCGCAAGTCCCGTTACGGCGACTCCCCAGTCTGAAGAAAATTTCACCCGGGCCGATTCGGCCATCCGCAGCAGCGTCGCGATGCCCTGGGTGTCGAGCGCC
>ERZ795044.339-NODE-339-length-43522-cov-5.481768_pt1 | contig 43522 bp, 48 predicted proteins | sample MGYA00375128_ERZ795044 | MGnify/ENA primary metagenome ERZ795044 (study PRJEB30173, sample SAMN05720213) | anaerobic digester metagenome | isolation source: active sludge of municipal wastewater-treating anaerobic digesters | place: USA | collected 2014-12-22 ...
TCAAACATTCACATGAGTGGTGTTGTAATAACTAAAAGTAATAATGAATCTAAGTTTAATCAAGATTATGGAATTATCATTAAAATTCCTACAACAACTGACACTTTTATAAATCAGCTTGACTATTATCCAAACACAATTGGAGGTAAATTAATATTTTTCAATGAAAATAATAAAATCATACGAAAATATTTGAGATCATGGTTGAAAAGTTGCATAAAAACTTGTGAAAATATTATAGATATTATCTAATATAATACCCATATCCACCTTCTCTATCTCTAATCGCAAAACAAAACAAATTAATATTAATTAAGTTAACTTAATCTTTAAGGCTTTTGCAATTTGTTTCCTAAATGCCCATCTTGCCCTCTTATCGTCTAATTCGAAAATGGAATTCGACCATCCTATATGCCCAGTATAAGCATCTTCAATAATCGATTTTTTAAAAACTATTCCTAATTTTACAAACTCATCATAACACGGAATAACTGCAGTGGACGATTTTAACTCACTGCCCAACTTTCTAATTTCATCCTCAGCTGTTTTTAGTTTTTCAACATGATCTTTACTCATTTTTGCTACATCATCCGCAATTGCATAGCAGTTTGCATAGTAAAATAATGCAAAATGAATTTTCCCTATTACTCTTTTTTGCTCTTGAATTGGTTGAATAAATAATCTATCTACAATTTGCCCCATAGTAAAAGTAAGAACTGTTAATAGGGCGGTTAATAATATATTCATAGGCTAGTTAAATTAATAATTAATATATTGTATGTATTCTTTATCTATATTTTCAACTCTATCTAGTCGATATTTTCTAAAATTATGGTTATTATTCGTTTATTAGTTATTTAGGGTACAATTACCTACATCCACCCCCAACCCAACTCTATGAAAACTTTTTTTACATCAGTATATTTAGTAATTTTAAGTTTTTTGGGATTTAATAAACAAAATATTGCACCGGTTCAAGAACCAACACCAATAATTACTCAAATTCCCAGCATAACTCCAGAAGAATCAATTACTCCAACAATAAAGATCAGTTCAACCCTAAAACCCACCATTGCCAAACCACAAACTTCAATTACAGAAGAAGTTTTAAGAAAATTTTTTGGATTTTCAGATATTGGTAGCATCAATCAAATTTTAAATAATAAAGATCAATGGAGTCGGTATGAATCCGAATACTATAAAAAATATCAAAAATTACCCATTCCAAGGTTAGAATTAGATTTGAACAAACTATACGGGATGCCTGGCAAAAACGGCACAATAATTTGTACCGGTAGTCAGTTAAAAAGTTTATATGATGAAATTTCGATAAAAGAAAAAGAATACGAATATCAAAAAATGGATTATGATTGTCATCATAATCGTAGCATGCAAGAGACGAAAGAATGTCAAGATTGGAGAAGAATCAATGATCAAAATAAACCTACGGAAACGCCCAGAAGTTCTTTAGGCTTGGATCAGGATATTAAAGAACTGGAAAGAAAAATGAAAGAACAAATGCAAATTTATGATCAATTAATTGAAAAATATTGTCATTAAAGAGTTAAGCTAACCTATGTCCACCTACTACAACCCAAACCGCAAAACGAATCTTTACAACAAAGACTCTTCCGCTCCCTTTAAAATCAGCCGCAGTAAAATTGATCTTTTTATCAACTGCCCGCGCTGTTTTTATTTAGATCGAGTCTTGGGTATTGGCCAACCGCCGGGATATCCCTTCAGTTTAAATTCTGCTGTCGATAAATTATTAAAAAAAGAATTTGATATTCATCGCGCCGATAAAACGCCTCACCCCATGATGAGCACTTATGGTCTCGACGCTATTCCCTTTGAACACGAAAAAATGAATGAGTGGCGAGAAAATTTTAAGGGCATTCATTTTTTACATGAACCAACAAATTTAATTATTACTGGTGCCGTCGATGATGTCTGGATCAATCCGGCAGGGGAGTTGATTATCGTTGATTACAAATCAACCTCCAAAGAAGCCGAAGTCTCGCTTGATGCCGACTGGCAAGAGGGGTACAAAAGACAAATGGAAGTGTATCAGTGGTTATTTCGCCAAAACGGATTTAAAGTTTCCGACACCGGTTATTTTGTTTACTGTAACGGCAAAACCGATAGGGAAGCCTTTGACGGCAAACTCGAATTTGATATCAAATTAATCCCATACACAGGCAAAACCGATTGGATCGAAAGAACAATTTTGGATATCAAAAAATGTCTCGACAGTCCAAATATCCCCAGTTCTGGTGCAGATTGTGACTACTGCAAATACCAAAACGCCACTAAAGCAATTCAATAAAAATTTAGATCAAATTATCTAACTCATTGTTTTATTTCATTCAGTTACAAAATCAACTGTATTTTTATAGTCTTTATTACGTTTTTCTTGTTCTTTCAAGATTATTTTAGCTATTTCTTTTGTTATCTCTTCTGGATCGGTTAATCCTTCAAATGAGATTTGTTTATCTTTTTTAAGATGAAATTCAAGACTCGAATAATAATCATAATATTCTCCATCATTACCACGGCACTCTTTATTGTACAGCAATTCAATGGTATCACCGTTTAAACTCCACTTTATCTCTGCCGGATCAGATTCTATTATTACCTTATATTTATCAGTTTCTTTTCCAAAACGATTTTTTACTTTTTCTGATGTACATATTTCATACATCACCAATAATTTTTCATCCCTAATTTTTTCCAACAATTCCACTACTCCTGCTTCTCTAAAAATTTTTTCATTAATTACAAATTCTTCTCTATCTTTTTTGTCTTGTTCTAATTTTTTCTGTTCCAAGGCTAATTTTTCCGAATTATTTCTATCAATTTCGGCCTGTTTCTGTCTCTCAGTTTCTTCCCTGATTTCCTTAATATTTTTTTGTATTTTTTCAAACTCCAACTTCATGCCCCTATAATATATCACTAAATCCCATAAATGCAAATAATTATTGGCAAAACACGTTATTTTTCCAACTTAACATCCTTTTAGAGCATCATTAAGTATTCTAAAACTATCACTCTTAAGATACTCCAAAAAAGCCACAAAAGATTTTTCTTCTGTTTCATGATCGTAATCGACTACACCTTCAAGGTCCACTCTATTTTTTGCCGCATATTCCGCTGCTTTTCTCCTTTCTTCAACAGCTTTTTCTGACATTTTAAATATCTTTTCTGCTTCCTTCGGACTTATTTGTTTACCATCTCCTATTGTATTAATCTCTTCAATATTTTTTATAAATTTTTCCAAACGCACATTTCTTGATTGCTCCTTCATACGCAATTATAGCCCACCAATTTTCTCAATGCAACCTATCGTTAATATCAAGATAAATATTCATAATCTATCATATCTTTTTCTCATCCCTCTTTGCATTGCCTGTCGTAGTCCCGCAGCGGCGGGGGAGGGAGATTTAAAACATACTGCTCTCTTCTCTTGGCAATACCATTTGTTTGCAATTTATATTTTGATTTACCAACTTACACGTTGTTTGATTTGCCAACTCGTAATCACCAAAAAAATTATTAATCAAAATCTTTTTTCCGGTTCTACCAGCTAAATTTTTTAAATAACTTGCTGTTTTTTCCACTAATACATCATTTTTTGGAAATCTTCTCATATCGGGGAAAAAATCTACTTCCAATAATTTTGGATTACATTTTTGATCAAACAACAAGTCAACCGACATAAATCTACATTTTGCCTCGCCACCAATTTGCCAGATCTGTTCTCTAAATCCATTTCCCCATTTTGTAATTACCTGATGAACTTTTTCGGCAAATTGAAAAGCAGCTTTTTTCAATTCTTTTGGTGGTTCTTCATACTGTCCTTCTCGACAGAGATTTGACAAAAATCTGGAACTAGACGGGGGATTCTCTTCCAACTCTCCCGTTTCCGGATTTATCAATCTATCTTTTGCCCTTCGTGCATACCACATCTTTGCCTCACCTCCGATGACCATCACTCTAAAATCTCTCAAATATCCATCTTTAAAAATTGACAATGGGGGATAAACAAATTCTTGAAATACTAAATCAATATCATTCCATTCAAATTTTGTTTTTTGTGGATCCAATACTTCTACTCCATGACCTCCATGTGTTCTTGCTCCAAAAATTCCATTTGGTTTTCTAACAATTAAATTTGGCAACTTATTATTTTGTGCACCAAGTTTTTCGATAAAATTTTTTGTTTTTTCTTCAACTGTCTCATCACCTATTAAAACGGGATGCTCGGTATAAGGCATCGATATTTCACCACTATCATACAAATCAAACAAATAACTTTTACTTGCCAATGGAAAATTATTTAACATTTCCACTCCCCTTTCTTCCATTTTTCTCACTTCTTCGCCCTGTCTTTTCCAAGATTCCATTAGTGATAAATCATGACCAATCTTAGCCTTAAAAGGTTCTATTGCCATCGTATTCCAAACAATACAATTTGTCTGTGATTCAATTGCTTGATTTAAAGTTAAAGATAAAAAATCAGCAAATTTTCCCATATCTCCCGATCTACTTTCTTTACTCATAGACCAGTATTATCTCACAGCCTATAATAAAAAGCAAATTCTTTACCCCCTCACCATCCCCACAAAAACCTTTTTCTTGACTTCGGATAATATTCGGGTGTACTATTAATTATGGACAACACAACTAATACAAAAATCGCTTTATTTGAAACAAAACAAATCCGAAAAATCATTCATAACGACGAATGGTGGTTTGTAATAGTCGATGTAGTCAGCGCATTAACCGATTCAATTCAACCTGCTGGATATATAAAAGATATGCGACGTAGAGATCCAGAATTATTAAAAGGGTGGAGGCAAATTGCCACCCCCCTTTTGGTCGGAACCCCTGGTGGTCCCCAAAAGTTAAATTGTGCCAATACGGCAGGTATTTTTAGAATCATTCAATCTATTCCTTCACCCAAAGCCGAGCCATTTAAGCTATGGCTTGCCAAAGTTGGCCATGAAAGAATTGCCGAAATCGAAAATCCAGAATTAGCCATGGATAGAATGAAAATGCTTTATGAAAAGAAAGGTTATTCACAAGACTGGATAGACAAACGAGCTCGCGGCATTGCCGTTCGCCATACCTTAACCGATGAATGGAAAAATAGAGGATTAAAACATAGCATAGAATATGCCATTCTTACCGATGAAATTATGCAAGGTACTTTTGACATGAAAGTTTCCGAATACAAAAAATACAAAGGATTACAAAAAGAAAACCTAAGAGATCACATGGATGATATTGAATTAATTTTGACTATGCTTGGCGAAGCCACCACTACAAGATTGCATAAAGTTAGAGACTCAAAAGGTTTTATTAAACTCAAAAAAGATGCCGCCGATGGCGGCTCTATTGCCGGCACAACCCGCAAAAACATCGAATCCAAAACCAAAACAAAAATAATTTCCTCTTCAAACTTTAACGATTTAAAACAACTAAAATGAAATATTTTACCCTCTGACCATCCCCACCACCATATAATACTTTTGAATAATACTCATGGCTCATAAATTTCATTCTTACTAATGAGTCATACCTGCCATACCTACTATTCTTTTTTTAGATACCAATCAGAATATGTTCCGAATAGATAGTGAAATCATTCTTTAATTATATTCCACTTCAAAATCTTAATATCTTCCTGATGTATGGCGATGTCTTTTATATATACTTGAATTATAAGAACTTTCATCTTTTATGATAACATCAGCCACTGCTTCCATTATTTTTTTTATATCAGTTATGTATTCCTCACCTCTGAATTCGTCGTGTTCTATATCTTGGAGTATATCGTTCACTTTGAATTCATTCTTTGAGAAATATAACGCTACTTTATTATTCAGAATAAAAAAATGAAGATAATCACAATCATAAAAACTATCCCCATATCCAAAATTCTCAGGAGTTGCGCTCGAAAATTCATTAAAGTATAAGTATAAATTACTACCGTCTTCGCTCCATTCTAAACGTGCCTTTTCTCTAACTATTCTTTTATGTTCGACAAATCTATGAGTTAAGAAAGTATAAATATCATTATGGTATACCGTTAACCCTAATAATTTATTTTCAATAACACCGTTGAGTATATCAAGGATTCCTGATTCCTTAAACTTTTCTTTATTATTTGCCAATAAGCTTTCTTTTCTTCTTTGTTCTTTTATTGCAGAACTTTCTGATTCCTGCTTGTTTTTCTCGTTTTGATCTTTAATAAACCTTCGTCGTTTTACAATAATTTGTTTAAAATCCTCAAATTCTTTACTCATATACCTATAATATATCACAAAAGACCCAAAAATGCAATTTTTACACTAAGTTACATATAAAATTATTTTACCCTCTCACCATCCCCACCACCATCACCCCCACTGCCAAAAGCATCAAAGTAAACGCACTCCAACCAATTATTCTATAATGTTTTTTTGTTTTGAATTTTCCCACAATTCTCTCGTCATCGGCCAGTTTTATAATAATGGCAATCAAGGGGACAGCCACCACCCCGTTAATTATCGCCGCCCAATACAAAGCTTTAATTGTATCCACTCCCAATAAATTCAACAATAAACCGACAATCGTTGATAGAGCAATAATTAAATAAAATTCTTTAGCTTTTTTAAAATCTTTTGATAATCCCTGTCTTTGGCCAAAAGTTTCTGCCAAGGCATAGCCCACCGATCCGGCCAAAATCGGAATCGACTGCCAGCCGATACCAATTATTCCAATCGCAAACAAAACATAGGCAAAATTACCTGCCAAGGGTTTTAAGGCCATCGCCGCCTGTTGTGGTGAAGAAATATTGGTAATTCCCATATTGTGCAATGTTGCCGCTGTTGTCAGTAAAATAAAAAAGGCCATTAAGTTGGAAAATATCATTCCCGCTTTCGTATCCCATTGCATTTGTTTAATTTCTCTGGGGAAAATTTTTGGCGCTTGCTTAAAATCTCTAATTTTCCCCTGATCTATTTGTTGTTCTACTTGTTCCGATGCCTGCCAAAAAAATAAATAAGGTGAAATTGTCGTTCCCAAAAATCCTACCATCGTCAAAATATAACCTAATTTTAGGTCAATATGTGGCACAAAGGTGTACCAGGCAATCAACTTCCAATCCTGTTTAACCAAAAAAGCGGTAGCAATATAAACACAAAGAGCCAAAGCCATCCATTTTAAAAATTTTGAATAATGTTTATAGGAAATTCCAATTTCCATCCAAATAATAAAAATCGCGCAAATTAATAGCCAATAATAATGATGAAATCCAAAAAGCATTTTCATACAAGCAGCCATAATTCCCAAATCAGCCCCAATATTTATAATATTGGCTACTGCCAACAGTGAAACGGCAAAATAAAGTAATTTTTTTGAATAATATTTTTTAATCGTTCCCGCCAAGCCTCGTCCTGTATTCATACCAATCCGGCCACACATTTCCTGTATTGAAATCATTGCCGGTATCAAAAACAAAGCCATCCAGTTTAATTTATAGCCAAACTGTGCCCCGGCAATAGAATACGTGGCCACACCCGACGGATCATCATCGGCTGCTCCGGTGACAAAACCCGGCCCAAGCTTATTCCAAGTTTTTTTGACCCAGTTAAAAATGTTCACTATATAATATAATACTCATATGTCCTGCAATGTGTATACTATCAAAATCGCCGGGCCCGCCGGGGCTGGTATAAAATCTAGTGGTCAAGTTCTTGCCAAAACTTTAATCAGTCTTGGTTTTCATATTTTTGACTACACCGAATATCCTTCTCTTGTCCGTGGCGGTTACAACGCTTATTTTATTTCTTTTAGTCAAGACAAAGTTTATTCAATTCATAAAAAAGTCGACTTTGATGTTTTAATTACCGACTATGCTGCCGAAGCTGCCAAATTGGGCAATCCTCTCACTGCCAACGTTATTGCCCTCGGATCTATCGCCTATGTTTTTGGGATTGATCTTGACGCTCTCAAAAAAATTGTCTCCATCCAATACGGTAAATATGCGGAAATTAATTTAAAAGCTGTCGATATGGGTTTCGAATACGCCGGCAAAAATCTCGCCGACAAAAAAATAGAAATAGAATTTCCCAAATCTAAAGTTGAATTAGCCAACAACTATAATGATGGTAACGAAGCTTTTGGTTGGGGATTTTTAAAAGGTGAGGGTAATTTTTATGCCGCTTATCCCATGACACCCGCTACCGGCACCCTTCATTTTTTAGCCGCAAAACAGGAAGAATACAAAATTACCGTTATTCATCCCGAAGACGAAATTGCTGCCATAAATATTGTTTCCGGTGCTGCTTTTGCCGGAGCTAGAGCTGCTACCGGTTCCAGTGGTGGGGGATTTGCTCTCATGACCGAAGCTCTCTCGTTTGCCGGTGTTGCCGAAATTGGTTTGGTTGTTTATTTGGTTTCTCGCCCCGGTCCGGCTACCGGTTTGCCGACTTGGACGGCCCAAGGCGATATTTTGTATGCCATTCACGCCGGTCACGGTGATTTCCCCAAAATTGTAATAAGCCCAGCCACTCACCAGGAAAGTTTTGAGTTTGGCGTTAAAGCCTTAAATCTTGCCGCCAAATATCAAGTTCCAGTTATTGTCGTTTCCGACAAAATGCTTGGTGAATCAGCCGCTGATACCCGAAATTTTGCCCTAGAATCTGTAAAAGTTGAACACGCCAATATTGAGACCAAACCGACTGCTCCTTTTAAACGATACAGTCTTGAAACAAAAACCGGTGTCTCGCCCCAAACTTTGCCAGGAACAAAGGATGGAGAATATCTATCCAATAGTTACGAACACGACGAATTTGGATATTCAACCGAAGATTCGGAAATGACCACCAAGATGTCCGAGAAACGACACAAAAAATTAGCCGCTATGCTGCCAGATTTACCCAAAGCCGAATTGAGTAACGAAAGCGCCAAAAAATTAATTATCGCTTGGGGCTCGGTTGCTGCTACTGTCAAAGAAGCCAAGCTCTCAAATTATGCCTTATTACAGATTAAAACACTTTGGCCAATCGATCAAGAAATTAAAAAAATAATCGATAAATATAAAGATATTACTGTCATTGAAAATAATCAGACCAGTCAATTGACTACTCTTTTAAAATCTCAATTTGATTTTAATCCAACCAAAATTATTACCAAATTTGACGGGCGACCGTTTTTTCCGGAGGAATTAAATGAAAAACTTAAATGATTATCGTACCAAAATTGCCCCCACTTGGTGTCCGGGCTGTCATAATTTTTTTGCTCTCTCACAAATTCAAAAAGTTCTGGCCGAAAATGATATTGAAACTCATAATTTAGTTTTTTGCCATGATATTGGTTGCGGTGGCAATTTAGCCGATTTTATAAAATCTTATGGTGTTCATACTCTTCATGGTCGTTCAATTTCTGTTGCCATGGGTATCAAACTTGTTAATCCAAAATTGACTGTTTGTGTTTATGAGGGTGATGGTGCTGCTTATGGCGAGGGACTTAATCATTTGGTTGCTGCCGCCAGAGCTAATTCCAACATCAAAGTCTTTGTTGCCAACAATTCTCTTTATAGTTTAACCACCGGTCAAACTTCTCCCACTACCCCCCAATGCGCCAAAACCAAATCGACTCCCTTTGGCAATCCCAACGTACCACTTCATCCCATCGAATTGGTCAAAACAATTAATCCAAATATATACGCCAAAGTTGTTGATTGTACCAATATCCCAGCTCTTTATGAGGCTGTCAAAGAAGTTTTTGCTCACGATGGTTTTGCCATTCTCGATATGACCCAAACTTGTATTACTTTCGGCAAGCAACTAAAGTCATAAACAATGGAAATTCAACCCTAGCTCTATCTTCCATTTTTTTCGCGCCACCCATCGATGTTTTATCCGAAGTCCATTCTTCTAAATTTTCTATTGCAAAACCATTTTCTTTTAATTCTTTAAAATAAGCCGATATCGGATTGTGAAATGACCAGGTAATATTGCCCCCAACTCCTATTGGCACTTCAAGTGGGGACATATAACGATTAATCCTTCTATATTCCAATTTATTATTTTTATCAATTTCCCAGGAACTTTGGCGGGGAATTCTAAAACATGGATGATTCAAAACTATAATTAATTTTCCGTTTTTCTTTAATAAATTTGCGGCATTTTTTATTACCCCACCAAAATCTTTAATATTTTGCAAAGCCAAAATTATTGTTGCAAAATCAAAATTGCCATTATAATCAATTTTTTTACTCACATCTGCCACCATAAATTTCCCTTCTCTTGTCATTCTTTTTGCCTCATCAATTAAATTTCTTGAAATATCCACTCCCAAATATTCAATATTATTTTTTATATTTCTCCTCAACACACCATTGCCGCAAGCCAGATCAACCAATGAATCCCCATTTTTAATTTGCAGTAACCTAATTACTCCTGGTATTACCACGTGTTGATGGTAATAATGGCCTTCTTCACCAACAATTTTGTTGTACCATTTCGATACTCCCTGCCAGCTTGTTTTCATCACTTATTCTATCATTTACGTTATAATCTACCCAAGATGTTCAAAAAGTTTTTACCTTACATCGGTATTATTGTTTTTATTCTCATCAATATTTTTCTATATCGTTTGGTCTATGCCAAGAAATCATCCACATCAACAGCTTCACCTACCGAAATCCCTCTTGATATTGATATCACTCCTACCGATACCCCAACCGATACTCCCACAAACACCCCAACAGAAACCCCTACTGAAACTCCAACTGAAACCCCAATCATTACCCCAGCTTAAATCGTTATATTACAATTTTGCTCGAAAAAATGGTATAATATATCAATGGTGACCATAAAACACCTAGGTGAGATTAACGCTATCAGACGATCTTGTGAATTGGCCTCAAATACGCTGAAATTTGTCAGTGGCTTCGTCAATCCTGGTATTTCTACCAACCGTCTCAACGATATTGCCCATCGTTATATTATCGAACACGGCGGTATTCCCGCCCCACTCAATTACAATGGTTTTCCCAAAAGCATTTGCACTTCTATCAACAATGTTGTTTGTCATGGCATTCCCTCAGAAGATGTCAAACTAAAAGAAGGCGATATTATCAACATCGACATTACCACTATTCTTCAAGGATTTTATGGCGACGTCTCTGCTTCTTATCCAGTCGGCAAAATAGATAAACAATCAAAAGAATTGTTAAAAGTAACCAAAACTGCCCTCGAAAAAGCTATAAATGCCCTAAAACCAGGCAAATATTTAAACGATTGTGTCGGCAAAATTATCGAGCCTTATGTTAAAAAAGCTGGTTTTAGTGTTGTCCGTGAACTTGGTGGTCACGGTGTCGGTCTTAAATTTCACGAAGATCCTTTCGTTTTTCACTTTAACAATCCCGAAAACGATGTTCTTTTAAAACCTGGTATGGTTTTTACTATTGAACCGATGATCAACGCTTCTCCTGATTGGCGAATTAATTTAGACAAAAAAGATAAATGGACAATTACCACCAAAGATGGCTCTCGTTCCGCTCAATTTGAACACACAGTTTTGATAACCGAAACTGGTCACGAAGTCTTAACTACAATATAATAAATCTATGCAAATACTCGACGGTCACCAAAAATCACAGGAAATTTTAGCCGATCTCAAAATTGAAATCGAAAAAAATAAATTAAATCCTATTCTCGATATTATTTTAATAGGGGACGATTCTTCATCCCAAAAATATACCGATATGAAACAATCTACCGGTAAATCTATTGGAATTGGTGGCAATATTCATCATTTACCCACTAATGCTACCCAAGAAGAAATAATTAATTTAATCAATAAATTAAATCAAGATCCCTCAGTTACCGCCATTATGGTCCAGCTGCCTCTTCCCAAAAATCTTGATACCGAAAAAATATTAAATTCTATTAATCCGGCCAAAGATGCCGATGGACTCACTGCCGTCAATCTTGGTCGTCTTTTTCAAAAAGATCAAAATGTTTTGGTATCCGCCACCCCATTGGGAATTCTTAAATTACTTGAATCCTACAAAGTCGATTTAAGCGGAAAAAATGCGGTAATTATTAATCGCAGTCCCTTTATCGGTTTATCCCTAGCGGCGCTTTTTATCAATCACGATGCTACCGTCACTATTTGCCATTCTAAAACAAAAAATATTAAAGACTTGTGTTCAAATGCTGATATTATTGTTTCCGGTACCGGTCAGCCAAATTATTTAACTGCCGATTTTGTCCGCGACGGTGCTGTCGTTATCGATATTGGCATGGAAGTTGATTTTGAAAACGTCAAAAATAAATGTAGTTTTATTACCCCTCCTGTTGGCGGTGTCGGCCCTATGACCGTCGCCAGTTTACTTGCTAATACTGTTAAAATTGCCTTGCGATAAGCCATCTTATTGACAGATTACAGTCAAGTGTTAGTATATGAATATGCGTTCATGTTGTGATGAGCTGTCTACAATTTTAAAAATAATTGCCGATAATAGTCGTCTTAAAATATTAAAATTATTAAGTAAAAACACTTGTTGTGTCTGTGATATATACAAAAATTTAAATTTATCACAAAGCCTAGTTTCCCATCATTTAAGTGATCTTAAAAAAGCTGATTTGGTATCTTACAAAAAAATTTCTCCAAAAATTTTATATTCTTTGACTAAAAAAGGTAAACAAATTACTAATTTAATATTTAAAATAAAACCATGAAAATCCAAGTCTACGGCTCCGGCTGTCCCTCTTGTAAACAACTTTATGAATTAACCAAAACCGCAGTTGCCCAATTGGCTATAAAAGCCGATATTGAATATATTGACGACATTACCAAAATTATTGAATTGGGTGTGATGCAATCACCCGTTTTGGTTATCGATGGCAAAATTGCCATGCTTGGCTCTGCCAGTCTCGAAAAAATAAAAGAAATTATTTCAAAACCAGCCTGCACCTGTGGGGGTAAATGTTAATGAATATTTTTTTGAGGGAAGCTATTAAATTTTTTGTATACGACACCATTAAAATTGGAATTCTTTTGATTTTTATTAACTATTTAATGGCGATTACTCGCTATTATTTCCCCACCAATAAAGTTAGAGATTTATTGACCAAAAGACGTTGGTATGGAATGGATTATTTATTTGCCGCCTTGTTGGGTGTAGTTACTCCTTTTTGTTCTTGTTCCTCTATCCCTTTATTTATCGGTTTTTTAAGTGCCGGCATTCCTCTTGGAGTGACTTTTGCTTTTTTAATTGCCTCACCTCTAGTCAATGAGTCTTCCCTGATTCTTTTTCCGGCTATTTTTGGTCTAAAAACAACCATTATTTACAATTTAGCAGGAATTGTTGTGGCAGTAATCGGTGGTATGATTATTCAAAAATTACATTTAGAAAAATATGTAAATCAGCAATTATTGAAATACAAATCTCGTACCGATATTGAAGCTGAAAATAATGGCCAAAAAATAAAACTCAATAAATTAATAATTTATTGGTGGCACGATGGTTTCAAAATTACCAAAAGTCTTTTCCCTTATGTAATTTTGGGAGTTGCCATTGGCGCCCTTATTCATGGTTTTGTCCCCGCTGACTTTTTCGAAAAATATTTATTGATAAAAAGTTGGTGGACAGTTCCACTTGCTACTACTATTGGAGTACCACTTTACGCCAATTCAGTTTCGGTTCTTCCCATCATCCAAGCATTGATCAGCAAGGGTATTCCTCTTGGTACTGCTCTATCTTTTATGACTGCCACTGTCGCCTTATCTTTACCCGAAGCCTTGATTCTCAAAAAGGCGATGAAATGGCAATTATTATTCGCTTTTTTTGGAATTACCAGTATTGGTATTATGCTAATCGGTTATTTATTTAATATCCTAATATAAGCGATTTTTACATAATGCTAAAATAGTATATGCGTATCCAACTTTACGATCGTGGTAGTCCTCAGGGTAAAAAATTATTCGCCGATTTGGAATATATCTGCAAAAGACTCCAGGTCGATTACGATCCCGAATATATTCAGGATATGAGTAAACCATATTCTATGGGAATTCAGGGAAAAACAATTTTGACTATCGACAACGGGGCTGTTTTGGTAGACGAATTTCCCACTCAAAAAGAACTCGAAGCCATCATCATGGATTTCATGAAATAGAGAATAATCTTTTTGCATTCCCATCAATAATTTTCTCCGTTTCCTCACAACTCATTTGCCACAATTCGGCCACCTTTTTGTAAACATATTCCACATATTTTGGCTTATTTTCTTCACCTCGATGGGGGATAGGCGTGAGCCACGGGCAGTCAGTCTCCAAAATCAACCTATCTTTAGGAATATTAATTACAACTTCCTCTAATCCTTTTTCATAAGTTAAATTTCCATCAATTCCAAAATAGATATTTTCACCTAATTCCAAAACATTTTTTATTCGCTTTTTTCCCCCGGCATAACAATGAAATACTCCTCGTAAATTTTTATAATCTTTCAAAATTTCTATTACTTCATCGACTGCTTTTCTGGCGTGAATTATCAATGGTAATTTATATTTTTGCGCCAATTCAATTTGTTTTTTAAAAAAAATAATTTGCTCTTTATCTACTCCTCTTGAATAATCCAATCCACATTCACCAATTGCCCTCGCGTCTTTTGCCAAATCATTTATATCTTCAAAATCCGATTGTGGATGTACTCCTACCGCCGCAATTATTCTTTTGTCTATTTTTGCCAATTCTAAATTTCTAATACTATCCGCCCTATCACTTGCCGCCAAAACAATATATTTTAATTCTCCCAAATCATCGGCCACAATTTTTTCCAAATGTGCGTGTGTATCAATCATGTCAAATTCTATCACATCTTCTTTTAAATCCCTCTTCAATTCTCCCTTTGACAAGGGAGAATGCTAGTCAGTTCTGTTTCTCTTTGTTTTAATTTAATTTCTAAATCTTTATAAACATTTTTTATATCTTTTAATATTTGTTCATTTCTATATCGTAATGTTTTTATTCCTCTTTGTTCTAAATATAAATCTCTTTCGTTATCCATGTATTTCTTTTTATCATGAGAATCACCATCTATTTCTATGGCCAACAATAATTTAGAGCAATATAAATCAAGAATAAATCTCCCAATTGGTTTTTGTCGTAAAAAACGATAATTCAAATTATCTTTTTTAATTAATAATCTCCAAAACAAATTTTCACTCTCGGTCGGATTTAATCTGTTCTTTCTAGTTAACTCTCGAAGTTGATCTAAATATCTTATATTGCCACCACTAGTTCTTGCTTCTGGTGGACAACATTGTCTAATCATTATCTAATAATCAGCCTAATGTTCTCCCTTGTCAAAGGGAGAATTAAAGAGGGATTTAAATAAAAAATGAATAGTCTATAATTCTCTTAGCAAAACATTATGGATTCTAAATTACATCAACTTCAGAAAAGCATTTGGTCTGATAAATATTTCTGCAAATTAGCCCTTTTAGATCATCTCCGCGAATGTTTAGAGAAAGATAATTATCTCAAAGCCACCGACACCCCCCCCAAAAATTCTATCGGCTACAAAAACCTCGACAAAGAATTAATGGATTTAAAAATAATTTTGGAATTATATTTTGATAAATCGGAAAAATTATACTCCACCAGATTAAAGAAATTTATTTCAAAATTGGTAAAATAGAAAACTATGAAAATCAATGTTGGTTCAACCAATCAAATCAAGGTTGATGCTGTTAAAGAAAAAATTTTAGAATATGATTTTTTAAAAAACGCCGAAATTACCGGCATAGAAGTTAGTTCAGAAGTTAGTGATCAACCCAAAACACTAGAAGAAACAATTCAAGGTGCGATGAATCGGGCCAAAAATTCATTTCAAAATTGTGATTTAAGTGTTGGCCTGGAAAGTGGACTGATGGTTGTACCTCATACCAAATCGGGATTTATGGATATCTGCGCCTGCGCTATTTTTGATGGCAAAGAATATTATTTAGGTCTTTCATCTGCTTTTGAGTATCCACAAAAAGTTATCGATCTAGTTAACAATGAGGGGTTAAATATTAGTGAAGCATTTTTTAAATCCGGATTAACTCAAAATTCCAATATTGGATCAGCCGAAGGAGCAATAGGATATTTGACCAAAGGTCGATTACCAAGAAAAGAATATACCAAACAAGCTATTACCACCGCCCTAATCTATCTTGAAAATAAGAATTAAATTCTCGGAAATAAAATTGCCTTGTCTTGGGCCAGTCCTGGCATAATTGGCAAAAGATGAGTTATTGCTTTTTGAATATTGGCGATACATTCATCCAATATTGACTTTCTTTCAGGAGAATCAGCTTCTAATTTCCATGGTGTTTTTTCGTTCAATAATATGTTGCTTTTATCAATCCAATTATCAAAAACCATTTGAATTGCTTCATCAAATTTTGTCTTATTAATTAGTTCAATATATTTTTTATCCAACTCTATTCCTTCTTTATTTTTTTCAAATCCACCTGACAATTTACTCACTCTGGAAATTAAATTTCCTAAATTATTTGCCAAGTCGGCATTGTATCTTTCTTTAAATCTTTCGATTCCCACATCGGAATCATTTTCACTTGGGAAAGATCTGGCAATTAAATATCTGGCTCCGTCCACCCCAAATAGATCTACTAATTGGGAAGGGGAGATAACATTGCCCAAGCTTTTACTCATTTTCTGTCCATCAATCATATAAAAACTATGAGTGAAAGTTTTTTTCGGTAATTCAATTCCTGCCGACAAAAGCATTGCCTGCCAGATAACAGTATGAAACCACAAAATTTCTTTTCCCAAAAGATGCAAATCCGCTGGCCAAAAATCTTTTTTATCTTCGACAAATTGAGTTGCACTATAATAATTGATTAAAGCATCAATCCAAACATAAATCGTATGACTTTTATCCCAAGGTGCAACTACTCCCCACTTAACATTTTCCCGAGAGATTGAAACATCCCTAACTCCCGCTTTCAACTTTGACAATATTTCCGATTTTTTTCCGGCAGGAAATATATAATTTGTCTCTTCGTTTTCAATTAATTCAATAATTTGAGGGACGTATTTTGATAATTTAAAAAACCAATTTTCCTCACTTCGCCATTCAGTTTTTTCCGGTGGATGAATAGGGCAGTGCTTGTCAACCAATTCGGATTCTGTCAAAAAACTTTCACAACCGATACAATAATAATCCTCATATTTATCTTTATAAATATCGCCGTTATCGAAAATTTTTTGTAAAATTTCAGTTACTATTTTTTCGTGTTTTGGATCGGTAGTTCTGATAAAAAAATCATTGGTAATATTTAATTGTTTCCACGCATTTTCAAAAATCGGAGCAATTTTGTCACAATAATCTTTTGGAGTTAATCCTTGTTTCTCCGCTACTTCAGCCACTTTTTGTCCGTGTTCATCGGTACCGGTTAAAAAGAAAACCTCATCTCCCAACTGTCGGTGCAATCTGGCAATGATATCTGCTGCCACTGTTGTACAGGTATGGCCGATATGCGGTACATCATTGATGTAATAAATTGGTGTGGTGATATAAAATTTTCCCATTCTGTCTTATTTTACAACTTTCTTGCTTTTCTTGACGGTTTTAGTTTTACTTTTCTTGGCAGCAGTATCTACCGAAGGAGTTGATTTTATTTTTCGACAAAATTTTGATTTCAATCTTTTTGTCTTATTTTTATGAAAAATATTTCTTTGGCTCAATTGATCCAAAATAGAATAAATCTCGTTCAAGGCTTCCTTGCTTGGTTTTTCTAAAAACTTTTTGGCAATTTCCTTGTATTTATTTTTCCAGGAAACATTTTCCTTTCGATTTTTAATCGATTTTCGCAGTGATTTTTTTGCTGATAGTGATATTGGCATGACTGATATTCTATCTTATATACCTTATTTTTACAAGACTAAGGCTTTATAATACACTTAATGACATTAAAAGAACGTTTGATCCTCCTTTCTCATACCAAGCAAAAATCTATAATGTCAGCCAGTATTGTATTGGGTATAACCTTTGTTTTATCGGCATTATTGGGCTTTTTACGTACTCGTATTCTTTATGATCGTTTTTACCATACCAATGTTTTAGACCTCGACGCCTTCAACGCCGCTTTTCGTCTCCCTGATTTGGTTTTTAAGTTATTGGTCACCGGTGCTCTTTCTGCCTCTTTTATCCCTGTTTATACCAGTCTTTTACATCATGACAAAAAAGAAGCCGACAAAGTCGCTTCCAGCGTCATCAACCTTCTCTCTCTCATTTTTATCGTCATTTCCTTTCTGATTTTCATTTTTGCCACACCTTTTAGCCGTTTAATTGCTCACGGTTTTTCCCCTTATCAATTATCGGTCATGGTTTCACTCACCAGGATTTTACTTTTGGCCCAAATATTTTTTCTTTTTAGTAATTTTTTGACTAGCATTTTACAAGTTAGTCAAATTTTTTTAATCCCTGCTTTAAGCCCAATTATTTACAATATAGTTATTATTTTAAGCATTTATTTTCTTGGACCAATTTTTGGCGTTAGGGGAGTTGCTTGGGGTACTGTTTTAGCCGCTTTTCTTCATTTACTCATTCAAATCCCCTCGCTTCATCATCAAGGCTTCAAATATAGTCTAATTCTTAATCGCAAGCTAACCGGAGTCAAAGAAACTATCAAAATGATGATTCCTCAAACCTTTGCCACCGGTGTTTCCGAAATCGAAAATACTGTAACCCTGGGTTTTGCTTCACTTCTTATTGCCGGCTCGGTTTCTCTTCTAAATTTAGCTATGCAACTAATGTATTTACCATCAAGAATTTTTTCCACCACTATTGGTCAAGCCTCTTTGCCTGTTTTATCCAAAAAAATTGCTGAAAACAAATTTGATCAATATCGCGATATTGTTATCAGAACTGTTATGCAAAGCTTATTTCTAGCTCTTCCCGTTGCTGTTCTTATTTTAGTCCTTCGTCTTCCTTTGGTTCGCCTTGTTTTTGGTACCAGACATTTTCCTTGGACAGCCACCAAAATCACCGCTACCGCTCTCGGCTTTCTTACTCCGGCAATTGTTTGTCAAGCAATCATTCAAATTATTGTCCGTGCTTTTTACGCTATTCATAATACTAAAATTCCTCTTATTACAGCCACTATTTCTCTTATAATTTGTACCATTTCCAGCTTAATTTTTATCAATTACACCCAATTGGGTATTGCCGGTCTAGCTCTTGGTACTGCCCTGGGGGACCTTAGTCAGTGTATCGGTTTAATCATTTGTTTTGTTTTTATCATCAAAAATTTTAAATGGACCGAAATCCTCAATCGTTTTTTATCAATTATTTTTGTTTCTATTATTGGAGGAATTTGTGCTTGGGCTTCAATGCAATTTTTTGATGACTATATTTTCAATACCACTCGGGTCATCGATGTTGCTCTTGTCTTTGCCTTGTCGTCTTTAATTGGTTTATGTGGCTATCTGTTTTCTGCTTATCTTCTCAAGATAAAAGAATTTGAAATTTATTCAGCCCAAATTGCCAAACTCAAACATTTTATTTATCGTAAATAATTGTATATACTGAATATATGCCTCTTAAAAAGGAGATATCTTTAGTACCCGGTGAAGGTAATTCAGGTTCGATAGGTGATCGGATAATTTATTGGGTTAGCAATGTTCTTCGCTACATCATGGTTTTTACCGAATTAATTATTATTATTGCCTTTCTTTCCCGTTTTTCTCTTGATCAGCAAAATACCGATCTTTCTGATCGTCTTCGTAATCAAAAATATATCTTGGAAACTACAACCAATTTTGAAAAAGAATACGGACTTCTCCAGCAAAAACTTCAATTAATTAAAAAACTTTATGCTCAACAACCCAAATATTACGACAAACTCAGCTCGATTTTAGCCAATACTCCCAGCGATATTATTTATAATTCTTTTTCTGTTTACAACAAAGATTCAAAAGTTACCGCTGATTTGATGGTCTATGCTTTTCAAGAAGAGGCGATTGTTGATTTTATTAATCAGCTCAGTTTAAATCCTCAGATCAAATCAATTACCATCAATACAATAGAAAAAAAAGCTAGAGAAAACAAATACAATATTAATTTAAGCCTGAGTCTATGAAGAATCCTTTAACTGTTATCAAAACCGACAAATTAATCAACTATATTAGTCGTGAACAGGAAAACAAAAAAAGTCGCCGTCTTTCGGAAATTGGTTTTACTCTTCTAGTTATTGCTCTATTTGCTTTTCTGGCTATCAAACCAACTTTTTCAAAAATATCTGAATTAATGGGTACTATTAAATCAAAAAAAATGTTATCAGCCGAAATGGAAAAGAAAATCAGAAGCATTGTTCAAGCTCAGGATAATTTTGCCAAAATTCAAGATGAATATCCCTTAATTCAATCCTGTATTCCTTCCTACCCTAGTTTTTCCAATGCCAGCTCTCTAATTCAAAAATCGGGAGAAAGAAATTCTATCGCTTTCCAAAAAATAAATTTTAATCTTGATCAAGACAAAAATATAGAAACCGGTAATTTTCACATCAATACTTCCAGTCAAGGTGATTTTCTTGCTTTTCTCCAAACAATAGATCAGTTATCCAAGAGTCGTCGTCCCTTAACTATCGACACTTTTAGTTTTTCTATTCCCAAAAGTCAATCTTCAGCTTCACCATCTGCTTCTCAAATAAATTTTAGTATCAACACCGAATTTTATTTTTTAGAAAAATATGACAAAAAATAATAATATTTCCAAATACTTTCTAATGATCTCTATTCTAACTTTGTTTGTTGTTTGTTTAGCTATTTACAATATTAGTTTAAATAACTATTTAAAACCAATTAACGAAGCCAAAAGCAATGAATTAATTAAACCTTTTGATGCCAAATTAGACACTGATACTATTAAAGAAATTGTCAATCGACAGGATTTAAATAAATGAAACGCCTTAAACAAGAAAAAACTATTCCCACACTTATCGGTATAATTATTCTTGCAATTAGTTTGGCCATTGGTCTTTGGCTTACCAGTGGTCCGACCAATTTTTTTTCCAAAGCTGCCGATGATTGTACTCCAACCGATGTTAAAGTTACCAATGCCAGTCACTATTCCTTAACTATTTCCTTTTCTACCCCATCCCTATGTTTAAGTAATCTAAATTTTAACAACAGAATTATTTCTGATTCAGTTAACAAATCATCCAAAACTCATTATTTTGAAATTAGCAACCTTAAAGAAAATACAGAATATAGTTTTTTTGTTATTTCTGGAGGTAAAACCTACAAAAACAATAATTACAATGCCAAAACTGCCAAAAAACCAAGCTCGACAACTCCTAATTCCAGACTTGCTTGGGGAAAAGTCTATTACAGTAATGGTCAACCCGCGGCCGGTAGTCTTGTTTATCTTTCAATACCTTCAGCCGCTCCACTTTCTGGTTTAGTTACCGAAAACGGTTATTGGTATATTTCTCTTGCCACCAGTTTCAATAAACAACTAAATAATTGGTTTTCTCCCGTTGACGATGTTACTGAAGGCATTGAAGTTATTGCTCCCGATCTTAGTAAAACTTCCGTTGCCGGCAATACTTCTCGCAACAATCCAGTTCCCGATATTACTATTGGCAAAAGTAGTGAAACACCTCCTCCTGCCAGTCAAGAGCTAGGCGGTACCTTTGATAACGTTTCTCAATCTTTTGCCTCCAAATCATTAACAATCACTAGTCCAAAGGAAGCTGAGACTATTCATACTAGACGTCCCGATATTTTTGGCACCGCTTCTCCTCAGGTTATTATTGTTTTTAGTCTTGGTGAAATTAAAGATTCCGTCCAATCCAGTTTAGATGGTACCTGGCATTGGTATCCTCAAACCGATCTACCTCTTGGTATTACCAAATTAACTGCTACTGTTGGTTCCGAAAAGATTGAACGTAATTTTATTGTTGCTGTCGATTCTTCCTCCCAACTGGCCTACACTGCTTCCAGTTCCGCTCAAACAAACATTACTCCTACTATTACTCCCACTCGCATTCCCACCACTACCATTATTCCCACCACAACCGTTATTCCAACCGTTACTGTTGTCCCCACCACTACTACCACTCCCACATCGAGTAGAACCGCTACAATTAGAACCGCCAAAACTTCAACTAATTCTGGAGTTCCTGTGACTGGTAACACCCTACCTACCATCATTTGTCTTTTAGCAGCTCTAGGTTTAATCAGCACTTCATTTATTTTGACCAAAAAAGACAATAATCAAGTATAATTTAGCCATGAAGCATCTTTTTGAAGCGCTTCGCCCAGCGCAATGGGTCAAAAATCTCAGTCTCTTTGCCGCTGCTATTTTAAATGGTCAGCTCTTAAATTTCCCTGTTTTTTTTAAAAGCACTTTAGCCTTTGTTGTTTTTTGTTGTCTTTCTTCTTCTTCTTACCTAATCAATGACCTTATCGATATTGATAAAGACAAACTCCACCCTTTTAAAAAAGAACGCCCCATTGCTCGTGGTGATGTTGGTAAAACTCAAGCTTTTATCGCTACTTTTGTCTTGTTGGTTTTGGGACTACTTATCTCTTTGCTTGTTAACAACAGCTTCTTTTATATCAGTTTGCTTTTTATCGTTTTACAATACAGCTATTCTTTTATTTTAAAAAAGAAAGCTATTATCGATATTATGGGGATTGCCTTATTTTTTATTCTTCGCACTTATGCCGGAGAACTTGCCTCCGGTTATCATTTACCGGTTTGGATTATGTTAACTGTGATTTTTTTGTCTCTCTTTATTGCTTCCGGCAAACGTCGTTCTGAATTATATGGAACCGGCACCAAAACACGTTCCTCACTCGAAGGCTATGGTAAGTCTCTTCTCAATTTTTATACCACTATGTTTGGTGTTTGTACTTTAATTTCCTACGCCCTTTTTACTTTTTTTGCTGAACCGATTTCTTTTGATGGCAGTATTCATAAATATTTACTGACAAATTTTCCTTTATTATTAGATCGCAAATGGTATATGGTTACTCTTTTTCCCGTTATTTTTGGTCTTATGCGTTATGGTCAAATCATTTTTGAAATGCAAGAAGGTGAACGTCCAGAAAGAGTTGTATCTACCGATATTCCCCTCATCATTGCCGTTGCTTCTTGGGGAATTCTAATGATCACCTTAGTTTATGTTCTCTAAACCGAAAAATATTTTTATTTTATTGGTGATACTTTTGTGTTTTACTCGTTTTCTAAAAATAAATTGGGGAAACAATTTCTTCTTTCATCCCGACGAAAGCAACATGGCTCGAGCCATTTCTCAATTATCACCCCAAAATCTTGATCCTGGTTTTTATGCTTATGGTCAATTTCCACTTTATATTGTTTATTTTATTTTTAAATTTTTTAATTTTTGGTTTAATCCGTCTTTGAGTATCAATCTTAGTTTTATTCAAGCGGTTTTTGGATTAAGGATTTTATCAGCAATATTTTCCTGTTTTACTGCTTATTTTATTTATCTAATTTCAAAAATATTTTTTAAAAAACCAAAATATCAACTGCTTTTATTTCTCTTTATTATCCTAAATCCAGGTTTAATTCAAATTGCCCATTTTGGTACCACGGAATCAATTCTATCTTTTGTTCTTGTTTTCAATATCTATATGGCGTTAATGTTGCATGAAAAAATAAAATTAAAATATATTTTTTGGTCTGCCTTAGTTACCGGTATCGGAATTGGCAGCAAAATCACTGCCCTTATTTTTATTCTCCCTATAATTATTTCTTTAAAGTTTAACTTACTGTTAACCGCTTACTATTTACTAACTACAGGATTATTTAGCATTTTATCTACACCTTATTATTTAATCAATTTTTCCGAATTTATTTCTTCTATGAATTATGAAACCGGTGTCGCTACCGGCAAAATAAAAGTTTTTTACACCAATCAATTTCTCCACACCATTCCTTATCTTTTTCAATTACAAAAAATATTTCCCTATGTTACTGGAATATCGACATTTATTCTATCAATTTTTGGCTTTTTGCTTTTTATCAAGAAAAAACTTTTTAATCAAAAATATTTTATTTTTCTTATTCCTTGTTTAATTTATTTTATATATTTTGGCCAACTTTATACCAAATGGGTTCGTTTTATGGCACCTATCTTTTTTATTTTTCCTTTTTTCGCCGTCTTATTTATAAGCAAAATTAAATCAGAAAAATTATTTTATCTACTTACTATTCTTTGTCTTACGCCTGGTTTACTTTTTATCAATCTTTATTTAAGGCCCGATATTCGTCTTCAGGCTTCAAAATGGATTGATCAAAACATTGTTTCCGGCAAGACAATTCTTTCTGAAGGTGGCAATGTCATAAACATTCCCATTAATACCAATAATCATTTTAAAACTATCAATTTTGATTTTTATAGTCTAGAAAATTCTATCAAGAATCAGGAAGAATTACGTAATTATCAGAAAAATGCCGACTATGTTTTAATCCCATCACGTCGTGTTTTTAAAAACCAAAAAGGAATTTCTTTTCCTTTTAGCAGTCAATATTATAAAGATCTTTTTTCCGGAAAATCTGGTTTTAAATCTCTAAAAACTTTCCAAATTAAAAATTATTTTTTGTTAGATCCGGAAAATGCCGAAGAAACCTGGACTGTTTTTGATCATCCCAAAATTAGACTTTATCAAAAAATCGAATGAAAAAATATTTTATTTATTTCATCTTAATTGTTGGTCTTTTAATAAGGACTTTTGGTCTTAACTGGGATCAAGGTTATCATCTTCATCCCGACGAAAGAATGATTGTCATGGTTGTCGAAAAAATTTCTTATCCCGATAATCTCAACCCCAAATTTTTTGCTTATGGCTCCTTTCCTATTTATCTATTAAAAATTATTGCTGCAAATTTATCCCATCTTTTTCCCTTAGCCAACTCCTATGATTATTTAAATTTAATTGGCCGTTTTGTCTCTTCAATTTTTGATGTTATCACTATTTATGTTATTTATTTAATTTGCAGATTATTAACAAAATCAGAAAAAATATCCTTAATATCGGCAATATTTTATGCTACTTGTATTTTTGCCGTTCAACTTTCTCATTTTTACGCCGTCGATACAATTTTGAATTGCCTTATTTATTTATCTCTCTATTTTGCTCTTCTTTTTTATTTTTATACTGCCTCAAAATATCTTGTCTTCAGCAGTATTTTTACCGGTCTTGCTTTTGCTACCAAGGTCAGCGCCTTTCCAATTTTATTTCCCATAATTTTAATAATTTTTCTTAAACCAAACAAAATCAAACACTTGTTTCTTTTTGGTCTCTTTTCTTTTTCTTTTCTTTTTATCGGCATGCCTTATGCTTTTTTAGATTTTAAAACTTTTTATCGTCAGATTATGGAGCAGCAAGCCATGACCAAAGATGCATATGTTTTTCCTTACACTCTCCAGTATGTTAAAACTACTGCTTATCTATATCCTTTAAAAAATATTTTTTTATGGGGAGCTGGCCCCTTTCTTAGTCTTGCTTCTCTTTTATTTTTTACTAAATTTTTCAGAAACATAAAAATAAAGGGTTTTATTTTTATGTTTATTTTTGTTTTCATATATTTTGCCATTACCGGACGTTTTGCTGTTAAATTCATGCGCTACATGTTGCCCCTTTATCCTTTTATTTGTCTCACAGCTGCCCTTTATCTGAAAAAAAACAAGAATCTCTTTCTTCTGTTTTTTATCCCTCATTTTTTTATACTCCTGGCTTTCCTAAGTATTTATTTTTATCCAAATACACGCCTCGATGCTTCTCTTTGGCTCAAAAACAATCTTCCTCCAAATTCCACAATTCTTCGAGAACATTGGGACGATGGCCTTCCGCTTGGTAGTGATTTTGGCCACAAAACAGAAGAATTGGCTATGTATGAGTCTGATCATAACCCTCAAAAATGGTTAAAAATTAATGATCAATTAAATCGGGGAGACTATCTGGTTATTGCCAGCAATCGCCTTTGGAAACCTATTACCGATCTAAAGGACAAATATCCTGTTAGTGCCAAGTATTATCAAGATCTATTTGAAGGCAAGTTAAATTATCAAAAAGTCAAAGAATTTACGCGTTTTCCTGCAATTTTTGGTGTTACTATTAATGATCAGAACGCCGATGAATCATTTACGGTTTATGATCATCCTCAAGTTTTAATCTATAAAAAGATATAATATACCCATATGACTAACAAAAAGCCATTAGTTTTAGTTACTGGCGGTTCAGGTTTTCTTGGTATCAATCTTGTTCGCCACCTTCTCAAAAACAACTACTCGGTTAGGGTTCTCGATATTGCCCCTTTTAATTATCCAGAACTAAAAGAAATCGATTTTATTTTAGGTGATATTCGCCATCCAAAAACTATTAAAAAATCTTATCAAGGTGTTGATTACATTGTTCATGCCGCCGCTGCTTTACCTCTATATCCCAAAGAGGATATTATGTCCACCAACGCTTATGCTACTAAAGATTTACTTAAACAAGCCAAAGAGCAAAAAATTAAACGCTTCGTTTATATTTCATCCACTGCAGTATACGGTATTCCCGACCACCATCCTCTTTACGAAACCGATAAATTACACGGTGTTGGTCCCTACGGTGAGGCCAAAATTATTTCTGAAAAATATTGTCAAGAATATCGAAAAAAAGGAATGATTATTCCGGTATTAAGACCTAAATCATTTATTGGTCCAGAACGTTTAGGTGTTTTTTCCCTTCTTTATGACTGGGCCAAATCCGGGAAAAATTTTCCTATGATTGGCAATGGCAACAATCCCTATCAACTTTTAGATGTTCAAGATTTATGTGTAGTTATTCATTCCTGTTTAACTCTAAATTCTAAAAAGGTAAACGATACTTTCAATATTGGTGCTAAACGCTTTACCACTATGAGGGAAGACTATCAAAAAGTTCTAGATTATGCCGGGTTTGGCAAAAAAATTATTGGCTTTCCCGCTACCCCGGTTATTCTATCTCTAAAGATTTTAGAATTTTTCCATCTTTCACCTCTTTATAAATGGGTCTACGAAACTGCCGGCAAAGATTCTTTCGTTTCTGTCAAAAAAGCCGAAGAAAAACTTGATTTTAAACCAAAATATTCCAATGCTGAAGCCCTGATTAGAAATTATAAATGGTACCTTGCCAATTTAAATAATTTTCAAAATCAAAGTGGTGTTTCACATCGTGTACCCTGGAGCCAGGGAATATTAAAAATTATTAAAATATTTTTCTAATGACCAATAAAGAATTGCTTTTCTGGCAACCCAAAAAAGATTATTTTAAACATTTTTGCCAATTTCCAATCGGCCGTTTTATTTTAGTTGCCACTAACTACATTATCTGGATTTTTCTTTTTTATATTTCTTATCTTTTAATAAGGAAGGATATTAATATCTTTTGTCAATTGTTTTTCGCCACTTTAACAGGGGAGATTATCGAAAAATATCTTAAAACCAAAAAAATTTGGCATCGTCCTGTTCATAAAAACAAAAATACCATTCCATCGGGATTAATTAAACATTGGTATACCAATGGTTCTTTTCCTTCAGGCCATACGATAAAAGCTGTTTTCTTTTTCCTTTTTATCTTACAATATCAAGTTTTTAATCCAATACTATATTGGTTAATCGTTTTACCACTTCTTTCGTTTAGAGTTTTTGTCGGCCTTCATTATCCAATTGATGTCATTGGTGGTGCCGTCATTGGCATGGTTTTGTATTTATTTTCTCTCCCAATCCACCTACCTCTTGTTATTAACAATTTAATTGAAAAAATATTTAATTTTATTTTTTATGTTCGCTGATCTAAAATATATTTTTCTTTGGTGGTTCATTATTTTACTTTTTGGTACTTCGGTTCTTCCTTTTACTTTTAATTTATTCAAAAAATTTTTTGACAAAGGTTATATTTTTTCCAAAATCATTGGCATTACTTTTATCACATATTGTATTTTTGTTCTTGGAATTTTTAAATTAGTCACTTTTTCTACTCCTTCGATTTTTTTGATCCTGCTATTAATTTCTTTTTTAAATTATTTTTATCTTTTTAAAAAGCAAAAATATTTTGATTTTTTAAAAATATTAAAAAATAATTATAAAATTATTATTTTTGAAGAAATTTTATTTTTTATTATCTTAACTTTTTGGTCTTTTATTCGTGGTTACAATCCTGCAATTGAGGGTTTAGAAAAATTCATGGATTGGGGTTTTATTAATTCTATGATTAGAGCAAAATACATGCCACCATTCGATATGTGGTTTGCGGGTGAATCAATTAACTATTACTATTTTGGTCATCTTTATTTTAGTTTATTGACTAAATTCTCCGGCCTTACTTCTGCCATTACTTATAATCTTTCTATCGCTACCGTTTGTGCTCTCACTTTTGTTTCTGGGTTCTCTTTGGTTGGCAATATTATCAATCATTTTTTTGCCAAAAAAACTCAATTTAAATTTATTCTTATTGGTGGTCTGTTTTCCGCTTTATTTTTAACTTTTGGTGGTAATCTTCATACAGTCTACAAAATTTCTAAACTTAATATCAAACAAAACAATGGCCATCTAGTTCTAAGTAAAAATGCTTTCCAAAAGGCTGCTAATTCTTATTGGTATCCCGATGCTACTAGATTTATTGGCTTTGATCCTGATGTCGATGATAAAACTATTCACGAGTTTCCTATTTATAGTTTTGTCGTAGCCGATCTTCATGGCCACATGAATGATATTCCAATTATTCTCTTTTTTGTCGCCATGCTTTTCGTTTTAAATACTCCCACCCCATATTTTATTAATTGGCCACTAATTATTTATTCCGGTCTAACCTTATCTTTGGCTTTTATGACCAATGCTTGGGATTTTGCTATTTATGGTTTATTGTTTGCTGTTACTTATTTTTTGATTAACATTAATCTCTGGAAAACTATCGTTAATGGTTTAGGTGTAATTATCGCTTGGTATATTTTTACTCTTCCTTTTTCACTAAATTTTGTTCCAATGGCTCAAGGCATAAAATTATCTGATGCTCAAACACCTTTTTATCAACTTTTCATACTTTACGGTGGTTTTTGGCTAATAATTATCCCTTATATTTTTTCTCTCTTTTCTTATCAACTCAAAAATCGCAAAAAATCGTTTTTATATACTGACCTTTTTGTCATGGGTTTATTTTTGACTGCCACCCTCCTTGTCGTTCTTCCCGAATGTGTTTATTTAAAAGATATCTATATTTTCTCTCACCGTCGCGCCAATACCATGTTCAAATTAGTCTACCAAGCTTTTATTATGTATTCTCTAATTACCGGTTATGTTTTGGTTCGACTTTCAACTTTAATCAAAAATCATCGTCAATATTTAATTTATAAAATTTTATTTTTGTTAATTTTTATTTCTCATTTAATTTATCCATTTTTTGCTATTCGTTCTTACTATGGTCTAAAAAATTACAAGGGACTTTATGGTATGAATTTTCTAAAAGATCAATTCTCTGAAAATTTTGAAGCGATCGATTGGATAAACAAAAATATTTCCGGTCAACCAATAATGTTGGAAGCTGTTGGCGATAGTTATACTCTTTATAATCAGATATCTGCTACTACCGGTCTTCCCACAGTTCAAGGTTGGTTAGTTCATGAATGGCTTTGGCGAGGTGGCTACGATCAGCCCGGTGCTCGTGCTGCCGATGTCGAAAAAATTTATACCAATAAGGATCGCAACGAGGTTCGTCGTTTACTTCAAAAATATAGTGTCGATTATATTTTTCTTGGTATCAATGAACGCAAAAAATATCCAGCTCTTAACGAAAAGAATTTTATCGATCTAGGATTTCCAACTGTTTTTGAAACTGGAAAAACTAAAATCTATAAAGTCATCAAATAAAATGGTTAAATAGACAAGTGTCCGATATTTTAAAAGATTTAAACCCAGAACAGCGTCAAGCCGTTACTTTTCAAGGTTCTCCTTTGTTATTGCTTGCTGGCGCCGGATCCGGTAAAACCCGGGTTTTAACCCACCGGGCCGCGTATTTTATTTACCAAAAAATTGCCCAACCTAAGGAAATTCTTCTATTAACTTTCACCAATAAAGCCGCCAACGAAATGAAGGAAAGAATGGCTAAATTAGTAAAAAATGCCGATGTTTTAGCCGGTACCTTTCATTCTTTTTGTTGCAAAATTTTGCGGATTGACGGTGACAAGATCGGTATAAATAACAATTTTGTTATTTATGATTCTGATGATCAAGAGAATTTAATCAAAAGAGTTCTAATAGATTTAGATCTCAATCCAAAAGAATTCAAACCGTCTTCAATCGCTTATTTCATCGAAAACTGCAAAAATAATTATTTAAATCCTCATCAAGCCTTGGAAGAAGCCAGTGGTTTTTGGGGAGAATATGCGGCCAAAATTTATCGTCAATATCAAAAAAGATTAGATGAATTCAAAGCCCTTGATTTTAATGATTTACTTTTTAAAACCGTTGATCTTTTTATAAAAAATCCATCAATTTTAGAAAAATATCAAAATAAATATAAATTCATTTTGGTTGATGAATATCAAGATACCAACCAAATTCAATATCTTTTAACCAAACTACTAGCCAAAAAATATCGTCAAATAACGGCTGTTGGCGATGCTTCTCAGGCAATTTATGGTTGGCGTGGTGCCGATTATAAAAATCTAGTTAGTTTCACTACTGACTTTAAAGATGCCAAAATTATCAACCTAGAAAGAAACTATCGTTCCACTCAAATTATTCTTGATGCCGCCAACAATATTATTTCCAAAAACAACAGTCATCCGGTTTTGAAATTATTTACCGCCAAAAAATCTAATGATTTAATCAGAATCTATGAAGCTTCAAACGAAATGGATGAAGCTTCATATATTTCCGATCGTATTAATTTTTATCACAATATTGTTCATATACCCTACAAAAATATCGCCGTTCTTTATCGAATGAATGCCCAATCTCGTGTTTTAGAAGAAGCTTTTTTAAAATTTGGTATACCCTATGTTCTTTTGGGAGGTATTCGTTTTTACGAAAGAGCAGAAGTTAAAGACGTTCTTTCCCTAATGCGGTATTTGGTAAATCAAAATGACAAAATTTCCGAAACCAGAATTATCAAATCTCTTGGCAAAATTAAATCCCGACATTATTTTGAATTTATTAAAGATTTTAAATACAAAAATTTAGATACAGTTCAAATTTTAGAATCCTTGATTAATTCTTCGGCTTATCTTAATCGTTTTGATCCAAAAGATGATGATGATCAAAAAAGAATAGAAAATATTAAAGAGTTAAAATCGGTTGCCACTTCTTTTCCCAATATAAATGATTTTTTGGAAAACATTGCTCTTGTTCAACAGGAGTATTCGGCTCAAGAAAAAAATAAAAAGAAAGAAAGTAGGGAAGGGGTTCGTCTTATGACTCTTCATGGTTCAAAAGGATTGGAATTTGAAGTTGTTTTTTTAGTCGGTTTTGAAGAAGGACTTTTGCCTCACTCTCGTTGTCTTATCGATGAAGCTCAATTAGAAGAAGAACGTCGCCTTTGTTATGTTGGTGTCACTCGAGCCAAGGATTTTTTGGAAATTACCTATGCCTCAAAACGCCTTTATATAGGCAAAAGTTCTCTTAATGAACCAAGCCGTTTTTTGCTCGACATTCCTTCTCATTTACAAGAATTAAGTCAAGGCAAAATTTCTTCCAAAAGGAAAAATGAAACCGAAGACGATTTTATATACGATCCTGATATATACTAACATATGAGTATTAATCATCCACTTCATTCAAAAGAGTGGGCAGAGTTTCAAAAAAAACAAGGCCATCTCGTTTTTTCTTTTAAAGATTACATCTTAGTTCTTCATCATCTTCCAAAAATACCGCACAAAATCGGCACCATTCTTCGTGGTCCTCAAATTACCCAATCAATGCTTGATGAGATTAGGCCAATTTGCCTAAAAGAAAAAGTGATTTTTGTCAAAATCGAACCAAATGTTCTGGCAAAAAATACTGAAGCATATCATTTTAAAAATCTTGTTCATTCTCCCAAAGTCAATTTTTATCCTAATTCAATTTTTCTTGATTTAACTCCAAGTGAAGAAAAATTATTGGAAAATATGCATCCCAAAACTCGTTACAATATTAAAGTTGCTGCTCGACACGGAGTCAAAATTGAAGAACAAACTAATCAAACCGGTTTTGCTGCCTATCTCAAACTTTTGGCCGAAACTGGCAAAAGACAAGGATTTTTTATCCACAACCAACAATATCATCAAAATCTTTGGGACTCCTTAAAAGGCTCGGATATTCCCCATATTTTTTTGGCTAAGTATCAAAATCAAGTCTTGTCGGCTTTTATGATTTTCAAATATAAAGACAAAATTTATTATCCCTACGGGGCATCATCTGATATTAATCGTCAAGTTATGGCTCCCAATTTACTCATGTGGGAGGTTATTCGCTGGGGCAAGAAAGAAAAATGTAAATTATTCGATATGTGGGGTGCTCTTCCACCCGATGCCAAAGAAGGAGATCTTGGTTTTGGTTTTCACCGTTTTAAAATGGGTTATGGTGGTGAACTAGTGAAATTTGTTGGTACCTATGATTATATTATCAATCCAATTCTGTATAAATTATTTATTCTAACCGATTTTATACGCTGGAAAATTTTACGCTTTAAAGCTAAACTACATCTATGAGTCTCGATATCGCTAAATTATCAAAATTAGCCAATTTACCAATAAAAGAAAATGATAATCTATCAAAGGATTTGGAAAGTATCACTTCTCATTTTGAAGTTTTAGAAAAAATTAATACTACCAATGTCGAACCGCTTTATCAGGTTAATGGTCTAAAAAATGTTTATCGGGAAGACAAGATTATTGAAACTCCGCCAATTAAAGATGGTTTTTTTGTTACCAAGGCCGTCATCAACAAAAATGGATAATAAATTAAATGCCTTCATCACTCTTGTCGATAAACCAAAAGCCGGTATTCCTATTGCCATTAAAGATAATATTTGTACTAAAAATATAAAAACTACTGCCGGTTCCAAAGTTCTAGAAAATTATATTCCTCCATATAATGCAACTTTAGTTGATAGATTAGAGAAAAACGGCTATTCAATTATTGGTAAAACAAATCTTGATGCTTTTGCCCATGGTTCATCTACCGAAAATTCTGATTTTGGTATTACTCATAATCCCCATGATTTTGATTATCTTCCCGGAGGTTCTAGTGGTGGTTCAGCTGCCGCTGTTGGTGCCGGATTGGTCGACATTGCTATCGGCACCGAAACTGCCGGTTCTATTCGACAGCCAAGTGCCTGGTGTGGTGTCGTCGGTTTAAAACCAACTTATGGCTATGTTTCACGTTTTGGTATTATTGCCATGGCCTCCAGTATGGATTGTCCCGGCGTTATTGCCAACAATGTTACAAATGCCGCCAAAGTATTAGAAGTAATTTCCGGCAATGACCCCCAAGACGCCACTTCTTTAAATCAAAAACCTTACAAATTCGAAAAATTAAATCTCCAGAAACTAAAAATAGGAGTTCCAAAATCATATTTAAATATTGTCGACAAAGAAATCCTTGAAAAATTTAATGAGGTAAAAATAATATTTGAAAATTTAGGTCATGAAATTGTTGAAATAGAAATGATGGATCCTTCCATTTCTATTGCCGTCTACACAATTTTGCAAAGATCTGAAGTTTCCAGTAATTTAGCCCGCTTTGACGGTATCCGTTATGGCAATACCCGCGATAATTTTAATTTAGAAAATCAACGCCGCATTCTTCTTGGCACTCACACTTTATCGGCTGGTTTTTATGATGCTTATTACACCAAAGCCCAAAAAGTCAGAAATTTAATTGCCCAGGATTTTGATAAAAAATTTAATCAGGAAAAAATTGATTTAATTATTTCTCCCACCACCCCAACACCCGCCCAAAAAATAGGGGCATCTATAAATGACCCAATGTTTGGTGAAAAAGCTGATCAATTAGTCGAACCAAGTACTCTTGCTGGCCTCCCGGGGATGTCCGTTCCTTGTGGGTTTATTGGCAAACTACCGGTTGGTTTCCAGATTATCGGCCCTCGACTTTCCGAAAACTTAATTATCAATCTTGGTTTACAGTACGAAAAAAATAATAAATAATAATTAAAAATTATAAATTGATTAAAAATTAAAAAATAAAAATTAATAATTATGTTGGTAACACCAATAATAGGACTTGAGGTCCACATTGAATTAAACACCTTATCGAAAATGTTTTGCGCTTGTAGTGCTTCTCATTTTCAAGCCAAAGCCAACACCCACACTTGTCCTGTTTGTCTCGGTCTCCCTGGTGCCCTCCCAGTTCCAAACAAAACCGCTATTGATTATTGTCTTAAATTAGGCCTTGCATTAAATTGTAAGATAAATAACATATCATTTTTTGAACGCAAACATTATTTTTATCCCGATTTACCCAAAGGCTATCAAATTACTCAATCGCTTAAACCATTTTGTATCAATGGATTTTTGGAAATCGATGGTCAAAAAATAAAAATTAATCGGGCTCATATGGAAGAAGATGCCGGCAAAAATATTCACGAAAACAATGAAACCAAAATCGATTTCAACCGCGCCGGAGTACCTCTGGTCGAAATTGTTTCTGAGCCGGATATTAGCTCTGCCGAAATTGCCAAAAAATATTTAATTAGACTTCAGCAAATTGTCCGTTATCTTGAAATTTCCGATGCCGATATCGAAAAAGGATCAATGCGTTGTGAACCAACCATAAATTTAAAAATAGAAGATGGCGATAAAATATTTTTTACTCCTCTTGTCGAGGTAAAAAATATTGCCGGTTTATCGGGAGTCTTAGACGCCATAAATTTTGAAATAAAAAGACAAACAGAAGAATGGCAAAAAACCAAAGAAGAAAAAAATAACACCAACAAAGTCACTCGTGGTTGGGATGCCGATCACAAAAGAACTTTTGTCCAAAGAGAAAAAGAGGGGAGTGATGATTATCGATATTTTCCCGAGCCCGATATCCCGCCATTTGTTGATTGTCAATACGACAAAAATATTCCCGAATTACCCGATGTCAAAATAAAAAAATATATAAACTGGGGTGTCTCACCGCTTGATGCCGAAAGTCTTGTTAACAACAAAAACTTTGCCCTTTGTTTTGAAAAAGCTGTTGGTGAAAACATTAAATTTGCCAAACAAATTTCCAATTTATTTTTAGGCCCACTGAAAATTGATCTTGAAATAAACAAAATAAATTCTGTCTATTTCAAAGACATAATAGACTCTTTAAATAAAAATGAAATCTCCTCCACCGTTGCCAAACAGATAATTTTGGAATCCTATCAAACCGGCAAAAATCCTCTCGAGATCGCCAAAGAGAAAAATCTTTTACAAGTTTCCGATACCAGTAAAATCGAAGAAATTGCCCAAAAAGTAATTGCCGACAATCCCAAAGCTGTACAGGATTATCAAAAAAATCCCAACTCTATTGGCTTTTTAATTGGTCAGTTAATGAAAGCCTCCTCCGGCTCCGCCAATCCCCAACTAGCCAAAGAAATATTAGAAAAATTGCTACAATAGGGTAGTGGAAGAATATCTAAAGAATCTCAACGAAAAACAGCTTCAGGCGGTGGAGGCCATCGATGGTCCGGTTTTGGTTTTAGCCGGTGCCGGCACTGGCAAAACCCAAACAATTGCCGCTAGGATTGCCAATATTAGGGCAAAAACAGATACTGCTCCGGAAAACATTTTGTGTTTATCTTTCACCAACAACGCTGTCAAAAATATGCGTGACCGACTCGTCAAATACCTTGGTCCCGATGGCTACAAAATCCGCATCCATACCTTTCATTCTTTTTGTTCCGAAGTCATCAAAAACAATGCTCTCAATATTGAGCTTTTAGATGATTTGGAAAGACTGGAAATCATTATTTCACTAATCGACAAATTACCTCACAATTCTCCTCTTAAACCTTGGGGTGATAACTATTTTTATCAAAACGATTTAATCAAAAATATCCAAACTTTAAAAAGAGAGAATATTAGTCCAGAAAAATTATTTGAATTAATTGATATCCAAAAAAAGTTTTTAACAAAATCCACTAATTTATTTTTGAAATTAAAAACCAACCCCAAAGAAACCCAAGAAATTTTTAATGAAATTTTAAAATTTGCCGACAGTGAAATTTTAAATTATTTAAATTATCAAAAAATATTATTTGATCAAGGTTATTTTGAAAATGGCAAAGCCAAAAATCCTTTGATTAATTTTAAAAATGCTTTATTAAAATTTTATTTGGATTTGGAAAAAAATATTCCCAAACAATTTGAACTCCAAAAAATTTATCAAGAATATCAACAAAAATTAAGCGAAATTAACCGTTACGATTACGAAGATCAAATTCTTTTTGCCATAAAAGCTTTTAATGAAGATGCTGATTTACTTTTTGATTATCAGGAGAAATACCAATATATTTTAGTCGACGAATATCAAGACGCCAATTCTTCTCAAAATGAAATCTTAAATCTTTTGACCAAAAACGATGATCTTCCTAATCTTTTTGTCGTCGGTGACGATGACCAATCAATATTTAGATTTCAAGGCGCCAATCTCGAAAATATTTATGAATTTGTCCAAAAATATCAGCCCAAAGTTATTACCCTAAACAATAATTATCGTTCTCACCAAACCATTCTCGACAGCTCTCAGTGTGTCATCGAAAAAAATAAAAATCGCATTACCGGTTTTTTAACCTATATCGACAAATCACTAAAATCAGCCATTAGCGACCCCTGTCAACCAATAAGTCTATTTTCTTCATCAAGTAAATTAGAAGAAAATTATTTTGTCGCTCAAAAAATAAATGAATTAATTGAACAAAAAGTTAGTCCAAAAGAAATTGCTGTTATATACAGAAATAATGCTGATGTTTTAGACTTGTTGCCTCTTCTGGAAAAATTAAACATTAAATATACCCTAAGCAGTGGCAATAATATTTTAACTGATATCAAAATAAAGCAATTGATTACTCTTTTAAAATATATCAATAATCCATCTCAGGAATTACTTTTTCCCATTCTCGCTTATGATTTTATCGGTCTAAAAGAACGTGAATTATATAATTTTTACAAACACGGCAAAACTTGTAAAAAAATTAAAAAATTTGAAAAAAGAATTGCCAAGGCCAAAATTTATTTAGAAAACTACAATTTAAATAAAGCTTTTAATAAAATTATCCGCAAATTTAAAATTCTTAAAACCATTTTAAAAAACCTGCCTGCCGGCAGGCAGGACTATGAAACTCTTCAAAAATTTAATGCCTTTTACGATCATCTAAAAAAATTATCTTTTGAAAAAAATATTAATCTTTCTGATTTCATTAATCGGCTCGATTTATTTATCGACAACAATATTCCTCTGGAAATTGAAAATAATATTACCCTAAACGATTCTATTAATTTAATGACAGTTCACAAAGCCAAGGGTTTGGAATTCGAATATGTTTTTGTCATCAATGCCATCTCAACTCGCTGGGGTGAAAGTCGTGATAGAAATAATTTACGCCTGCCTTTGGGCATTTTAAAATATGAGATAAATAAGGATTTAAATGATTTAAGTGAAGAAGATCGCCGTCTTTTTTATGTTGCTTTAACCCGTGCCAAAAAAGATTTATTTTTATCTTATGGCGCCGCTATTCCTTCACAATTTTTATCGGAAATCAAACCGGAATTAATCAACAATATTATTTCTACTCCGGAACTTGCAAAAAAAGCACTTCTCTTTAATTTTCAAAAATATCCCCAAATAATTTCTGATAACGATTTTGAAAAATATCTTAAAACTTATTTAAAAGAAAATTATGTTTTAAGCCCCACCAATTTAAATTCTTATCTCAAATGTCCTCTCTGTTTTTTTTACAAAACAATTTTAAAAATTCCTCAAACCAAAAATAAATATGCCTCTTACGGTACCGCTGTTCACGCCGCTCTCTCTGATTTGCTAAAAAATAATTTATCCAAAAAGAAATTTTTAGAATCCTTTACCAAACATTTAAAACAAGAAAATTTAATTAAAAAAGAATTTCAAAATTTATTGGCCAATGGTCTTGACGAACTATCTCTTTATTATGATAAATACCTCGACACCTTTAAAAACGAAAATCTTTCTGAATTTAGTTTTAAACCTTTTAATGTTCATTTGGACAATATTCCTATTACCGGCAATATCGACAAAATTGAAATTCAAAAAGATCTTCACGCAACCGCTGTTGATTTCAAAACCGGCAATCCTGATAAACGCGACAACGATGATGATTATCAAAGACAAATATTGTTTTATAAAATTTTAGCCGACAATTGCCCTCAATTTAAATACAAGATTAATGCCGGTGTTCTCGACTACATCAAAAAAACCAAAAGAAAAAATATAGAAATAAAAGAAAAAGATTTGTCTAACTTAAAAATTTTAATTAAAGACGTTTATAATAAAATTCTCAATTTAGAATTTAATCAAATAGGGGAAAAGTGCAAAGATGAAAACCATATCCATCAATTTCAAAAGATTTGATAAAACTATTCCACTTCCTGAATTCAAAACCAAGGGTGCTGTTGCTGCCGATATGTATACTCGTATCGATGTTGACATTCCTCCTCATCAAATTTTTGCCATCCCTCTCAATGTTGCAATCGAAATACCCAAGGGTTATGCAATCTTACAATTTGCCCGGAGTTCTACTTACAAATTAGGTTTAATGGCTGCCAATGGTGTTGGTGTCTACGATCTTGATTATTGCGGCGATAATGACGAATATCGTTTTATTGCCTACAACTACACTAATCATATGGTTCATATCGACAAAGCCACTCGTATCTGCCAAATTATGCTTATTAAAAATAACATTTTTAATATTAAAGAATTAAAAAATTTTAAACACCATCCCAACCGTGGCGGAATGGGTTCCACTGGGGTAAAATAATTCATATGCCACTACAAATTCCAGATATATCACCCAGCTCAAAAGACATGGGGGTTTCCGAGGAACAGCAAAAATCGGGATCAAAAGAACAACATAAATGGACGCCAGCTCAAAAAATTGCTGCCAGTATTGCTACCTTAGCTACCCTCGTTGGTTTAGGCCAAGCTTATAAATCTGTCGGTATGGACGAAGAAGCAAGAAGAAAATTTGAAACTGAAGATGCAAAAAGGATAAAGAATGAAACCAATGAATTAATAGAAATTCAAAAAAAGATCATTGAGGAGAAACAAATTATTGATACCGGCAATGTTGGCCTTGATCTTTATGCTTTAGGAGCTCTATCAAATGAAGTATATAGAAGGGTAGGTGAAGAACAATTAAAGCCTTTCGAAAATGGCACCTTACTTCTTCCCGACACCATTGCCCTCCTTGATATAAAAAAAGATGATGCGAATTATATAATCGACGGGAAAATAAAATTAGGTGTTTATGACACTACCAATGGCGAATTTCGTTTAATTGATAACTTTTTAAATTATGCCGAAGTTCAAGACAGTCCAGAAGCCGTTATTACCTGGCTTACCAAAACAAATGAAAAACTTAATCCTACCAATCACATGGCCAGATATAAATTAGGAATTATTAATGATGGTGAACATGATTGCTATGTTAGAGGAGGTTCTGATGCGATTGAATCCGTAGCTAAAAAATTTGATTCAGGCAAACAAAATGTTTATTTAAATGAAATAAGTTTAAACTCAGAGATAGTTCATTCCGACAATCTTTATTACCCCATTAGAAAACTTAATCCCACCGAAACAGCTTCTTTTGCACTAATTAGAAAGAACAAAGAAGACTTTGAATCATCAGGAGTCAGTATTGTCCCTGGTAGTAATCCCGATCATGTTTCCCGTTTATCAAAAGTGATAAGTAAATTAAATAAATAATTACTTTATAATCAACATATGGTTCTTGTTTACATTCTATTAGTCTGTATCCTTGTCGCTCTGATTTTTCTTATTCTCAAATCGAAAAAAGAAAACAAAGAAGAATTGAGCCAAAAGCTGAAAGCTGTGTTTCCCGAAATTCTCAAAAGCGCCAACGAGCAATTGATTATTCTCGCTGACCAAAAAATTGGCACCGATCTTTCCAACAAAAAAACGGCTATCGAAGATCTGGTCAAACAAGTCAAAGTTGAATTGGAAAAAAATCAAAAAAAATTGGAAACAGCCGAAAATCAAAGAATTGGGAATTTTGAATCGCTCAAAACATCTCTGGATGAGTACAAAAAAATAACCCAAGAACTTTCTATCACTACCGAAGGTCTAAAAAAAGTTTTAAGTAATAATCAATTACGTGGTGCTTTTGGCGAAAAAGTTGCTGAAGATTTACTTAAAATGTCCGGTTTTGTCCGCGGTGTTCAATATGATTACAATAAAGCTCAAGGAGAAAATGATACTCGTCCCGATTTTACGATTAAATTACCCGATGGTACCAAAATAAATGTTGATGCCAAATTTCCATACAGCAATCTTCAAAAACTCACCGAATCAACCTCAGCTCAAGAGCGTCGCGAACATCTAAAATTATTTGAACAGGATGTTAAAAACAAAATTAAGCAAGTCACTAGCCGTGATTATATAAATCCCGAGGATAATACTGTTGATTTTGTTATATTATTCATTCCAAATGAAATGATTTTTAGTTTCATTTATGACAAAATGTCCGATATTTGGGAAGAAGCCTTAAACAAAAAAGTAATTTTCGCCGGTCCTTTCAGTTTTACTGCCATCTTAAGAATGGTTTATCAAAGCTATGACAATTTCCGTTTTAAACAAAATATCCAGTCCATCATTGGTTACATCAAAACCTTTGAAAACGAATTTGGTAAATATAATGAAGAATTCGAAAAATTAGGTGCCAAAATCGAATCTGTCAGTAAACAATTTGGCGAAGTCAATACCACCAGAACTCACAAATTACTCCGATGTATCGATAAAATAAAGCTAGAAAGCACGACCAAGCATTTACCTCTTGACAGTAATTAGCAGACACGCTATTATAGTGCTAATATGACTGATTTAACTCAGCGCCAGATCAAAATTTTAAAATGTATTACCGAAGAATTCATTGAAACTGCTTCTCCGGTTGGTTCGGAAACTTTAGAAAAAAAGTTTTCTCTAGGTATTTCTTCGGCCACTATTAGAAACGAAATGGCGGCTTTAACCCAACTTGGTTATCTTAAAAAGAATCATTTGTCAGCTGGACGTAGTCCTACTTCCATGGGTTTGAAATATTATGTACGTAATTTAATGTCCCCAAAAAATTTAACTGCTTCCGAGGAAATTGGCGTTAAAGAAAGAGTATGGGATTATCGCAATGAATTCGAAAAATTACTTAAAGAAGCCACCAAAGAATTAGCCACCAGAACTCGTTCTTGTGCTCTGGCCACTACCGATCAGGGTGCTATTTATTCCTATGGAGCTTCAAATTTACTTGAAGAACCTGAATTTTTTAATATTGATGTCACCAAAACGGTTTTATCTTTAATTGACAACAATAAATTTTGGTTTGATATTATCAACAAAAGCAATGCTATTCCCGAAGTTGGCGAAAAACAATTAGTCCATCTTTTAATCGGTGAAGATTTGGGTATGGAACATTTGGAGCCCTGTGGTTTCATTTATCAAACCTATCAAGCTGGTCCTCATCGGGGAATTTTAGGTGTTCTTGGCCCCGCCCGTTTTCACTATCCCAACATTATTCCTATGATCGACTATTTTGCCGATCTGATTTCCACCATTACTCGTTAAAAAAAATATGGCAAAAAAACCCAAAACAGATAATCTAAATACGCAAAAAATCCTTGAACTCGAGGACAAATTAGCTCGTTCTTTGGCTGATTATTCAAATTTGGCCAAAAGAATCGAAGCTCAAAAACAGTTCTTTGCTGCTCTTGCCTCCGCCTCAATCATGACCAAAATTATTGATGCCCTCGATGATCTTCATTTAGCCTCTAATCATCTCAAAGATCAGGGTCTTGATATCGCTCTTGATAAATTAAAAAACGCCTTAAAATCAGAAGGATTAGAAGAAATCGATGCTTTAGGCAAAATTTTTGATCCAAAAATTATGGACTGTGTCGGCGTTACCCCGGGAGAACAAGATACCGTCGTTTCAATTAACAAAAAAGGTTATATATTAAATGGAGAATGCCTTCGTCCCGCTCAGGTGGTCGTCGGCAAAAAATAAACATATGTCAAACAAAATAATTGGTATTGATTTAGGTACCACCAATTCTTGTGTCGCTGTCATGGAGGCAGGTCGACCAAAAGTTATCCTCACTTCAGAAGGCCGCAACGTTATCCCTTCTGTGGTTGAACCGGTTAAAAAATTAGTCGGTGATTTAGCCAAAAGACAAATGGTGCTAAATTCTCAAAATACCGTTTATTCGGTCAAAAGACTTATGGGTCGGGGAATCAACGATGCCGAAGTCAAAAAGACTCAAAAAGTTGCTCCTTACAAAATTATCGCCGGAAAAGACAATTTAGCTTCGGTCGAAATTGCCGGTAAATCTTATACTCCCCAAGAAATTTCTGCCATGATTCTGCAAAAAGCCAAAACCGATGCCGAAAAATATTTGGGTGAAAAAGTTGAATCGGCGGTTATTACCGTTCCTGCTTATTTCGACGATTCTCAACGTCAAGCTACCAAGCAAGCCGGAGAAATCGCCGGACTCAAAGTTGAACGTATTATCAACGAACCAACTGCTGCTGCTTTAGCCTATGGTTTGGACAAAAAGAAATCAGGCATGATTGCTGTTTATGATTTGGGTGGAGGTACTTTTGATATTTCTATTCTCGAAATTGGCGATGGTGTTTTTGAAGTTAAGGCTACCAATGGTGATACTTTCCTTGGTGGTGATGATTTTGACCAAAAAATTATTTCTTGGATGGTTGATGATTTCCAAAAACAAAACGGAGTCGATCTTTCCAAAGATCCTCAAGCCCTTCAACGGGTTCGTGAAGCTGCCGAAAAAGCCAAGATTGAATTAAGTAATTCAATTGAAACCGATATCAATTTACCATTTATTACCTCCAAAGATGGTCAACCGCTCCATTTAACTGCCAAATTAACTCGGGCCGAAATGGAAAAATTGGTCGACGACTTAATTGCCAAAACTATCGCTCCGGTAGAAAAATGTCTCAAGGATGCCAAGCTTAGTAAGTCCGATATTACCGACGTTATCATGGTCGGCGGTATGACTCGTATGCCAAAAGTCTGCGAAGTTGTCAAAAATTTCTTTGGCAAAGAATTAGATACTACCGTCAATCCAGACGAAGTTGTTGCTATCGGTGCTGCTATTCAGGGAGCTGTTTTAACCGGTGAAGTAAAAGACATTGTCTTACTTGATGTTACTCCACCGGTTAAAACAGCTCCCTGAATAGCAGCACCGATAGCAACAACTTCGTC
>ERZ795044.340-NODE-340-length-43398-cov-7.106545_pt1 | contig 43398 bp, 29 predicted proteins | sample MGYA00375128_ERZ795044 | MGnify/ENA primary metagenome ERZ795044 (study PRJEB30173, sample SAMN05720213) | anaerobic digester metagenome | isolation source: active sludge of municipal wastewater-treating anaerobic digesters | place: USA | collected 2014-12-22 ...
GAGGCCAGCCTAGAGAAACATGTTTTGGCGCCCTTTTCTCCGGAAGAATCGGCGGGTTTGGATACGATCCTTTCGTTGGGAATGGAAGCGGCGATGGTTTGGGCGGAAAAAGGCCCCCGAGAGGTTATGAACCGTTACAATTAGGCGGTTCGAATTCGAAAGCCGGGCGGGGGCAGGTAAACTTATGTGGCACCCGATGTTCGGCTTGAGTATAATAAGCGTTTCATAATGGCAAAAACGATTTTGGAAGGAGAGGGGAATGAAAGATTACGAAGCGGTTTTTATCTTGCGCTCTACCTTGGGGCCTGAGAAGACCCAGGAAGAGATCGAGAAACTGAAGGAAGTGATCAAAAAACAGGAAGGCGTCATTCAGGAAGAGGTTAAATGGGGGAACCGGACTCTTGCGTATTCCATAAAAAACAAGAGGGAAGGTTTTTACGTTCTTCTTTATTTTCAGCTTGATCCTTCCCGCGTGAAGTCAATTCTTCATACCTACGGGCTGATGACGGATGAAGTTTTGCGCGTGATGATTGTCGAAAAACAGGAGACTCCGAAAACGCAAAAAGTCGCTTCGGGGGACGCGGCTGCGGGGCCGGCCTGAAGAGTGGTCTTCGGGCGCAAACCGCGGTTGGAAGCGCAAATCAAAGGGAGGTTGTTATGGCAGGCACAAGTCTTAATCGGGTATTTTTGATCGGGAATCTTACCCGCGACCCGGAATTAAGGTATATTCCTTCCGGGCAGGCTGTCACGACGTTTACGGTGGCGACGAACCGGACTTTTGTGGCCCCTTCCGGAGAAAAAAAGGAAGAGGCCAGTTTTATTCGGGTCGTGACGTGGGCGAGAAGCGCCGAAGTCTGCAATGAATATCTCCGGAAGGGAAGTCAGGTGTTTGTGGAAGGCCGACTGCAGAGCCGGAGCTGGCAGGGACAGGACGGGACAAAACGGAGCACGTTGGAAGTGGTCGCTCAGCGGGTCCAATTTCTCGGAAGAACGGCCGCGGGGAAGACGTCGCCTTCGGGCGGCGCGGATACCGGAGCGGATGCGGGGTTTGAGGATTCCGCGGAGGCGAAAGACCCTTCCGTTAAGATTTCGGACGAGGAGCTTTCCCCGGACAACGAAGTGCCCTTCTGAATTTTAAGGACGGACGTCCGACGGTCATGTTTTGAGGCCGGGAGGCCGGAATTTCCCGAAAGGGTGAAATAAATCGGATTCAAGAAAAGAGAGGAGTTTTGGTTGTTATGAGAAAGCAGGAGAGAAAAGGTTCGCAAACCATGCGGCCTAGATTTTTCAGAAAAAAGGTGTGCCGGTTTTGCGCGGAAAAAATTTCGGTTATTGATTACAAGAATAGCGATGCGTTAGCCAAGTACGTGACGGAACGGGGAAAAATCGTTCCCCGTCGCATTTCGGGGGCTTGCGCGAAGCATCAGCGGATGTTGTCGGCGGCGGTTAAGCGCGCCCGCATGATTGCGCTTTTACCTTTTGTGGCCAATTGAGCCCGTTACGGCGCTCAATCGGTTTGAATGATTGAATTAAAGGAGGGGTTCGGGTTATGGAAGTCATTTTAGTGGAAGACATGGAGAAATTGGGCCGCAAAGGGGATATCGTCAAAGTCAAAGACGGTTATTACCGGAACTATCTTTTCCCCCGGAAAAAAGCGGTTCCTTGCACAAAGGAGAACCTGCGTTGGCAGGAACAGGAAAAAGCCCGGCGGGCGGAGCAGGATGCCAAAGAGAGGGAAGAAGCGGTTGTTTTGGCTAAGAAACTCGAGAAGATTGTCTTGGAAATTAAGGCGCACGCCGGCGAGAATGACAAGCTTTACGGATCGGTTTCCTCGCGGGAGATCGCCCTTGCGCTGAGCGAGAAGAAGATTGTTCTCGAAGAGGGGAAGATCGAGATCGAAACACCGATCAAAATTCTCGGCGATCATCAAGTCAAACTTAAGCTGCATGCGGATGTTTCAAGCGAAATTTGCGTCCGAGTCGTGAAGGATAAAAGCCAGCCGGAATCCGGCGCGCAGGGCTAAATGCGCGGGGACGGACGGCTCTCTTTTCTAAACGGATCGACGCCGGAAGAGGACTTTTAGAAGGTGATTTGTGGCTGAAACGGTTTCAACATCTTTGAATCTTGTCGACAAAGTTCCCCCCCAGAATCTTGAAGCGGAAGCCTCCGTTTTAGGGGCCATGCTTTTTGATGCCGAAGCCATCCCCCGGGTGGTCGAACTGGTCAAAGAGGAGGATTTTTACCTGGATGCCCACCGGAAAATTTTCTCCCGGATCATCGCTTTGTTTGAGAAAAACAGACCCGCGGATTTGGTCACCATTTCGGAAGAATTGAGGAAACAGAAAGCGCTTGAGAATATCGGCGGGGCCAGTTATCTGACCCAGCTGGTTTCGCAAGTCGCGACTTCCGCCAATGTGGAACAATATGCCCGGATTATCCGGGAAAAAGCCGTGTTAAGGCAGCTGATCCGGACCTCGACTGAATTGATTCAGGAAAGCTTCGACGCTTCCAGTGATGCCAATGTTTTGTTGGATCGGGCGGAGCAGGCGATTTTTGAAATCAGCCAGGCAAAGATCGAAGGGCAGTTTGTTTCCATCAAAGACATCATCAAAAACAGCATCGAAACCATCGACCAGCTTTATCAGCGGAAAGAGCATGTGACGGGGCTGGCGACCGGTTTTCGCGATTTCGACACCAAAACGGCGGGTTTGCAGCCGTCCGATCTGATTATTATCGCCGGAAGGCCTTCGATGGGAAAAAGCGCTTTCGCCTCCTGCGTCTGCGAACACATCGCCGTCAATTCAAAAAAAGCGGTGGCATTTTTTTCCCTGGAAATGAGCAAAGAACAGCTGGTGCAGCGCCTGTTATGCTCGCATGCCCGGGTGGATGCCCAAAGCGTCAGGACGGGATATCTGTCTCATGCGGATTGGCCGAAACTGATTAGCGCGTCGGGAAAACTTTCGGAAGCGCCCATATTTATTGACGATACTCCCGCGATCAGCATTTTGGAACTTCGGGCCAAGGCGAGGCGGCTCAAATCCCAGCACGATATTCAGTTAATCGTTCTGGACTATCTTCAGATGATGCAGGGACGGTCCCGGACGGATAACCGCCAGCAGGAAATCGCCGAAATTTCAAGATCGTTGAAGGCTTTGGCCAGGGAGCTTCGCATTCCCGTTATTGCAATCAGCCAGCTGTCCCGGGCGGTTGAATCCCGGACCGGAAACAAGCCGCAGCTTTCCGATTTGAGGGAATCCGGAGCCATTGAGCAGGATGCGGACTTGGTGGTGTTCGTGTTCCGGGAAGAATACTACAACCCGACGGAAGAAAACCGCAACCGCGCCGAAGTGATTATTGCCAAGCAGAGAAACGGGCCGATCGGGACCGTGGATTTGGTATTTATGAAAGAGTGGACGAGATTCGAAAACCCCGAATTTCGGAGAGGCGAAGAGATTTTAGAATAGGAGATACGCGTGTTGAATTTGAGAAACCTTCTGAGATTGGCCGTCATTTTATGTGTTCTTTCCGGGTGCGTGCTGGTGACGGGGGGTCTGTTCGCGCAGGAAGAAGGCGGGTCTCAAGACTCGTCTCCCTCAGCCGGGGAGGCTCCGGCCGCGGAAGCCCCGCAAGAGAGCGCTTCGAAAGCGCCCCCGACCATTTTGTCGGTAGAGGTCCGCGGCAATCAACTGGTCAACAGCAGCACCATTGTCAGCAAACTCAAATCGCATGAAGGAAACCCTCTCGTACAGGAAGTGGTCAATGAAGACATCAAGCGGTTATACGGGACGGGCTTCTTTCAGGATATCAGAGCGGAAGTGTCCGAAGAACCCGACGGGGTCAAGCTGATTTTTTCGGTGGTCGAAAAGCCGGTTGTCAAACAAATCGTTATTGAGGGGGCCAAACTTTTCAAGCCCGACAAGCTCCGGAAAGAAATCAATATCGTCGAGGGGCAGATCCTGGATCCGAAACTGGTCAAAGACGGAGTGGACAAGATCCGGGAAAAATACCTGGGGAAGGGTTTCAAGTTCGTGGATGTCCGTTGGGACGTGTCCGTTGACGAGCAGAGCAAAATGGCGACGGTAACGATCCGGATTCAGGAAGGGGAGAAATATAAGATCCGCGAAGTCCAGTTTGAAGGGGTGAAGGCGTTCAAGGTCCGTAAACTCAGGCGTATGATGAAGACGAAAAAAGATTCCTGGTTTACTTCCGGCGTTTTTGAGGAAAGTAAATTCAAGGAAGACCTCGATAAGCTCCAGGGGTTTTATGAAAACGCCGGGTTTCTGGACGTGAAGATTTCCCCCGAATTCCGTTATGACGACCGGGCCAAGAAGATGATTATCCTGATCCGGGTTGAGGAAGGAAACCGTTACGTGGCCGGGGAGATCAATATCGAAGGGAATCTGCTTTTTCCCCGCAGTGACATTCAGCAGAATCTTTCCATGCTGCCGGGAACGGTCTTTTCCCAGAAACGGTTGGTGGAAGACGCCGAAGCGATCCGGAATTATTATTTTGAAAAAGGCTATATCGACGTCCGGATTATTCCGGAAACCCGCATGAACAAGGAAACCGGCCGGGTCGACCTTCTCTACCGGATTTCCGAAGGGGATCTCTATTTTATCGATAAAGTCAAAATCCGAGGCAACACCAAGACCAAGGATATCGTTATCCGCCGGGAACTTCGGGTTCATCCGGGAGAGCGGTTTGACGGGAAGAAAATGGACCGTTCCAAACAGAGGCTTGAAAATCTCAATTATTTTCAGGAGGTTGCTTACGATACCGAACCCGGAAGTGCCGCCAACAAACGGGACGTGATTTTCCGGGTCAAAGAGAAGCAGACCGGGGAATTGTCGTTCGGGGCCGGCGTGAGTTCGGTCGAAACGTTTCTGGCGTTTGCCGAAATATCGCAGCGTAATTTCGATTGGCTGAACTGGCCGCGGTTCACGGGCGGCGGGCAGAGTGTTTCGCTTCGCGGGAGGATGGGATCGCTGACGCGGGATTATGAATTCAGTTTTGTGGAGCCGTATCTTTTTAACCGGCCGTATTCGTTGGGGCTCAGCGTGTACGACACGACGCATTTCAAGAACAATACTCATTTCGATGAAAATCGGTACGGGTTTTCCGTCAATCTTTCGAAGGCTTTTACCGATTATGTCCGGTCCGGGTTCGCTTACACGCTGGAAAACGTCAAGCTCAAGGACCTTTCGGACGGCGCGCCTGAGGAGGTAACCAAATACGCGAAAAATACCCTGCTGAGCCGCTTGCGGTGGTTTATATCCCGTGACAGCCGGGACAACATCATGAATCCCACGGAGGGGTCATACCTGTCGTTTTCATCGGAGCTGATCGGGACGGTTCTCGGAGGCGACGCGGATTACTACATTTTGCAGGCCAGCGCGAGCAAGTACTACAATATCAACAAGAAGCACATCTTCGAATTCCGGTTGCGGTTGGGGACGGGAGACGGGATCAGCAGCACGGATCGGATTCCGGTCTTTGACCGGTTCTATGCCGGAGGTCTGGGGTCGGTCCGGGGGATTGACGTCCGCAGGGTCGGTCCGCAGGATGCCGGAGAAGCGGTCGGAGGCGAAACTCTGGCTGTTTTCAACATTGAGTACACGTTCCCCATCATTCAGAATTTTAAAGGGGCCTGGTTCATTGATATGGGTACCGTTGGCGCGGACAGTTACGATTTTGGGACCAAACATTTTGCCGCATCGACGGGGCCGGGAGTCAAAATCAACACTCCGATCGGACCGGTGGCTTTTTACTACGGGTTTCCGCTGAGGAAACCGGATGACGACGGAAACGATTGGGGACGGTTTGAATTCAGTTTTAGCCGCGGTTTCTAAAAAAGTTTCCTTACACGGGATTTAAAAATAGATTTCAGAAGAAAAACAAGGAGAAGCCAATGATGAAATTCGGAACAGCGAAACGGAATTTTTGCGCGATTCTTTTCGTTTTTTGTTTTATCGCCTCGTTTGCGGGAGACGCTCTTGCCGCGAACGAAAAAATCGCTTTTGTCGATGTGGCCAAGGTGTTCGACGGGTACGAGAAGACAAAGGATCGGGACAAAGTTTTGGCGGACGAAGGAGAGAAGAAACAGCAGGAGCGGGAAGCGAAGGTCCAGGAGATCCGCCGTTTGAAGGACGAATTGGCTCTTTTGGCGGATCAGAACAAGGAAGAAAAGCAGCTTGCGATCGACGAAAAAGTGAAGGGGCTGCAGGAATTTGACAACATTGCCGGCAAGGAACTTCGGGACAAGCGGGATGAGGCGGTTCGGGAGATTCTGAAGGACATCGACGACACCATTAAGGATTTCGGGACCAAAAAGGGGTACGATTTCATATTCAACGAACGGGCCTTGGTCTATCGGAACGAAAAGTTTGACGTGACGAACGAAGTGCTGACCGAATTGAACGGACGCATGAAAACGCAAGGGAAGAAAGCATGACGCAGCTTGAGCAGACTTTAAAACAATCCGTCAGTATTTCGGGCACGGGCCTTCACACGGGGCTTCCGGCCCGGATTACGATTCATCCGGCGGAAGCGGGAACCGGGATCGTGTTTTTCCGGATCGATCAGGCTCCGGAAATGCCGATCAGGGCCCGGGTTGAAAACGTGGATGCGTTGGCGGGACAGGGGCGTCAGACGGCTCTGGGGACCGGCGAAATCAAGGTCCGGACGATTGAGCACTTGATGGCGGTTTTTCACGGATTGGGAGTGGACAACGCCCGGGTCGAGGTAGAGGGAGGCGAACTTCCCGGCCTTGACGGCAGCGCCATGGAGTATTTCAAAAAAATCAAAGAGGCGGGGCTTGTCACGCAAACGAAAGAGCGGGAAGTTTTTGTCGTCCGGGAGCCGATTTTTGTTAAAGGGGATCATTACGCGATGGCGCTTCTGCCGCACCCGAATTTTGCCGTTTCGTACACGTTGAGCTATGACGGGGAGACGATTCCCGACCAATACGTGCATTTTGAGATTTCGCCGGAAGTTTTCGAGACTCAGATTGCCGCTTCCAGAACCTTCTGCCTGAAGCGGGAGGCCGAGGCGCTTCTGGCTCAGGGGTATGGGCGGGGCGCGAACCTGCAGAATACGCTCGTATTCGATAACGGAGAACCCCTGGAAAACACTTTGCGTTTCAAAGACGAAGCCGCGCGGCATAAGGTTCTCGATATTGTCGGAGATCTGTATCTTCTGGGACGGCCGATCCGGGGGCATTTGGTGACGTCCAGGACCGGACACCGGCAAAATTACGAACTGGTCAAAAAAATCAGAGAGTTGCAGAAGGGATCGAATAAAGAAAAAGAGGGGCAGAGGACCATGAGTCAGATCGGACGAGAATTGAACATTAAAGACATCCAAAAAATCCTTCCGCATCGTTACCCGTTTCTTTTGGTGGATCGGGTTGTTGACCTGGAACCCGGGAAGCGGGCCGTTGGGATCAAGAATGTGACGATGAACGAACACTTCTTTCAGGGACACTTCCCGAATCATCCCGTGATGCCGGGGGTTCTGATTATTGAGGCAATGGCGCAGGTGGGCGGCGTGGTGATGCTGAGTATGCATGATAATCACGGCAAGATCGCCTACTTTATGAGTATCGATAGCGCGAAATTCAGGCAGCCGGTGCTGCCGGGGGACACGCTGAGACTTGAGGTGGAAGTGCTGCGCGTTCGTTCAAGGACCGGTCAATGTGCCGGACGGGCCTATGTGGGCGATAAACTGGTCTGCGAAGCCGAAGTCAAATTTGCGGTCGTGGATGCGGACGAGCCTTCGGTCAAGACCGAGGGCTGATGATCGGAAAGTAACGGCGGAAATTCTTCCGGGTATTTTCGGATCGCGAGCCGCCGGGAAGACAATCGATATTTTAACAAAAAGGGTCGTGGACAATGTCGGGACATACCGAAAAAGTTAGTCAACCTGTTATTCATCCGACGGCCATCGTTCAGCCGGGCGCTGAATTGGGGCCGGGAGTCGAGGTGGGGCCTTTCTCGGTTATCGAAGGAACCGTTCGGATCGGGCAAGATACGAAGATCGGAACGCGGGTGACCATCGAAGGCAATACGGTGATCGGCGAACAGTGCCAGATTTTTACGGGGGCCGTTATCGGCAGCGTGACGCAGGATAAAAAATATAAGGGCGGGAAGAGCTATCTGATCATCGGAAACGGAAATAATATCCGGGAATACGTGACGATCAATCCGGGGACGGAAGAAGGAACGGAGACGCGGATCGGCGATCAGAACCTGGTTATGGCGTATGCCCACATTGCGCATGATTGCGTGGTCGGAAATCAGGTCACGCTGGCGAATAACGCCACGCTGGGCGGGCACGTGATCGTGGAAGACCGGGCGATCGTCGGCGGACTGACGGGCGTGCATCAATTTGTCCGGATCGGATCTCTCGCGATCATCGGGGGATGCTCGAAGGTGGTGCAGGATGTCCCCCCTTTTATTATGGCAGACGGACATCCCGCCAAGGCTTACGGGCTGAATACGGTCGGATTGGAACGGGCCGATTTTTCGCAGGAGGAAAGAAGCCTGTTGAAGAAGGCTTTCAAGATCGTTTTTCATTCGGGAGTCACGCTCAAACATGCGGTCAGGAAAATCGAGGAGGAATTGCCTTCATCGCCCGCCGTTCAAACATTTCTGGAGTTTTTGAAAAAATCCGAGCGGGGCATTTGCCGCTGAACTTCATTTCATTCTTATGTCAAATTCTGAAGAAACGGGCCGGGAAAATTCCGGAAAGAAAATAGGACTCATTGCGGGATATGGGCAGCTGCCTTTATTTGCCGCGAAACGGGCGGGCGATCAGGGCTTTCAGGTCATCGCCTGCCTGATCGAAGGGGAGGCGGACGGCGGAGTCGAGAAAATTTCTCACGGCTCGCTTTGGGTCAAGCTGGGAGAGCTTGGGAAAGTTGTACAGTTTTTCCGGTCCGAAGGCGTTTCCGAAATTCTCTTGCTCGGAAAGATTCACAAAGTCTCTCTTTTCAGCGGCCGGATTCGCCCGGATTTCGAAATGGTCAAGGCGCTTGCGACCATCCGGGACTGGAAGGACGATTCTCTTCTGGGGGCGGTCGTTGCGAGTCTCGGGAAACACGGGATCCGGGTGCTCGATTCAACTCTCTTTTTCCGGGAAGATTTGCTGGTCCCGGGCGTGATCACCCGCCTGAAACCCACTAAAGCGGAATTGCAGGATATCGAATTCGGTTGGAGTATTGCCAAGGCGATGGGCGGTCTCGATATCGGTCAGACCGTTGTCGTTAAATCGAAAGCGGTTTTAGCCGTCGAGGCGATCGAAGGGACGGATGAAGCCATCCGCCGCGGCGGGAAACTGGGAGGTGAGGGCGCGACGGTGATCAAAGTGTCCAAGCCCCGGCAGGATCAGCGGTTCGATGTCCCGGTGGTCGGGCCGATGACTTTACGCGTGATGCGGGAAGCCAAAGCGCGGGTCCTGGCGTTGGAAGCCGGGACGACGATTTTATGCGACCGGGAAGAGGTCCTGTCAATTGCCGAGCAGGCCGGGATTTCCATTATCGCAAAATAGCCCCCGTTTTTTTTCTATTGTTTCTATTGTCGAAGCTTAAGGGTTTTTAAGGGTAAAAAAATGGAAATGGCCAGATTTTTTCTGTCGACGACATCCGATTTGAAGATCAAAGGATTGAAGCGCGAGCTGCAGGAGCTCTCCACGCTCTATGAAATCTCCCAGGCGCTTACCTCTTCGCTGGATTTGGAATCGGTGCTCAAGGAAATTTTCGGGATCCTTCACCGGCATATGGGTATGGAACGCGGGACCATTACCCTGCTGGATGAGAAAACGCTGGAGTTGAGTATTCGCGTGGCGTACGGAATCCCGCCGCAGTCGCGAAAGCGCGGCCGCTATAAGATCGGGGAGGGCATTACCGGGAAAGTGGTGGAAGCGGGAGAACCGATCGTGATTCCCAACGTGGGATCCGAACCGTTGTTTCTGGACCGGACAAAATCCCGCGGCGACATCAAGAAAAAGAACATTTCGTTTATCTGCGTTCCGATCAAAATCGAAAATAAAGCCATCGGCGCCTTGAGCGTGGACCGCCTTTTTGACGAAACGATTTCTTTCGAAGAAGATCTGAGGCTGTTGGCCATTATCAGCTCGATGGTGGCGCAGGCGGTCAGAATTCAGAACATGATTGCCCGGGAGCGGGAGAGCCTGATGGACGAAAACCGCATGCTCCGGGAGGAGCTTGGAAAGAAGTACCGGTTTGAGAATATTATCGGCGACAGCAAGAAAATGCAGGAGGTGTATCACGCGGTCTCCCTGGTTGCTCCGACGAAAGCGACCGTTTTGCTGCGCGGCGAAAGCGGGACCGGCAAGGAATTGATTGCCAAGGCAATTCACTATAACAGCCCCCGGTCGGGGAAACCTTTTATCAAGTTTTCCTGCGGGGCTTTGCCGGAGACTCTGCTTGAAAGCGAACTTTTTGGATATGAAAAAGGCGCTTTTACCGGCGCGGTGCAGTCCAAACCTGGAAAATTCGAGCTGGCGGACGGAGGGACTCTTTTTTTGGATGAAATCGGGGACATCAGTCCCACGATGCAGGTCAAGCTCCTCCGGGTTTTGCAGGAGCGTTCTTTTGAAAGGGTGGGAGGGGTCGAAACGATCAAGGTGGATATCCGGTTGATTTCCGCGACGAACAAAAATTTGGAACAAGCCGTCCGCGACGGAGTCTTTCGTGAAGACTTTTACTACCGGTTAAACGTCGTTCCGATCTTCCTTCCGCCGTTGCGGGAACGGGTAGAAGACATTTCGGTTTTGGTCGATTTTTTTGTGCATAAATTTTCTCTGGAAAACGGGAAAGAAATCAAAGGGCTCACCAAACGCGCGTGGGAATTTATCCATCAGTATCGCTGGCCGGGCAATGTGCGGGAACTCGAGAATTCGATCGAGCGGGCCGTGATTGTGTCGCAATCTTCGAAAATCGATTTGGCCGATCTTCCGGATCATGTTCGGAGCGTTCCCCCTCTGCCGAAGGCTGAACCTTTTTCTAATCTGCCCGAAGCGATTGCCGCCACCGAAAAAAAATTAATTTCGGAAGCGCTGGAAAAAAGCAGGGGAAACCGCCGCAAGGCCGCGAAAGCTTTGGGGATTACGGAAAGAATTCTCAATTACAAGCTGAAACAAAACCCAGGTTTAATGCCCTGAGATTTTCGGATAGGGCCTTTTCTCCGCCCGGGTGCTCGGCTTGACACCTCACCGGCTTACCGGTATACTGAAAAAACTTCTTATCTTTTTGATAGCAAAGGAGTTAAGAAAATGTATCGAAACATGCCGTTGGATGATTTTATTCGGGAATTGGCCAGTGAAAAACCATACCCCGGAGGCGGAAGCGTCTCATGCCTCGGCGGAGCTTTGGGAATTGCTTTAGCGCTGATGGTCGGGAGGATTGTCCTCAAACGGAAGGATGAGGTACGGTTGAAAAAGATTTTGGCGAGGCTGGAAGAGATCCAAAGCACGGCGCTTGCGGGTATTGATGACGATGTCGCTTCCTATAAGAAAGTGGTCGAGGCTTACGGATTAAACAAGGAGAACCCCGGAAGGGGCGAGAGTATTTCAAGCGCGTTACGGGCGGCTTATGTGTCTCAGAAGGATTTTGCGGCGGTTCTGGTCGAGGCGAAGCGTCTACAGGAGGCGCTCGGGGAATTCGTGGGAGGATCTATCTCGAGCGACTTGGTTCTGAGCGGGGAATTTTTAAAAGCGGCGTTTCGGGGGGCCTACCATACCGCGAAGATCAATGTGGATTATTTTAAAGACAAAACCGCGCAAACCGAAGCAATGGCAACTCTTTCGAAATTGGAAGCGGAATTCGACTCCGGTTCCGCGAAGTGAGGGGGATATGACGGAAGCGATTCTTCTTGAGGGGAAGAAAGTCGGGGAAGCGATTAGACAAACAATCCTGGCGGAAGTGTCCGAAATTAAGGCGAAAAACGGGGAAACCCTTCGTTTGGCCTGCGTGGCCGTCGGAGAGGATCCGGCGAGCAAATGGTATCGTCAGGCTTTGGAAAAAACGGCGAAATCTCTGGGGATTGAATTTGAGAACGTTTTGCTGGAAGCGGGGATTTCTCAGTCCGAATTGTCCGGTCGGGTCCGGGAATTGGGCTTCGCCCGCGGGGACATTCACGGAATTTTGGTTCAGGATCCTCTGCCCGAGGGAATCAATCAGGCTCAGGTGTTGTCCTGCCTGAATCCCAAAAAAGACGTCGAAGGGATTCATCCGGAGAATCTCGGCCTTCTGGTGATGCGAAAAGGCCGTCTGATTCCGGCGACGGCCCTGTCCTGCCTGGCTTTGATCGATGCAACGGGGATCGGGATGAGAGGAAAAGCGGCGGTGATTGTCGGGCAGAGCACGATCGTGGGGCGTCCGCTCCAGCTTCTGCTGGGGGAGCGCCGCGCGTTGACGATTGTCTGCAATACGGGGACTTCGCGGGAACAGATGGAAAAATTGATGGGGTTGGCCGATGTGGTCGTCGCATGCTGCGGACAGCCGAGAATGATTCCCGGGCAATGGGTGAGGGACGGTTCGATTGTCATTGATGCGGGGACGACGGAAGTGGACGGAAAAATCGTGGGAGATATCGAATTTGAAGAAGCCCGGAAAAAAGCCCGGTTTATCACGCCGGTTCCGGGAGGCGTGGGGCCGTTGACGGTTTTAATGCTGATGAAGAATCTGATTTCCGCTTATCACTGGCAGAAGGAATAAAAACCGTGCGCTTGACCGTCAGGGATATCCAGAAGAAGAAAGGGAAAGAAAAAATCGTTTCGCTGACGGCATACGATTTTTCCATGGCCCGGCTCCTGGACGATTCAATCGATCTGCTTCTCGTGGGGGATTCGGTGGGGATGGTCTGCTTGGGGTATGATTCGACTCTTCCCGTGACGATGCGGGAAATGCTGCATCACACGAAAGCCGTCGGCCGGGGGGTTTCGCGCGCTTTGCTGGCGGCGGATATGCCTTTCGGTTCTTGCGACACGCTTTCAAAAGCGGTCCGGAACGCTTTTCGGTTTCTCAAAGAAGCGGGTGCCGATGCCGTCAAAATCGAAGGCGGGGACGGGCACACGATTCAAGTCGTGAAGGGACTCCGGGATGCCGGGATTCCCGTGATCGGGCATTTGGGGCTCACCCCGCAACGCGTGGTTGAATTGGGCGGATACAAGGTCCAGGGAAAGACTCCGCAGGCCGCCGAGAAGATTCTGACCCAGGCCCGTCGACTTGAGGAGGCCGGGGTGTTTTCCGTTGTTTTGGAATGTATCCCCGCGGAACTTGGCCGAAAAATTACGGCGGCGTTAAAAATCCCGACGATCGGAATCGGTGCCGGACCCCACTGCGACGGACAGATTTTGGTTCTGTATGATTTGCTGGGACTGCAGGATAGAATCCGCCCGCGCTTTCTCAGGACATACGCTTTTTTGGGGGCGGAGGTTAAAAAAGCGGCCCGGAAGTTCCGGGACGACGTGCGGAAAGGGAAATACCCCTCCTCGAGGGAAAGCTTCTGACAAAAAAGGTTCGGGGCAGGGGCCCGGATACGCATTCCGGGAATGCTAGAGCGCTCCGGCAATGCGGAGAAAAGGGAATTCATGCAGTCGGAAAAAAAACGAATCCTAGTTGTAGACCGTGACGTCGAATATCTGACGTTGACCGAATCCCGTCTGGTTGCAAGGGATTTTTCCGTCGAAACCGCGGTCTCCAGCCTGGAAGCTTTTCAGAAGTTAGACAGCGAAAGCTTCAGCCTGATTCTGATTTCCTCCAAAATGGAACCTCTCGGCCGTGAAGCGCTCGTCGAGCGGGCGCGGAAAACCATATCGAATTGTTATGTTCCCATCATCATGATGGCCGGTGAGGAGGATTTGTCCGAACTGATTCAAAGCCTGGAGCAGGGATTCGACGATTTTTTGATCCGTCCGTTTGATCCGCTGATCCTTCAACTCCGGGTTTTGATGAACATCAGGAGGACGGAAGAAAGAATTCAGGCCAATCCCTTGACCCGGCTTCCCGGTAATATCGCGATCGAGAAAAATCTGAAGGAAAAAATCTCCAAGGGCGAGCTTTATTCGGTGTGCTATCTGGACATCAATCAATTCAAGTCTTTCAATGACGTTTACGGGTACGATAAAGGCGACGACGTGATCCGCCAGACGGCCAGGATTATCCTTCAAACCGCAAGACAGGCCGCTAAAAAAGGGGACCTTTTTGTCGGCCATGTGGGAGGGGATGATTTTATCGTTATGCTGCATCCGGAGGATGAGCCGAATTTTGCAAGGGCCTGTCTCCGGGAGTTTGACCGTATTATTCCGACTTATTATTCCGAAGAAGACCGGCGCAAAGGGTTTGTTTTCGTAAAGAACCGAAGAGGCAAAGTCGAGAAAGTTTCCTTGATGTCGATCTCCATCGCGGCGGTCACGAATCTGTCCCATAAGTTCGCGAGCCCTGCCGAAATCGCTCAGGTTGCGGCGGAAGTCAAAAAATATCTCAAAACGCAGGCGGGGAGCAATTATTTGAGAGACCGGCGGGGGCGGCAGATTGACCGTCTCGAGGAGGCTTGCGATATTCTGACGTCGATGCCCGAAAGTCCCGGAACTCAGGAAATCAAAGAGCCTCTGGGGCAATTTCTGCTATCGGCCGGCTTGATCAACGCGGAACAGCTTGACGAGGCTTTGAAAACGCATCTTGCGACGGGGAAAAGGCTCGGGGAAGTTTTGATCTCCATGAATCTGGTGCGGAGCGATGAGGTCGGCCGGATGCTTGAGAAAAAACTGGGCGTTCCGTACGAGCCCCTCGTCTCCAGGGAGTTTTCGTCCGTTTTGGGGCGATTATTCACCTCCGAATATGTGCGGGCGCACCGGGTTCTTCCGCTCGAACTTTCCGACGGCAAGCTCCGGGTCGGGATGCTGGATCCGTTTGACCTGAAAGTGATTGTCGACATCGAGCGTGTGACGGGGCATCGGGTGATCCCGGCTTTGATTCTCGAAGCGGAATTCGAGGACTTTTATGACCGGCATTATAAAAAAAGTGAAGTCATCTGAACGATTGCCTCTGATCGTCGACACAGAGTAAATGCCATGCAAGGTCGGAAGAGAATCAGCCCTTTTCCCGTTTTTCTGAATCTCGACGGAAAACCTTGCGCGGTTTTCGGAGGCGGGAAAGTCGCCGAGCGGAAAATCCGCTCGCTTCTTAAGGCGGGCGCCCGCGTTTCCTGTTTCGCGGAAAAAGTCACTCCGAAAATTTCGGCGCTGGCCCGGAGAAAAATGATTTGCTGCCGGAAAGTCCGCTTGCGAGGAGGTCCTTCCGTTCGTCCTTTTCTGCGGGAGCCGGTCCTGGTGTTTGCGGCGACTTCCTCATCCGGGCTGAATACGGCGATTTACCGGGAATGCGGGAAACGGAAAATCCTCGTCAACGTCGCGGACGTCCCGCGCCTTTCGAATTTCATTTCTCCCGCCGTTTTTTCCCGGGGCGCCCTGAAGGTTGTCGTTTCGACCGGAGGAAAGAGCCCGGAGCTGGCGAAGACGATCCGGAAAAAAATGAACGGATTTTTAGGGCCCGAATACGGGAGACTTCTGGAGTTTATGTCCGGAAGGCGAAGCCGGATCCTTGAGACGGTTCCGTTCCCCGCGAAACGGAAAAAACTTTTCAGGGAACTGGCTTCCCCGGGATTTTTGGCCTGTTTCAGAAAAAAAGATTCCGGATCCGCCAGGCGATATTATGAGAAACTTCTCAAAAAGGAAAGACTTTACCGGGGTTCGAACGTGAAATCGGAGAGCGAAACGTGAAAGGGCGATTGAAGCGGTTTTTTGTGTCCGGGACCAATCACCGGTGCGCGCCGCTTGAGCTCCGGGAGAAAATCGCGTTCTCCCGGCACGGCCTGGCTCGGGCTCTTCAGAAGCTCCGGGAAACGGATTTTCTCGAAGAGTCCTTGATTCTGTCGACTTGCAACCGCGTGGAGATTTACGGGGTGGCCCGGGAGTCCGGCGGGGCCGCACAACGGCAGGTGCTGGAATTTTTGAGACAGTTTCACGGCATGGAATCCCGTCAGTTGTCCGAACATCTTTACTTTCTCGAAGGGGAAGACGCGGTCCGCCACCTGTTTCGGGTCGCATCGGGCCTGGATTCGATGGTTATCGGAGAGAATGAAATCCTGGGGCAGGCGAAGGAAGCGTTCCGGCAGGCCTCAAACTGCGGGACGCTGGCTTCTTTTTTGCGCCCGATTTTCGAAAGAGCCTTCAAGACGGCGAAAGAAGTGAAGCACAAGACAAAAATCAGCGAAGGCGCCCTCAGCGTTTCCTCCGTTGCGGTGGAACAGGCCCGGAAAATACTGGGCGGGTTTCAGGACAAGAATATCTTGATCCTGGGAACGGGAGAGGCGGGGGAGTTGTCACTCAAGAAATGGGCCGACGGCCAAACCGGCGGCGCTTGGATTACGGGAAGGCACGCCGATCGTGCCGCGGTATTGGCCCGCAAATACGGGGCCGGCGTCGTTTCCTTCGGGGACTGGGAAAAATATTTATCGCGGGCGGACGCGATTTTCAGTTCCGCGACCGCGCCGAAACCGCTTATCCGCTCCGCGGATATCCGCTCCGCGATGCGACGAAGAAAAAACCGGCCGCTTTTTATCGCGGACCTTGCGGTTCCCCGCAGCGCGGATCTTCGCGTGAAAAAAATCAAAAACGTTTTTCTCTGCGATTTGGAGGATTTTCAGAAGGTTTGCGAGAATAATCTTTTCTGCCGCTCCGGTGAGATGGTTCGGGCGCTTGAAATCGTCGGGGGCCAGGTTCGGGGATTCGTGCGCTGGGTTCACCGCCGGGAGTTTGCGCCGTTCATGAGGAAGATCAGCGAAGATTGCGATCGGATCATCGACGGAGAACTTCGGAAAGCGGTATGCCGGAAATCCCCGGAAGAGTTCGATTCGCTGAGGCGGATTCTGAAGCGAGTGAAGTCTAAAATTTTGCTTGAGAGGATTGCGTGTTTTGAAAATGCGGAAGGATTCGGAGAAAAACCGTGTTTTCCGCAAGACGCGCGACTCTCCCTTTTGGATCCCGAAAAAGTTTTCCCAAAATGAAAAAGACGATTTGGGTCGGTTCCCGTAAAAGCAGGCTGGCTCTTCGGCAGGCGGAAGCGGTATTGCAACGGCTTCGGGTTCAATGGTCGGAAATCGATTTCCGGCTGAAGGGTATTGTTACGGAAGGCGACCGGGATCCGGTTCCGGGGGCCTCCGGCCGCGATGTCTCCTCCGCGGGACTTTTCACGCGCGGGATCGAAAAGGCTTTGCTTGACGGCCGGATCGATCTCGCCGTTCATAGCGCCAAGGATCTTCCCACCAAACTTTTGGACGGGCTTTCGATCGGCGCGGTTCCGGAGCGCGGAGAAACGAGGGATGCCTGGATTTCTTCGCGCGGGATTTTTTTTCGCGATCTGCCTCCGGGGGCGGCGGTTGGAACGTCCAGCTTGAGGCGGAAAGCGCAAATCCTTTCGACCGGAAAAGATATCCGGGTGATTTCCGTCCGCGGCAACGTGGACACCCGGCTTCGAAAATTGAAGGAAGGGATATCGGACGGATTGATTCTTGCGGCCTGCGGGCTTGAGCGGCTCGGTTTGGCGGATGCGATTACGGAACTTCTGGACGCGGGACAATTTCCTCCGGCAGCGGGACAGGGCGCTCTTGCGGTTGAAATCAGAGCGAAAGATTCTTTTGCCTTCGAAATGGTTCGCTCCCTGAATCATCGGGATAGTTTTTTGAGCGTTCAGGCCGAACGGATTTTGCTGGCCGAACTGGAGGGAGGGTGCCAGGTCCCTTTGGGGATTTCAAGCCGTGTCTCCGGCGGACGGCTGGGGATCCGGGCGGTGCTTTATTCTCCGGACGGGCTGAAGCGGATTGAAGGAGAAATAGAAGGGGAGAAGGACGAAGCGGAGCGTCTGGGGAAAAAATTGGCTGAACGGTTGATCCAAAACGGCGGGCAGGCTATTCTCCGGGAGATCCGCGGGAGAAACGGTTAATTTTTCGGATTCTTATGAAAAGAAAAAAGAAGTTCGGAACGGTCTATTTGATCGGCGGCGGTCCGGGGGATCCCGGCTTGCTGACGTTAAAAGGAAAGGAAATCTTAAGCCGGGCCGACGCGGTTGTCTATGACGCGTTGGTTTCGAAACGACTTCTTTCTTTTTCGCCGGCGCAAGCGGAAAAAATCCGGGCCGGGAAACGCGGCGGAAGGCGAAAAATATTTCCTCAGGAAGATATCAACAAATTACTGGTTACCCTGGCGGGGAAATATAAAACCGTCGCAAGGTTAAAAGGAGGGGATCCTTTTATTTTTGGGCGCGGAGGAGAAGAGATGCTTTCGTTGAGGCATGCGGGCGTTCCTTTTAAAGTGATTCCGGGGATTACGGCGGCTTTGGGAGCGGCCGCTTATGCCGGTATCCCTCTGACGCACCGGGAGTTTGTCTCTCAAGTTGTTTTCGCGACCGGGCATGAGGCCCGCGGGAAAGAACCTCCGGCGATGGATTGGCGCGAACTGGCTTCGGGAAGGAAAACCGTTGTTTTTTACATGGGGGCGAAAACATTTCCGGCCGTGATACGAAAGCTGAGGGAAAATGGATTGCCGGGAGAGACTCCGGTGGCTGTCGTCGAAAATGCGACCGCTGCGTGCCAGAGAGTGATCGAAGGGAAATTGAATAATATCGGAGAGCGAATTCTCCGGACCGGGATTGCCTCTCCCAGTCTCGTCATAGTCGGAGAGGTCGTCCGGCTGCGAAAGAGCGGGGGAAGAGATGTGCCGGGCCCTCTTGCCGGAAAGACTGTCGTGGTGACTCGCGCCCGGCATCAGGCAGGGGAAATGTCCCGGCGTCTCGCGGAACGGGGTGCGCGGGTCATCGAATTTCCCGTGATTCAAGTCGAACCTCCCGCATCTTGGGAAGCGGTTGATCGTGAAATCGACCGTCTGAAGCGGTACGAGTGGATTTTTTTTAGCAGCGTAAACGGGGTGGAAAGATTTTTCGAAAGATTTTTCGAACGGGAAAAAGACCTGCGGGATTTGTCTCATCTGAAAATCGGAGCCATCGGTCCTGCCACTGCGGAAAAGCTCAAGACCTATCACCTAAAAGCGGATTTTATGCCGTCCGATTATGTCAGCGAGGTTTTTGCCGATACCTTTCTGAAAGGGGTTCCTTTGACGGGGAAGAGAATCCTTTTAATCCGGGCCGAAGGGGCGCGAATCGTTTTGAAGGAACGGCTGGAGAAACGAAACGCTGCGGTCACGGAGTTAACCGTCTATCGCATCCGGCCGCCCCGGGCGGACGCTCGCGATATGATTTGCAAACTCCGGGCGGGAGGCATCGATCTCGTGAGCTTTACCAGTCCTTCGGCGGTTGAAAATTTTCTGCGGCTCGTCGGGAAAAGAACTTTCCGGGCCCTTAAGCGCAAACCGCTCGTGGCTTCTATCGGTCCCGTGACCAGCCGAGCCGCCAGGCGGTTGGGGTTGCGGGTTTCCTGTCAGCCGAAACGATACACGATCCCGGATTTGGTCTCGGCCGTTCAAAAAACTCTTGCCTTCGGGAAAATGGAAAGGGCGATGCCGTGAATTTTCTAAAGTACCGTCCTCGGCGGTTGCGAAGGACTTCGAAACTGCGTGATCTGTCGGCCGAGACGTCTCTTGCCGAACGGGATCTGGTGATGCCTTTGTTTGCGGCGGATTCCGGCCCGCAAAAGGCAGCGATTCCGGCGATGCCCGGACAGTTCCGGTATTCGGTTTCCGGGCTTTTGCGACCGATCGAAAAATTACTTCGCGCGGGGGTCCGGGCGATTCTTCTTTTCGGTATTCCGGCGCGAAAAGATGAACGGGCGTCTCAGGCTTATTCGGATCGGGGAGTGGTGCAAAAAGCGATCCGGGCGATCAAGACGAGATTCCCGGAGATGATTGTCATAGCAGACACCTGCCTTTGCGAATACATGAGTCACGGTCATTGCGGATTAGTCCGGAAAATCGGGAAAACTTACGAGATATTAAACGATCCAACTCTGGAACTTCTTGCGAAGACCGCGCTTTCTCAGGCCGAAGCCGGCGCGGATTTTGTGGCTCCGAGCGATATGATGGACGGGAGGGTTCGCGCAATCCGTCGGGCGTTGGACCGGAACGGACTGAGCCGGACCGCCATTTTAAGTTATTCGGCGAAATATGCGTCCGTGTTTTACGGACCGTTCCGGGAAGCGGCGGGTTCCTCACCGCAGTTCGGAGACCGGAAGAGTTACCAGATGGACATGCGGAACCGGGAGGAAGCGCTTCGGGAGATCGGACTCGATATCCGGGAGGGGGCGGATGCGGTGATGATCAAGCCCGCCCTGGCGTATTTAGACGTGATCCATGAAGCGAAACAGACCTTTCGCTTTCCGATTGCCGCCTACAATGTGAGCGGGGAATACGCGTTTGTGAAATGGGCCGCTCGAGAAGGTTGGGACGAAAAGGCGCTTGTCTTTGAAATTCTGACGGCGATCCGGCGGGCAGGGGCCGATTGGATTATCACTTACCATGCCGCCGATGCGGCGGGATGGCTGAAAAGACAAAGGGCGTCTTAATCGGCGAAGCGGGAAAAGAGGGGACGGGATTTTCCGGCCCGCGGTAGCTTGCCGGTAAAATGAATATCGGGCTCGAGAGTTTCGAAATTTTACCGATAGATAAGAGTGGATCTCTCTGAAGCGAAGCCGTTTAATTTCACGGGAGATGTTCTTGCGACGGGAAAAGGCATGGAAAACGGGCATCAAAACGAAATATTGAATCTGTTGGTGGTCGAAGATAATGAGGACCATGTTTTTCTTGTCCTCAAAACCCTGCAGAGAGCTTTTTCAAAAGCCAGAATCGATGTCGCCAAAAATTTGGCGGAAGCGTTTGTCAAAACCAAAGAAAAATCCTATCAATTGGTTCTCGCCGATTACAACCTCCCGGACGGGAACGGCCTCGAAATCTTGCGTCGGTTGAACCGCGAAAAGACCGATATCCCGTTTGTCATGCTAACCGGCGCGGGGGACGAGAAACTCGCGGTGGAGGCGATGCAGGAAGGGGCTTACGATTATTTGGTCAAGGACGAATTCTGCCTTAAAACGCTTGCCAAGACCCTGGAAGCGGCTTTAAACAAATATGCCGAGCGGAAGGAAAAAGAACGGCTTCAGAATGAAATCCGGGAAAAAAATCTGGCTCTCGAACGGGCGAATGAAGAGTTGAAAAAGCTGGACCGCCTGAAATCGGAGTTTATCGCGTCCGTCAGCCATGAGTTTCGGACGCCCCTTAATTCCGTTCGCGAGAGTATCAGCATGATCGCGGATGGGACCGTAAAACCCGGTGAAGCGAAGGGGAACCGTGTGCTGGAGATTTTGAGGAACAACATCGAGCGGCTAAAGATCTTGATCGAAGATCTCTTGGATTTTTCGAAATTGGAAGCCGGGCGCATGAAACTCGATAAAAATTTTTACGATCCCGTAGACATTGTTTGCGAAGTCGCGGATTCCATGAAACAGATCGCGCAGAAGAAAGGACTCATCCTTCTCTGGGAATCGGAATTGTCCGGGGTTGAGGTGTTTGTCGACAAGGGCCGGATCGTTCAAGTTCTGATGAATCTTGTGGAAAACGCCATCAAATTCACGCCCACTCCCGGTCAGATTACCATTTTCTGCCGTTCGGAAAATGTGAGCAATGTCCGGGTCAGCGTCAAAGATACGGGTGTGGGCATTGCAAAGGAGAATCTTCGACGGGTTTTTGAGAAATTTGAACAGGTCCGAAGCGATCATCCCGGAGTCGATGTTCGCGGAACGGGACTCGGACTTGCCATCTCGAAGCAATTGGTTGAATTGCACGGGGGAACGATCGGTGTCGAGTCGGAATTAGGGAAGGGGAGTGAATTTTATTTCACGCTCCCCATGGTTTTTCGCGAAGAAAAATCCGTTTGAGATTTTCATCCGCGGGAAAGTAGGTTTTTCCCCTTACAAAGGGCGGAAGGGCGTAGAAGGCGAAGAACGATCTTTATAAATGAACGTTTGACAGAATCCCCATTTGGCCGATAAAATCTACGCTAGAGGAGAAAGGCAATGGCTAAGAAAAAAGTCCTTGTGATCGAAGACGATTCCGAACTCCGGGAGTTAATTCGCATTCGGTTGGAAGAGAGCGATTTTGAAGTGATCATGTCGTCCCGTGGGGACGAAGGCGTGGAGATGGCCCGGGAGGAGAGTCCCGACGCAATCATCCTGGACGTTTTTCTCCCTCACATGGACGGATTTACCGCTCTGAAAGAGATCCGTTACGGGGAAAAATCCAAAGGGAAGGAACCGCTCAAGGACATTCCCGTTTTTGTGATGACCGGACGCGCGCCCATGATGGAAGAGATGTTTCGGTTGGAAGGCGCGACCGAATTCATGACGAAACCGATCGATATTAAATCGTTGGTTCAAAAGCTGGAAAAAATCCTCAAAATAAGCTGAATTAAATCCGGCCCCCCGATTTTGTGACCTGCCGCCGATTTCAATCGAATCCGATCAAAAACCGCAAAGCCCATCCTTTCGGAGGCTCTGTCCTCGTTTTCCCGGGAGGTTAACGGGGGAATTTGTATTTAAAACGGAAGAGATTTTGTTTCAACTCGAGCAGGCGGGTCAATTCTTTGTCGGTCGTGACCACTTTTTTCAGGATGTTCGACGGCAGTTCGAGAAGGGCCAGCGTTGAAATCTCTTTTTTCCGATTTGGGAATCTTTTCTCCAGTTCGATGGTCGGGATGCCCTTCTTAAATTTGAGATCGAACAGCTTTTGAAACGTCACGTTGGAATCCCCCTTTTGATTGTATTCCCACCTATGCTATCGCCTTTTTTTCCGCGAACTTTAGCGGCAAGAAGCGCGGTTATCCGGTGTATTCGGCCGGAATCAATCGAAATAAATTTTGTCTTCCCTGCCGCATAAAAAAATCTTGCCTGTCATCGGTTAAATTCTTCGAAACGGACTCCCCGAAGATTTCTCTTTCGGCGCGTTTTTGTACCGGTGTCCGGGGATTGCAAAAAAGACGCAAAAAAAGCTTGACAAGCCCTTAAACGAGATTAAAGTATGCATTACAAAATGTAATTTACATTTTGTAATCTATGAAAATACATAAAAAGCCGGGCGCTGCACAAGAAATGATTTGCGGGGAGGGAAGGACGCAAAAATGCTTTTCGCGCATTTTAGGCACAGCTCTCCTGCTGGCGTTAGCTCTCTCGGGCTTTCCGGGAAAGCTTTTTGCGGAAACGCACCCAACCGGTTTTTCGCCCCTTCGGCAGACTCAATCCGATCTCCGGATGCACAAGCTCGAGATTCGCAACAAATCCATCGAAAAGGACAGCCTGATCCGGGCGATTAATCAAAGAATCGAGGCGTTGATCGGCGAGGCGGATGCCGCTCTGCAGGCGGGGATGTCGGATAAAGCAAGACGGCGGGGCCTGGAGGTGCTGGCTTTGCAGCCGCATGAAAAACGAGCCGCCCGGCTTCTTGCCAAGTTAGCGGTCCAGGACAGCCAATTGGAGGGAGGGGAAGATGTTTTTTTGCAAACCATCGAAGAGGATTTGGCTCGACGGACCCGGGTGGATCAGGACAACGTCCTGAAGTTTTATTTGAGGCGAGCGGAATATTTTCTCAAAGCGCATCGCTATGACGAAGCGATTGCGGACTTGGAGCAGATTTTTGTGATTGACCCCGGGAATTTAAAGGCATCGGGGGTGATGGATGGCGCGAGGCGATCTTTTATTAAGGAAGTCAAGGCGAGAGCAAAAGAGGAAAGGGCCCGTGCCGGAAATCCGCTTGAGGAGCTTTTCAGGGTGTCGCTCGAAACGGCCCGTCAGCTTGTGCAGGAAAAGCGTTTTGTTGAGGCCAAGATTTTGCTTAACCGTATCGCTTTGCTGGATCCAGAGAATAAAGATGTCCGGAAGCTCATGCAGAAAATGCAGAAGGAAGAAAGAAAGCGGGGGTAGCGATCGATGAAGCTCGAGAAACTCTACAAAATAGGGGAAGTGATGCAGTACAGCGGGTTGTCGCGCCAAACGATTCACAACTACACCCTGGCCGGATTGATCGAAGAAGCCAAGAGGACTCCGTCAGGGCATCGTCTGTATGCGGAAGGCGTGTTTGAAAGGCTTGAGAAAGTCAAAGTGCTGCAATCCAAGCATTACACGCTGATGCAGATCAAAAAAATTCTCGAACAACAGGATGACCATCATCCAACAACAAACGAGAGAGGTGAAAAATGAGAGAAGACGTCAAAGTGTGGAGAGAATACAAAAAGACGCACAGCGACCTCTTGAGAGACGGGTTGATTAAGAAATATCTGTATTTGGTGAAATACGTCGCCGGGCGTATCGCCATCGGATTGCCCGCGAGCATCGAGTTTGGGGATTTGGTCAGCTACGGGATCCTGGGGCTTTTCGACGCGATCGAGAAATACGATGTGAATCAAGGCAATAAGTTTGAGACCTACGCGGTCACAAGAATCCGCGGCGCGATCATGGATGAGCTTCGCCGGTTGGATTGGGCGCCGCGTCTGCTCCGGAAGCGCGCGCGAGAGATTGACCGGAAGTGCAAGGAATTGGAAGACCGCTACGGGCGGATGGCGACGGACGACGAACTGGCGAAAGGGCTCAGGATCAGCGTCGGGGAATTGAACCATCTTTACAGCGAATTGAGCTCAACGACTTTTTTGTCGCTGGACGAAGTCTGGCAGAATGAAAACGGGAACAAACCGATTTCCAGACTTCAGACGATCGAAGACTCGCTCCTGACGAATCAGTTCAGTTACCTCCACCGCAATGAGGTGGCCGAACTGCTTTCGAAAGCCATCGAAAATCTTCCCGAAAAAGAGAAACTGGTGGTGATTCTTTATTACTACGAAAACCTGACTCTGAGAGAGATCGGACAGGTCCTGAACGTGTCCGAATCGAGAGTCTGCCAGATTCACACCAAAGTGATTTTGCGGCTCCGAAGCCATTTGCGCAAAGTGGGTGAATTGGCCGTTGAGGTCTGAGCATTTTCGGTTTAAGCGTGAAATCCCGAATGGGTCCCGGAAAACGGGACGCTGAGGAGACGTTGACAATAGAAAAAAACGGAAAATAGTTTTTTCGCTTCCGCAGAGCCCGGAGGTTTGCGATAGAAGGATCGGAGGCCGAAAGTGTCCGTGCTTGTTCTCTCTTTTTGATATTCCCGTCGTATTCCTTCCCATTCCGAGACTAAAGTTTGCCGCCGAAAAGCCGATTCATACACAAGGAAGAAGATGACGATTTTGGAGGTGACAGGTCACGCCAAAATTCGGGAGAGTTTCGATGGGTAAGCAAGGCGTAGTGATTGATGCGAATGAACGGGAAGCCGGAATCCAGACGTACGAGAATGGCTGCGGAGAGAAAGAGAGACGAACAGTGAAAGACACGCCAGAGAACCGTGCCCGGTATATCGAAGAATTGAAACAGTATACTTATTCTCTGTCGGATCCCAACGAGGGACGTATCCAAGAACTGAGAGATATGATCCGCGGCGGCAAGCTTCTGACCAAAGAAGCGATTCGGGAGGCGGCTGAAAGACTTAGCCAACTTTTTTTGGGGCAAAGAGATCTTTTTGTTTAGATTCTTTCAGGAGACGGGTTCCGATGGCGCCGGCGAGGATAGTCCGGCCTCCGGCGGCACTGCGTTCAAACGGCAGGCCCGTATCCATTTTTGAATGGCCGGGATTTTCATGAACGGTTTCCAGACCCCTTCACTGAAGTAATTTTCTATCATCAGAACCATAATCCCCTGATCGATGCCCAAGTATTCCTGGGCCCACCAGTCTTTGCCCAGATTAAAACTGTCTTTAAATCCGTATTTCCCGTACAGCTGATCCCGGAAGTTTTCGTAGAAAAAACGAATCGCGTTCAGCGATTCCTCCGGGGTGAAAACAATCGAGGCGGCGCTGCCGTACGGGGCAACGGTCCCGTCATGCAACGCCTGTCCGGGAAGCGCGCCGTAGGCTTTATAGCCGCCGGGCCCCAGAGAGGCCGTAAGCCCCCACGAGTCTTTTCCGTAGGTTAAAAATTCGGAAGAGTTTTCGATGCAGAATTGCCGGTTGGCAAGCGAGGCGTTTTTGGAATTTTCAAAATAATTGATCCCCTGGTCGTTCAGTTTCCGAAAGTCGATGAAGGCTTGAGCATATTGATAAGTGAAAAGACTGCCGGTATGCGAGTAAACAATCCGGGCGCCGTTGTATTCTTCTTCGAAGCGGCTCCATTGATTCCATAACGACGGAGGAATCGGGTGGGTCGGAGAGCCGATCGCCAGAGCCTGCAGAATCATTAATTCGCTGTAAGAGTCCCAATAATAAGGGAGAAAGCCGGTTTGAGGTTTCCAGCCCATGCAAATCAGATCGGATCGATTCAGCATCCATTTCCAGTCCACCCGATCGTAAATTTGCTGGGACAATGTTTCGATCGGCGTCCCCTTGAAGTATTCTCCCGCGAGAAGCGCTCCCGCGATGAACAGGGCCGTGTCGATCGAGGAGGCTTCCGATCCCCAAACCCGACGGCCCGTTTTGGGATCGAGGAAGTGGTAAAAAAAGCCTTTTTGATGCTGAGCGCCGTTCAAAGCCGTTTCCAGAGTCTTCAGGATCTGATGATAGGCTTGCTGATAAGAGAGCCAGCCCTGCTTTTGGCCGATGGCCAGTGCGGCGAGGGAAAAACCGGTTGCGGCAATGGAGGAAGGAGAGCCGGGCTGAGTGGAATCCAGGGTTAGCCCCGTACCGGGATCGGAGCAATCGACGAAATACTGAATTGAGTCCCGCTGAATTTTTCTTAAAAGCTCCTGGTCGGAAAGAGTTTCTTCCGCTGCGAAGAGGATTCCGGAATGGGGGAAGAAAGCACACAGCAGCAAGATCGAAACGATCCGCTTAATTTTGAGTGGTTTTAAACTGGGAGAGTTCTTCGGTGAGCGCATTGGGCAATTTGACGCCTTCTCCCGCTTCCCGGGCGGCTTTTTTCATCTTGGCAACGGACCGGTCAAGCTCAAGGACGGCTTCGTTAAAGGTTTCCGCGATTTTTTTCCCTTCATCGTATTTCCGAAGCCGGACCCGTGCGGTCAGGTTTTTGGCTTTGAGTTCCTTGAAAATCCGGTTGAAGTGATACAGGGGTCCGGCGATTTTGTGGGAAATAAAAATACTGCCCCATCCGATGAAGAAGAGAAGAGGGATTCCCAGGAAAATAGTACGCTTCTGGGTTTCCGAAAGGATTCCCTGCAGGATCTCACGCTGACGGCTGCTGAAAAGCTCGGTTTCGCGAAGGAGTGCAAGTTTCGGCAGGGTGACTTCCCCGGCCGGTTGATAGCGGGCGATTTCATAATCGTTGAGCCGGGACGTCATTTTCAAAGCGTTGCGGACGCTTTCATCCGAAAATTCCTTCAACGCGTAACCCCAAATGCCAAAATGAAGGGCAAAGATCAGGGTTGTGGAAATAATCAGGAGAACCAAAAGCACCCAGCTCATATAACGGAACTGAAGCGGTTTGTCGATTAAAAAATGTCTTCGCCGATTTCTGCCCTGCATAAAAAATATTATAATGCCAAAATCTTAAGACTGTCAATTCTAGTTTTCCGTAAACCTTTTGTTTGCAATATGATATCAAATCTCAAATACCTAGTTCTATGTCTTGTAAAGGCCGAATCTTGAGGGTATATTTATATATAACCCACTATGAGTAATCACATTAACGGATTTATCTCGCAAGAAATAAAAATACTTAAAAAAAGTCAGGTAAAAATGCCCCGGCGTCATTGCAAATACAGCCTCAAAATACCTTTTAGAAAAATCATGGCGGGTATTTTGGTGTTCATATTCGCATTCCAAAATACGATAGATGTATCGGCGTTTCAAATTACCGGAGATGATTTTCATTCAGACCGATTTCTAAATTTTCAATTGGCCCCTTCTTTGGGCAAAGTAAAATCGATCTTGCCGCCCGTGAGAAAAGCGAATGGATCCCTGCCGGTTATTATTCACATCCAGGATGCGCACGGGGTTTTATCGGCTCAGCGGAGCACGGAGAAAATCTTAAAATATCTTCATGACACCTACCAGATCCGGAATGTTTATCTTGAAGGGGCCTCGGGCCCGCTTAATCCCGATCCATTCCGTTTTTCTCCGGAGCGAAAGAAGAACGAAAGAATTTGGCGCGAACTGTTCAAGCGCCGGATTTTGAACGGGGCGGATCTCCGCTTTTTGCGGAGCGGCGGTGAGATAACTGGCTTCGGCGCGGAAGAGGAGGCCGTTTATCGTGAAAATTTTTTGTCGTTCCGGAAAATTGCGGGTGCCCGCGACGAGACGTCGGTTTTTATCGGGAACCTGTATCAGCGCCTGGAAACCCTGGCAACGCATTTTCTGTCCAAGGATGGGCAGGCATTTCTCCGGGCGTATTGGAAATTCCGGCAGAAAGAAATGCCGGTAAGGGATTTTGTCCGGCTTCTTTCGCGGGCGGCGGAAGAAACCGGCTGCCTGGATTCGGTGATCCGCAGGGAGCAGGTCAAGTGGCCGAATCTTTCGAGGCTGATTTATCTTGAGAAGGTCCTGAAAGATCCGGATCCCGAAAGTTTACTTCGCGATAAAAGCCGTTTGGTTCGTGAGCTTGAGTCGAAGAACGTCCGGCCGGATTTGCTGGCGAAGGTGTCGGAACTGGAAAAGGAGAAAGACGTCCGGTTTTTGTTCGGGGAACTTTTTGAGGCGACGCGGGATCACCCGTTTTCGGCCGAAGCGTATCCGGATCTCATGAAATGGGCGAAAACGCGGACTTTTGGCCTTGAAATCGATCCCCGGGGGCTATTCGAAGAGACCGAACGTTTGGGAGGGGTGCTTCTGGCCCGCCTGGCCAAAAGCCAAAAAGCCAAAAAACTCGTCTATATTTTCAGAAAAACCCGATTGCTTCAGGATCTCTTTCAATTGGAACTCGTCCGCCAGGATTGGGAAAAAATCCGCGGGAACCGGAATTCATTTTCTCCCCGGTTATTGGCAAAAATGACGGACCGGCTGTCGGAAGGGATCGCGGAAGACTCCGCAACGACGGAGCTCGAAGATGCGAAGGCCGGGAGAATTTTCGAACAAGCGATTCGATTTTATGAAAACGTCCGCAGGCGGGACGCAATTCTTGCCGGGAACACGCTGCGCGAGATCAAAAAAGAAGGGGCCTCGAGCGCGGTTTTGATTACCGGCGGCTTTCACTCGACCGGTTTGGCGGAAGCGTTTGAAGAGCAGGGGGTTGGCTTCATCGAGATTGAACCTGCCATTGAAGGGGAAATCTCAAGCGAGGATTATTTCGCGCGGATGACGGGTTCGGAGGCCTTCGCGGCCCAAAGTCTCGCGATTCCCGACGCCTTGCAAGCTACGGAGATTCTTGAACGCTTAGAAGGCGAGGATGAATTGATCCGTCGGGCAGTCCGGGCAGTTCTTTCGAAAGGGAATTTTGTTTCGAAAAGCCATGCGGAAGGCGCTCGGAATTATCCGGAAGTAAAAGCCGCCAGTCTCGGCGGGGGAGGCGAATCACCCGAACTCCCTGCTCAAGTCCGAAATATGCATTTTTGGGATATCGGCGCCCAATTTGAAAACGGCATCGGACAATTTTTATCGATTCCTGAAGGGGAAGATATTGTTCTTAAGGTTAAGGTCCCGGTCGGTTTGAGAGAAAGGATTGCACGGCTGGCAATGTATACCGATTTTCCCGGCCAGGAAGATAAAATTTTTGAAAAAAAAGGACAGGAAGGGGATTTTGATGTCTGGGAAGCCCGTTTTGAGAATCCCAAGGAAGGGAACTATGCTTTTATGCCTTTCGTTGAAATCCGAGAAACCGGTGAAATTTTAAGATATTGGGCGGGGAATCCCGGCGAAAATTTTATAGTAGGGGTCAGAAGGAGGTTATTTGAGGATATTCGGGTCCAATTTGAGAACGGAGTTCGAAATGTCGTCACAAGAACGCCGGGCGGCGAGATCCTTCTCCGGGTACGGACACCGGTGGGGCTCCGGGAGGAAATCAGCCGTATTGCTGTCGAAACGGAATTGCCCGGACAGGACGGACTGGAATTCGAAAGGAAAAGCCGGGACGGGGATTTCGATGTGTGGGAGGTCCGCCTGAAAGCCGGCGCGACCGGAGGATATTTGTTCCTGCCTTATTTGGAGATGAAAGACGGAGCGAGAACTTTTACGTATTGGGCGGGGCATGATTGGCAGAAATCTTCCGCCCGCGTTTTTCCGGCATGGGCGACGCAGGGACTGAATGTCGGAATTTCTTTCATCAAGACACTTCGAAGACCGGGAACGTCTCAGGCCCGCAGCGGGACTTTCACCGATTTGATGTGGTACCTGAAAGATCTTAAGGAAAATCCCGATCCGGCGAAACGCATCGGCATCAACGCGCTGATGCTGCTACCGCTTACGGATTCGTTTACGTTCAGTCCGTACGAAGCTATCAGTCCGTTCGGGATCAATCCGGCATATATCGATTGGGAGAAGGTCCCTTATGAAGGCCGGACTCCGGAGGAAAAATTCGAATCTTTCAAGCGGATCATGCGGGAGGATCCCGGCTTCCGAGCTTTCCTCAAAAGCCCCGCATTCCAGGATATCAGGAACTACGCGGACACCAAGGCGATTTACGCGCTTCGAACGGACGGCGAGAAGAATCTTCCGCCGGAGAATATTCGCGCTCAGGTAAGACAAACGACCGAATACGCCCGTCTTGTCGGTTCGGAAACGGCCGGGGACGGATTTTACATTTTTGAACAATATGTCGCTTTAATGCAATTGAAGGAAACGATCGCATTTGCGCATCGAATGGGTGTGAGGCTTTTTTTTGATCTCCCGTTTTTTCAAAATGACCAAGGCGCCTTGGCGATCCATCATCCCGATTATTTTGAATGGGAAAACGGAAAGGTGAGAAATCCGGTTTACGACAAACTGGGCGGAAGAGACAAACAAACCTGGCACGGCCAGGGATACTGGGATTATGACCGGGTCCGGCAGTTTGGATACGAACCCATCCTGAGGATTTTCCGCTATTGGCTTGATTTGGGATTTGACGGGTTCCGCTGGGATGCGGCGCATATGAGCGCGCCGGAGATCCGCCGGGCGGTGAACGAAAAGATTTACCGGGGCCGCGACATTCTTCCGATTACCGAACAGCTGGGCGGGACGGACGATGACGCGCATGACCTGGCCAGAAATGGATTTTTGCTTTATCGCAGCATCGAATACCCCGCGAAAGGCGGGTTGGGCGGACTTGAAGCGCAGTTGACATGGACGGCGCATGATTATCATTTCGGGCAGAATACCATGCATGACACTCCCAGAGTTCCGTTTGCGTTCCAAGCCATCACCTGCACCGACGGTTCTCTTGAGCAGGAGAAAGTGACAACCGTTGCGGTTCAACGTTTGGTTAATTACACGCAGGAAATAGGTCTTTTCCTGCAGGGAGACGAGTGGGGGCAGGGCGGGCCGAATCCCAACGATATGCGTTACAACGAAGCCGGGAATGAGCATTGGCATTGGGATGTGCCGAGTCCGATGGACTCTTCCGGCCGGCGCTATGATATCCGGGAGGATCTGGGCGCGATTTTTCGTGTCCGCCGCGAACATCCCGTTTTTTCAAGACCCGGCACACTGGCCTTTTTGAGAAACAGCAACTGGCCGAATGTCTCGAGTTTTCTCCGAAGATCGGAGAACGAAACCGTTCTGGTGGTCATCAATGTGACTCCCCGGCGTCAGGAAGGTTCCGTTTATTTCGACGGCAAAGCCGGTTTTGAGAGCCTCGGGCTTCCCCGGGACCATTCTTTCAGTCTGACAAATTTGGAAACCGGCGAGAAGACCGAATTTGTGCCCGGGCAGGATTTTTCTTCGGAAGAAAATGCCCTCCGCTTTAAACTTGAACCCGGACAAGCCTATATTTTTTCTCTCAGGGAGATTTCCGGGCAGACAGCGGCTTCTTTGGGCGGAACCTCTTCCGCTTTACCGCGGGATCCTTTTTATCAGGCGTTGGCGCAGGGGTACGAGAAGTTCATTTCTTTCGATCCGTTTGACAAACCCGCCATTTATGCCGGCGGCCGCGGAACACATTTCGGGGACCAGGAATGGGGGCGCGATTTTGCGATCAGTCTGCTCGGGCTGATCCAAATGGCGGCGGGCGGGGAATCGGTTGATTTTCCGGAGGGGCGGAAATCCGCAAAGGAATTGTCGAAAGAACTTATCCGGCGATGGGCCGGAATTGATCCGGAAGGACGGCCCGGGATGGACCCGGATCACCGCAAACGGATTGACGGGAAAAATCCGGACGGCGACGTCATGTACAACGTCATCAATTGGTACGGCGGATTCAACCGGAACACCGTCGATGCGCCGCTTTGGTTTTCGGAAGCGGTATTTCAATATGTGCGCGCCACGGGCGATTATGATTTTTTGAAGGAACCCATGCGGGAAGGGCAGAGTCTGCTTGAGGTGCTGTGGGAGATTGTCGACCGCTACCGGATGTCAGGGGAAGATCTTGTACGAAACGGGATTGCCGAAAGAAGTATTCAAATGGATCCCGCAACCGGTTTTATTCTCGTGCCGCGGGAGAAATATACGTGGATGGACACGGAATTCACGCCGAGACAGGGGTATCCCGTGGAGATTCAGGCGCTTTGGTTCAACGCGTTGCGGCGCGTTGCGGATTTGACGGAGAAGCTCCGGCCCGAGGAAAGGCAAAGGATTCAGGAGGCCAGGACACTTGCGGACCGCATGAAAGAAAATTTTCCGCGCTATTTTTGGAATGCCGGAAATCATTCCTTGTACGACATCCTCGGGACGGACGGTGTCATGACGCCGGATGATTCCGTCCGAAAAGGATGGGCGGACCCGGCCGTAAGGCCGAATCAGCTTTTTGCCGTTCTTTTCGGTTTGGCGGAGGGGGAAAAGGCGAGGGAAATTCTCGGGACGATCAAGGCAAAGCTTCTCATCCCGGGAGCATTGCGAAGTCTGGCTCCGGAAGCGGCACCGTTTGCCGTTTACCGGCATGATTTCGAGGTTGCTGAACGGGATGGATTGAATAAGAACGCCGCTTATCACAACGGACTGGGCTGGGTATGGTTGTATCCCTTTTATTTTCTTGCCGCCGCGCAAAACGGGATGATGAGCCCCGAAGAAGCCGAAAGTCAGATACGAAAAGATCTTGAGCCGATTCTTCAATACAATCCTCAGCGCAGCCTGCCGGAGCTCTTGTCCGGAGATTCTTACGACGGTGTTCATGCCCGCCGCGGGCCGGACGCGCAGGCCTGGAGCGTTGCGACCGCCATCGCGGTTTTGCATCAATTGAGAAATATGAAAACCGGAGCGTCTTTGGGGGAAGATCATGGGGTCCGGAGAAGCGAACGGCGTTCCGTAATGAAGCTGACGGATTTGCCGGACGATGATCGCATTCGGATTGTGCAAGGCGATCCCGGCAGTTATTTTTCGCTTACGACCGGGCAGGTTTATTTTCCGCGCGATAAAGGGATTCGGCCGATAAAAATCAACCTCGAAAGATTTCCTCCCGGGTTAAATTTCTTTGCGGTATACCGGGGGCGGAAACTGATGAGCGTTCGGCACGGTCTTTTTGAGCCACGTTCCGGGAAAAATCTCAAAGATTATCCGGTTGTTTGGAAAAGGAAAATTTTGTCTACGCCCGGGGAGATCGATGCGTTTGTGACAAAGCAGGGATTGAGGGAATTGTTCGCTTTGGGGATGGATCATCCCGGCGAGTTAAAGCAGTTGCTGGCTTATTTTCTCCGCGGCGCGGACCTTACTTTGGAAGAGCTCGAAAAGCTGATCTGGGGGTTCCGGAGTCTTCATCTCGGGGAGGTGACGAGGTTTCACGGGTTTCCGGACCGCGGACTTAATTTTGTTGATGTTTTTCTTAAGACACTGCTTGAAAAAGCGGCTTTGTTTTCCAATCTCGACGAGAAAGACCAGGAAGTTATCATCCGCGTATTTATCAATTGGGTTTACAAGGAATACCGAAAAGATCCGGAAACAAAGATCCGGCAATTGGAAGCGAAAATCGGCCGGTCGGATCTTCCTCTGCTCAACCGTTTAAAGGAACGGGTGCGGGACGAATTTCTGGTCGCCGCTGCGTTCCGGCCGGAACATATCCAAACGCCTCTGGAACCGCATGAGGCCATCGGGGCCTATCGGTTGAGACAGCATGACCGTTATGCGCTTTTGGACGGAGCCCGGGTCGGAAAGACCATTCAGGCGCTGGCCGCGCTGGAGATGAATGACCGGACTCTGATTGTGTCCCCCGCCGGGGTGATTGATACATGGCTTGAAGAAGAACGTAAGAGTTTCTCGGACCGGCTTGGCGTTGAATTTGTGTCGGCGGACAGCAGTGCGGGGGAAGTTCAAGAAGCGATCGGGCGGTTGAAGGGAACGGACCGTCAAGCGGTCGTGGTGCTGCGGGGTTCTCCTTCTAACCGCCGGCAATTGCTTGATGCGGTCCGTGGCCGTAAAAACACCCTTCTCCATGTCAGTTACGAAACGCTTCGGCAAATGAGCGACGAAGAGCTCGGAGTTTTGCAGGAAGCGCTGGACGGGATTATTTTGGATGAATGGCAGTACGCCGAAAATTTTGTTTCGGGGGAAAGCCGGCTGAATGCGCAGCAGGCTTTTGTTGTTCAGAAAATCAATCCGAAAAAGAAATGGGTTTTAACCGCAACGCCTTACCGTACGGACCCCCACAAACTTTATGCGTTGTTTCATTATCTTCTCAAGGATTCGGCCAATCCGCCGGAATGGGCTCGGGCGGACGGCGGGTATGTGTTCAAACACACGTTTACGGACAGTTTCGAAGGATTTCGGCTGTTGAATCGGGAGTTGGGGACGTTAAGTCTTCGCCGTCACCGGGAGGATGTTTGGGAAATTTACGAGGAGGGAAAGACTCCGGCAGGTACTCTGGCGATTCCGAGAAAGACCCCGCCGGTTGATTGCGAATGGGAAATGTCTCCTGAAATGACCCGGCAGGCATTGGATATTGTCCGGAGCTTTAAGGATTTTGTGGCGGACACGTATAACCCGGCGGTACGGACAGGCAGGGTCCGTCGTGTGGCCGACCGGGAAAAGCCGGCGCAGATATTGCGGCATGAAGACTTGAATATTCCAGACAAGATCAAATTTTTGCGGTGGATTGAAACGGACCCTCCTCACGTGGGGCTTGATCCGGACGGCACTTACTGGGAGCGGCTGGACGAGGTGGTTCGGGAGCAACTCGCTGATCCGGAGCGAAAAATCGTGATCGCCGCGCAGAATGTTTTTATGGTTGAAGATATCCTGAAGCGGTACGGCGGATACGGCGTGGCGCGGATTGATGGCCGGGTTACGGGATGGGCAAGGGATGAGAGCGGGGAAATCCGGAGAGATTCAAACGGCCGCCCGATTACCGCTAAAAATTATGAGAGACACCGTTTTCAGGAAGATCCGGGTGTCCGGATTATGGTGATCAATGTGCGCGCGGGAGTCGGGATCGATCTCTCCCGGGCGGACGCGTGGATTTATGCGCAAATGCCGGAGACTTTTACGGAAATGTATCAGTCCATGGCGCGGGCATTTGGCCCCAATCGCCCGGATCATCCTCGGGAGACCGTCAATGTCATTTTCATGATTTCGAAATACGGACAGAAGTTCGGAGAAGGTTTGTCCGGTCAAGACCGGGAATATTACGAGGCGGGGACGGTCACTCAAATTCACAAAAGGCGGTTAGAGGCCCAGCAGCTCCGGTATCAGCGCATTTTGGAGGGGCCTTTTGAAGTTCCGGAAACTTTTTGGGATGAGGGAGACGACCTTTCTCCCGAGGAAGAGGAGAAGGGGCTTCCCCCTGCTGCGGGCGCTTTTTTTCCGGATCTGCTTGCCGATTTTTCCGGAGGGAGGGGATTGACGGGGGCCCGGAAGAGAACACTTCGAATTGCGGCACAACTGGGAGGGCTTTACGCGGTTGCCGACCCGGAACAGAGGCGGGCCATTCTTGAGTTGGCGCATGACGGACATGTCTTGCGGGAAGACTTAACGCCGCTTGTTCGGGCCATTGTCGAAATCGCAGAAAAGGAAAATTTCGATCCGGAAGATTTCAAGATTCTTGCCTCGCTCAAGGGGATCTCAAACCGTTATCTCCGCCGGAAAATTTACCGGGGATTACCCGGATTTCTAAATCAGACTTATCGGGGGGCGGTTGAAACGGAAGGCGTCACGCCGACGGATGAAACGGCCGCAACGCTTTCCGGGGTGGTCCGAAATTACCGGTGGGGAAGCGAGTCTATCCCGGACTATGTCTTGATGGCCGGATTGATTTTTCTGCAGGATGCCGAGGACCCCGAGCGGAGAAAAGAAAGTTTCGTTACTCTTGCCGAACAAATCACGCGGCGGGGGGGGAATCTGAGAATGCGATTTCAGGAACTCTTATCCTGCCTGGCTGCGATTCAAACGATTCCGGTTGCTTGGCTCCCTGCCCTTGAGGACGAGCGTTTTGATCTAGGAGAGCGGCTTGCGTTATTGCGCAAACTGGCTTCGATTGCGCCTTTGCTGGAAGATTCTTTTGGGGAGGTCTTTGGCGGTTCGGGCAATGATTTTCCGGGATTGGCAAAAATAATCGAGGAGAAAAGTCCCGCGGTTCTTCAAAATTATTTTAGAGAAGCTTTAGGTTTGGAAATTGCCCCCGAACGTTTGTGGGAATTAGGCGCGGAAGAGATCGAAAATGTCTACGGCCTTTTAATTTCTCTGAAGCGGGGCGAAGAGGAATCTCGCGAGGGGGACCGGAAGGAGCTTTTCCGGCGCGAAATCGGACGTTTCGGAGAGGCCCTTTCACATGTCTTTGACGGAACTTTTCCGGCGTGGCGGAACCGGCAGGAAGGAGCGCGGCGCTACGGGGCCCGGGTCGAATTCATGGCGGATCAAGAAGATTTCTGGCGCGTTTGGACCGAGGAAACGAGAGTGACGCGGGATACGCCGGGATGGGAGCGTTTAGGGGATTTTGTGCTTGAGGAGCAGAAAGTCGAGAAGAGAATCCGGTCGGTTTTGTCGGAATTGCTGACAGAGGTCCGGTCGGACGGGAAAATTTTGGAAGAAATGGAAGGGAGTCCCGTCGCCCGCTTGTTTGAAAATTATCAGGCTGATCCGGCATTCTTGGAGGTTTTACGCGGGCGCCAGAGCAGACTGGAAACGATACGCCGGAAAATATTTGAGAGCGAACCGCTGACTGCCGCGGAAAACGGATTTTTACGGTCGTTGGGAATCGGACCTTCGGAACGACGGTCCGTTACGCTGAAGCGTCTTGACGAAGAATATGAACCCGGGGAAGCGGCGCTCCTTTGGATGGAATTGAACGAAATGTCGGTTCGGGACGAAGCGGATAGCTTTTCGATGGAAAAAGTTGCGGCGCTACTGAAACGGACGGAGGAAAGAATTGATGAGGCGGGCATTTCTCCCTTGATCGAAAATCTTCTGACGGATTTAGGGAATTTAATGACCTTGAGTAGGCGGAAAATGCGCAGGCGTTATCGGAATGTGGAGATTATTGTCACGTCCGATCCTTTTCTGATCATGAGGCGGGGAATGTTGGATCCTCAACTCCGGAACTGTTTTGAGTTGGACGGAGACCCTAAATTGGTGCGTTCTTTGCTGGATGATTTGGGGAGCCGGAACAAGATGCTTGTGATCGTGAAAGCAAACGGGCGGTATCAGGCGGTGGCGATTGCGAAAGTCAAGACGGACAAGAAAGACCGGGCCGGGAAGGCCGCGCCGGAGGACGGGGAACCGGTTTTGTTTTTGGAGAGAATTTTGGAAAGAAAAGGCGGTTATGATTTTGAGGAAGAAATTCTTGAAGTCCTGCGGGAAACTAAAGCGGCCCGAATGCGGGAGACCCCTTTGCTTGCGGTGAAAGCGAGTAAGTCCGTTTTAAATCCCGTAACGTTATGGTCGACCGGGGGATACGGGGAGGAGGAGTATTCGGAACCGCAGTTTCGGCTGAGAAAAAATCATTATTTGCAAAAGGAGGAAGACGGTTCGGCGCCCGTTTATCGGGCCGACGGAAGCAATATTACCGCATACCAGCATGAAGTCAAAGCCAGGGTAATCGGAAGTTCATTGGGAGTCAGTGTCAGCCCCGAGCAAGCGGCTGTGATCCGGGAGATTTCGGACGCTTTCTCACGCCTTTCGAATGCCGAAGGCAAAGATGAAACGATAGAGGACATCATGGCACTGGTAAGCGACGGCGCCTTGATGGCGAGATTCCCTTGCCCGGGCGGAGGGAATGTCCGAAAACCGTTTTATTTCGGCGGGATGAAAAACTTGGAAAAAGTCCGGTTGAGGATTACGGGACTGGCGGAAGGGAAATTCCGCCTCGAATTTTTCTGCCGGCCGGAAGGAGAAGCGAAATTCCGCGAGGAGCCGACGGTGGTGATCTGGGACGGAGGCCGTTATGTTCGGGAAGGGGATGACCGCCGGGAAAAGGAAGCGTTGAGCAGAAAAATAATCGCTGCATTTGAAAAAGTCGGGACGGGAGAGACCGTGGATCTCGGCGATGTCCGGGCCTTGATAGACCTGAAACAAGGGCGGTTGTCCGAAGTCTTTCCTTGTCCCGGGAGCGGGGTTTCCGGAAAAAGAATCGGATTTGGCGCCGGCGAAAAATTAGAAGCGGTTCGCTTAAAGATAACCGGTTTAGGGGACGGGCGGTATCAGCTTGATTTTTATTACCGGAAAGAAGGAGAGAAGAAATTCCGGGAAAACCCCGCGGTTGTTATCTGGGATGAGAAGATATACCGGACGCTTAGGGACTGGACTGCGAAGAAAATCGCCGAGGCTTACGATGAAATCAAAGGCGGAGCGAAGGAAAAAGAAATCGAGGACGTGAGTGTTTTTATCAATAAGAAGGACGGACGATTAAAAGAAGCTTTCTTGAAACCGGACGGCAGAAATTTTGGGGAGTCTTTTGGTTTCGGATTAGAGGGAGATTTAAGCAAGGTTAAGCTGAAAATTACTGATTTAGGAGAAGGAAAATATCGTCTTGAATTTTACTATCAAAAGCAAGGGGAGCCCGCGTTCCGTAAGGAACCGGCCGTGATCATTTGGGACGGCGCCACGTATAAGACTTTACGGGATTTTACCGTTCAGGCGATTCGGGAAGCTTTTGCGACTCTTGAAAAAGGTGAATCGCGGGAAGTCGATGTCGGCGATGCGGACGTGTTGATTGATAAAATGAGCGGGACGTTCAGAAAGGGGTTTCCGGGCCCCGGAGACTATGAGCGGGAAGAACCATTTAGTTTCGGAGGCGGGACCAATCTGGATTCGGTCCGTTTAAGAATAACCGGTGAGGGAGAAGGTCGGTATTGCCTGGAACTTACCTGCCGCAAAAAGATAAAAACGGAAGCGGAAACGGAAGGGGCACCGGAATTTTCGGAGAAAGTGGTTTTGGTTATTTGGAATGGAACGCAATACGTCCGGGAAGATGGGATGCATGAGAAAAAAGACGAGAGGAAGTCGGTGCGGGACGCGATTGTCGGAATTTTTGATTCGATTAATCAAGGCGTGAAAAAAGACGGCGAGATCGAAGAGGTCGGCTGCCTGTTTGATTCGGAAGCGGGCCGGTTTTTCAAGTCATTCCCGCGGCCGGACGGCCGGAATGTTGGCGGCAAGGGGGTTGGCATTGGTGTGGGCGGGAAAACTGAGGCGGGGAAAGTGAAGATTATCGGAACGGGAAAGGGGAGCTTCCGCTTGGAGATTACTTATCGAAAGCGGGGCGAAAAGGATTTTCGGAAAGATCCGGCGGTTATTTTATGGGATGGGAAGGCATATAAAACGCTTAAAGACTCTAAAATCGAGGAAATTCGAAAAGGTTTCAAACAAGTTGAAGGTGCGGTCAGGGTTCGCATTGAAAACGTGGACGTATTGATCAATAAAATTAAAAAACGGTTACAACAGGCCTTTCCGGTCCCGACGGGAGGTATTCTGCCGGACAGGATTTCCTTGAATATCGGTGAGAGAGTCGATCGGGTCGATTTGGAAATGATCGGGATGAATGACGGGAAATTCCGATTGGAGTTTCATTGTCGCCGGGAAGGAAATACGGATTTTGAGCCGGAACCTGCCGTGTTGATTTGGAACGGCGCCCAATATGTCCGGCCGGAGAGAATGGGCGACGTTATTTTTGAATTGGAGGGAGATGAGCAGCTGGAGGGCCAATCGTTAGGCCAGGAGAGGGGGCTTCCGGCTTCCGCTTCAAGTTTGGGGAAATCAACCGGCAGGGGGAGAGGCTCGCTTGACGCGAAATTGCGGGCCGATATTGACCGCGAGGAAAAGCAGAGAAAAGCGGCCGTGGCCGGCACGAATGCGCAGATCAAAGCCCGGAACAACGAAGCCCTGCAGCGAGGGACGGCTTTAACGGAAAAAGTGATTCCGTGTTATCTCGCCGATGACGGGAAACTGATTTTTACCTATGAAAACCTGATGAGCGTTTTAACGAATTCCAAAGTCGGATCAAAGAAAAAACTCCGGGTTTTTCTGGAAATGCTCGAAGCCTCGGAAACCGAACATCCGGTGGAACTTTTCGGATTTCCCGCAAACGGAGCGCTGACGGAGGAATTTATCGGTTTACTGAGACCGCTTGCCGATAAAACCGATTTCGTGGATTTGATTATTCTCAGTCGTTTTTTTGCCGATCACGCCGATCGCGATTTGATTGCTTCAGGGGACATGTCCTATCAGAAGGCTTTGCACCAGCGATTAAGCCGGTCGGATGTCAACCTGCCCGCTCCGGAACCCGGCCTTGAGATTTTTGACCGGGACGACGAGGAGGAAGAAGAACCCGAGGAATTAGCGGAAGCGGTTGTGACGGCCGATGCGGGAACCGGTGCCGGGGAGGAGTCATCTGCCGGCGAGGGGGTTGCGAAAGCGGACGAAGAGAACCTTGAGCCTGTCGTGCCGCCTGAAGATTTTCGGACCGGATTTCATAAAGCCGTTGAAAAATTAGGGTCGGAAGCTTCTTTGAAATCGGTTGCGGCGGAGCTCGGACATTCGGCGCCGGCAGAGTTTTTACGGGAAGCTTGGCAAAACGGGCTGGACGTTTTTGGCGCGGGTGTTTCGAGAGGGGAGTGGACTGCCGGGGAGCATCAATCAATCGTGAGTTTGGCCGTGGAATTTTATCCGGACGATATCTCCTGCAAGGCAGTCGGGGTGCGATTGGGGTATGAGACGGCCGGCCAGTTTCTGACCGAGAGCCGGAGGCTGGGAGTGAATGTTTTCACGCTCGGAGTGATGAGAGGGAATTTAACGCCCACGGAATTTGCTTCTCTCGTGAGACAAGTCATTCAAAGCCAGGGAGAAGCGGCATCGATTGCGGAAACGGCCCAGTGGCTGGGATATGAAGGGATTGCCGGACTGATGAAGGACGCGTGGAAGAAGAACGTGAATATTTTCAAATTGGGAATATCGCCTGAATCACTGAGCCGGGAAGAATGGACTGAACTGGCGCGTACCGTTTCGGAAGAATTCGGTGCCTATGCTTTTCTCAAAACGGCGGCCGAAAAATTGGGTTATGAGTCGAAGATTGAATTCATGAAAGCCGCTTGGGATCGAAACGTCAGCGTATTCAAACTCGGAATCAAACGAGGCGAATTGAGCGGGGCTGAATTTGAGATGCTGGTGCGGGCGGCCGTTCAGAAACTCGGAGAGAACGCTTTTATCAAGGGAGTGACCGAGCTTTTGGGATATGAAAAGCCGGAGGAGTTTTTGCAAGCCGCGCTGAAGCATCATCTGAACGCGTTCAAAAAATGCGGAGTCAAAATGGGGGATTTGACGTTGAAGGAATGGAGCGCTTTGGTGAAGACGGTTACGGAACATCCGAAGGCCGATACCGGAGTAAAACCCGTTGCTTTAGAACTTGGATACGAAAATGCCGTAGCGTTTTTCCGCGAAGCCTGGCGGCGGGACACGGATGTTTTTGAATTGGGCGTGACTCGAGGGACGATGTCCCGAAAAGATTTTGAAGAGCTGGTTACCGCTGCGGTGGAGGGTCTTGAAAAACCGTTTGCGTCATCCGTGGCCGGAAGATTGGGGTATGACAGCGGGGAAGCGTTTTTGACGGAGGCCTCTGATCGAAAAGTTGATGTGTTTGGATTGGGAGTACAGAAAGATGAGCGAACGCGGAAAGAGTTGGAGGATTTCCTGCGGCAAGGGGTGTCGGAGATGGGAGAAGCCGCAACACTGGATATATTTGCCGTGCGGTTAGGATATCCGACCGGAGCCGGGCTTTTGGAGGAGGCCTGGCGGCTTCAGGTTAATGTCTTTCAGCTGGGAGTCAAACGAGGGAATTGGACTCCGGAAGAATTCTCCGCTTTGGTGGAAAAGGCGGTTGAAACATTAGGGAAACGGGTATCTCTTGTGTGGGTTGCGGGGCGGCTGGGTTTTGATGCGCCGTTGGATTTTCTGAGAGAGGCCTGGAAGAACCGGATCGACGTGTTCCGGTTGGGTGTGCCGCGAGGGAAAATGAGTCGGGAGACTTTTTCGGCGGTCGTGAAAGCGGCTGCCGAAAACCTGAAAGACCGGGCAACGCTCAAAGCGGTAGGGAGAAAACTCGGATACGATCGGGTTGAGGAATTTTTGTTGGAGGCGTGGCAGAAGCACGAAAATGTTTTCGAAGACGGGGTTTTGAGAGGAACGCTTACGCGGAAGGAATTTGAGATTTTGATCGGAGCCGCGGTCGCCGAATTGGGGGACGATTGCGGCTTGAAGACGGCGGCCCGATGGTTGGGATTCGACAGCCCGGCCGAATTTTTGAAAGAGGCATGGGGCAGAAAAATCAACGCATTCAAAATGGGTATTCCCCGCGGCAAACTGACGAAAACTCAATTTCGCGCACTGGTGAAAACAGCCAAGGAAGAATTAGGGCCCGGCGCCTCCGCTTTGGAAGTGGGGAGGTGGCTCGGATACGGAACGGCGGAGGAGTTTCTGGCCGACGCAGACAAGAACCGTGCCCGTCTGAGTCCCGGTAGGAGGTCCGGCCCGAGGAAACACTCCGTGAGTTTTCGGGCACGGGTGACCGGAGCTGTGGAAGCGCTTGGCGATCAAGCGTCTCTCGAAAAGGTGTCTCAAAAACTCGGATTCCCCGGACCGGAGGAGTTTTTGACGGAAGCCTTCGGGAAGGGCACGAAAGTTTTTGCTTTGGGAGTGAACCGGGGAGAGCTTTCCGAAAGTGAATTTACGGAACGGGTTCGATGGTTTGCGGCGAAATTAGGAGAATCCGCAACGGTTGAGGCTATGGCTTCCTGGATGGGGTATGAGGATTCTCTGACCTTGTTGCGGGACGCGTGGCAGAGAGAAATCGATATTTTTAAGGCCGGA
>ERZ795044.344-NODE-344-length-42844-cov-9.618804_pt1 | contig 42844 bp, 38 predicted proteins | sample MGYA00375128_ERZ795044 | MGnify/ENA primary metagenome ERZ795044 (study PRJEB30173, sample SAMN05720213) | anaerobic digester metagenome | isolation source: active sludge of municipal wastewater-treating anaerobic digesters | place: USA | collected 2014-12-22 ...
ACCAGCGACTTCGCCAGCAGCGACCAGCCCACGTAGCCGACGCCAAGCACGATGCGCCGCGCTTCTCGGTGCCGATGCCGTTCAACACGCTGCTGTGGCGGGTGGTGGCGATGACGCCATCGGGGTTCGTCGAAGGCGAGCGTTCACTGGTCGCCGACCACGGGCCGATGGTGTTCCGTGGCTATCCCTCCCATGTGCAGGCGCTGCGCCAGGCGGCCGCGATCCCGGCCGTGCAGGAACTCGGCTGGTTCAACCACGGCTTCCAGAAGGCGCAGGTCCGCGACGGCCAACTGGTACTCAGCGACCTGCGGATGGGCGCGGAGCCCGACTACAGCTTCAATTTCGCGGTGGCCGAACCCGATGGCGACGGCTGGCGCGCGATCCCGCCGCAACAACTGCGCTGGCCGTGGGAGGCATCGCGCAGGCTGGGCGACATGTGGCAGCGCATCTGGCAGCAGCCCGCGGCTCAGGCCGCGGCGAGTTCCGGCGAAACGCCCGCGGCCAGCGCGTCGAAATAATCGCGGGTCAGCCGCAGTTGTTCGTCCGCGGTCTGCGCCTGGTTGACCACCGCGCGGAACGCCGCGTTCTCGGGCCGGTCCTTCGCATACCAGCCCAGGTGCTTGCGGGCGATGCGCACGCCGGATACCTCGCCGTAGAACGCATGCAGCTGTCCGAGATGCGCGAGCAGGATGTCGCGGACCTCATGCAGCGAGGGATCTGGCAGCCGTTCGCCGGTGGCCAGGTAGTGCGCGACCTGGCCGAAGATCCACGGCCGGCCCTGTGCGGCGCGTCCGATCATCACCGCATCGCAGCCGGTCGCCTCCAGCACTTGGCGCGCCTTCTCCGGCGAATCGATGTCGCCGTTGGCGATCACCGGGATCCGCAGCATCGCCTTGATCGCGGCGATGGTGTCGTACTCGGCCGTGCCGGCGTACTGCTGGTCGCGGGTGCGGCCGTGCACGGCCAGCGCCTGGATGCCGGCGTCCTCGGCGATGCGGGCGATCTCGGGTGCATTGCGATGCCCGGCATCCCAGCCGGTGCGGATCTTCAGGGTCACCGGTACGTCGACGGCATTCACCACCGCAGCGACGATGCGCGCGACCAGGTCGGGTTCGCGCATCAGGGCGCTGCCGGCCCAGGCGTTGCAGACCTTCTTGGCCGGGCAGCCCATGTTGATGTCGATGAGTTGCGCGCCGTGGTCCACGTTGAAGCGGGCGGCATCGGCCATGATCGCGGGCACGGTGCCGGCGATCTGCACGCTGACCGGATCCGGTTCACCGACATGGTCCATCCGGTGCAGGGATTTCGCGGTGGTCCAGAAGCGCGGATCGGAGGTGGTCATTTCCGACACCGCCAAGCCCGCGCCCAATCGCTTGCACAGCAGTCGGAACGGCTTGTCGGTGACGCCCGCCATCGGGGCGAGGATCACCTTCGGTTCGATGCGGTGCGGGCCGATCAGCATCCGTGCATTGTAGGACGCGCCCCCTTTCCCGATGCGCTGCGCGCATCGAGCCGGCCCGGCCAGCCGGCCTGCATGTCGGCTGGCGTTCGCAGGCTCGCTGCGTCGCCGCTCGAATTCCCTGGTCACCCCGCAAGGGGAGAGGTGGAACAGGATTATTCGACCGGCATCCGTGGCATCGCCAGCGCGGCGCCATACAACTCGGTGGAGCGCGAGGCGTAGCGTCCCGCGAAGCGCACGTGCTCGGCAAAGGCGCGCTCCGGCTTCAGCGCCATCGACGCGGCCAGCGCACCGTTGAAGGCATCGCCCGCGCCGGTGGTGTCCACCACGCGCGCCGCTTCCGCTGGCACGCGGTAGCAGGCAGTCGCATCGCCGCGCAGGTTCGCGTCCGCATGCGACACGAAGCAGCCGCTGGCGCCCAGGGTGACCACCACGGTGCCGTGGGTCAGGTCGCGGCACAGCGCATGCAGCCGCTGCTGGTCGATGCCGGACACGGCATCGGCCTCGACGCGGGCACCCACGTGGCGGCCGAGCATTGCAGCGAACTCGGTTTCGTTGGGGGTGAGGATGTCGGCGCGTTCGAGCATCGCGTGGTCGATCGCCACGTTCGCCGGCGCCGGGTTGAGCAGGGTGGTCGCACCGGCGGCGCGACCGGCGTCGAGCGCCTTGGCCACCGCATCCAGCGGCGATTCCAGCTGCGCCACCAGCACGTCGCCCGGCTGCAGGCCGGCCAGTGCCTCGGCGACGAACGCCGGCTGCAACGCCGCATTGGCGCCCGCACCGATGACGATGCTGTTGCGGCCCTGCGCATCCACGTAGATGCCGGCAGTGCCGGTCGGCGCCTGCACGACCACGTCGCGCAGGTCGATGCCGTCGGCCGTGCACAGGACCCGCGCCAGCTGCGCGCCCAGGTCGTCGCCGAGCGCGCACACGAAGCAGGTGCCTGCGCCTGCGCGGCGCGCGGCCACCGCCTGGTTGAAGCCCTTGCCGCCGGGGCCGGTGGTGTAGTCGCCGCTCAGGGTGGCGCCCGCCTGCGGCAACGCCGGCACCCGCCAGACGTGGTCGACATTGAAGGAACCTGCGACGACGACGCGATTCATGCGATCACCCGAAATAGCTCAGCACGCCGGCGATGGTCGCGGTCATGAAGGTGGCGATGGACCCGCCCAGCACCGCGCGCAGGCCGAACCGGGCCAGGTCGCTGCGACGTTCCGGGGCCAGCCCGCCGATGCCGCCGATCTGGATCGCGATCGAGCTGAAGTTGGCGAAGCCGCACAGCGCGTAGGTCGCGATCAGCCGGCCCTGGTCGGTCAGCGCCACCCCGGCGACCTTGCCGTTGACGATGTCGGCCAGCTGCAGGTACGCGACGAATTCGTTGATGACGACCTTCTGCCCGATCAGCGAGCCGACCGTGGTCGCGTCCTGCCACGGCACGCCGATCACCCACGCCAGCGGCGCCAGCACCCAGCCGAGGATTGCGGCGAGGTCGGTGGGCTTGCCCAGCGTCGCCTGCAGGCCGGTGACTTCGCCGAACCAGGTCAGCGGCCAGTTGATCATCGCGATCAGGGCGATGAACGCGAGCAGCATCGCGGCGATGTTGAGGGCGAGCTTGAGGCCGTCGGCGGCACCGCCGGCGGCGGCATCGATGATGTTGCTGGCGTTCTTCTCCACTTCCATCTTGACCGTGCCGCGGGTGAGCGGCTCGCCGGTCTCCGGGATCAGCAGCTTCGCAACCACCAGCGTCGCCGGCGCGGCCATGATGCTGGCCGCCAGCAGGTGCTTGGCGTAGAAGGCCTGCTGCGCCGGGTCGCCGCCGCCGAGCATGCCCACGTAGGCCGCCAGCACGCCACCGGCGATGTGCGCCATGCCGCCGATCATCATGGTGAGCAGTTCGGATTCGGTCATCCGCGGGATGTACGGGCGCACCGTCAGCGGGGCCTCGGTCTGGCCGATGAACACGCTGGCGCAGACGCTGGTGGTTTCGGCGCCGGACACGCGCATCACCTTGGTGATCGCCAGCGCCATGATCCGCACGATGAACTGCATCACCCCGAGGTGGTACAGCACGCCCATCAGCGCGGCGAAGAAGATGATCGTGGGCAGCACCTGGAAGGCGAACACGAAGCCGAACTTCGTGGTGTCCATCAGGCTGCCGAAGATGAAGTTCGAGCCGGCGCCGACGAAGCTGAGGATCTTCACGAAGCCCTGGCCCAGGGTGTCGAAGATCTCGCGGCCACCGGGGATGTGGCGGGTTTCGCTGATCGGGATGCTGGGAACGAGGAGCACGAACGCGGCGAAGGCGATCTGCAGGCCCAGGCCGGTCAGCACGAGTTTCCAGTCGACCGCCTTCTTGTTGTTCGAGAACAGCCAGGCAATCCCGATCAGCACCGCCAGTCCGAACAGGCCGAAGCCGATCCTTGCCAAACCTTCCATATGACCCTTCCCCGTCCGTGCGGACCCGCACGCGATCCCGCAGGGTAGTCATGCCCGCCGGTGCCGGCAAGCGGGGGGCTCAGGGGTCGCGGGCGAGCACGCGGTTGCGGCCTGCCAGCTTGGCCTGGCGCAGGCGCACGTCGGCGCGGCGCAGCAATTGCGAGAGATCGGCGCCGTCCTGCGGCCAGCCGGCGATGCCGGCGCTGAAGGTGACCCGGATCGGGTCGGCGCCGGGATCGGCCAGGAATGGCTGCGAGACCGTGGTCCTGCGCATGCTGTCCAGGCGCTCCCAGGCGCGGCCGATCGGCAAGGGCATCAGCAGGGCGAACTCCTCGCCACCCAGGCGCGACAGGAAGTCGCCTTCCTCCAGTTGTTCCTGCAACACGTCGACGGCATGGCGCAGCGCGCGGTCGCCGGCCTGGTGGCCGATCTCGTCGTTGATGCGCTTGAAGTGGTCCAGGTTGAGCAGGCAGATCGACAGCGAACCGCCCTGTCCCCGCGTGGTTTCGAGCATCCCCGGGAAACGGTGGGCCAGCCATGTGCGGTTGGGCAGGCCGGTCAGGCCGTCGGTGCCGGACAGGTCGACCAGCCGTTGCATGCGATAGACGACGGTGCTGGTGATCGCGGTCATCATCGCGATCAGCACCACCCGCTGGACCGTGTTCGCCACCGTCGCGGTGCCGTAGTCCAGCGACATCAGTTGCTCCGGCGCGTCCGCCAGCGCGAACACCGCCACCGCCAGCGCGCCGTACTGCAGCATCGCCAGGAGGCCGATGGCGATGGTCAGGCGTCCGTCGTTGCGCAGCGCGGTCATGCAGATCGCGACCAGGTAGAACACCCAGACCACCATGCTGTTGAGGCCGGTGGCGGGCGATCCCATCGCAAGCAGCGCCAGCACCAGGCTGGTCAGGGTCACGTCATAGCTGGAGGTGGCCCAGGGCAACCAGCGATAGCGGCCGCGCTGGCGTGCCAGCGCCAGCCAGACCTGCGACATCACCACCGCCAGGACCACCCCGAGCATCCCGGCGGTCATCTCCGAGGGGCTGTATTCGCCGGTCAGCACGTTCACCAGCGGCAGCAACAGGAGCACCAGCGACAATCCTGCGCGCAGCTGCGCGACCAGCAGTTCGCCGCCGGCGCCAAGCTCCAGCATCAATGCATCGGGGCGTTCGAGCAGTCGTGGCCAGATGTCGCGCCAACCGGAATTCGCGATCAACGATGGACCTCCCTCGGGTCCCCCAGCATAGGGTGCGTTGTGGATGCCCTCAAATCGGGCGCAACCATCGACCGATGACGATGCGCGATCTGCCCGGCGTCACGTCGCGCTCCATTGAGTTTTATCATCATCCACGGACACGAACCGCTGCCCGGTCAAGAAAGAAGCCCCGCATTGCGGGGCTTCTTCGTCAGCGGATCAGCGCGAGCGGGGTGGCGGCGCCGGCGGGGCGGGTGGCGGCGGCAGGTCGTCGGTCTCGACTTCGGTGGCGGTGCCGTTCGCATCGACGACCACGATCTTGCGAACCTGCCGTTGCGATGCGTCCTTCGGCAGCGCCTGTACCCACGCAGGTGCAGGTTCGCCGGCAGCGCCCTCCCACTCCATCCGCTTGCCGTCCTTGTCGACCATCACGTAGCGACGTTTCTCGACCCGCTTGGCGTCCTCCGGCAACGCGCGCGGCACCAGGCCATCGCCATCCTCGAAGGCCTGCATCTTGCCGTCGGTGCCCACGAAGACCAGCTTGCGATGCTCGATCGCGCCGGGTTCGCCGGGCATGCGCGGCGCGGGGGCAACGCGCGGCAGCGCGAAGGTCATCGCCTTCGGCACGTTGACCTGCGCGGTGGCAGGGGTGCGGTCGCGCAGGTAGCCGATGGCGACCTTGCCGCCGGCGGGTTGCGCGCGCAGCGCGTCCATCGCCTCGCGCGGGGTGGCGACGTCCTTGCCGCCGATGCTGCGGATCACGTCGCCGGCCTGCAGGCCGTCCAGTTCCTTTCCGGTGCTGAGCACCAGCACGCCCTTGCTGGCGCCGAAGTAGCGGCCCAGGCCGGCATCCACCGAGGCCAGGTTCAGGCCATTCCAGCGGAATGCCTCGGCCAGCGCCGGCAGCTTGCAGTCGTCGCCCTTGCAGTCGCTGCCCAGGCGGATCACCTCGGTGCGCACGTCCGGGGCGACCATCACCCATTCGGCACGTTCGCGTTCGCCAGCCGCACGGGCACGGGCCTCGACCGCATGTGCGCGGGCCTCGACCGCATGTGCGCGGGCCGCGCCAGCCTCCAGGCGGATGCGATCCGCGTCGATCCTGCGCATGCCGCCTTCGTCACCGACGAACACCTGCACGTCGCCATCGAATGCGGCGCCGCCAGGTCCTTGCATGACCATGACCCGGTCATCGACCTTCGGGGTCAACGACAGCGTGGCAGGCTTGCCCTCGCGTTCGTAGCCGAGCCGCACCGGCGTCTTCGCATCGAGCGCGGCGAGCAGCGCGCGGGCTTGTTCGACACGCGCGTCGCCGGCACCGGCATCGACGCGCTTGCCATCCACGCTGGTGATGCGGTCGCCGGTCTTCAGGCCGGCATCGGCGGCGGCGCTACCCGGGGTGACCGCGGCGATGCGCACGCCGGATCGATCGTCCGCGGCCAGCACCACGCCGATGACCGGCTTGCGCAACACGCGCTTCTCGATGCGGATCGGCGCATCGGCATCGCCGTACTTGCGCGAGAGTTCGGCGTAGCGCTGCGCGGCCTGGTCGAGCTGCGTGCGTGCGGCATCGAGTTCCTTCCGTTGCGCGGGCGTGGGCGGGGTCTGGGCGATCGCCAGGCCGGCAACGGCCAGGCCGATCGCGAGCGCCAGGATCTTGGATGCGGGTGTCATGGGGACCTCGTGGGTGGATCGGGTGGAAGGAGACGTCAGTCGATGCTGACCAGGGAGGCGTTGAAGCGTTCGCCGCGTGCGGACAGGAGGCGGTTGGTGGTTTCGATGCCGACCAGTTGCTGCAGCGCGTCCACGCGCTGCTGCCAGAGGCGGTCGCGCGTGGCGGCATCCAGGCCGGATTGCGCAAGCGCGTCATCGATGCCGGCGATGCGTGCGTCGAACTCGCTGCTCAGCGCCACGGTCGTCGCGTTGGCCACGCGCTCGTCGCGGACCATCGCCAGCAGTTGCTCCAGTTGCGCGGAGTCGGCGTGCAGCGATTCGATGCGCTGCCTGGCCGCTTCTTCGGAAGCGAGGCGCGTCGTGCCGGCGGGTTCCGCGGCGGTACGCACCGGGCGCTGTGCGGGCGCGATGCGGCTCGGGCGCGAAGGCTTGTTCCGGTTGGCGACAGTAACGAAAGCAGGTGGCGGATCGGCGTCGATGGGTGTCGAGACTGCGGGTGCCACCGTGACGACGGAGGGCGTGGATATCGATGCCGTCGAGACTTCGACTGCAGGCGCGATCGGATCGGCCTTCGTCGGCGGCAGCATCCGCAACGGAACCACCATCACCAGCGCCAGCGCAGCGGCGGTTGCCAGCCACGGCGGCCAACGCCTGCGCACACGTGGTGTCGCGCCGGCAGGCAGGCGCGCTTGCAGGCGTTCCCAGCCAGCGGCCGCCGGTGTTTCGACGGGCAGTGCCGCGAACGCATCGCCCCAGCGATCGGGTGACGCCGATGCGCTGTTCTTTTCGAAATCGCCGGCATCAGGCATGCGCCTGCTCCTTCCTATAGGTATGTGTACCAACCGAGGGCTGGGAAACCTGCAGCAGCACGCGCAGCCGGCGGGTGCCGCGCGCGAGTTGGGATTTGGAGAAGCTCGCGGTGCGTTGCATGGCGGCCGCGATTTCCTCGTGGGTATAGCCTTCTGCGTGGTACAGCCAGAGCACGCTGCGGGTGGCATGCGGCAACTGTTCCAGCGCGCGCTGGAGCAGCGCCGCGTCCGCCGCGGCGGGCGGGGGCGGTGCGTGGTCTTCGGCGAATGCATCGGTGTCCGCACCGTCCAGTTCCGCCGCCAGTCGACGCCCGCGCCGCAGCCGCGTCAGCGCCTCGTTGACCGCGACCTGCCGCAGCCAGCCCCAGAACGGCGTGCCGCCATCGCCACGGAAGCCGTCGATCGAGGACCACACCTTCAGCATGGTCTCCTGCAGCACGTCGTCGGCCTCGGCGCGGTCGCCGCAGATGCGCAACGCCAGGGTGAACACGGGTCGTTCGAAGCGGCGGTACACCTGCTCGAACGCGTCGCGCTCGCCCCGACGCATGCGTGCGAGCAGGGCGGCGGGGATGTCGATCGCGAAGCTGGAGTGTCCGGCCATTCCCTTGTCTGGATGCGCGAGGGCGGAAAAGGGTCGCAGGCAGTCGGCAATGTCGTCCGCCACGGCCGGGCCTATACTCGGGCCGTCTTCCGGGGAGGAATTCCGATGGTACAAATTCTCGCGCTGATCCTGCTGTTCGCCGGCATCATCATCCTGTTCAAGACCGTGCGGATGGTGCCGCAGGGCTACGAATGGACGGTGGAACGCTTCGGCAAGTACACCCACACCATGACCCCCGGCCTGCACTTCCTGGTCCCGGTCATGTACGGCGTGGGCCGCAAGATCAACATGATGGAACAGGTGATGGACGTGCCCAGCCAGGACGTGATCACCAAGGACAACGCGGTCGTGAAGGTCGATGGCGTGGTCTATTTCCAGGTGCTCGATGCGGCCAAGGCCGCATACGAAGTCGCCACCCTGGAGATCGCCATCCTCAACCTGGTGATGACCAACATCCGCACCGCGATCGGTTCGATGGACCTGGACGAATCGCTGTCCAAGCGCGACGAGATCAATACCAAGGTGCTGGTCGCCGTCGACCAGGCCACCCATCCGTGGGGCATCAAGGTCAACCGCATCGAACTGAAGGACATCCAGCCGCCGCGCGACCTGGTCGAATCGATGGCGCGTCAGATGAAGGCGGAGCGCGAGAAGCGCGCCAACATCCTGGAGGCCGAGGGCTTCCGCCAGGCCGCGATCCTCAAGGCCGAGGGCGAGAAGCAGTCGGTGATCCTGGAAGCCGAGGGCGGTCGCGAGGCGGCGTTCCGCGAAGCGGAGGCGCGCGAGCGCCTGGCCGAGGCGGAGGCCAAGGCGACCCAGATGGTCTCGGACGCGATCGCTTCCGGCAACGTGCAGGCGATCAACTACTTCGTCGCGCAGAAGTACATCGAGGCGTTCAAGGCGCTTGCCGAGGCGCCCAACCAGAAGTTCGTGATGATGCCCATGGAATCCGCCGGCGTGATCGGTTCGCTGGGCGGCATCGCCGAACTGGCGAAGGAAGCCATGGAGCGCCAGCCGAGTGGCAGGGCCGTCGCCAGCAGCAGTCCGGGAGCCTGAGCCATGCGCTGGGACGTGTTCGCCTGGGCCGCCTTCGCGCTGATCCTGTTCGCCGCCGAGGCGATCGCCCCCGGCGCCTTCATGCTCTGGCTGGGCTTCGCGGCCGTGGCGGTGTTCCTGGCGGTACTGCTGTTGCCGCTCGAGGTGCCATTGCTGGCGCAGGTCGCGGCCTTCATCGCACTCAGCTTCGTGTCCATCCAGGTGTATCGGAAGTGGTTCGGCAGCCGGGAGCGCCAGAGCGACCAGCCCGCGCTCAACCGCCGCACGGCGGCGCTGATCGGGCGGGTAGTCCTGTTGGACCGGGCGATCGTGGATGGCCGCGGCCGCGTGCAGATCGCGGATGCCTATTGGGAGGTCACGGGTCCGGAACTGCCCGAAGGGGCCCGCGTGCGGATCATCGGCGGCGATGCCATGACCCTGCAGGTCGAAGCGGGATGAAGCGCCAGCGCGCACGATGCCTCGTGTGGGTGACGGCGTTCGCCATGGCCGGCCTGGCGCAGGCCGGCGACCAGCGCATCAATGAGTGGGTCGGCAAGGCCGTGCCGCCGACGCCATCTGGCCATCGCGAGATCTCGGGCAGTTGCATCGCCGATGGCGATGCGCCGTGCCCGGCATCGGTGGTGGTCCTGCGCGACGAGCAGAGCAAGCTGCGTTTCCTGCTGGCACTGCGCGAACTGCGCGGCATGGACGGCAAGCCGCTGGGTGGCAAGCGCCCGCTGTCGCTGGTGACCGACGCGCTCGAGGTCGGAGCGCTGGACGATCCCGCGGCGGAGGTATCGGTCGGTCAGTGCCAGCAAAGCGGCGTGGCGGACGGACGGATCGTCGCCGTGCTGCGGCCGGATCCGAAGGTCGAATGGGCCACGCGTTTCAACGGACTCTGGCGGTTGGACGCGCAAGGCCGGTTGCAACCGATCCCGGCCACCGGCGTGCGTTGCCTCAACGAAGGATTCGGCTACGACGGCTGACCGGCCGGGATCGTCCCCGCATCGCACTGCATACCGGCGCGCAGGGCGCGGCGCGTCGGGGATAATGGCGGCTCCCTCGTAGCCGGATCACGCGCATGACCAACAAGACCGTCCTCAACGAGACCCACCGCGCGCTGGGCGCGAAAATGGTGGACTTCGGTGGTTGGGACATGCCGATCCACTACGGCTCGCAACTCGACGAACACCACCTGGTCCGCCGCGACGCGGGCATGTTCGACGTCTCGCACATGACCGTGGTCGACCTCACCGGCGCGCGCGCACGGGCGTTCCTGCGCTACCTCGTCGCCAACTCGGTCGACAAGCTGCAGAAGCCGGGCAAGGCGCTGTACACGACGATGCTCAACCCGCAGGGCGGGGTGATCGACGACCTCATCGTCTACTTCGTGTCCGAGGACTGGTTCCGGCTGGTGGTCAATGCCGCGACGCGCGAGAAGGACGTCGCCTGGATCACCGAACAGGCCAAGGCGTTCGATGTCGTCGTGCGCGAGCGACCGGAGTTCGGGATGGTCGCGGTGCAGGGTCCGACCGCGCGCGAGCGCGTGATCGGCCTGTTGCGCGAGGAGGACCGCGTGCAGGTGTCGAAGCTGCTGCGCTTCTCCGCGCGCCAGGCGCAGACCGCCGATGGCGTCGAGGTCTTCGTCGCCCGCACCGGTTACACCGGCGAGGACGGCTTCGAGGTGATCGTACCCGAGGCGCGGACCGTCGCGTTCTGGAATGCGCTGCTGGACGCGGGCGTGAAGCCGGCGGGCCTGGGCGCGCGCGATACCCTGCGCCTGGAAGCCGGGATGAACCTCTACGGCCAGGACATGGACGACACCATCTCGCCATTCGAAGCGGCGCTGGCTTGGACGGTCGTACTGGACGAGGGCCGGGACTTCATCGGCCGCGCCGCATTGGAAGCGCAGCAGGCCAGTGGCGCGGCCCGGCAGATGGTCGGCTTGGTGATGGACGAGAAGGGCGTGCTTCGCCACGGACAGAAAGTGCTCACCGCGAACGGCGAGGGCGAGATCCTGTCCGGCACGTTCTCGCCGAGCATCGGCAAGGCGATCGCGTTCGCACGCATCCCCGCAGGCGACCCGGGCGACGTGCGCGTCGACATCCGTGGCCGCGAGGTGGCGGTGCGCGTGGTCAAGTTCCCGTTCGTCCGCGACGGCAAGGTCCAGGACGGCATCTGACCGGCGAGGTGAACTTTCACCCGCAGCTTCGCTAGACTTTCCCCATCCGATTCCCCCCGCATGCAGCACTGGAGCCAGCAATGAGCGAGATCCCCGGCGACCTCAAGTTCCTCAAGTCCCACGAGTGGGCCCGCGTCGAAGGCGACGGCAAGGTCACCGTCGGCATCTCCGACCACGCCCAGGGCTTGCTCGGCGACCTCGTCTACGTGGAGCTGCCGAACGTCGGCGACCAGGTCACCGTGGGCACTGCATGCGCGGTGGTGGAATCGGTGAAGGCGGCGTCGGACGTGTATGCCCCGCTCAGCGGCAAGGTGGTCGAGGTCAACGCGGCATTGGCCGACAAGCCGGAGACGATCAACGAGGACGCCTACGGCGACGGTTGGTTGTTCGTGATGGAGATGGACGACGCCGACCAGCTCAACGACCTCATCGAGCCGGACGACTACGCCGAGTTGCTGGAAGACGACGACCACTGATCGCCGCCGCCATCCCGCGACCACGAACCCGCGACGGCGACGTCGCGGGTTCTTCGTTTGCGGTGCCAGGAACATGCGCGCGGGCGTCATCGATGCATCCGGCGCGTGGAAAAATCCTGCGCACTTTTCGCGCAAACGCGCTTGTGCGGCGCGAAATCCTGGCGAGCCGTTCGCCATCGCGCGCGTGCGTTCCGCGATCAGTGCTCGCGTTAGCAGGTGCGAGGTCGCATGCATGCATTGCGCGTGCCGTCGTCGTCGCTTGCGCGATCGAATGCGCTGCAACCCGCGTCATTGCTTGCATGCAGCGCATCCGTGCATTGCCGTTGCGCCCGCAACCGATGCCTGCATGCATCGCATGGAAGGCGCGACGATGCGCGTCGATGCGGAGGTCGCGATGGCGTGCACGAAAAAAGATTGCGACAGGTTGTTGACAGTGGAAAAAACCGTGATTAGGTTTCGCCCAGCAGACGTTCCCTGCAGAAGCGAGTGAGCAAGCACAACGCGAAAGACTTCGGCACGACCAGCGACTCCGCCAGCAACATGAAACGGTGGGCGCAGCCGGACTGTCCTTCGCGGAAATGCACGTCGCCGAACGCCGGATTCGTGTCCATGATCGAAACCTGCAGCGTCCATCGCCGCGGGTTTTTTAATGGGCGGGGAATGTCCCACGCCGGCGGCGCGCATCGCGCGCACCGGCACAGCATCCGTTCCGGTGCGCCTGGCGCGTCGGCGGTCGATCGCGGGTCCGATACCCGTGGTGTCTTTAGAACTGGGCTTTACCGATTTACCCATTGACGAGGAGCCATACCATGGCCGTTAAGAAAGCTGCAAAGAAGGCTGCTAAGAAGCCGGCCGCCAAGAAGGCGGCGAAGAAAGTCGCCAAGAAGCCGGCGGCGAAGAAGGCAGTGAAGAAGGCTGCGGCGAAGAAGCCGGCTGCCAAGAAGGCTGCGAAGAAGGTCGCGAAGAAGCCCGCCGCCAAGAAGGCTGCGAAGAAGGTCGCGAAGAAGCCGGCTGCCAAGAAGGCTGCTGCGAAGAAGGTTGCGAAGAAGCCGGCCGCCAAGAAGGCTGCCGCGAAGAAGCCGGCTGCCAAGAAGCCTGCTGCCAAGAAGGCTGCCAAGAAGCCCGCGAAGAAGGCCAAGCCGGCCGTCGTCCCGGCGATCCCGGCTCCGGTGATCTGAAGTCAAGCGACCGACCCGGGCATGCCCGGGTTGGCGTCTGCAACACCATGAAGACCCTTCCCGTTGCCCAGGCGGGAGGGGTTTCTTTTTTTTAATTCTTCGCGCGCGTGCCTGGCGCTCGCCGCACGTGCGGCCGCGAGTGCGAAGGATCAGAACGGCGAGGCGGTGGCGGCCGACGCGTCGGTGCCCGCCGGCGTTTTCACCGGTTGGGTGGCATAGAGCGTTTCGGACGGCTCGGCGATGTCGATGTCGTCATCCAGCCATGTGCCATCGGCCAGGCCGAGCGCGCTGTCCAGGATCGTCGGAAGCAGTCCGCTGGGCAGCGCGCTTTCGCTGTTCCACAGCAGCACCACGCCGAGGTCCTTGCCGGGTAGCAGCGCCATCGCGCCGCGATATCCCTGCACCGCACCGCCGTGGAAGACCACGTCGTTGCCGGCATAGTTGTACACGCGCCAGCCAAGCGCGTAACCCGCGGAACTCAGTCGCGTGCGCCGCCACGACGCACCCCGGATTTCGCTCGGGGTATCGACCAGAGGCGCATGCAGGGTGGCCAGCAAGGGGGCGGGCAGCACGTCGGGGCGATGCCCCGTTTGCGCCAGCATCCACTGCGCCATGTCGCTGATGCTGGCGTTGACGCCGGCCGCGGGCGCGACACGGTAATAAGTGGGCTTGGGTGTCAGCGGTACCCAACCGCCGCCGCCGCGGACGTGCGGGCGCGCCCAGCGTGCGCTGGCCTGGATGCCCTCGAGTCCGTAGCTCGCGTCATGCATGCCGAGCGGCTTGAAGATGCGACGCGCCACGGTCTCGCTGAAGAACTGGCCGGTGGTGGCGAACACCACGTCGCCGATCAGGCTGAAGGCGACATTCTGGTAGGCATAGCATTCGCCGGGCGCGCATTTCATCGGCGCGTTGGCCAGCTTCATGGTCAGGCTGTGGTAGTCCGCGTTGCCCTCGAGGTCGCGGTCGAAGGCATTGTGGGTCAGTCCGACGCGATGGCTCAGCACGTCGGCGACGGTGACCTGCTGCGCGGCGTTCGGCAGCGACAGGCGGAACTCCGGGACGTAATCGGTGAGGTGGCTGTCCCAGCGCAGCACGCCGTCGTTGACCAGCATGCCGGTGACGGTGCCGGCGAACGACTTGGACAGCGAGGCAAGGCGGAACACCGTGTGCGCGTCGACCGGTTGCGGGTTGCGCGCATCGGTGACGCCGTAGCCGCGTGCGCTGAGAATCTGGCCGTCCTTGACGATGGCCATCGCCAGGCCGGGGATGCGGCCATTGGCGACCAACTGGTTGGCGACCGCTTCGAAGCGCTGCACGTCGAAACCGGCGGCGACCTGCTTGCTGCTGTCGATCGGGGCCGGCAACCCTGTATTCGCCTGCAGCGGTTGTGGCGCGCGGCTGACCGTTCCCTTCCAGTGCATCGCACTCTGCGCGGAGGTACCCACTGCGAGCGGCAGCAATGCGCTGACCAGGGCGAGTCGACACGCGTGCCGGATGCGGTGTTCTTTCATCGGCCATGCCCCCTGCGTATGCTGCAACGACCGGTCGATTCTAGCGCCTGTTTCCGCGATTGCATGAACAAGGGGAACTTCGATGCTTGGCTTGTTGATTTTCATCGCAATTCTCGCGGCCGTCGCGTTCTGGGGCGTGGGTATCTACAACGGCCTGGTGCGGGCTCGCAACGCATTCAGGAATGCCTTCGCGCAGATCGACGTGCAGTTGCAGCGCCGCTTCGACCTGGTCCCGAACCTGGTCGAAGTCGCCAAGACCTACATGAGCCATGAGCGCGAGACGCTGGAGGCGGTGATCGCCGCGCGTTCCGCCGCGCAGTCGGGCCTGGCCGCGGCCAAGGCCAATCCCGGCGATGCCGAGGCGATGGCGCAGCTCGCCGCCGCGCAGGGACAGCTCAATGCCGGCCTCGGCCGCCTGATGATGGTGGCCGAGGCGTATCCGGACCTGAAGGCCAACCAGACCATGATGCAGCTCACCGAGGAGCTGACCAGCACCGAGAACAAGGTGGCCTTCGCACGGCAGGCGTTCAACGACGCGGTGATGGCCTACAACAACAAGCGCGAGGTGTTCCCGTCGAGCATCTTCGCCGGCATGTTCAATTTCGCCGCCGCCAACCTGCTGGAGATCCCGGCGGACAGGCAGTCGGACGTGCGTGCCGCGCCTCAAGTGAAGTTCTGATCCTGGATGACGCGGGCCGCGTGGAGGCGGGTCGCGTGAACGCGGACGCCGGCGCATGAATTTCTTCGAACAGCAGGCCGTCGCCCGGCGGACGTCGGCGCGGTTGGTGTTCCTGATGGCGGTTGCGATCGCCGGCATCGTGCTCGCGGTCGATGCGGTGGTCTGGGTTGCCACGCAGTCACCGGAGTTGGTCCTGTTCGCCACACTGTCGTCGGTCGCGGTGATCGCGCTCGGGTCGCTGTACCGCATCGCCAGCCTGGGCGGTGGCGGCGAACCGGTTGCGCAGCAACTGGGCGGCACGCTGGTCCCGGAAAACACCACCGAGCCGGGATTGCGCCGCCTGCGCAACGTGGTCGAGGAAATCGCGATCGCCTCAGGCGTGCCGGTGCCGAAGGTCTACGTGCTGGAACACGAAGCCGGCATCAACGCCTTCGCTGCCGGCTACTCGACATCGGACGCGGTGATCGCGGTGACCCGGGGCGCGCTGGATCGCCTCAATCGCGACGAGTTGCAGGGCGTGGTGGCGCACGAGTTCAGCCACATCCTCAACGGCGACATGCGCCTCAACATCCGCCTGGTCGGCGTGCTGTTCGGCATCCTCATGATCGGCCTGATCGGTCGCAAGATCCTGGAGCACGGCCGTTTCGGCGGACGCGGCAAGAACATCGGCGCGATCCTCGTCGCCGCGCTGGTGGCGATGCTGATCGGCTACGTCGGGTTGTTCTTCGGGCGGATGATCAAGGCCGGGGTCAGTCGCACGCGCGAGAAACTGGCCGATGCCAGCGCGGTGCAGTTCACCCGGCAGACGCAAGGGCTGTCCGGCGCGCTGAAGAAGATCGGTGGCCTGCACGATGGATCGCGACTCAACCAGCGCAGCGATGCGGAGGAAGTCAGCCACATGCTGTTCGGCGATGGCGTGGGCTTCGACCAGCTCTTCGCAGGCAAGTTGTTCGCCACGCATCCGCCGCTGCTGGAGCGCATCCGCGCGCTGGAGCCGGGGTTCAACGATGACGCGATGGCACGCCTGCAGGCGCAATGGAGGGCGTCGCCACCGGACGGCATGCAGGAAGACGTGGCGCTTGGCCTGGGCGGTGGCAGCGGTGCGCGATTGCCCGGCGTGACGCAGGCGCTGAGCGTGACGCCGCCGATGGTCGCCGCGCAGGTGGCCGCGCCCGGCGCGGACGACTATCGCCGCGCCGACAGCATCGTCATCGCGATTCCCGATGCCCTGCGCGACCTCGCCCGCCAGCGCGAATCGGTGATGCCGTTGTTGTTGGGCCTGTTGCTGGCCGGGGACGAAGCACTGGCCGAACGCCAGCGCGTGGACATCGCCGCGCGACTGGGTGGCGAGGTGGCCGACCACGCCGTGCGCATCCACCAGCAACTCACCGCGGACCTGCATCCGATGCTGCGCCTGCCGCTGGCGGGACTGGCGTTCCCGGTATTGCGCCTGCGTCCGCGCCCGCAACTCGATGCCTTCATGGACACGGTGCAGGCATTGGTCCATGCCGACGGCCAGGTCTCGCTGTTCGAATACTGCCTGGGCCGCCTGCTGACCGTGCAGGTGCGCGAGTCGCTGGATCCATCCCGCTACGCGCGTTTCGGCCGGCGCAAGCCGGGCAACGTGCGCAAGGAGTTCGCCACCCTGCTCGCGGTGGTGGCACAAGCCGGCCACGAGGATCGCGCCTCGGCGCAGCATGCGTACCTGGCCGGGCTGCAACGCGTGCTGCCGCGCGATCACTTGCCGTATGTGCCGCCCGCGAATGGCGTGCTTGCGCTGGATGCGGTGTGGGAGCCGCTGGATGCGCTCGACCCGCTGGCCAAGCAGGCGATGGTCGAGGCGGTGACCGCCGCGGTCAGCCACGACGGCCGGGTCAGCGTGGCCGAGTCCGAACTGCTGCGCACCATCTGCGCCGTACTGCATTGCCCGTTGCCGCCGATGCTCGAGCGAGGTTGAGAGACACCACTGCCCTTGGTGCCGTAGCCCGGTTAAGCGCAGCGCACCCGGGACATCGTTCGAACTCAGCCCGCCTCGATCAACCCGCCTTGATCAGGTCCGCTGCGCGTTCCGCGATCATGATCGTCGGTGCATTGGTGTTGCCGCCCGGCAGCGCCGGCATCACCGAGGCATCGATGACGCGCAGGCCTTCGACGCCGCGCACCTTCAATGCGGCATCGACCACTGACGCGTCATCGTCGCCCATCCGGCAGGTGCCGACCGGGTGGTAGACGGACTCCGCCTTGGCGCGGATGAAGGCGACCAGTTCGGCATCCGACAGATCGGTGCGCGTCGGATGGATCGGCGCGCCGCGATAAGGATCGAAGGCGGGCCGGGCGAAGATCTCGCGACTCACCTTGGCGCATTCCAGCATCACCTTCAGGTCGAAGCCTTCGGCATCGCCCAGGTAGTTGGCGTGGATACGCGGCTTGTCGCTGGCGCGATTGCTGGCCAACGAGATGCGGCCGCGGCTGCGCGGGCGCAGGAAACAGGCATGCAGGGTATAGCCGTCGCCCGCCAGGCGGTGGCGGCCGTGGTCGTCGAGCATCGCCGGCACGAAATGGAACTGCACGTCGCAGCGGTCGTCGGTGGCCAGTGGCGAACGCCAGAACCCGCCGGCCTCGGCGAGGTTGCTGCTGCCCGCGCCACGATGGCCGCGCAGGAAATAGTCGAACGCCATCTTCGGCTCGTTGATGCGGTCGTAGGTGATCGGCTGCGTCGAATGCTGCAGCGTGCAGATGTCGAGGTGGTCCTGCAGGTTGCCGCCGACATTGGCGGCATCGTGGACGACATCGATGCCGAGGCGGCGCAGTTCATCCGCCGGACCGATGCCGGACAGCATCAGCGTCTGCGGCGAATTGATCGCGCCTCCGCTGAGGATGACCTCGCGCGATGCCGGTTGGTGGAACGCCTTGCCGCCCATCGCGTAGGTGACGCCATTGGCGCGTCGTCCCTCGAAGGTGATCCGGCTGACCAGCGCGCCGGTATGCACGGTGAGGTTGGGTCGCGAGCGCACCGGTGCCAGGTAGGCAGCTGCGCTGGAGCAGCGTGCGCCATCGCGCTGGGTGACCTGGTACAGGCCAACGCCGGCCTGGGTGGGTCCGTTGAAGTCGCCATTGCGCGTCATGCCGACCTGGGTGGCGGCCTCGATGAAGACATCCGACAGCGGGTTGTGGTGGCGAAGGTCGGACACGGCCAGCGGGCCGTCGCCGCCGTGCAGCGCGTCGGCCCCGCGCGTGTTGCCCTCGGCGCGCTTGAAGTAGGGGAGCACCGACTGCCAGTCCCAGCCGGCGGCGGCCTTGCCCCAGTCGTCGTAGTCGCCGGCGACGCCGCGGATGTAGCACATCGCGTTGATCGAACTCGAGCCGCCCAGCACCTTGCCTCGCGGCCACCACAGCGTGCGGTTGTCGAGGTGCGGCTCCGGCGCGGTGTCGTAATCCCAGTTCACGCCCTTGCGGTTGACCAGCTTGGCCAGGCCGGCGGGCATGTGGATGAAGGGATGCCAGTCGCGCGGGCCGGCTTCGATCAGCAACACCTTGGTGTCCGGGTCTTCGGAGAGGCGATTGGCGAGTACGCAGCCGGCCGAGCCGGCGCCGATGATGATGTAGTCGAACAACGTACCGCCCCGCATCGAAGACCCGGCGACGCTATGCCCCCAGGCTAGAGCAAATGCTCCATGCGCTGGCGGCGAAAACGCGCTTCGGCTAACGTGCCGGCACAGGGCAGGAACAACGTGCGATGACGGAGACCGGGACGATCAGCACGGACGCGCTGCCTTGGCATCGCCGTGCCATCGCGGCATTGGCGGAAATCCTGACCCTGCCGTCGCTGCGGTGGTCGTTCCTGTTCTTCTTCTGCCTGCTGGCCGGCTATTACGTGTTGCGCCCGGTACGCGATGCGATGGGGGCGTCGTCCGAAGTCGAGGCGGTGTTCCCGCCGGCGATGATCGTGTTCTTCGCCGCGCATGGCATCCCGTTGAAGGACCTGGTCCTGCAGGTGCTCGCGACCTGCACCTTCGCGCTGATCCTGCTCGCGCAGCCGTTGTACGGCGCGCTGGTGTCCAGGTTCCCGCGGCGGGTGTTCCTGCCTGCGCTGTTCGGCTTCTTCATCGCCTGCCTGTTCGTGTTCTACGGGTTGTTCCACAGCAACGTCAGCGGGCGCGGGATGGCGTTCTTCCTGTGGGTCACGGTCTTCAACGTGTTCTCCGTGTCGATCTTCTGGTCGTTCATGGCCGACGTGTTCGCCAGCGACGAGGCGCGCAAGTACTACGGCTATATCGGTGCCGCAGGCACGGTGGGTGCGTTCACCGGGCCGATCCTCACCCGAGTGCTGGCCGAAAAGGTGGGCCTGGCCAACCTGATGCTGGTGTCGGCGGGATTCCTGTCCGTGTGCGTCGTGTGCATCTGGCGGCTGCGCCGCTGGGCAGTGGCGCGCGAACGCAAGGCCGGGCGCGACAACGAAAGCGCGATGGGCGGCGACATCCTGGCCGGCCTGAAACTGATCTTCAGGGAGCCGCTGCTGCGCTGGCTGGCCACGATGGTGTTCCTGGGGGTCGGCGTGGGCCAGCTGCTGTACAACCAGCAGGCGGAGATTGCGCGCGAAGGGTTCGCCAGCGCGGAAGCGCGCACCGCGTACTACGCCGGCATCGACATCGCGGTGAACGTGCTCACCCTGGTCGTGCAACTGTTCGTCACCCGTTGGCTGCTGTCGCGCTGGGGATTGGCGCCGGTGATCCTGATCCCGATGGCCGCGCTGTTGCTGGGCTTCGCGGTGCTGGCCGCATCACCGCTGCCGATGGTGGTGGCAACCGTGCTGGTCGTGACCCGTTCCAACGAGTTCTCGCTGATGAAGCCCGGCCGGGAAACCATCTACACCCGGGTGGACAGGCAGTGGCGCTACAAGGCCGGTGCGGCGATCGACACGGCCTTCTACCGCGGCGGCGAGATCAGTTTCTCCTGGATCTACAAGGCGTTGTCGATGTTCGGTTCGCACGTCGTGTTCGGCGTCGGCCTGGCCGCGGCGGGGGTGATGACTGCCAGCGCGTGGCGCCTCCTGCGCGAAGAGAAGAAACTGCCGGACGAAGGTCCGCGAACGGAGCCGGGATGATGTCGATGATCGCGCAGCTGTTGATCGGGCTGGTGGCGCTGCTGCACCTGTATTTCCTGGTGCTGGAGATGTTCCTGTGGACCAGGCCGCTTGGCCTGAAGACGTTCCGCAACACCCCGGAAAAGGCCGAAACCACCCGCGTGCTGGCGGCCAACCAGGGGCTGTACAACGGCTTCCTCGCCGCCGGCCTGTTCTACGCCATCGCGACCGGCTCGCGCGAGTTCGCGCTGTTCTTCCTGGCCTGCGTGATCGTCGCCGCGCTGTACGGCGCATACAGCGTCAACAAGCGCATCTTCGTCGTGCAGGGCGTGCCGGCGCTGGCCGCGCTGGTGGCGGTCTTGCTGTAGGTCGCGCCGTCATTGAAGCGAGGCGAGCGTGCCGGGTGTTCGCGCAGCGGCATTTCGAGCCGCGAAGCGAATGCCTGGCACGCTCGCCTCGCAACCGCGGAAGCAAAACTCAGCGCATCGCTTTCGGCGACACCCACATCGCGATGGTCGCCGTGAACACGGCCTCGCCCTGCGGGTTCTCGACCACGACGTCGAACGGCAGGTCGTAGCCTTCGCTGGCCTCGCGCGGCGGGAACGCCGGGGTGGCGGTGGCGCGCATCGTGCCGACCGCCTTCTTCAGGTAAGCCACGGTCATTCCCTTCGGGATCCAGCGCATCGACGCCGGGATGCTGACGTCGCAGGCCAGGCCGCCGACGAATTCCGCGAGGTTGCACAACGCGATCGCGTGCACCGTGCCGAGGTGGTTGGTGACCGCGCGCCGGTGGCGCAGGGTCGCCACGCCACGGCCGGGTTCCAGCACGTCGATGCGCGGGGCGATGCTGGAGAAATACGGCGCCTTCCAGCACACCAGCCGCGAGAAAAGCCAGCGACCCGCGGGCCACTGGCTGATGCGCCGGTAGGACGCGAGGACGTTCACGCCGCCGCGCGGGTGGCGATGCGTCCGTGCAGCGTCGCGTAACCCGCCGAGCGCAGTTCCTCCGGATCGAAGTCGTCGACCATGATCGCGTCCAGGGTCAGCGCGCGCAGTTCTTCCAGTTGCTTGCGCTCGTCCGCGGTGATCCAGCCTTCGCGCACGCCTTCCTCGAGCTGCGCGTCGAACTCCAGCGCCTCGATGTCGCTGTTCTTGAGCGCCTTGAGGAACTTGCGCTCGACTGGCTCGGCCATCACCACCTTCGGCAGGTAACTGACGATGCGGCCGCCCGGGTTGTTCGCGGTCGGGGTGGTGAACACGCCTTCGGCCAGGCGCTCGCGCGCATCGCACGGCGTCATCAGCAGGCTCGCGACCTTGTGGCCGAGGCGATCGCTCGGCGCCTGCGCGCGGCGGCCCCACGGAAAGATCACCAGCCACAGCAGCCAGCCGACCGGACGGATCGGGAAGTTGCGCAGGGCGCCCGACAGCGCAGTCTCGATCTTGTTGACCGAATCGTGGATCGCGTACGCCAGCAACGGCTGGTCGCCGGCCGGATTGCCGATGTCCTGGTGGCGCTTGAGCATGGCGCTGGCGATGTACAACTGGCTGAGCACGTCGCCCAGGCGGCCGGACAGCGATTCCTTGAACTTCAGCTTGCCGCCGAGCAGCAGCATCGAGGTGTCGGCCATCACCGCCAGCGCGGCGGAATAGCGATTGAGCTTGCGGAAGTAGCGACGGGTGTCGTCATCGCCCGGCGCACTGCCGATTTGCGAACCGGTCAAGCCGTACCACCAACTGCGCACCGCGTTGCTGATCGCGAAGCCGATGTGGCCGAACAGGGCGGCATCGAACTGGTCGATGCGTTGCTTCGGGTCGGCCAGTTGCGCCGACTTCATTTCCTTCATCACCCACGGGTGGCAGAGGATCGCGCCCTGGCCGAAGATCATCAGGCTGCGGGTCATGATGTTGGCGCCTTCGACCGTGATCGCGATCGGTGCGGCCTGCCAGGAACGCCCGGCGAAGTTGCGTGGCCCCAGGATGATGCCCTTGCCGCCGAGGATGTCCATGCTGTCCATCGCCGCCTTGCGGCCCATCTCGGTGCAGTGGTATTTCGCGATGGTGGACGGCACCGCTGGGTTTTCGCCGCGCGCGACCGCGGCGGCGGTGGCTTCGGACAAGGCACTGGTGGCATAGGCATTGCCGGCGATGCGGGCCAGCGCTTCTTCCACGCCCTCGAAGCGGCCGACCGACAGGCCGAACTGCTTGCGGATCCGCGCGTAGCTGCCCACCGTGACCGCGCCCATCTTCGAACCGCCGCTGGCGGTCGAGGGCAGGGTGATCGAACGCCCGATCGACAGGCATTCCATCAGCATGCGCCAGCCCTGGCCGGCATAGTCTTCGCCACCGATCAGCTGCGACAGCGGCACGAACACGTCCTTGCCGTGGATCGGGCCGTTCTGGAACGGCGAGTTGAGCGGGAAGTGGCGGCGGCCGATGTCCAGGCCCGGCGTGTCGCGGGGCACCAGCGCCAGCGAGATGCCGATGTCCTTCTTGTCGCCCAGCAACCCGTCGGGGTCGTACATGCGGAACGCGACGCCGATCAGCGTGGCCACCGGCGCCAGGGTGATGTAACGCTTGTTGAGCGTCAGCTTGATGCCCAGCACGTTGATGCCGTTCCACTCGCCCATGCAGACGATGCCGTAGTCCGGGATCGAGGTGGCGTCGGAGCCGGCGAACGGCCCGGTCAGCGCGAAGCACGGCACGTCGCGGCCATCGGCCAGGCGGGGCAGGTACTGCTGCTTCTGTTCCTCGGTGCCGTAGTGCATCAGCAATTCGGCCGGGCCCAGCGAGTTCGGCACGCCCACGGTCGAACTGACCACGCTGCTGATCGAGGCCAGCTTCTGGATGACCTTGTGGTTCATCAGCGCGGAGAAACCCAGGCCGCCGTATTCCTTCGGGATGTTCAGGCCGAAGAACCCGTTGCGCTTGATGTAGTCCCAGAGCTCCGGCGGCAGGTCGGCGCGGACATGGCAGATGTCCCAGTCGTCGGTCATCCGGCACAGTTCTTCGCACGGACCATCGAGGAAGGCTTGCTCCTCTGCGGTGAGCTGCGGCTTCGGCAGGGTCAGCAACTGGTCCCAGTCCGGCTTGCCGGAGAACAGCTGGCCCTCGAAACCGACCGTGCCGGATTCCAGCGCGGTGCGCTCGGTATCGGACAGGGGCGGCAACAGCTTGGTGTAGAAGCCCAGCAGCGGCGCGGTGATGAAGGGCTTGCGCAGTTGCGGCACCAGCAGCGGCAGTGCGATCAGCACCACCAGCACGCCGGCGACGATCGTCGCCACGTGGTTGGCGCCCAGCAGCCAGCAGCCGACCAGCAGGGTCGCGGTCATCGCGGCCCAGACCGCCAGACGCAGGCGATGGTAGGCGGCGAACATGCCGCTGGCGAAGAAGGCGAGGAAGGGCAGGGCGATGCTCATGTGGGACTCCGTGTAGCGCGGATGAGTCGGGCGATGCGGCATTGCATTGCGGATGCGGCTTCGCCTACCATACGGCCAAGTATGGCCAGTCCGGCAAGCCTGTCAATCGCAGGAAAAGAGCAATTGCTCGACATACTCCCGCATCCGCAAGCGTACGGATAGAATGCCCAGATGACCGAAGCCGCATCACGCACCGGGCGCCTGAGCGCCGATGACTGGGCCCGCGAGGCGCTGGACCAGATTGCCGAACAGGGCGTGGCGTCGGTTGCAGTAGAGCCGCTTGCGCGTCGGCTTGGCGTGACCAAGGGCAGTTTCTACTGGCATTTCCCGTCGCGGGATGCGTTGCTCCAGGCCGCGCTGGAGCGCTGGGAAACCGCCGAGCAGGAAATCGTGTTCGGCTCGGTGGAGAACGTCTCCGATCCGCGCGAGCGCCTGCGCTCGCTGTTCCAGCTGGTCGCGCACGAGGTCAAGTCGCACATTATATATAGCGAGCTGCTGAAGGCCCTCGACCATCCCACGGTCAGCCCGGTGATCGGGCGGGTTTCCCAGCGACGCCTGGACTACCTTACCGCGAGCTTCCGGCAGGCCGGACTTGGCCGCACCGCGGCCCAGCATCGCGCGCGCCTGGCCTACGCGGCCTATGTCGGCTTCCTGCAGCTCAGCCTGCAGTTGCAACAGCCGCGCCTGCACCACGACGAGTTCGAGGCGTACGTCGAGCACGTCATGGATACCCTGATCCCGCAAACCTGATTCCCGCGCGTCGCGCGGCAGGTTTCCATCGCCCGCGATTGCAATCGATTTCACTCTGAACAGTTTCACGAGGAACCATCGATGAGCAGCAGGCTCGATGCATTGAACCAATGGGTGCTGGACGTTGCACGGCTGACCCGGCCCGAGGCGATCCAGTGGTGCGACGGCAGCGACAGCGAGTACGACGCGCTGGTCGCGAAGATGCAGGACGACGGTACGCTGTTGCCGCTCAATCCCGACACCCATCCCAACAGCTGGCTGCACCGCTCGCATCCGGACGACGTCGCCCGCGTCGAGCACCTGACCTTCGTGTGCACGCCCGAGCAGGAGGATGCCGGTCCGAACAACCACTGGATGTCGCCGGCCGATGGCCACGCACGGATGGATGCCTTGTTCGACGGCTGCATGCAGGGCCGCACGATGTATGTCATCCCCTATTGCATGGGCCCGATCGATTCGCCGTTGTCGCGGTGCGGCGTGGAGATCACCGACTCGCCGTACGTGGTCGCCAACATGCGGATCATGACCCGCATGGGCGCCGCGGCACTCGCGCGCATCGAACGCGAAGGCTCGTTCGTGCGTGGCCTGCACTCGATCGGCGAACTGGACCCGGACCGACGCTTCATCATGCATTTCCCCGAGGAGTTGGCGATCAAGTCCTACGGTTCCGGCTACGGCGGCAACGCGCTGCTCGGCAAGAAATGCCATGCGCTGCGCATCGCGTCGCACCAGGCGAGGCAGGAAGGATGGCTGGCCGAGCACATGCTGATCCTCGGCCTGGAGAATCCGCAGGGACAGACGCATTACATCGCCGCGGCGTTCCCGAGCGCCTGCGGCAAGACCAACCTGGCGATGCTGATCCCGCCCGAGGCCTATCGCGAAGCCGGCTGGAAAGTGTGGACGGTCGGCGATGACATCTGCTGGATGCGCCCCGGCGCCGATGGCCGCCTGTACGCGATTAACCCGGAGGCCGGCTTCTTCGGCGTCGCACCCGGCACCTCTGCGAAATCCAACCCGAATGCGTTGGCCTCGATCCAGTCGAACACCATTTTCACCAATGTCGGTACCACCGCCGACAACCAGCCATGGTGGGAAGGCATCGACAACGACCAGCACCCCGCCACCGACTGGCGCGGCGATCCGTACGATCCCTCGGTGCGACCGGCCGCGCATCCCAACGCGCGCTTCACCGTCAGTGCAAGGCAATGCCCGTCGTATTCGTCGATGGCCGAGGATCCGCAGGGCGTGCCGATCTCCGCGATCGTCTTCGGCGGCCGCCGCGCTTCACTGGTGCCGCTGGTGTTCGAGGCGCGCGACTGGACGCATGGCGTGCTGGTCGGCGCGTCGATGGGATCGGAGACCACGGCCGCCGCGGCCGGGCAGGTCGGCGTGATGCGCCGCGATCCGATGGCGATGAAGCCCTTCTGCGGCTACAACTTCGCCGACTACTTCGCCCACTGGCTGTCGTTCGACAAGCCGGGCGCGAAATTGCCGAAAGTCTTCCACGTCAACTGGTTCCGCAAGGGGCCCGATGGCAGGTTCCTGTGGCCGGGCTTCGGCGACAACCTGCGCGTCCTGGAGTGGATGATCGGACGCGTCGAGGGCACCGCCGGCGCAATCGAGACACCGATCGGCCTGCAACCGGCCGAGGGCGACATCAACCTGGACGGAATGGACCTGGGCGAAGACGCGCGGTCGCTGCTGTTCGGATTCGATCGCGCTGGCTGGCAGTCCGAGTTCGAAAGCCTGCGTACCTACCTGCACGACTACGGTCCCCGCATGCCACCTCCGCTCCTCCAGGAGCAGGTGCGCATCGAGAACGCGCTCGGTTAGGGAGGAAGGCCTAGCACATCGAGGTTGCGGCAACACAACATGTTTTCTTTCGAAACTGAATGGGCAGAAAGGAACATGAATTGCGGATGAGGGGCTTGTTAAGGATTTGTTCGCTGGTCTATAGTCCGTCGGTCAGCCCGCCTCGGGCCAGACGTACATATGTATTTTTGTCACTTCTGTCCCTATGGGGGTTTACACAATGGCTTCTAATTATTTCGCGAAAGGCCTGAAGCAGAGCGCGCTCACCATCGCGCTCGGCATGTGCTTCGTTGGCGGCGTCCAGGCGCAGACCAACACCGGCGGTAACGTGGTCGGTAGCGCCGCAGCTGGCGACACCATCACCATCACCAGCCCGTCCACCGGCTTCAGCCGCACCATCACCGCGGGCGCCGACGGCAACTTCCGCTTCGCGCAGCTGCCTTCCGGCCAGTACCAGATCAGCCAGAACGGCGGTGCCCCGCGCACCGTGAACGTCAACGTCGGTACCTCGGCGAACGTCGATTTCGCGGGCGCTGCAACCACCCTCGATACCGTGACCGTGACCGCCACCAGCGGTGCGGTGAACCCGATCGACGTCTCCTCGGTCGAGTCCACCACCATCCTGACGGCCGAGCAGGTCGCCAAGATCCCGGTGCCGCGCAACATCACCTCGGTCGCCCTGCTGGCGCCGGGTACCGTCCGTGGTGCCGCGAATGCCGGCTTCGGCGCGCTGCCGTCGTTCGGTGGTTCGTCGGTCGCGGAGAACCAGTTCTACGTCAACGGCTTCAACATCACCAACACCTTCAAGAACCTCGCGTTCGCGCAGGTCCCGTTCGAAGGCATCGCCGAATCGCAGGTCAAGACCGGCGGCTACGGCGCGGAATTCGGTCGTTCGACCGGCGGCGTGATCAACATGATCACCAAGCGCGGTACCAACGAGTTCAAGGCCGGCGGCAGCATCTACTACATCCCGGAATCGCTCTCCGAGACCAGCCCGGACCTGTACTACAACAACGGCCTGTGGGTTTCCAACAACTCGAACGACAACGGTTGGGAAGCCACCGCCGCCATCTGGGCGGGTGGTGCGCTGATCAAGGACAAGCTGTTCGCCTACGGCCTGATCCAGTACGGCAAGACCGCAAGCGAGACCTACACCAGCCGTTTCGGCAACACCAACCTGGACAGCAGCAGCAAGCGTCCGCAGTGGTTGGCCAAGGTCGACTGGCAGATCAGCGATGACCACAGCGTCGAATTGACCGCGTTCTCCGACAAGCGCGAGTTCACCGACGACTACTACCGCGCGTCGTTCCCGGACAGCACCACCAACCCGACCACGGGCGCGATCACGGTTGGCGCCAACCCGACCACCGTGTTCGGTGACTATCGCGGCACCGACTTCAACGAAGCCGGTGGTTCGAGCTGGGTGCTCAAGTACACCGGCTACCTGACCGACAACTTCACCCTGTCGGCCCTGTACGGCCACGGCGAGTTCAGCCGTTCCAACTACGGTGTCGCCGCCAACGGCCAGGTGCAGGAATACACCGGTAACCTGACCGGTCCGGTCGCGGGCTGCCCGATCATCAGCGACTCGCGCGCGGGCGTTTCGACCGGCGCCGTGCCGGCGATCCGCGGTTGCTCGTTCATCAACACCCTCGGCCGTCGCGACGCGCTGGACGAGCGTGACCAGTGGCGTATCGACGCCGAATGGCAGCTGGGCGACCACCTGCTGCGCTTCGGTATCGACAACGACAAGTTCCGTTCCGTCGATGGTTCCGCCTACAGCGGCGGCGCCAACTACGTCTACCAGTCCTGCAACGCCACGGCGGCGACCTGCGGTCCGAACGGCTTCCGCACGCGTTATCGCAGCTTCCGCTCCGGTGCCAACGTTGGCGTTGACCAGCAGGCCTACTACATCGAAGACAGCTGGAGCATGACCGACAACTTCGTCGCGTACCTCGGCCTGCGCTGGGATACCTTCGAGAACCTGAACGGCGAAGGCGAGAAGTACGTCACCATCAAGAACCAGTTCGCCCCGCGCCTGGGCTTCAGCTGGGACGTGTTCGGTGACTCGACCTTCAAGGTCTTCGGTAACGCTGGCCGTTACGCGCTGCCGCTGACCGCAGGCGTCGCGACCCGCGCGGCCTCGGCCTCGCTGTACGAAGAGCGCTACTACTCCTACACCGGCGTCGATCCGGCCACCGGCACCCCGACCGGCCTGACCCCGATCGTCAACCCGTCCACCGGCAGCAGCGCGGTTCGCTACCTGAACGGCGAAGACGGCCGTCCGAAGTTCGCCGCCGGTTACGCGGTCCAGAACCTCAAGCCGATGTACCAGGATGAGTTCATCTTGGGCATGCAGAAGCAGCTGACCGACAACTTCTCGCTGGGTGTTCGCGCGATCCATCGCGACCTCGGTGCCGCGATCGACGATAACTGCGATTACGCGACCCTGTTCGAGTACGTGGAAGGCAATGGTCCGGGCACGAAGTTCAACTATTGCTTCCTGTTCAACCCGGGTGAAGATGCGGAAATCCTGGCGGACTGGAACGGCGATGGCACGGCGACCGTGAAGACCATCCCGGGTGCGGACCTGTCGCCGAAGGCCAAGCGCAAGTACACCGCGCTGGAGTTCTTCGTCCAGGGCAACTGGGACAAGTTCTTCCTGCAGGGTTCGTACACCTGGGCGAAGTCGATCGGCAACACCGAAGGTGGCGTGCGTTCCGACAACGGCCAAGCCGACACCGGCACCACCTCGGACTTCGACTACGCGGCTGCGATGATCGGTGCGTACGGCTACACGCCGAACGATCGCCGCCACTCGCTGAAGCTGTTCGGCAACTGGGACATCACCGACCAGTGGTCGTTGGGTGCCAACCTGCTCGTGCAGTCCGGCCGCCCGATCAGCTGCATCGGCGTTTACCAGGGCCTGGATGTCAGCCATTACGGCAACATCCACTTCTCCTGCGACCCGGGTGCGCCTGATGGCACCGGCAACAACGGCAGCACGATCATCGGGCGTGGTACCGTCGGCCGCACGCCGTGGACCACCAACCTCGACCTGAACGTGGCGTACAAGCCGTCGTGGGCGGAAGGCCTGCAGTTCAAGGTGGACGTGTTCAACGTCCTCAACAGCACCAAGGTGATCTCGGTCAACGAGATCGGCGAGGATGCGAGCGGCAACCCGGGTCCGGTGGCCAACACCTACCTGACCCCGACCGCGTGGCAGTCCCCGCGCCAGGTGCGTTTCCTGGTGCAGTACGACTTCTAAGCCTCATCGCTTCATTGCAGTGATTGAGCGGCCGCCTTCGGGCGGCCGCTTTTTTTTGCTAACGTCCGCCGTGGCCTTCGATGCCACGCGACGGTCTCCTGCATGACTCCCGAACACCTTGAGGCACTCTGGCGCACTGGCCAGCAGCAGTTTGCGCAGGGCCTCCTGGCAGAGGCCCGTGCGACCTATACCCGGATCCTTGCCGGCAGCCCGCGCCAGGTCATGGTGCAGATCGCGCTTTCCGAGTTGGAACAGCGTGCCGGCTGCTACCGCGCCGCGCGCCTGCATGCGCTGCAGGCTGCCGACACCGTGGCGCAGACCAAGCGCTGGGAAGGCTTGTCCCATGTCACCGCGAACCTGCTGTCGTTCGACGAACGCGAACACGTGCTGCACTTGATCCACCAGGCGGACTGGAACGATGTACGCGTCCTGCGCCAGTCGCCGGTGGTCTCGCAGCAGCTCTGGCTGTGCGGCGACCAGGAAGCTGCGCTGCGCTTCCTCGACATCGCCCAGAAACGCGTCAAGAGCGACCATCGGCTCGCCTACTCGCGTGCGATGGCGCTGCAACATCTCGGCCGCATCGAGCAGGCCTCGTCCGCATTCGAGGACAGCATTCGCATCGCTCCCGACTTCGCACTGGCGCATTGGTCACTGGCCTATCACGCCCGAAGTCGTCCCGCCGGTGCCAGGCTTGCACGGCTGCGTGCTGCCGCTCGCCATGTCACATCGCCACAGGAGCGGGCGATGCTCCACTACGCGCTATACAAGGAACTCGATGCCGCCGGTGACTGCGATGCGGCTTGGGCCGAACTCGAAGCGGGTGCGTCGCTGATGCGCGACATGCTGGGCTACGCGCCGCGCAAATTCGAAAGCGACGTGGATGCGATGCTGGATGCCGAGGCAGACGCGCCGTTGCTGCCCGGGCCGGCAGTAGAGGGTGCACGCACGCCCGTGTTCGTGGTGGGCATGCCGAGGACGGGGACCACGTTGTTGACCCGCATCCTCGGCGCGCATCCCGCGGTCGCGGACGCAGATGAGCTCAATGCGCTCGAACATGCGTTCGCGGAGAACGTGGATCGGTTCGTGGACCTGCCGGTGCCGCGTGACCTGCTCCCCCTGCTGCGCGCCGCCGACCAGACTGGCATCGCGCAGGCCTATCACCGTCGCACGCAGGCACGGTACACCGCCGCAACGACGCACCTGATCGACAAGAACCCGATGAACCTGTTCGCCGCCGGAATGATTGCGCGCGCGATGCCGAATGCGAAGATCCTGTGCCTCGTCCGGGGGGCGATGGACGCGTGCTATTCGAACCTCCGCCAACTGTTCCAGAATGGCGCGTTCCCGTACAGCTACGACCAGGTGCAACTGGCGGAACGCTACGCGGTCTTCCGCCGGGTGGTCGACCGCTTCGCGCAACGACTGCCCGGGAATTTCCTCGCCGTGTCGTACGAGGACCTCGTGCGCGATCCCGTCGAGACCGGGCGGCTTGCGATGGAATTCTGCGGGCTCGGGTTCGACCCTGCCTATGCGGACACCACTCGCAACAGCAGCCCATCGGGCACCGCCAGTGCCAGCCAGATCCGCGAACCCATCCACACCCACGGCATCGGCGAATGGCGGCGCTACGAAACCCGCCTGCGCCCGCTCGCGACCCGCCTTGCCGAACTCGGCATCGCATCGTGAACGGACGGATCGAACTGCCGTGACCCTGGCAAGTCTGCAGGCACGCGTGACGGCGGCTGTACAGGCGAAGGACTGGCCCGTGGCGGCAGAGGCCTTGCGTGGCGTGACGCGGCTTGCGCCACATTCGGCGCGGGCATGGATCGACCTGTCATACGTCGAATCGTTCCGTGGGCGCTATCGTGCGGCGCATGAGGCGATCCTTTCTGCGGCGAATGCACCGCAACGCACGAACGAGGATCTTGCCGACCTGATCGCCAGGCTTCGCACGTTCAATGACGCGGCGGGCGTGCAGGCGATCGCGCGGGCGCTGATTGGTGCGTCCGACAGTGATGCGCGACTGCTCGCGGCATGCGCCCTGCAATTGAGCAACCTCAATGACCATGGGCTCGCCCTCGCATGCGCGCAGGCGGCGGTCTCCCGGCAACCGGCCGACATCGCGGCACGACTGGCACGTGGCCAGATGCTGGCGCAGCATGGCGACATCGAGGGCGCGGCCGCGGATTTCCAGGCCTGCCTGCGGCAGGTGCCCGGGTTGGCGCAGGCGTGGTGGTCGCTGTCGCGATTGCGCAAGCAATCGCCAGAGGAAAACCATGTCGTGCCATTGCGCCGATTGCTGGCGACGCCGCGCTTGCGGCCGCTGGACGCCGCTTTCGCAGCATTTGCCTTGCACAAAGAGCTCGACGACCTTGGGGACCATGATGGCGCATGGGGTGCGCTCGAGCAGGCATGCCGGGCCAAGCGATCCACGTTGAGTTACGCCGCTGGCGACAGCCGCGCACTGGTCGATGCGCTCAGCGCAATGCCGACCACGACCACGACCTCGGTCACGCACCTGCAGGCGAATGCCAGGACGCCGGTCTTCATCGTCGGCATGCATCGCTCCGGCACGACCCTGCTGGAACAACTGCTGGACGGCAGTCCGCAGGTGCGCGGCGTCGGCGAGTTGTACGACTTCACCAGTGCGATGCGCCATGCCACCGACCACCATTGCAAGGGCGTGATCGACGCCACCATCGTCCAGCGCGCCGCCGAAGTGGATTTCGCCCAGGTCGGCCAGCGTTACCTCGACGGAATGGCGTGGCGGCTCGGCGACCAGCCGTTCTTCACCGACAAGCTGCCGTCGAATTTCCTCAATATCGGCTTCATATGCCGCGCGCTGCCGCAGGCCAGGATCCTGCACATGGTGCGCGACCCGGTCGAAACCTGTTTCTCCAACCTGCGCGAACTGTTCTCGGAAGCGAATCCGTATTCCTACGACCAGGCCGAACTGGCGGACTACTTCCTGCAATACCGGCGGTTGATGGCGTACTGGCATTCCGCATGGCCCGGTCGGATCCTCGATGTCGACTACGCGCAGCTGACCCGCGATCCCGAGAAGGTGATGCGCCAGGTCGCGGCGTTCTGCGGGATCGAATACATGGATGCGATGCGCGATCCCCGCAGCAGCACGCGCGCGGTGGCCACCGCAAGCGTGGTGCAGGTGCGCGAACGGGTGGTACGGCGCGAGGTCCCGAAATGGGCACCTTATGCGCGGCACCTGCAACCGCTGATCGCCGCCCTGCGGCAGGGCGGTGTCGAGGTTGCCGAGGCATTCGCTTAAACCCTCCGGCACCCGCGGGCATCACAGTGGATATGCTGATGTCGACCATGCCCCTTCCGCAGGACTTGCAGGATCCCGCCCAGGCCGCCGCGGAGGAAGACGCGGCGCTGGCGCGGCGCGCGGCGGTCGCGGATGTGCGTGCCTTCGAACAGTTGTACCGGCGCCACCACCGGCGCATCCACGGGGTGATCGCGCGGCTCGTGGGCCATGCCGGCGAGCGCGCGGAGGACCTGACCCAGGAAGCGTTCGTGCGCGCGTGGCAGGCATTGCCGGCGTTCCGCTTCGAAAGCGCGGTGTCGACCTGGCTGCATCGGTTGGCGGTGAACACCGCGTTGATGGAATTGCGCTCGCGCCGCAGCCGGCCGTGGCCGGAGGACGACGACGAGGCGCTGGAGTCGGTCGCCACGCCCGATACGGCCGGGCGGGCGATGCTCGGCCGCGACCTGGAACGGGCCGTGGCGACGCTGCCGCCGCGCGCGCGCGCGGTGCTTGTCCTGCACGACGTGGAAGGCTGGAAGCACGAGGAAATCGCGACGGAGCTGGGCATGGCAGTCGGCAGTTCCAAGGCACAGTTGCATCGCGCGCGCGGCCTGCTGCGCACGCGGATCGGAGTGATGGCATGAACGAGCGAACCAACAACCCCGCGCATGACAGCGGCGATGCCGCATTGCGCCTTGCCCTGCGCGGACTGCGGCAGGACGGGGATCCGGCGCGAGACCTCTGGCCTGGCATCGAAGCACGTCTTCATGCGTTGCCGCAGTCGTCCACGCCCGCCGTGGCGCGCAGGCGCTGGACATGGCCCTTGGCGATGGCGGCCTCGATGCTGCTGTCGGCGGGCTTGGCTTGGCAGATGCGGCCGGTCGAGACACCTGTCGCGGTGCCGGCCGCCGAGACCCGCATGGCGAACACGCTGGTACAGCGCGAGGCCCGTACGCTGACCGTCCAGTACCAGGCGGCACTGCGCGAACTGGAGTTCCAGCCGGCCCCCGCGAACTGGCAGCCGGGGCTGGAAGCGCTCGACCGCAGCGCGGCCGAGATCCGCAGCGCCCTGCAGCAGAACCCCGATTCGCGATTGCTGCTGGAGCGGCTGCGCGAGACCTATACCCGCCGGCTCGCCCTGTCGCGCCGCGCGCTCTACGCTTAAGGAATCCACCATGCGCACCTTGTTGATCCGTTGCACCCTGGCGCTTGCTTGCCTGGCCGCGTTGCCGGCGCTGGCAGGCACTCCCATCGACCAGACCCGCCCGCTGGATGCGCGTGGCCGGATCGAGATCGAAAACCTCAAGGGACGCGTGGAAGTGCGTGCCTGGGACAGGCAGGAAGTGAAGGTCACCGGCACCCTGGGGGACGGCGTCGAGAAGTTCTCGATGGACGGCGATCGCCGCAACCTGCGCATCGAGGTGAAATATCCGTCGCGTTCGGGTCGCACTGAACCGACGGTGCTGATCGTGCAGGTGCCCATCCTGGCCGACCTGGAAATCGAAACCGTGTCCGCGGACATCGACGTGCACGGCATCGCATCGCGCGAACTCTCGCTGGAATCGGTGAGCGGCGACATCGCCGCGAACGGGGCACCGCGCGAGGCGAGGATCGAATCGGTCAGCGGTGATGTCCGGTTGACCCTCAACAGCCCCGATGTGTCGGTGGACAACGTCAGCGGCGAGTTGGTCCTGCAAGGGCGTCTCAATGGCGAGGTCTCGCTGGAGACGGTGTCCGGGAACGTGCGGATGGACGGCCTGGGCGAACGTGTTCGCAGCCTGTCGGCGGGGACCGTCTCCGGCGACATGGACCTGAAGACCGCATTGGCCGATGGCGGCGAGATCCGGCTGGAAAGCGTCAGTGGCGACCTCTTGTTGCGACTTCCGCGCGACTTGTCCGCCGAGGTCAGCGGGGAGAGCTTCAGTGGCGACCTGAGTGCACCGGATGCCAGGATCCAGCGTGAGGAATTCGGCCCGGGGTCGAGCTTCGAAGCCCGTTATGGTGCGGGCAAGGGCGAGGTGCGGATGGAGACCTTCTCAGGCGATGCGACCTTGCGACTGCTGTAATCGGTCGTTGCGAAAAAGACGAAGGCCGCATCCTGCGATGCGGCCTTTCGCTTGCGTGGAGCGCGCCAGTGGCGCTTGCCCTCAGAGATCCTGCTGGTAGCGCACGTAGGGCACGGTGCCCTCGTCGTCCTTCTGGCCATTCACCGAGAACGGATTCTTGCCGCGGGTGACCACGTTATCTGCACCCACGCTGAGCTGGCCGCTCCATGGCGTGCGCCAGGTCAGGCCCAGGCCAAGGCCCTTCCAGACATTGCTTTCGCCCGGCACGTTGACCACCCGGCCAACCACGTTGGCGCCGAAGGAACCGAAGCCGCCGCCAATGCTGAGGCTGCGGGTGTTCCACTGGTCGGCAAGCTGGGGAACGTCGGCGGCGGGCACCAGGCGCGCGCGGGCGACGGTACCACCGACGCTGACGAAACCCTCGCGGCTGATCGCCTTTTCGGCGAACAGCGAGAAATCGTTCTGTTCGTAACGCGCGCCACCCGACTGGTTCGGGGAAAGCCAGACAGGCAGGGTGTCGCGGCCGCTGCCGACCGAGACACCCACCTTGTTGCCGTTACGGCTGAGGCTCGCGCTGGTGGTGGCATGGCGGCTGCCGTTGCCGTGCTTGTCGCCTTCGACCGAGGCCAGCACGCAGTTGCTGGCGAGCTGCCCGATCGCGGACGGCAAGCCGGACTGGCGGTCGCACAGCAACGCAAGCGAACTTCCGGTTTCAAGGCCGTAAGTGGCTTCCAGCGTGGTACTGCCGAAACGCCAGCGCGCACCTGCGCCAGCCCCGGTGGTGGCGGGCTCGAGCAGCAGGACGGCTTCCAGCTTGCCATTGTCCTTGTTCAGGACGGGCAACACCTGTGCGTCGTTGCGTTTGGCGGCCTTCGATTGCGCCTGCGCAACGCCGCTGGCACAGGCCAGGGCGAGCAGGGCAATAGCAATGGCAGTCGGACGCGTGCGCATAGGTGTTTGATGGACAGGCCGTGGCCGGCGAAGTTCCCCTCCCAAGGACGCTCGATCCTAGCGGATTTATGATTCTTTAACAATGCCCCTGCAGGTCGCAAACTGCCGCAGCCTGCCTTGCTTCAGGTTACTGGATACCGGGCGCGGCGGGGAGCTCGGCGGCGGCATCGCGGAACAGAATGCCAACCGCGTCACCATCGAAACGATATTCCTGCCCACAGAACTCGCAATGGATCTTGGCCTCGCCGAGCCCGGCCTCGACCGCCGCCTGCACTTCCGGCTCCCCCAGCGAGACCAGCATGGACTCGACGCGTTCGCGCGAGCAGGAGCAGGCGAAGCGCAGCGGCTTTTCGCCGAGCAACTGCGGCTGCTCCTCGTGGAAGAGCCGATGCACGACCTCGGCGGGTGCGAGAGCGAGCAGTTCTTCGCTGGCGAGGGTGTCGAACAGTGCGCCGATCCGGAGGAAGCCGTCCGAGTCGCCCTCGTCGCCGGGGAGCTTCTGCAGCATCAGGCCGGCGGCGCGACGGCCGTCGCAGGCGAGCAGCAGGCGGGTGGGCAACTGCTCGGACTGGCGGAAATAGCCCTCGAACGCCTCGTCGAGGCGGCCGGCATCCAGCGCCACCAAGCCCTGGTAGCGCATCGGTTCGCGGTTGCCGAGGGCCGGGTTTTCGACGGTGATCGCCAGTACCGCATCGTCGCCGAGTGCGCGTAGGTCCCGCGATGGCGGTGCAGTGCGGCCGTCGGCCACGGCGTCCGATACCCGCACGATGCCGCGCAGGGTGCCGGCCGCGGTGCACTCGGCGAACAGGGTGCGGATCGCGCCATCGGCGCGCAGTTGCACGGACAGCCGCCCGTCGACCTTGGCGTGGCCGGTGAACAGCGCCGCTGCCGCCGCCGCTTCGCCGAGCAGTTCCGCCGCGGCAGGTGGGTAGGTCGCGCGTTCCGTCATCGCGGCCCAAGTGTCGTCCAGGTGGACGGCGACGCCGCGCACCCCGGCATCGGGAAGGAGAAAGCGGAGCTGGAGGTCCTGCGATCGCGCGTCGGGCGCCTGGGTCATGTCGGTATCGTGTGGCTCCGGCCTGCGGATAATGCGCGGCGGCGGGGCATTCAAGAGGGAATGGTCGATGGTAATGGGGCGTGTGGGGATGGATCGCAAGGTGGCCGCCGATGGGCGCTGAGGCTGGAGGCGTGCCACGGAGGCGTCGCTGGCGCGGCTGGTGGTGGAAGCTGCCGCTGCTTTTCGCCGGCTTCAGCATGTTGCAGGTGCTGGTCTTGCGCTTCGTCGATCCGCCGTTTTCGGCGTTCATGGCCGCGCGCCAACTGGATGCGCTGGTGGCGGGCGATACCGACTTCCGCATCGCCCACGACTGGCGGGATTTCGAGCGGATGTCGCCGAACCTGCCGCTGGCGCTGGTGGCATCGGAGGACCAGAACTTCGGTAACCACCACGGCTTCGATTTCGCCGCCATCGAGAAAGCGCAGGCGCACAACGAGAAGATGGTCGAGCGTGCGGAGAAGCGCGGGAAGCCGGTGCGTCGCTTGCGCGGGGCCAGCACGATCAGCCAGCAGACGGCCAAGAACCTGTTCCTGTGGCAGGGCAGCGGCCCGACCCGCTGGCTGCGCAAGGGCCTGGAGGTCTGGTACACCGCGTTGATCGAGGCGCTGTGGCCGAAGACGCGGATCCTGGAGGTCTACGCGAACATCGCCGAGTTCGGTGACGGCATCTATGGCGGGCAAGCGGCGGCGCGCAGCTTCTTCCGCAAGGATGCGGCGAAGCTGACCGCAACCGAAGCCGCCCGGCTCGCCGCCGTGTTGCCCAGCCCGAAACGCTACAGCGCGAGCAGGCCCGGCCCCTACGTGCAACGGCGCACGCGCGCGATCGAGCGGCAGATGCGCGCGATCGGCGGCACCTCATACCTGCGCACGCTGGACTGAGCGCCCGCAGCGACGCTGGCATACCATCGACACATGCACCGCATCGCGCCCGACGACTGCTGCCTGACCATCGTGATCGCCGCCTTCAACGAGGCCGAGGCGTTGCCGGTGTTGCAGCCGCGCATCGCGACGGCGCTCGCCCTGGCCGAAGCAGGAGGCCTGGAGGCGCGGGTGCTGTATGTCGACGACGGCAGCCGCGATGCAACTTGGGACGTGTTGCGCGGCTTCGCTGCCGCCGACTCGCGGGTGGCGCTGCTGCGGTTGTCGCGGAATTTCGGCAAGGAGGCTGCGTTGACCGCCGGCCTGGATCGGGTGGAGCGCGGCGCGGCCTTCATCCTCGATGCCGACGGCCAGGATCCCCCGGAACTGTTGCCGCGGTTCGTGGCGAAATGGCGCGAGGGATTCGACGACATCCACGGCACCCGCGTGGAGCGGGAAGGCGAGGGCTGGCTGAAGCGGGCCACCGCACACGGCTTCTACCGCTTGATCGGGTCGCTGTCGAAGACCCCGGTGCCGCGCGATACCGGCGATTTCCGGCTGCTTTCGCCGCGTGCGCTGGCGGCGCTGCGGCAGTTGCGCGAACGCCATCGCTTCATGAAGGGACTGTTCGGCTGGGTGGGCTTCAACCAGGTCGCGATCCCGTACCAGCGCGAGGCGCGCGTCGCCGGTCGCAGCAAGTTCAATTTCTGGGCCTTGTGGAACTTCGCGCTGGAAGGCATCACCAGCTTCAGCACCGCGCCGCTGCGGATGGCCACCTATCTCGGCATCGCCACCGCGCTGGTTGCGTTCGTGTACGGCAGCTGGATCATCCTCAAGGCCCTGCTGTGGGGCGACCCGGTGGCAGGCTGGCCAACCATGATGTCGGTCATCCTGTTCCTGGGGGGCGTGCAACTGGTGGCGCTTGGCCTCATCGGCGAATACCTGGGGCGGCTGTACGAGGAGTCCAAGCAGCGGCCCTTGTACCTGGTCGATGATTGGCGTCCCGCGACCGGAGTATCCTCGGGACAGGTTCCCGATCCGACAGGAGCGAGCGATGCGCACGGTACGGCAGCTGCTGGAGTCGAAATCCGCTGAAATCCATGCGGTCCCGCCGGATGCGCCGGTGATCGAGGCGATCCGGTTGATGGCCGACCACCATGTCGGTGCCCTGCTGGTGATGGAGGGAGCGCGGCTGGCCGGCATCCTCTCCGAGCGCGACTATGCGCGGAAGGTCGTGCTGCAGGGGCGCTCCTCGAAGGACACGCCGGTGCGCGACATCATGACCGCCACGGTCATCACCGTGGCCCCCGGCGACAGCGCCGAGCACTGCATGCAGGTGGTGACCGACCATCGCATCCGCCACCTGCCCGTGCTGGACGGCGATACCGTGCTCGGGGTGGTCTCCATCGGCGACCTGGTGCGCGCGGTGATCGAGGAGCAGCGACAGGAACTGGACCACCTGCAGCGCTACATCGCCTCGTAGCGAACCCAACGCGGCCGTTCAGCGTGCCGGCACCACGTGCGCGAGCACCGCGATGTAGTGGCTGATGCTGCCGCCCAGCACGAACAGGTGCCAGATCGCGTGCGAGTAGCGGATCGACTCGCGGTGGTAGAACCAGGTACCCAGCGTGTAGGACACGCCGCCCGCGAGCAGCCAGCCCAATGTCCACGCATCCAGCGCGGCCAGCATCGGCTTCGCCGCGACCACGATCAGCCAGCCCATCGCGATGTAGATGAGCGTGGACAGGCGCTTGAAGCGCCCCGTGTAGAACAGCTTGAAGACCACCCCGCCGAGCGCCAGGGTCCAGATCGCGCCGAACAGCCACCAGCCCACCGGACCGCGCAGGCCAATCAGGGTGAACGGGGTGTAGGTGCCGGCGATCAGCACGTAGATCGCGCAATGGTCGAACACCTTGAGGCGTCCCTTGGCGATGGGGTGCTGGACCGCGTGATACAGGGTCGATGCCACGTACAGCAGCAACAGCGCCACGCCGAACACGATCGCCGCGCCCAGTTGCCAGCCATTGCCATGCAGGGCGGCCAGGGTGATGAGTACCGCGCCGCCTGCCAGGGCCGCGGTGGCGCCCAGGCCATGGGTCAGGGCACTGGCGAACTCTTCGCGCGGATCGACGTGTTTGATCGTGGGAGGCATGCGGGCAGCTTCGGGGGCGGGGGTGGAGCAAATGCTCGGCGGTCGTGGGCAGGCTAAAATGGCGGCCTGCAGTTTGCGCCGGCCCGCATGATCATCTCGCACCAGCATCGTTTCATCTTCGCCGCGGTCCCCAAGACCGGCACCCATTCGGTCCGCCAGGCATTGCGCGAGCACATGAGCCAGGACGACATCGAGCAGGTCGGGCTGTTCGTGAACAAGCGGTTCCCGTACGAGGAACTGGCGGCGATCCGCCACGGCCACCTTTCGCTGCAACAGGTGCGTCCGTTCCTCGGCGAGGACATGTTCGCGGGCTATTTCAAGTTCGCCTTCGTGCGCAATCCGTTCGACCGCTTCGTGTCGTACTGCGCCTTCATGAGTCGCGACAGCGGGCACTTCGCCACCAACCCGCAGGCGGTGATGCGCTATTTCCTGTTCGATGCGCCGCCCGAACAGCACATCCTGTTCCAGCCGCAGAGCAGCCTGCTGGTCGATGGCGATGGACGCCTGCTCACCGACATGGTCGGGCGCGTCGAGACCATGCAGGATTCCTACGAGGCGATCTGCGCACGCATCGGCATTCCCGCCCGCGTGCTGGACCAGGTCAACAGCAGCCGCCGCGGCGACTATCGCAGTTACTACACGGACGAGTTGCGGGAGGCAGTGGCCACGCGCTACCGCAACGACATCGACCTGTTCGACTACCGGTTCTGAGCTCGCCCATGAACGACATCGCACGGCCGGCCGCCAATCCGCGCAAGACTACGTCGATCCGCAAGCTCGGCTCGATCGACATCGCGGCCCTGCTTGCCGCGGTGCAGGCGATCCCGGAAGCGGTGTGGGACGCGGAGAACGCCGACAAGCCGAACAAGTTCGAAGCGCTCGACAAGACCCGCCACATCGTCTTCCGTTTCGTCGACAGCACCCGCGACTGGCGCGGTTCGCACGACCGGCTGCGCTGGGAAGAATGGAAGGCGTTGCTGCAGCCGGTGATGGACCAGGCGGTGGCCGACTACGGGTATGCGCGCGGCGTATTCCCGCGGGTGATGCTGGCGCGGATGGGGCCGGGCGGCGTCATCCAGCCGCACATCGATGCGAACCCGGCGGCGAAATGGCCGCACAAGATCCACGTGCCGTTGACCACCAACGAGAAGGTCGGCTTCGTGATCGGCAACACCGTCCACCATTTCCCGGTGGGCGAGGCGGTGGAGGTCAACAACCTCGGGCCGCATGCCGTGTACAACGAAGGCGACAGCGAGCGCATCCACCTGATCTTCGAGTACTACGACGCCGACCAGCCGGAACCGGACTGGCTGGCGCCGTTCCTCGAACAGGACGCGGCCCGCAGGCAGGCCTGACCGCGGCGATCAGGCGACCGCCACCGCCTGCGCGTGCTCGCGGGTGGCCAGGAACTCCACCGAGGGCGCGCGTTCCTGCGCCAGCTGCAGGTTGACCCGCGTCGGCGCCAGGTAGACCAGGTGGCCGGCGGCATCGAGCGCGAGGTTCATCGCGTTCTTCTCGCGGAACTCCTCCAGCTTCTTCGCGTCGCCGCACTTGATCCAGCGCGCGGTGGTGACCGCGACCTGCTCGAAGCTGGCCTCCACGCCGTATTCGTCCTTCAGCCGATACGCGACCACTTCGAACTGCAGCACGCCGACCGCGCCCAGGATCAGGTCGTTGCTCATCAGCGGGCGGAAGAACTGGGTCGCGCCTTCCTCGCTCAGCTGCGCCAGGCCCTTCTGCAGTTGCTTGAGCTTGAGCGGGTCGCGCAGGCGCGCGCGGCGGAACAGTTCGGGCGCGAAGTTCGGGATGCCGGTGAACGCGATCTTCTCGCCTTCAGTGAAGGTGTCGCCGATCGAGATGGTGCCGTGGTTGTGGATGCCGATCACGTCCCCGGGAAAGGCGGATTCGGCGATCTCGCGGTCGCTGGCCATGAAGGTCAGCGCATTCGCCAGCTTCACCTCCTTGCCGGTACGCGGCTGGAACGCCTTCATGCCGGCCTCGAACTTGCCCGAGCAGATCCGCATGAAGGCGACGCGGTCGCGGTGCATCGGGTCCATGTTGGCCTGGATCTTGAACACGAAGCCGGTCAGCTTGGGCTCCGCCGCTTCGACCAGCCGCGTGGTGGTCGCGCGGGCCTGCGGCGACGGCGCATGCTCGACGAAGAAATCCAGCAGCGGTTGCACGCCGAAGTTGTTGACGCCGGAGCCGAAGAACACCGGCGACTGCATGCCCTCCAGGTAGGCCTCGCGATTGAACGGATGCGATGCGCCCTGCACCAGTTCGAGCTGGTCGCGCACTTCGGCCAGCATGTCGGCGCCGATGCGCTCGGCCACGCCGGGCGCGTCCAGCGACGGGAAGATGGTGGAATCCTGGCGGGTGAAGTTGCGCCCCGGCTCGTACAGGTGCACCTCGCCGGTGACCAGGTGGACCACGCCCTTGAGGCGCTGGCCCATGCCGATCGGCCAGGTGACCGGCGCACACTGGATGCCGAGCACCGATTCGATCTCGTCCAGCAGCTCGATCGGATCCTTGCCCTCGCGGTCCAGCTTGTTCACGAAAGTCATGATCGGGGTGTCGCGCAGGCGACACACCTCCATCAGCTTGATCGTGCGTTCCTCGACGCCCTTGGCGACGTCGATCACCATCAGCGCGCTGTCCACCGCGGTCAGCACGCGATAGGTGTCCTCACCGAAGTCGGCGTGGCCTGGGGTGTCCAGCAGGTTGACGATGCGGCCCTCGTACGGGAACTGCATCACCGAGCTGGTGACGGAGATCCCGCGTTCCTTTTCCAGCGCCATCCAGTCGGAGGTCGCGTGGCGGGCGGCCTTGCGGCCCTTGACCGAACCGGCCATCTGGATCGCGCCGCCGAACAGCAGCAGCTTTTCGGTCAGCGTGGTCTTGCCGGCGTCGGGGTGGGAAATGATGGCGAAGGTGCGAC